>SDBT01000577.1_pt1 | contig 58736 bp, 52 predicted proteins | sample 2277101 | NCBI WGS metagenome assembly SDBT01 (sample SAMN10404973, study PRJNA504765) | marine sediment metagenome | isolation source: marine sediment core GS10_PC15, 103 cmbsf | place: Arctic Ocean: Southern Knipovich Ridge | collected 2010 | reverse complement strand
CCCAGCAATATATACGGTAAGAAAGCGAGAACCCCTCGCTGGTATTGTGAACTGTATGGTGATCTGAATAACCAATCCCCAGCCGCGCCAGCGAGCATTTTCGCAACATACGAATTACCGTCTTCTACACCAATAAAAAAACCCGTAAACCTCCACTCCTCACCCTGGGAGTAATAACCAGCCAGGTAGGGAATTAAGGTTATCAGGGTTACCAGAATTGCCACAAAAAGGGCATCTTTTCTGTTTTTTAGATAATTCATAATCTTTTTCGTAATAATGTTAGCAAGATACTAATCCAGTACCCGCCCGCTAAAAACAATCCGATGTATAAACTCACCGGATTAAAACTAAAAACAATTTCATGTTTGCCCTCAGATAACGATACACTCCTTAATAAGTCATAAGCAAGCTCGATATTTGTTGGTTGACCATCAACAGTTGCTGACCAGCCCGGATAAAATATTTCCGATAAGACTAGTTTTCCCGGACCTTCACCCCGGATAATGACCTGGTTTGGTTCTTTTAATATTATGGTTGCGGGTTTGATATTTTCAGGTACAAGGCCAGTGAGATCTAAAGTTTCGCCTTGTGGTTCTATCCATGCTCTACCAAAATAAGCTCTGTTTAGATAAATATACTTATTTGATTTTTTTTCTAATAACTCTAATAAATTATGATCTAATTCAAATTGAGATATCACATATTTAACGCTTATCAATGAAAGATATTCAGCTGAAGGAATTGAATCTGAATTATCCGATTCTGGATGACCGGTTTCGAAAGGTGGAATCGATACACTGTAACCATCCGTTTTCACACGAGTGCTAAGACCCATAAACTCCGAGTATGAATTCAATTGGAAAGGATCTACCCCATCGGCTAGCTCAAGATTATTTTCTGCAGCAATTTGCTGGGGAATACTGTACGAGGGAGAATAAATTCTGAAATAATCATCCTCGTCAGGGAAATATTTTTCAAATGATTGCCAATCATTTTCCTTAACATCCATAGCTCTGACAGAATAATTGTTTACACTGATATAGAGTAGATCAATTAACATAAATATTCCTAACACCCAAACCAGATACTTCCTGTTTTGATTATTAATCAGAAGAACTAAGACTATAGTTGTTATTCCTAAAAATCCCAATCCCCAATAAACAATCAGGCCGCCTCCCTCGAGATTAATTACGAGTCCGATTGTCATAAAAATCGAAAATATTATTATTCCAACAGCTGTTTTCAGTAATGTTTTTTTACCTATCTGCCCTTCTAAAATATAATCGATTGTGAATCCAGCTATAACAGCTAGAGAAAAACCCATTAGAAATAATGCACGTGGCGGAACTCTCAATAATGATATTATTGGTATTTTTGTTATCCAATTAGCGGACGAGAGTCCTGCTCCAAGAGATACCAATACACTTCCTATAACGCACAATGTCCAGAAGAAATTCTTCTTTCTTATTTTTTTATCAGCAAATTGAATAAGAAAAAGGCTGAGTATTAATCCCCCGGAATACATATACCATTCAACATTACCCCCATGAGATGGAATAATTATTCCTAATATCTTTTCTGCAGGAAGAGAGGATACCAGAATATCATCAACGTTCATCCCTGACCTGGTAGATAATTTGCTAAATTCAATCAGTGGAAGGATCAAAGGTGATGCAATCAATAAAGCCGCCAATCCAGCTTTTGTAAAATATACCAATTCATCCCGCAAATGGATGAATTGCCTATGCGCAATCGAATATCCAATCCAGAGAACACCAGCATATACTGACCAGCGGGGATCTGAAAGAAATAGCATAGCTGCTACCACGCCAGAGATCCAGCCAATTCGGTCTATTTTTCTAATTACAAATAGCCAGGGGGTCCAGGTTATCGCATAAATAAGGGTTACGTGCCCGGCTCCATAATGGGCAGTAATCTTGGGCATTAACCCAAATGCTAGAGCGCCCAACACAGCTGGGATATCGTTTAAACCCTCTTTCTTTAAGAAAAGGAAGAATCCCCAAGTACCAAAAATGATGTGCAAAGCCAGAACAATGCTAATTCCAGCTGGCAGCGGAAATATCATCGCCAACCACCCGGGAAGATAAAACACGCCAGCCAGGGGATTTGCAGAAAATGGCATCCCGGAATAAATTAAGTTTGACCATAAAGGAAGTGCCTGATGATTGAGAAGTGAATTTTTGAGATATTGTGTATATGGATAATGAGTGATCAACAAATCCGTAAAAGGTGCGTTTTCGGATGGAAAAGGAACTCCCCCCAGAATCCCTGGCAGATAAACAAGTGCCGGCAATATTAACAAAAATGGAATCACCCATTGAGTTCTTGATTTCTGTATATCCCTTTTTGAATTATTATCCATGATCAATCATTCTGATAAAGAACAATTTTAGAATTTTCGAAAACAACATTAAAAACACTATCATTTAATGCTTCTTCATTAAGAAATTCATGTCCCTTTTGAATCAATATATAATCAATATTTCTATTCGTCAAATAATCAAGAAGGATTTTCTCATCCATTTGGTACTTAAAGAAAGCATTAATGAATTTAAGCTCATCCTCTGCATTAACAGTCTCAAAGGGGTGCCCGTAAATTACTCTTCGTCCCGTCAATGAAGGAATCAGTAAGCCAATTGTCTTGTTTGTTAATAATAAATCATCAGTTCCTGTATTATTAATGACCCACTCCAATCCCATTTCTAAATCAACAGAATAATATATATTCTCATCATGCATCATAGAAGCCTGAATGCCTGATATCAGAACTATCAAATTCGTTGGTATAACCAATACAAATAACACCCACACACCTGTACGAAAACTCAATCGATTTTTACTGATAATCAGCTTTAAGCCGAGGATGGCCAACCCTGCCAGAGGAACATAAATACCGGTTAGAAATCTGCGCTGCAAATTCCAGGGTATTAACAACAATCCAATACTAGAAACCGTCCAGATGAGGAGCGTTTTTCCAATTTCCGATTTCAAGGATTCCTTGATGCCGAAACCGGCCAGGATCAAAACTGGTGAGAAAGCCAAGATAAAATCAATCAGTGCAGGAGGAGGAGTGAGGTTCTGAGCGTTCCATAACGATAAAACAGGGTGATTGAGAATATTGATATATTGGTACAAAAGAATAAAACCTCCCCCTATCCCGGTCCCGAAAACTCTTGGAAGATAAGTAGTTTTCCTAAAATCTTCCAGTTTGCATCTCTTGAGGCTAATTAATTCCTGAACCATCCTACCAAACATTATCACAAGAATAATCACAACAGCAAATGGTTGAACAATTGCCAAAATCAATCCAAAAATAATGTGTCTGATTATTCTAAATTCGCCTGGTAGAAGCATGCAAATCATAATTCCTAATCCTAAAGGAAAGTGCGGATTAGCATACATTGATAAAAATGGGTAAGCTTCAGCTACCCAGAAATCACTGGTGAACTTCCCTGCCAAAACCCCGATCCAGCCCAATCCCGATCCAAATACCCCTAAACAGAAAACTAACGCTTGATATTTTTTTTCCGAGAATAGTATTAATGCCAATTTCCAAAGTGAATAAAGTAAAACGATGGAACCAATCACGCGAAAAACATGAAAAACCAGTATTAGAGGTAAGTTCAACATCCTCGCAATGTGTCCAAGACAAATATACAGCAAAAAGAGATAGGTTCCTTCCCCAGGCTCTGCTGTATATGGCAATACAAATTTCCAATTTCCCTGAAATCCCTGCTGCATTTTAGCTAAATAGGAATGTCCATCAATTGGATTCAACAAAAAACCCCCAAATACCCACCGATTATCTTCCCCTAGAAAAGCGAATAGATATGGGATGGAAACTAAAAGGAGAGCCAGTATGCCTACCCAGATAAAGCTTCGCTTTTCAATCATGTTTATATTTTATCAGTTTTTCAATCTCCCCCTTGCCTTCACGAACTTACACATCTATAATCTCAACAAGATCAAACGCAGATGAGGAAATCCATAGAATGAGCCGATCCAAAACGTTGTACCAACTGCAGCAATTCGATTCTGAGCTAGATAATTCCTTAAAAAGAATCCTTGAAATCGAGCAGCTAATAAACGATCGCGAGGAATTGAATAGAACTATTATGGTCCAGGCCGATGCAGAAAGAATACTTCATGAAAAACAAAAGCTTCTCAAACACGCCGAAAACTTTGTTAAAGAACAGAACGTAAAATTAGAACAAAATCAAAGAAATCTTTACAGCGGCGCAATCACAAATCATAAGGAGCTTGAGGATCTCCAGCTTGAATCAAAATCCCTTCAAAAATACCATGCCGTACTCGAAGAACGCCAATTGGAAACCATGCTCGAAACAGATCAAGCCCTGTCTGAATACGAGATAGCGGCTTCCCATGTCGAGGAATTATCGACCTCAAAATCATCCAGCGACAAGATTTTAACCAAAGAATCAACCACCCTCGAAAATTCCATTCTTCGGATCCAAGAAGAAAAAAAATCCTACATGAATAAAGCAGATATTCCAGACTTACCAGTCTACCAATCATTGATAAAATCGTTAAATGGGATTGCAGTAACATTGATGGTTTCGAGTAGTTGCGCTTCCTGCGGCTCATCCATTCCATCCGCCATTGCACAAGAAGCCCGCTCTCCCAAAAATCTTGCAAATTGTCCAACCTGCAAAAGAATCCTCCATCCTGGCTAGACAGTTAAAAAGGGAACCAACAATGGATCGCTTTTTGCCAAAGATATTCCTTGATTACAGCTCTTTTTGGGCTGGCGCATTACTGACTGCGTTAATCCTGTATCTTGTCCTTAAATTCAGGTTAAATATCAAAAATGGATTCAATCATTTCCGTAGAAACATATTAAAATTCAGGGACAAGCTTTCCATCGCATCCGAAAGTGATTATATTAATATTCTCTATAAATATGTACAGGGTATCCATATCACATCAAATTTGTTTCCGCTGGATAAAATATCTATTGAGCCTAAGTGCATCGCACCCCCACCAGCAATCTTCCCGGGCAAGGAAAATCTTGATCCAAGTTTGATCCAGCAAACTATCGGCCATGATCCCTATCTCCCGGATCTGGCCGTTGAGTACTACTCCCCAACGATCAGCCTACTCGATGCGCTTTCTACTGACACCAGTATTTTCCTGGTTGGTCTACCTGGTACCGGTAAAACTGTTGCAATGGCTGACTGTATTATCAAAATGATAAAAATGAGACCAGAGGAAACCGAAATCACCAGGAAAATTCCCTTCTACACAAAAGCTCACCACATCCTGGCCCAATTTCCCGGCAGTGATTTACTAACAATAATCCTGACTGCAATACAAGAAAATCATTTATTTAATACTATCCCCAGCTTTCCCAAATTCTTAACCTCAACAATAAATTCAGGGCAAGCAGTTTTGTTCATCGATGACCTGGACTTGTTAAATTATACAGATACCAACCGAATTGCTAATTTCTTAACCGCGCTTAGAAAAAGCCTGCCAAATCTTCAACTGGTTGTTACAGCAACTCCATCCTGTCTTGGGTATCTACCTAAATCACCTCTGGAATTTGTCTCAATAGCTCCCTGGGGAGATAAGGATAAGTACTCCTTCCTGAAAAAATGGTCGAAGATCTCAACCTCAATAGACAATTCGAAATTACAACAACGTTCCGAGTCCCTAACAATACAAGATTCAATGCTTGTTGTCAGTGATAATTTTTCAACGCCATTAGAATTTGTCCTTAAAACATGGTCTGTTTATGCAGGTGACGTGACTGGATCTGCTTCCTTAAATGCCGTTGAATCCTATTTGAAACGAGTTTTTACAACAAATACCCAAAGCTCGCTTCGCACTCTAGAAATCATCGCATTTCATAATCTAAAACAGGAAAAGAGTTCTTTTACAAGAAAAGATATCCGTTCCTGGTTTGCTGAAGGAAACAATAATAAAGATTCCGGTGCCAGGGGAGAAAAAACCAGCCCGCTGACGCCCATACTTCAAACTGCTCACGATTCTGGGATTATCCAAAAGAATGGCGCAGAAGGCTACTATTTTTCAAACCCAACGGTTGGAGGGTATCTGGCGGCAAAAGGTTTAAGCAAAGCAAACAATCAAGTAATTATACAGATCCTGGAACAACCAGGATGGGCACTTTTCCATGAGACAATGCGTTTTTTTGCAAGTTTCAACGATATAGCACCTTTTATTCCCCAAATAAAATCTGATCCCTCGCTTCTTAAAGAAACGCTTATTCGCTCTTGTTCCTGGCTAAACTACACAGATATTAACGAACCAGGCGAAATAGACCTTCTGAAAACAATAACACGGGAAATCCACACAAATCCGTCTTATTTGGTCAAGCTTCGCCTTGTTATATCTCTGGCTAAATCTGGAAACCCTAACTCAAAAAGCGTCTTCCAGCACCTTCAAAAATCACAAGATCTTGATACACGAAGAGCAGCAGCTCTTGGATCCGGCCTGATCAAGGACCTTGATGCGGTTCCCCAATTAATCTACCAACTCAATGATACCTTTCCAGCTTCAACAGCTGCATGTTACGCTCTCGGTAGAATTGCTTCACCCCGTTCCCTGGAAGCTATTGCAGATGGCTTGCTCCATGGAAATGAATTGCTTCGTAGAGCGGCAGCAGAATCTCTGTCGCAAAATCGAAGTGAAGGGCATCCTGCTTTAAGGGAGGGCGCCTCAATGAAAGACTTGCTGGTCCGTTATGCGGTTGTTCACGGTTTGAGTATGATCTCTGAAACCTGGGCAATTGATATTCTTGATAGTATGCGAATTGATGAGGATGAATGGGTGGTGCGCGATCTAGCTCAACAGGTCTATGAAATTCATGAAAAAGGTTCGCCTTATCTCCCCCACAGCAATCCTCCTTCTTATTTAGCCCCCTGGCTGCATGATTTTACATCAAAGCAGGAATTGCCTGCTCCAACACCCGAAACCGCCTTAGAAGTGCTCCTCAAGGCTCTGGAAACCGGATCTGATGAACAAAAACAAGCTGGGCTGATCCATTTAAAATCAGAAGGCAATCTTGATCTCCTTCCTGTCTTAACCAAATTCTTCCGCTACCCTAGTCCAGATGTTCGCCAACAGGCAATGCTCACTGCATGGTTCTGTCTGCCTCCCGGGTACACTCCGCGAAGCACATCCGTTTCTCAAGAGTAATTTCCTTATCACAAAATAAAAATAGCCTCCTGCAATTTCCCAGGAGGCTATTCATTTTTTCAAAAGATCAAGATATTTTGCTTAATATTCGGGTCTGAAGATCATCTGGTTCAATGTCAAGAATAGAGATTATTTTATCCCTATCATCCTCTCCGGCAATTATATCAAACCTTTTCAGGTCAATTTCAAGCTGTTCTGCTAAATATGTTATTACCTCATTATTCAGATCCGAGGTTTCGTTCATAAGAACAAGAACAACAGTGCCATCATTCAATACCCTGTCAATTTTATTATGTTTACCGCCAATATTAACCCGTATTGCTAGAGCAGCTCCAATCTTCCCGTCGTGAAAATGAAATTCTCTTCCGATCATGCCAAGATTCCTGTACTTAGATAATATTCCGCAACACTCTGGCAAGAACACCAACCAGGATCATCAATATCACCGGGCTGAAGTCAAATCTTCCAAAAGTAGGGATGATTTGCCTGATTGGCTTTAACAGTGGCTCAATCAGTCTGTCAATTGATTGCCTGAATGGATGAAAAGGATCCATAAAATACGAAAGCAGCACCTTCAACAATATTAATAACAACAATGCTTGTTCAATTACATCAATAATATTTTTAAGAATCATAATGAGTTATCCCTGATGTTCTCCTACTATAACTGAGCCCACACGTAATATGGTTGCACCTTCATGTATCGCCACCTCAAAATCACCACTCATTCCCATTGACAAACCCAAGATGTTTTCCATCGGGAATCTTTCAACGAGCATATCCCTGATTTTACTCAGTTTCCGAAAATATGGCCGGGAGTTTTCTGGATTTGAGGAATATGGTGCCATGGTCATTAGCCCTTTAATTGAGAGGGAGTTCATATCCCTTATTTTTTTAAAATCCTGGATAAGTATTTCATAGTCATTTTCATCCTGGATAGACCAGCCATGTTTTGTGGCTTCTCCACTGACATTCAGCTCCAGATATACAGATACTTTTTTGGAAATATACAACGCTTTTTTCTGAAGTTCCTTTGTTATTGATAATCTATCAACAGAATGAATAGTATTAAAATTATAAATGATTTGTTTAGCTTTGCCCTGCTGAATGGATCCAATCATATGCCAGTCAATTTCATAATCTTTGAGAATTTTCTGTTTAAATAGAGCTTCATTCAAGTAACTCTCCCCTATTTTTGAAATTCCCAACTCAACAAGGTTTTTTATGATGACAGCTGATTTGCCTTTTGTAACTACTACAAGCTCAATATCTTCCGGGTTTCTACCAGATTTTAATGCAGATTGTGTTATTCTTTCCTTAATTTCTATAAGCCGCTGCTGTAATCCTTTCAGGTTATTATCCATTGAATAATTCGTATTTTAAACTTACAACGGCAGCAAATCTGCCTGTTCGTCCATTTTCAGCTCGATGTGAGAACCATTCATCGGTATGACAGCCCGTGCAAATATTCGATATTTCTATCGCAATAACACCCGCTTTTTGAAGAGAGAGCTGATTGGCTTTCCATAGATCTAATTTTACACCATCAGGCGAATTGTTAAGAATTTGATTCCACTTCAAAGGGAAAGCTTTTTTTATATCGGATATGACATCCCCGCCCACTAAATAATGGTCTGGCCCGATTGAAGGGCCAATTCCAACAATCAAATCCGAGGGCTTACTTCCAAATTTTTCCTCCATTTTTTTGACTGTTTCCAGGGATATTTCTTGAGCAGTTCCCTTCCAGCCTGCATGAGCAATACCAGCAGTTTTTTGAACTGGATCATAAAAAATAATTGGGACACAGTCTGCAAACCTCATCAATAGGATCAATCCTGGTTTATCAGTGATAATTGCGTCGCCATGATAGTTACCATCCATACCTAAATCAGCAAGAATTACATCTTTTGAGTGCATTTGCCGAATTTGGACTAATTCGTCATTTACTCCATCGATTGATGCAAGAAGCCTGTAAAGGTTTTCATTAACCCTTTCTTCTGTATCGCCTACAGTTCCGCCCAAATTCAAAGAGTTCCATGGTTGAGGGCTATTTCCTCCTAACCTGGTGAAAACAGCCTGAAAAATCCCCGGAGTGTTCAGGGATTCAAATTGATAATAACGTAAACCGGATTTTTCGCGTTTAATCATTCAGGTTTTTCCACTTTGGAGGCTCTCAATTTGACTATCATTATTTTCCGAGTATCAGCCATTGAATCCTCTACGATCGGATACCCAAACCAAGCAGTTGAAAAGCCAAATAATCCCCCAGTAATAGTTCTCAACAAAGGTGTACTTTCACGGATAGGTATTATTTCCCAGGGCAATTGGCTGACTAACTGGCTGGCTCCATCCAGTCCTATTGGAACTAAGCCAAGGAGAAACCACACTGCAATGGGCAATCCAGGAATCTTCTTTCCCGTAATTGAGAATAATAATCCAAACAATAAAATACCGGTGTAGATTGCAACATCTCTTTGACAGAGGGCGGTTTTAAAACCTAATATCTCATTTCCTACGAATTTGATAGCTGTATCTACTTCAAAAGGATCAAAACCAGTTGCTTCTCCGTAAGTTATAAGGCCATCCACGTCAGCAACAACTCTTGGATAAGCAGCTTGTTCTCCAAAAATAAACCAGGATCTGTAAGATAACTGGTGGCATAGCCGTCCGTAAACTGTATATATCAATTTTGCCGGCTTAATATTTCCGTTTGCCTGGAGAATTGGCGCTAGAAATGCCAGTCCTACATATATCAAAACAAAACCATTGAACACAACCATATAACGCCTGGAGAGCCAGTGAAATAAACGATCTGCGAAAGATACTTCTTTTCCTTTTTTTAATCTTTGCCGATGAGATTCTTCCCTGACCGTATCCTGCTGTTCCAAACGATCCTGGGCGGCCCCCAGTGTCATTTCAAGTGCTTTTAGATCAAAGGGAGCTTTGAGCTGGTAGGGACCAATTTCGAGTACAGGTATTTTATCTACAAATTCTGCCAGCTCCTCTTTTTCAACATCAATTTGAACCAGGCGATGGGGATATTTTTCCAGTAATTCTTTGAGGTCCTCCTCTGCTTTTATACAAAGTGAGCAATCTTCGCGCATATACAAAGTTACTGTCAACATATACAATTCCGGTCTGGCTTATAGGCCATTAAAAACGCTTCCAAATCTAGTTAAGTAGATGGTTAATTGTTCAAATATTCCCAAGAATAACATAAGTCCAACAATAATCATAATCACCCCCATGGCAATTTCAGTGTAGCGCATCACTTTTCCGTATTTTCTTAAGGTTGTTGTTACCCAACCAACTCCTAAGGCAGCTATCAAAAAGGGAATGGATAACCCGGCTGAATAAGCTGCCAGCAAGGTACCTCCAGTTAATACCGAACCCCCGCTTAATGAAAATGTCAATATTGCACCTAGAACTGGTCCGACGCATGGAGACCATCCTGCAGAAAAAAATATTCCCATTAATACTGATGACAGATAGCCTTTATTACGTTGAGGCTGAGATTGTTTTCTGGTGTCATATTGCAGGAAAGGAATTCTCCAGATACCTGTCATATGAAGCCCGAAAATTACTACTACAATTCCACCTATCTTTTCCAGCCAAATCTTGGCACCAGTTATCAAACTTCCGAGGGCTGATGTAGCAATTCCCAAGGCAATAAAAACGATGCTAAATCCGATAACAAAGGCCAAACCATGAGAAAATACCGACCATCTGTTTGGCTTTTCCTCATCCCCTTCAAAAGCAGTTCTTCCACCCAGGTACCCAACGTATGCGGGCACTAGCGGTAGAACACATGGTGATAAAAATGACGCCAACCCGGCTATAAAGGCTGTGCCAAAACTAAATAGGCTAATATTGTCCATTAATACTCCTCATTTTGCAGTGATTCGCAATATTGGAAACATATCTAAAAAGATTAATATTCAATTACTTTGACAGGTGTGCCAATGGTTCCAGAAACCGTAATATCCCCTTCCTGGTACGGGGTTACAGGAGATGCCCATCTAAATATCCATTTCGCATCATCGGGAGAAGCATTGATGCACCCATGCGAAGAAGGTTCTCCAAAATTGTTGTGCCAAAAGGTCGAGTGGATAGCAATACCATCACCTCTAAATAATGATACCCAACCGATACCTGGTATTTCCCAACCGGCCAGGTTAGTTCCGCCTGACATTTGAAGTGAATTCAATTTTCTATAGATATAAAAACCCGGAGATCCATAACCAGTTAAAGGTGTTTGAAAGGGTTTTTTGCCAGAAGAAATCCGGCAAAAATATACTTCCCTGCCATCCTCGTAACAGGCCAGAGTTTGGCGGGAATCAGTTATGTCTACAACGATCTGCTTATTTTTGATTTCTGGGCTGATGGGAGCTAATTCGCTTTTAGATAACGGTCGAAAAGCTTCAGCCGGAGCCCATAATAAATCTCCCGGATTACCATAGCGTTCGTTAATTCTGTACCAGACTTGACCATCGCTGTCCGTGTCAATCATATCAACCCAAAGGATCTGGCTGTAATAGAATCGGGGAGGAAGGTTTTCACTTGCTTTCCATGCCCACCAGGTTGACACACCTGGTGGATTTTCCAGGACTGCATTGATCCAGGGAACAGTAACTTCAACCCAGATACCATCCATGCCATCTGGAATTCCCTCAACGGGTAGGTTTTCAGTATTACGAACAGGCTGAACATTTGGTCCCCAGATATAACCCTGATCCGTTTCAACCCATCGTTGATTATTCCTTAATGGCCAGCTTACTGGCCATGTGCCAAGTACCTCCCGATGCCAGGGAACAACAGCATCCTCATAATAACTTCCGATATTGGGAGAATAGTAATCCGGCCTTAGCTTGATATCCACCATACCCACGGCAATACGTCCCATTCTTTCCGAATCAGGAAAATTTGCTTTTTGAATTGAAAGAATATCTGATTTAAGCACAGCCGCGCCAGCTGCAATGGCAGTTGTGTTAAGAAAATCTCGTCTGCTATACTTTGATCTACTTAAGGATTGTTGATTGCTCATGGATTGATCCAGCCTTGTTATTTGGATCCTTCGTTCACAAAATCGATAACTTTTTGGCGGGCGATATCATCATTGTACTGAACCGGGGGAGATTTCATAAAATACGCTGAGGGTCCTTCTAAAGGACCAGACAGGTCCCGATCAAGAGCAATTTTTGCACAACGGATTGCATCGATTATAACCCCAGCCGAATTAGGAGAATCCCAAACTTCAAGCTTGAGTTCCAGGTTTAAAGGAACGTCACCAAAAGCGCTGCCTTCTATACGAATATTCGCCCATTTCCTGTCAGTCAACCAGGGCACATAATCAGATGGACCGACATGAACATCATTTTCCTCAAGTTCGTAATCAATTTGACTGGTCAGGGATTGGGTTTTGGAGATTTTCTTCGATTTGAGGCGGTCGCGATCTAACATGTTATAAAAATCCATATTGCCGCCAAAATTCAATTGATAGGTTCGATCAAGTTTTACGCCCCGATCCTGGAATAAATTGGCCAGAACACGATGAACAATAGTTGCACCTACCTGGCTCTTAATATCATCCCCAATAATTGGTAAACCTTTTTCGATAAACCTCTTACACCAATAATCTGAACTGGCGATAAAAACTGGAATTCCATTCACAAAAGCACAGCCTGCATCAAGCACTTGCTCAACATACCATTTGGTAGCCATTTCAGACCCAACAGGCAAAAAATTGATTACTACATCGGTTCCAGTGTCTTTGAGAATTTTAACAATATCATCTGTAGGACCCGGCGCTTTTTCAATATGCTGAAGCAGATATTTTCCCAAACCATCGTGTGTCATTCCTCGACTTACTGGAACATTCAGATTGGGAACATCTGAAAACTTGATAGTATTATTGGGAGCTTCCCATATTGCTTCGCTGAGATCTTTTCCAACCTTTAATTTGTTTATGTCAATCGCGGCAGAGAATTCAATATCCCGAAAATGATATTCACCTAAAACCGGATTCATTAATCCAGGAATTTTTTCATCTTTTGCTGCGTTTTGATAGTATTGAACACCTTGAACCAGAGCTGCCGCACAATTGCCCACCCCTATAATTGCAGTACGAACTTTCTTCTCCGACATTCATATTCCTTTGATAATCGCCTCTATTATATAACCTTTTACCGGCAATATATGCAAATTTGCAGGTCTACTTTTTTGACCATTGACAAATTGCTTCATTTTGACGAGTTATACTGATTATTTCTTTCTATCTACATCGGTTTTCGATTTAATCGCAGACTATTGCCGATCACAATCACATCACTTACTGCCATAGCTCCAGCTGCAAGCATCGGATTTAATAATCCAATCGCAGCGACTGGAATTAATATCACATTGTAAAAGAAAGCCCAGAATAGATTTTGTTTGATAGTATTCAAAGTAATCCTAGAGAGCTTAATCGATCGCACTATTCCAGATAAGTCACCGCTAATCAAAGTGACTGGAGCAGCGGCAATCGCTATATCAGTACCGGTTCCCAAAGAAATACCCACATCTGCCTGTGCCAGAGCTGGAGCATCATTAATGCCATCTCCAACCATAGCGACAATTTCCATGTTTTCTTGAAGCTTTCGAATTTCCGCAGCTTTATCACCAGGTAAGACTTCAGCCATGATTTTATTAATTCCGACCTGTGCTCCAATGGCTTGAGCCACTTGCAGGTTGTCTCCGGTGATCATCAGAACATCAAGGCCCAGTTCCTTCAATTCCATTACAACCTGTTTGGCGTTATCCTTGATGGTATCTGCAACCGCCATAACGCCAACTAAAATATTGTCGACAGCTAGCAGAATGGCTGTTTTTCCTTCTTTCCTGAGAGCATCAATCTGCGATGAGGAATTATTCCAGAGAACCTTTTCATCATCCATTAACCGTGTATTCCCAACCAAAACATTTTTACCTTGAAAGACAGATTTAATGCCTTTTCCCGGCACAGCCTCGAATTTTTCTGGTTCAGGTATACTTAAATTCCTTTCTTCAGCATGATGTACGATTGCTTCTCCAAGAGGATGTTCCGATCTCTTTTCTACACCTGCTGCCAATAACAAAATGTCTTCCTCTTGAAACTTATGCTCTGATTTATTCACAACAAATAAATCAGTTAAGACCGGTTTTCCAATGGTAATAGTTCCGGTTTTATCAAGAACTACAGTCGTGATTGAGCCAGCTCTTTCCAGTGATTCGCCAGATTTATATAAAATCCCATTTTGTGCACCTCGCCCAGAACCAACCATGACTGCTGTAGGTGTTGCTAAACCCATTGCACATGGGCAAGCGATTAACAATACAGCCACAGCATTCAACATAGCCCTGGCAAATTGACTTATGCCGGGATCAGGCATGGTTCGTACAAGAAACAACCAGGCGAGGAAAGTTATTCCGGCAGCAAGTATAACAGCAGGAACAAATATAGCAGAAACTTGATCAGCGATTCTCTGAATAGGAGCCTTGCTTCCCTGAGCTTCCTCAACCAATCTTATTATTTGAGCGAGGGCTGTGTCTTTTCCTATCTTTTTTGCTTCAAACTTCAACACACCCTGTTTATTGACAGTCCCGCCTACAACTTCGTCCCCAACGGATTTTTCAGCAGGCAAAGATTCACCAGTTATCATTGATTCGTCAACAGCAGAAAAGCCCTCAAAAACAATCCCATCTACTGGTATCTTGGCTCCGGGTTTGACAATAATTCTATCTCCTACCACAACATCGGATACAAGAATCCGAATTTCCTCATTTTCCCGGATAACTAAGGCATGATCAGGGCTTAACTTTAATAATTTTTTGATTGCCGCGCTTGTTTGCCCCTTTGCCCTGCTTTCCAGGAATTTGCCAGCTTTGATCAGGGTAATAATCATTGCTGCAGTTTCAAAATATACATGGCCTGAAACAAACCCTAGCAAAATTGGTATGGAATATAAGTATGCAGCAGTTGATCCTAGTGCTACCAGCACATCCATGTTTGCAAAACGGTTGCGGATAGATTGAATGGCTCCTGTATAGTATTTTCTACCTACATAGAATTGGACCGGTGTTGCTAACGCAGCCATTAACCAGTTTACCCAGGATTGATGAGCCCAGGAGCCCAGCAAACTGAAATCCCTGGCCATGGAAAGTAAAAAGAGTGGAATTGTAAATATCAAACCTATAATTAGATCAACTCTTTGACGCCTTATTTCTTCCTTTCGGGCTATTGCTTCAATATCCTCCATCTCGCCGCTGATAATAACAGCGTCAAAACCATTTTCAGTCAACATGTTTTTGATATCAGTCTGATTGAGAATAGTAGGAATGTAATTCAGAATAACCTTGCCTGATATCCAGTTGACATTGATGGAAGTGAGTCCTCCTATCTCAGACAAAATAGTCTCCAACCTGCGACCATCCTGGTTATCATTCAGATCTTTAACCAATAATTCAACCTCGCCAGCAGCAATCCCATATCCAGCCCGATTGATTTTTTCGATGACTTCTAAGATCTTGGCGGAATCCGGTTCGTATTCAAATGTTGCCCGCTCAGTTGTCAAATTGACGTTTACCTGATCCACCCCAGGTACTTTTTTAATATTCCTCTCCACTGCTATAGCGCAATTAGCGCAATCCATCCCGGTGATAGGCAGGATAGCAAGAACTTTTTCAGCCATTTAACCTCACTGATATAAATATTTTAATGTCAGGCAGTTGCCGGATAATTTATTTCAGCTAATAGACCTATCATGGCTTCTTCATTAGCCGGATCTCCAAATTCTACATCTACCTGATTTGTTTCAGAGCTGGCAGCCACGCTCGTCACGCCTTCCATTTCGTTTAATTCCGTTTCAATTGTATGAACACAATGGTTGCAGTTAATATTAGGAACAAGAAAGGTAATATTATTCATAATTTCTCCTTAAACTCATACTCTGGTCGCAGCTTCGAATACGTCGACAATTTCCTTCAGAACTCGCTCTTGCTCTTCTGGATCATCACCCCGAATAGCGGTAAATAAACAAGAGTTCAAATGACTGTCAAGGATATTCAAGCTGATTTTATTCAATGCAGCCTGAATAGCATTTATCTGCCTGATCACATCAATGCAGTATACATCCTCGTCAATCATACGTTGAACTCCCCTGACATGCCCTTCAATAGTTTTTAAACGATTCTGATTATTCAGTTTCTTTTCCATGGCTAACCCCCCCCTTAGGGGCTGGGTTCATAATACTATCTGAATTATGTTTTGTCAAATGCCCCCCAAACTATTATTACAGTTCCATAAAATAATAACCCGGAGAAAACCGGGTTATTATTTTAACCTTATTGCAATTGACTATCAAAAGCGCTCCTGAAATCCGCAGCCGTCACAGGTCCCAGCCACTGATTGACGATTGTTCCATCCCTATCAATCAGGAAAAAGTGTGGTTGATAGCGATATCCCAGGAATCTTAATAGGTCAGCATTTTCAGGATCATCTATATCTAGATAAACAAAATTGATATTTTCAGAATACTCAGCTTCGAGCCCATGCACGATGGGCGCCATTCTTTGGCAGGTCGATCACCAAAAAGCAAAAGCCTCGACAAGCTGAACATTTCCCGATAGTAGATTTACAGAACTAGGATCAGTTGCCTCCAAGCCGGCTCTTGGTGTCGGAATTACCTTTTCAGATTGAATTGTAACGGTTGCTGGTATTGCAACATCAGCAGTTGACTCCTGAACTACAACTGAGGTTTCTTCTACTGTAATAACATCGGGAACTGAAACAATGTTTGATCCTCCTGCATCATTTCTTCCTCCAAGAAATAACGTCAACGTACCAGCAATTAGAACAATAATCACTAAACTGGTTATCAAGATACGTTTTTCTTTCATTTTCATCTCCATAATAAATTAGTAAGTATTTGCTTATTCACCATGTCTATATACAATGAATTACCAGCCCCAAGCTTGACAGGTTTCTGTACGGGATTTAGACTTGACTCAGTAGTAGACGATATATCGACATGAAAACTTACCTTAGATTTCGTTATTTATTCTTCTCTGTAATATTGCTCGGGGCCGGTGCCTTGTGGATCTGGTTATCAAGAGAACCTGCAAACGTTTCGTGGCATGTTCCTTTACAAGCCCCTCAGACAGGATTATATACTCCTTATTTTTCTTTGTCCTCAACTGATGGTAGAGAAGTAAGCCTTGCTGACCTTACTGGATCACCCATAATAATAAATTTCTGGGCCAGCTGGTGCCCTCCTTGTAGAGCCGAGATGTCTGATTTTCAACAGGCTTATCTGGAATATTCGGAAACAGATCTCGTTATAGCTAGTATCAATTCCACCAGCCAGGATTCACTGCAAAATGTTCTTTCCTTTGTCGAGAATAACCAACTCACTTTTCCCATCCTGTTAGATAAAACCGGAGCTGTTATCAGAACATATTATGTTCATTCGCTTCCAACTACTTTCTTCATTGATCGCAGTGGAATAATAAAAAATATTCTCATTGGCGGACCTATTCCGCTATCATTGATGAGGGTAGAGATCAATAAACTACTACAGGATTAATTATTATGCTACCTGTACTTAATTTAGGTCCTCTGTCTTTGCCTGTTCCTCAATTTGTTTTGTTAATTGGTTTTTGGGTCGGGACAGTTTTATCAGAGCGAAAATCCAAACCACTGGTGGATGACCCTGGTTTCATTGACCGTTTATTGTGGTCCAGTATGCTGGCAGGAATTCTAGGTGCTCGATTTTCTTATTTCGCACGGAATCCTGCAGCATTTAACGGAGAATATCTCAGTTTGCTTTCCCTGAATTTGAATTTATTCGATCCGTTGGGTGGATTATTAATTGCCCTTACTGTCAGCCTTTTTATTGTTTCTCGATCTAAAATATCTCCTCTTCTTGTCCTTGACAGCATAACCCCCTTTTTAGCAATCTTCACTGCTGCATTCCACCTCTCCAGGTTAGCTGCCGGGACTGGATTCGGTGTCCTGACAGAACTCCCTTGGGCAATTAACCTATGGGGTGGTTATCGACATCCTGTTCAGCTCTATTATCTCCTGGGAAGCTTAATTACCTTATCAGTAATCCTAACTTTTTTAATAAAGTATTCCTATACGCAAGGCTTTGTTTTCTTCGTTTTTGTCCTCCTCACGTGTTCTTATCTGTTGTTTTTTTCGAGATTTGAAACATCTGATATTCTTATATTTGCGGTAATTCGCTTAAACCAAATACTGTTTTGGGTTGGAAGCGTGATTAGTCTGGTATTCTTAAATAAATTAACCCATAACAACATCCAAGTTCATTCCCATGAAATTACAGAATAAAACCATTTATATCTCTGGCGCATCTCGCAGAATTGGCCGATCACTGGCTCTAGCAATTGCCAGAGAAGGCGGAGATCTCATCATCCACTATAACCAATCTCATAAAGACGCTAAGTCGCTCAAAAAAGAAATTGAAAGATTAGGCCAGAAAGCCCAGATTGTTCAGGCAGACTTCACAGATCCAGAATCTACACAAAGACATGCGGAAAATATTTTCCAGGATGGACTGGTATATGGTTTGATCAATAATGCCTCTATTTTCTCTGATTTAAGCTGGTCTGATACAAATCTTGATAACTGGCATAAGAATATATCCGTTAACCTGACAGCACCATTTCTACTCTGTCAGGCTATTGCGAAATTTTTACCCGAAAATTCCACTGGCAGGATAATCAATCTATTGGACTGGAGATCGTTGAGACCGGGAATTGATCATCTTCCCTACACTATCAGTAAATCAGGGTTGCTCGCGTTAACAAAATCACTTGCCGTTAGTTTGGCTCCCGGCTTGATCGTGAACGGCATAGCTTTAGGTGCTATATTGCCTCCCTCTGATGGAATCAGTTCAAATGAAACAGTTGAAAATTTGCCAATTCCCCGTTGGGCAAATATGAAGGAAGTGGAAGACACGGTCTTGTTTCTATTGACAGGTCCCGAATACATTACGGGAGAAGTCATTCACTTAGATGGCGGGAGACATCTCATATAAATTTTCCTTATATTATTAGGAGCTTGCGATGGATAAAGTTATCATTAAAAATCTTGTTGCCAGAGGAATTATTGGCATATACGATTGGGAGCGCACAAAACCCCAGGAAATACTGATCAATATTACCCTGTTTGGGGACCTGATCCAGGCTGGAAAAACAGATAATATCGAAGACAGTATAAACTATAAAACTGTCGCTAAGGGCGCCCAATCCTTGGCGGAAAATTGTGAACGCCACACAGTTGAAGCTCTCGCAGCAGATATTGCTGATTATTGCCTCGAATCTAAAGGTGTACAAAAAGTTTTTATCAGGGTTGAAAAGCCAGGCGCGGTACGGTTTGCCGAATCAGTTGGTGTTGAAATTGAACGCTCAAACTGACAACCAAACTATACAGGTTCTGATCGGGTTAGGTAGTAATATTGATCCCGAAATTAATATTACTGCTGCCTTGAACTCCCTTGAGGAATTAACCTGCCTGATGGAACGGGCGACTATCTGGCAGACACCAGCTGTCGGTGGCGGGAAATCAGATTATCTCAATACGGCAGTTTTGGTTGAAACAACTCTTACATTGGATCAATTCAAAGTTTCCATTCTATCAAAAATTGAAAACAATTTAGGTCGGATCCGATTACCCGATATCTATGCTGACAGAACAATTGACCTTGATATTCTGATTTATGGAAATCAAATTATCGATACCGAACTTTGGCATCAACCCCATGTCACTATTCCGGCAGCAGAAATTTTTCCCGATTTAGTTAACCCAGACTCTGGTGAATCATTATCCCAGGCAGCTAACAGAATTCTGCTTGGGATCCATTTCATTGAACGTAATGATCTCTCTTAGTGTTCTCCAGCTCCCTTAAAATTGTAGTGGTTTCGCTCCTCGAGAAATATTGTCCAGGAATTCCTGTCTGGTGGGCAAATTTGATCTGAATGCACCCGACATGGAAGAAGTTGTCATTCTAGCATCATGTTTTTTAACTCCCCTCATTACAGAACACAGATGCAAGCCCTCAACTACAACTGCAACGCCTTTAGGGTGAAGCAGTTCATCGATCAAATCTGCGATCTGCCGGGTCATTCTTTCCTGAACCTGAAGTCTTCTGGCGAACATATCGACTATTCTGGGGATCTTGGACAATCCAATTACCTTTCCCTTTGGAAGATAGGCAACGTGAGTTCGGCCCAAAATAGGCAGCATGTGGTGTTCGCACAAACTATAAAATTCAATATCCCTGACAATCACCATTTCATCATAAGACACATCAAAAATTGCATCATTCAGCAATTCAATTGGGTCAGTCCGATATCCACTCAACAATTCTTCATATGCTTTGGCGACTCTTTCTGGCGTCCTTTGCAACCCTTCACGTTCGGGATCTTCGCCTACAGATTTTAAAATATCTCGGACCGAATCAGTGATTTTTCCTTGATCCATCGGCATTCTGAACAATCCAGCAAGCCGCTCCAGAATTTCTTTATCCTCATGCATATTGAGTTCCTCGTAATTGATATCTAATTAATTATCCGATTTCAGTTTGGATTAATCCCAGCGTTCCATCAAAGCGCCGGTATAAAACATTAATCGCTTCTGTCTGAGCATTATAGAATACAAAGAAATTTGTATGTCCTAATAGTTCCATCTGCTCGATCGCTTCCCATTCATCCATCGGCCTGAGTAAAAATCCTTTTCTCCGGGCAATTACAGGAGTCTCTACAATTTCATCCTCCTCAAACAGGATATCTGGTTCGAATCCAGCTCCCTGTTTCCAGCGTTGATTTCGTTTGCCCTTATATCTTTTGATCCGACGCTGCATTGTATCAACAGCTAAATTTAAGGAAGTAACTATATCTGCTGATCGTTCCTCAGCGCGTAAAATAAATCCCTTACCTTGAACGGTTATTTGAATTACTTCCCGTTCATTTGCGCTTCGGGCATTCGTGGAAGATACATCAACTCTAGCTTCAGTTATATCTTCCAAAAATCGATCTAAGCCCGAAACTTTTCGTTGGATCTGATCAGATAATTTTTCTCCCACAGTAATATTCCGGTTAAAGACATTAACTTGTACGGTCACGAAAACCTCTTTTTTCTTATTGTACTCTATTCTCTTTTAGCCGCTCAGCCCTTGCTAAAGTTATTCCATATACTTTAAGAGCATTAGCCGAGAGTAAAGCAGAGGCACATGAATTTAATGTAGCACCTGTTGTTATGACATCATCAACAACCAGGATCGATTTTCCAGAGACTATTTTCTTATCAGCTAAAAATGCTCCATCAACATTCATAAAACGTTCAGTACTTGTTAGTCCTACCTGGGATCTAGTCTGCCTATTTCTTTTAATTGCCTTGGCGGAATATGTCAATCCCCGCAAATGAGCCAGCGGCCTTGATAAATATGCTGATTGGTTATATCCTCGTTCTTTATAGCGTCGATGGTCCAGCGGCACATCGGTAACCAGGTCGATCTGCCAGGATTGTTTACTTATAACTTCCAGTAATAAGCTAGCCAGGGCTTCACCTAACCCAAGATCACCATTGTATTTTAAGTTTCGTATTACCTTCTGGAGAACGCCATCGTAAAAAGCCCAGGATCTAACAGCAGAGAATTTTGGCGGAATTAGATTGCAACGGTAGCAAATTAATTTGCACCCGATGTTAAGTCTATCCCCACACTTGCAGCATTTTGGCTCAGGTATAAGATTCGCTTTTTTATAACAATTCGGGCAAAATCGATAACCCCACACATTACACCCGGCGCACTTTGGCGGAAAAAGCCAATCCAAAGTTTTCCAATATGTTGAAAATACTTTGAATAATACCAAAATTTCCCCCTTTATATTGTTCAATCATTTGTTGTGTTTCTACGATAAGCTTAGGTGGAATTTACCCAAACATGCCGGCAAGTGCAGAATCCTTCAGCTGGAGTCCCGCAGGTCCAAGCAGAATAATCATCAAGGATGGGAAAATTAGTAATGCCATCGGGAAAAGCATTTTCACAGGAGCTTGTTGAGCTTTTTCTTCTGCAATCTGCCTTCTTCTAGTGCGCATCTGGTCAGATTGGATCCTCAGAACCTTTGACATACTAACACCCAGCTGTTCGCTCTGGATTATTGCAGCCACAAAGCTGGTCATTTCTGCAATACCAATTCGATCAGCCATATTTCTGAGTGCTACTCTGCGTACATTTCCAAGTTGAATTTCCCTCAAAGATCTCTCAAATTCATCGGCAAGGGCATCTTCCCATTTTTCAGCGACTCTGGACATAGCAGCATCAAAACCAAGGCCAGCTTGCACACAGATAGTCAGTAAGTCCAGTGCGTCTGGCATAGATTTACGTATACCATCCTGCCGGCTAGTAATCTTACTTTGCAACAATAATTCAGGTACAAAAAATCCAATCAAAGAAAACACACCCGTCATTAATAATTTTCTTCCCCAAGTCCAATCCAAGGATCCCATTGAAAACACGAACAACAGCAGTCCGCCAACACCAATAGCAGCAATAAATCTTGATGCCCAAAAAATAGTTGGATCAATTCCAGGTGGATTTCCTGCAAGCTCTAATTTCATTTCAGTTTGTTCGATAGCATTCTGAGGCGTGAATCGTTCAGTTATTTCACCAACTTTCTCAATAAGCGGTACAAGAATTCTCTCAGTAATGGGTTGCGAGAGTTCAATTTCCTCAAGTGTTACCTCTTCACCCCTGGCAATATATTCATTGAGCCGTTCTTCAAAAGGCGTTTCCTCTCGCCTGCTTCTCAAGCCCACAATAACCAAGGCAGCTGCTAAAACAACTATGATACCAAGAAAAATCCAGATGTAGATGTTCATAATTTTTCTCCAAATTTCCTAAACTTCAATATCCGCTAGTTTGTTCATGGCAAGATAACCCATGCCTACCATCACACCAGCAATACCTAACATCCCTCCCCCGCATAACGCATTTCCAGGCGAGAAAAATGTCATTAGGTAATCTCGATTAGCAAACCACAACAAACCCATCAATATTAGTGGAAGCATAGCCAGGAATCTGCCCGAATAAATCACCTGGGATACCATTACTTTGATATCACCTTTAATTTTAATTCTTTCTCTAATAGTATAGGATATTGTGTCCAATATCTCTGCAAGATTACCACCCACTTCCCTCTGGACGTTGATTGCAGTGATGATCAGGTCCAGATCGTCACTGGGGATTCTACGGTGCATATTATCTAACGAATCTTCCATGGCAATACCCAGCTGCATTTCTTTTACAACTCGGACAAATTCATCTGATATCGGAGGCGGCAATTCTTTCGATACAGCTTCCAAGGCTTGCATAGTCGAAAAACCAGCTCGTAAACCGTTTACAACCAGGTTTAACATGTCCGGTAGCTGATTTCCAAAGGTCACCAACCGCTTAGACTGCTGCTTGCGCATGTAAATTCTTGGAATCATTGCCCCAAGTACCATACCAATTAATGCTGATATAACTTCTTGCCCACCAATAGCCCAGGCAAAAAATCCCAGTAAAAAAGAGGCAATAAACATTGCTGCTACGTATTCTGCAGGACGCAGCTTAAGGTCAGCTTGGGCAAGATTAGACGCTATTCGATCGCCATATTGTGAACCCTCTATCCGATTATCAATCCAATCAGTAATTGCCGATGTTTTCAGTTCTTCAGCAAGAGCTTTCGCGTCTTCAAATTCTTCTTCAACGTAATGTGAAAATCTTTCATCAAGAACAGATTGTTCATCCCTGATTGTAATTACGATACCAATTACTAGTAGTACACCGGAGATTACTCCACCGATTACAAGAATAGTTGTCATTGAGATCAGCCTCGATAGCAGATCAATAGATTATTGAACTCCCCGTTTGGAAAAAATTGACGGTGGTAAGTGAATGCCGTGAGCCTCGATTTTATCCATATACTTGGGGCGTAGTCCCGTAGCAATTAATTCACCCAAAACTTTTCCGTCTTCAATAGCAGTTTGTTCAAAACGGAAAATATCCTGCATGGTTATAACATCACCTTCCATACCGACTACCTCGGTAATAAAAACAACTTTTCTGGTGCCATCCTGCATTCTGCTTTGATGGACTATCAAATCAATCGCAGAGGCAATTTGCTCTCTGATAGCCCGAACAGGAAGATCCATCCCAGCCATCAGAGCCATGGTTTCGACTCTCGACAGGGTATCTCTTGGTGAGTTGGAGTGTGCAGTCGTTAAGGAGCCATCGTGCCCGGTATTCATGGCCTGGAGCATATCGAGGGATTCCTCACCACGGATCTCGCCAACGATAATTCGGTCTGGCCGCATACGGAGACAGTTTATTACAAGCTGCCTGATTGTAACTTCGCCCCTGCCTTCAATATTAGGTGGCCGTGATTCCAGAGTCACAACATGATCTTGCCTCATTTGGAGTTCTGCAGCATTTTCAATTGTGATTATTCGTTCATCGTTGGGAATGAATGCAGATAAAACATTTAATAAGGTGGTTTTTCCGGATCCAGTTCCCCCAGAAATGATGATATTGAATCTGGATTTTACAGCAGCTTCCAAGAAGAGGACAGCACTTGGAGTAAGACTGCCAAAATCGATCAGCTGTTCAATTGTAAAAGGGTCCTTAGCGAATTTACGAATTGTCAGACAGGGTCCAACTAATGAAATTGGGGGAATGACGGCATTAACACGAGAACCATCAGGTAACCGGGCATCTACATACGGGCTGGATTCGTCAATCCTCCTTCCCAGTGGTGCCACAATTCTATCAATAATACGCATCACGTGTTCATCACTTTCAAAGGTGATTGGAGCCCGGTTGATTTTTCCTGCTTTTTCAAAATAGCAGCTTTTAGCTCCATTAACCATGACTTCAGTAATTTCGTCATCCTCAAGCAAGGGTTGTAAAGGACCAAAACCTAGGATTTCAGCAGCGATTTGTTCGAATAGCCGGTGTTTTTCCTGGCGGGAAAGCACAATGCTTTCCTCAGTAAGTATCTGCTCAAAAAGATCACGGATCGTTCCCCGAACTTTATCAACCTCAGACACATCTATGGAAGGGTCCAGTTCAGCCAGAAGTCTGTTCTGCACGCGAACTTTTAAATCCGCATAGGTTTCATCCTGGGCATCTTTCCTGGGAGGAGAAACACGCCTTGCTTCCAAAGTACCCAGTCGAGAACCTCCACCAACAAATGTGTCATCCTCTTCGCCTGTCTTTTTACCCTGTTCAATTCTTTTTAGTAATGACATATGATTTGTCCTGATCCTTAAATATTAACATTAAAGGAAATAATCATTCTTCAGTGACTTCCATTTGTTCTAGCTGAGATAAACGCTCCCTGACCTTTCCAACCAATTCTAATATTCCTTTGCCAATCTCTTTCGTTTTTCCCTCTCCTAACATAAAGGGAACACCGCGATTGACACTTGGTACAACGACTTCCTTGTCTTCTATTAAAATAGATGCAACTTTATGTCCAAGATTGTGACCAACTTTTTCTGGGGTAATTGCGATTGTTTTATCAAAACGATTCATAACCAGTAGGATCTTTTGTTTATAAACTCCTAATGTAGAAAGGAGGTTGAGCATTGTCCGGGTATTAATGATCGCCGGGATATCCTGGGAAGATACCAGAACTAATAGATCACAGGAATCCAGAGTATCCAGATTTACGTCAGATAGGCTGGAATCAAGATCTACGATCACATAGGAGTAAATTCGCGCTAAAAACTGCAGCACTTTCACCATCTGCCCACCTGTTACTCTTTCTGCGTCTTCAGGGTGAGGCGGGGCAGAAACGATATCAATACCAGACAATTTATGGTGCAGAACCACATCCTCGACAAGTTCCATATCCAGTTGGTCAACATTGGGTGTTAAATCTACTATTGATGTCCTGCCCCGTTCATTCAAGAACACTTGGACATCACCAAATTGTAAATTAGCATCAACGATCACAGCGGGAGTTTCCGTGCTGTGTAATGCTACAGAAAGATTTGTTGCAATGGTAGTTGTGCCAACTCCACCTTTAGGGCTGAATACAGAAATTACCTTACCTAAACCAGACAGCTGTAAAGTTGTTCCTCTGGAATCAACCAGGCTACCAGTGCCGCGCCCGATATATGTGATTTCCATTCGAATTGCTTTCGCTTTTTCTCCAGCTCGTCTGATAACAGAAACAAGTTCATCACCTCTGGGAGGTTTTGTCAAAAAGTCGCTTGCTCCGGCATGCATTGCCCGCCGCATATAATTGGTATCTCCCTGTACAGAGAGAATTACAATTTGCGTGATGTGTGCCTGCTGCTTAATTAACTCGGTTGCTTCAATGCCATCCATGTCAGGCATGTTGATATCCATCAACACAACATCAGGATCAAGCGCAATTGTTTGTTTAATTGCATCCGCCCCGGTCCTTGCAGTTCCTACAACATTAATATCGTTTTCAAATTGCAGGAGTCTGGAAATGTTTTTCCTTGTTTCATCCTGATCATCAACGATCAGTACGTTATAAATTTCTTCAGCCATGTAATCTCTTTTGGTATTCTGTCCTATCTAGGGTGATGGAGCTGGTTCATCATCTGAAATACCCGCCTCTGGTACCTGATCTACCCTAGGAGCGAAACCATAAGGTAATTTGCCCGGCAAAGGTATCGAATAGTCATCTAGGAAATACTGCAGTGTAGCGGTTTCAGTATCAATTACAGTGCTGTCACCAGCTGATCTCAAAGCTAGGCTGATATCGACGCCACTATCGATCAAGTAGGTTAAATTCACTGCTTCCTGAGGAGTTACTATTAATGTGATGTTGTCAGGAGGCGAATCTTCCTCAACAGGAGGTGCTTCGCCATCTACTGAAGGAGCCGCAGGTTCAGGGATATCAGCAAGCGGCAATCCCTCTTCTTCAAATGCAAAATCGCCTACGTGGAGAACAGTTGCACTAGGGATGATAATTTGAGTTGCCAGACGTGGTCTTTGATGTTCAGACGGGATTATGTGAATTCTCTCTCCTGGAATACCGTTAAAATCCTCCGTCCGACCGTAAAAAGTATATTGGGGCTGCAGTTCAGTATGTGCTGTCACTCCAGCAGGACCGTCATCTGAACTTGGTCCAATAGACGAACCTACAATTAGCACCGATTGGTTCGGTAGAACTGTTTGGAAATCAGCGTCTAGGTCAATAAATTGCATAGAGGCGATGACCACTACTCGATCACCGGGTCGCAGAGCATAGGATACGCTTGCCAAGCGGTTAATAGGAATCGTTTTGGCAACCATTCCCTCAGGAATTGAGAGTGAAGCGACAGAACCATCAGTTGAAAGTTGAGCTGCACTATCAACCAGCATATTCACAGTCAGAGGAATGCCGCTGTCCAAGTCAAATTTAGCCTGGCGCCCAACAACCTGGGCTAAATCAGTAAACATTCCGGCTATGACCAGATCCCTTGGCAAGGGAATCAAACCCAAGACGGTCTCATCCAGTACGGTGCCCCTCGGGGCCTTCTGGGTGATCACAACAATATCTACTCTATCCGGAATAGCAACTTCTGCTGGCGCACTGGATGGATCAGTCGGTTGAAAGAAATTTGTATATATTAAATAACCACCCGCAACCAATAAAACAAGTATCAAACTCAAGTACAGGAATACTCTTCCGCGTCGCATATCATCCTCCTAACTGGTTCCCTGAATAATCCACTTTTATTTTACCTTATAAACTATTTCAAATTTTATTGTTTGCCACTCTACCATAGTTTAACTGATAAAGCATTTATTTCCTAGCTAAAACAGATAACAATCCTGTCAGGTGTATAGATCATTAATATCGTTCGGAAAAGCAAAACCCTACCTGTCGGTAGGGTTTAGCATATGTGACTAAGTAGGCGGTCACTCGCCTAGAACCTAGATGGTTCGTTTAGATATTGCCAACAATATTGCTGAAAATGTTGCCAATGGCGGGGCCAAGAAGGGAGAGGATAACAATCACTACAACTGCAACTAAAACAAGTATGAGCGCATACTCTACGAGACCTTGGCCTTTTTCTTTCGGTGCGAATAACATGGTATTTACCTCCTGTTTAGTATTTTTTCCGTCGAGGTGTATGCAAGCCTGTCAGGTTAGTTAGAATTATAAAGAACAAAATTTTAAAAATCAATATGGTTGTCCTTACAGTTATGCAAAGACATCCTGCCCTTCGGTGGCAAGCGGAACCGTAAATCCGATCCGGGTTCCTTGGCCGATTGCTGTATCAATATTAAATTCACCTTTAAGTATTTCAGCCCGGTCCTTAATGACCTTGATACCCATGCTTCCGTCAAGAGCCTGGTCAACATTAAAACCCTTGCCGTCATCTTCCACATCTACTGCAACTCGGTCTTCACTTGTATCAATATGAACTCTGATCGAGTTTGCATTACTGTGCCTGACTGCATTGCTAATCAATTCTTGAACTGCACGGAAGATCATGATTTCCAGATATCCATCCAACCGCCTTTCTGTACCGGATGCTGAAAAATGGATTTCTTGTTCACCTTGTTCTTTAAAAGCTTCAATATAATGCCTTAGAGTTGGAATCAATCCCAAATCATCCAACATCATTGGCCTGAGTTCAAATATAAAATCCCTTACCTTGATGAAGGTATCATTTGCAGATGCTTTCAGTTCATCTAATTCATCCCTGGCTTGATCGAGATCAATATCAAATAGTCGTTGTGCAATCTCAACCTTGAGGATGAAGTTTGAAAGCGCCTGGGCCGGTCCATCATGCATCATGCTTGATAACCGATGTCTCTCAGCTTCTTGGGCTTGAATGACGGATTCAATCAACTCTGCAGCATTTAATTCAACTTCTCCTCCCTCCAACAATGGTGTTCGGGTGAGAAATGTATTCACATCCTGCATTTGCATGATTAAATCCTGTAAATGTACCTGCTCACCTTTCAATTTTTCCATCTGACCACGCATTACAAATAATCTCTGCTGAGAATCCAGAGCCTCATCGTAAGTATCTCTGATTGATACTGAGGGGATATCTTCAGTGTTATCTTTGATATTGCGGATCTTTGTTGAATGAGAAACATTTTTTTGCGCCAGCTTATCAACTTCAGTCTGGCTCTGTCTTATTTTTGTTATTACACTCTCCAGCCGCTGCTCTGCTTGCTTAATTTTTTGATCAATTGTCTCTTTTAGCTGTTCAGTGTTTTTTTCTGATTCGCTGGCTTTGTTCAGAATCATATAATTTACTCCTACTCATGCCATTCTATCTTGAGAGTATAGCATAGGTAATACTCTCAAGCAATTAATTACTCTGTAAGGTAATAGATCGTAAGATGATTATTGTTTACCTCCACTCAAATACGGTCATATTGTCCATGTCGAATTGGGAGGCATAAATCCCTCCAGTAGTATACAAGACATTTAAATTTGAAGTCAATTCTGGATACCAGCTTGGAAAAGTTACCAGATAATCGACTTTTTGCTCATTCATATAGGTCCCTAATTGTTTTTCATCTCTAATAAAAGGTATGACATCCGGGGTAACCAATCCAGCCAGGTCAATTATCTTTCTTTCCGAAAAGTATCCCAATGCTCCGATATCATGAGCAGCAATCACGGCCTCGTCATCCAGATTAGAATTAATCCAATGTGCAGTTTTGACCATTTCAGTATTAATTATTGCAACATCCATACCATAGGATCGGGCACCCAGAAATAAAAAACTCAGCAAAATAACAACTGTCGAGCCCAACCAAACACGGCTGATCACACGATCCAACAACTTTTTATGGTCTTTGTTAAAATACTGCAATAATCCAGCCGTTCCCAGCAACAAACAGATAGGTACAGCCGGCATAATATAGCGGCCATGCTGATAAATTACAGGCAGCCTCCAGGCATATAACCCAATATAACCTGCAGACCAAATAATTGCAGCAACCTGATCCCATTGATGGTTTTTAATACTATTTTTGAGATGGAAAATAATTCCTGGAAGAATTAAGGCGCCAACACCTGTAATAAATTGTGCCAATAATTTGAAGTATCTGAACAACAATGGTGTTTGTCTTAACAAAGCATATTCTGCTTGTTTTGCGTATAATGTGTTTGGCCAGAAATCCCCTGTTACATACCAATTGAATAGAAAATATGTTGAGCCAGCAGCAAACAAACCTGTCAAGAAGAGAGTAATGTACTTAATTGTTTTCGCCCGTGGATAACCTCTTAACAACAGTCCCATGAGCGCAGGACCAATCAGGGTTAAACCATCTGGTCGTATCCAGGCTGATATACCAATCATCAATCCGGGAAGCCACCAATTCTCATTTTGATCAATGAGCCAGATAAATAATATTAAAGACAGTAGTATCAACAGCAAAGTTTCCATTCCTGATAAGGCTGCCCAGACAATATGCCACTCAAGCGTTATCACCACTCCAGCGCATAATGGCAGCCATTTCATGTCAGGCTCTATTTTTCCCACTAAAACATATCCGGCAATAGCTGTACTCCATAAGAGTATGAATCCAAGAATAAAAGTTCCTATTAATGGTGGAACATTAACCAGGTAAAGAATGGCCAGTAAAAATCCCCAGGCCGGTCCTGTGGAACCGCCAGATAATTGATTAAACTGAAAACTCCATTGAAAAGTTTTAGCAAAGTTTCTGGCAAAAGTTTGATGAATCCAAGCATCATCTAAGGGAAACCCCCATCCGTTTGTAAGAGAGCTAAATAATAAATAGATAACACAAGAAATGAATGCGACAAATCCCAGAATTAATATCTCGAGTAGAAATTTCTTTTTCATATTTTTTATTTATATTGTGAAACTGAAAAATACTTGATACCGCTTATTGATCCCAGGTAAATCAAGTCCTCATTAAGCTCAGGATACTTAAAAAGATCTGTTAGTTCTTCAGGGTGATTACTGTCCAAAACAATGAAGTTAACCCCATGTTTCTCAGCGGCTGCGAGTAATTCCGCCACGCCTCCATTAGGGATTACAATTGCCGATCTCCCAGTTGCGACATAAAAACCCGGGGGATTGTTAAGCATAACAAGTTTATTGGGGTTTTGGTCAAGTTTTTCTATTTCCTCTCCTATTGTCTGGTGAAGATTGTAACTTTGATTCCAGACAGGTTGGCACATATCAGTACCAATCACCCTGTCAAATAGCGTAAAAATAGACATTCCGGCTACTAAAACCATAAGCGATCCACCAAAAACCACTTGGGCCTTGTCTTCTTTCCAGTTCCTATATTTTTCTCCCCAGCGAATGAATTCAAAAAATCCCCTTGCCGCAAAAACCCAGATAATAGGTTGCAGGGCGGCTTCTGAGTGAAATAACCCTCCCCGCATACCGGCGAATGGAAACGCTACAGTCATGACTATGATTGTCATCAACCAAACAGCAGCCGCAATTCTGACGAGGTGCTCTTTCCTCCCAGCGTAAAGCCCTGCAATAACAAGGGGGCTCAGTATCATTTGTCCTTGTACGAAAAATATTGTCTTTATGTTCGAAAGGAATGCACTTGATATGTTGCGTAATATTGTTTCAATTCCCTGCTCGAACCAATGATGAAAAGTTAGCGAAGATGACCCTAAATTAAACAAATCATTGTATTCAGTCAACCAGAGCATCCGTGAACTGCTTGGGGGCATTAAATATCCTATTGCAAGCAAGTTTCGGGCAAACCAGGGACCCATGACGATTAAATAACCAGTTAATATTAGACCCAGGAATTGAAATTTTTTTGTAGATTTTATGGGGACGACTAAACCACTGGCAAGAAGCCAGATCGCTCCATCAGCCCTGGCCAGGTGAAACAATCCTGCAATCAGACCCAGGAAAAGGTATTTTTTCATGGAATCTCCCTGGAGGAACAACAAAAAGAATCCCCCCCCCAGTACCATCAATATTCCAAAGGAATCTGTTGTACCTAAAAAGGAGGAATATAAAAACGGAAAAACTGCTAGCAACCCAGCTAACAAACTAGATCCTTTGTGCTTGGAATATTCCCAATTCAATTTCATTGTGAGGGCGGGTACCGTAACAGCTAAAAGTATAAAAATAATCTTGGCTCCCAGGAAGGGATTTGTACTTACGAGTACCGATCCAACAGCTGATAAAAAAGCTGGTAGTGGCATCCAGAAAGCAAATCCAGGATGAGGTATGCCAGCCGGATTGGTCAAATAATTCCAGATAAAGGGTTCTGAAAATGAGCGATTTATTGCTATACGCAATCCCATGCTAAAGTAATATTCAGCATCCATATATCCAGGTGAACGCTGAAAATAGGCAAAAATACCCAAAAATACTATACTTAATGAACTTACCAGGAGGTATTTTTTCCAGGTCATGGATTATCATCCCAATGAGTTATAGGGGGCGAAATAACCCACCATTTTATCCAATACAAACATAATAAGGAAATTAATGGCAGCGGAATGAACATAATCGGATTTTGGACAGGCTGATATGTTCTCTGGATAGTTATCAGGAATGTAATCCAGGGAACAATAAACAAAAGTGCCAGATATCCGATCGTAATCCATGTTTCCTGCTCTTCCCACCTCCGAACCAGGATAGACAATACAAGTATAAGAGCAGGGAACAATAATATGAAATTTCCCGGATCAGTTTGGATTCCAATCCACTGACTTATCATTATTATTAATAAACCCGTCCATAAAAAATGGGAGAAATTTCCCTTTCGTGCTTTCCAGCTCTCTCTAATATATACAGCTCCCAGAATTATGGGGATACCCCATTTGAATTCGTTCTCTAGAGTTGGCAGCCACTCAGCCAAAACGGCAGCCAGGGTTCCCGCGGGATTGTAATCTGGATATTTTAGAATTTCCCAGATATTTTGGTAGATCCAATTTGGAATGATCAACAAACCCAAACTTATCAATATTGCCATTGAGCCAAAAAACCAGGCCAATACCTTCCAGCGTTTTTGATATATAGACCAGACAATAATAAAAGGAATAATCAGAACTACGAGGTGAGGTTTGATTGTTGTAATAGCTAATAATAGGCCTGCAAGTTTATCGTGATCACTCTTTATGTATGAAAATACTCCGATTAACAACAAACCAATTAGAATGACTGCATTACCATTGATAACACCACGTAACGCATGATACCAAATCAAAGAAAATAAAAGGGTAGAGCCCTGAATTAATAAGGATGGTTTCCAACCCACCAGGTTTATTGATAAAAAAGTCATTGCAACCAAGGCTATTTCCAAAACAGTCATCCATGCCGCTCTGGCAATCTCGTAATCATTGATCACGGAAAAAGGAGCAAAAAGGAAAACAGAGTAAAGAGGATAGGCTACCCTAAGTTCATGTTCAACTCCCTGGGCAGGATGGCCATACGCAGCCATTTGAATGCGAACAGCCACTTCATCACTATAAGGGCTCAAGCCCTCAAAAATCAATGATCTCGTGCCCACGTAGTGGACTAAAAAATCATTTCCACCCGGGTTAGTCACAGCGAATTGGTAATTCACCCATCCTAAACCGCCAATTACAAATAGAAATAATACTCCAGCCAATATCAAATTTAACGGATTATTTCGCACCAATATCTTCCTTCTCTGAGGTCATACAAGCGCCAATTAATAACTTATTTTCCTATTCGGCAACATTAATGCTTATTAAACACTTTTCTCTATTATATTTTTCTTTTGGAAAATAAGCATAATCAATACCTTTTTGCCAGTCCATTAGCGCGCTATGCTGATCTTTGATTCCAGATCTTTGATCATATGAAGATTCCAATTGAACTACAAACCAGGGAACGGGTTGGTCAAGTACTATCAATCCATAATCTTGATTACATATATTTTCACGAATCTGGTTGACAATTTTTTTCCCGGTTTGTTGAACATCTCCCCGGAAATATCCTGTTAATTCAAACAGATTAACCATATGAATTTGGGGGTCTTTGCCAACAATCTCGGGCAAATAACTCCTATAAGGAATCAATACCTGTTTATTTTGAGCTTCAATTCTATCTACCAAAATTTGATTTAGTTTAATATCTGTACGAGTTGGAATAAAGTTGAAAGGATTATAGATCAACCCAATAAATTGAATGCAGATTAATGCAGTGGCTAGCACAAAATAATTCTTTGATGTGTTTTCATTAAATCTATTTAAAATCTTTCCTGCGCCAATACCAAATAATAGAGCAAGGACAGCATAAGCGGACATAGCGTTATTTGCCCCACCTCCATTGGAAGTTCTTGTGATCCAGGCAGCTCCAATTGACCCAATGGAAAAGAGCAATAAAATCAACCGCGGTTGAAATAATCTGTCAGTTTCTAAGACAGCTTTTCTACTGCCAGGAACACCAGATATTCGCCCTTTTTCGATAAAAGGTGAATTAGTGGAAACAAAATAAAACAAACCAAAACCCACTGAAATGCCCAATGGACCTAAGAGATCCCCAACCCAAAAATTGGCAGCGGAAAGAACTGAATACCCATGTTCTCTGGGAAGGTCAAAAATGTAATACAAGAACCAGCCATTAGATCCATTATTAATAAGGATTATCGGGATTAATATACCCAGTAGAATTACTATACCCATCGGCCAAGCAACTTTTCTTATATTTGTCAAACAATAAATAACAATTGGAAAGAATACAATTATTGAGGATTGTTTTGTGAAAAAACCGATAGCGATCAAAAGTCCAGCAAAAACAAAATTAAATTTGTTTTTTGCCGTGAGAAAAACCAAAAGGGTCATCAATAGCAAGGACACATAGAGAGAATCGACTCTGGCTAAATCGTAAAAACCGCCACTCAAAGAGAAACAAGCCAGGTAAAAAGAACCTGCAACCCAACCTATCAGGGTGTTTTTTGTTTCTCGGGATACGATCAAGGCTATGATCCCAAACGAGGCTAGGGTAGATAAAACAGACACCAAACGAGCTGAAACTAATATATCTTTTAGGACCAATGCCAAGCCAGCGGACAGATAATAATAAAGGGGCGTATAAACCAAGGGAGCAAAATTAATAGATGGCTCTATATATAAAGCATTTTTGGTTAAAATGTGATTGATTTGATTGATACCTGCGCCTTCTCCCCACTCTATATCAAAACCAATGCCAATCCTTGAAATTACAATATAAATGAAAATTATTAACGGGATCAATGAAATGGAAAAAAGCAGAACGTTTGAAAACTTTTTATAATTAGGTTTCCTTAACAAATTCTGGTTCCTCCTTTTTTTTACCAGGTCCATTTCTGAGCGTTGCTTGAGCGAATAAACCTGCTAGCAACAAAAAGATAACAGTGCGGAGCAAAATTATTTCTTCGATTAAATGGAACCAACCGCGGGACAACAAAACAGGCCATTCAAGTAAATTTACGAATACTAAAATCATACCAAGTAGTAGACTCATCTGAAATCTAAATCCCAGGAGCACAAGGGGTAATAGATATAAAACCCATTGAGGACTATATCCAGGTGACCATAAAAAAAACAAAATTAAAGTAAAACCAGAAAATGAAATCAATTTCTCTATTGACTCCAGATCGGATTTTATAAATATCATCAGCCCGATCGCAGCAAATAAAGGCAATAATAGCCAAGGAGATATTCTAGATGGATTTCCAGTTGATAGGGTCGCCGTCTCCACGATCTGGCGGTCAATATCAGGATTAAAATTACCAGTTGTTAAATTTCCATCCACTAAAGCCCATACAGTCTCCCAGGATCCTTTTACGCCCTGCGAAATGAATGAGGCACGTGTAAATGAGGGAGAGATACTATAAAACAACCCCCATACGACGATAATTATGATCGTTGCCGCCATTATTGTACGGATTGCTTTCTTCGGCCTACTCCATTTCCAAGCAGCAGGCAGAAGTAGCACTGGAAACCATTTAAATAAACCACCAATCCCCAGGACTATTCCTGCAGGAATATGTTTTCTGTCTTTTAATAGATGAATACCTGATAACAAACACAGAACACCCAAACAGTCGAAATATGCCCATCCATAAAATAATCCCACTAATAGAAATCCATAACTTAATACCCTTTTGTCCTTCTCAGCCTTGCTGAATATACTTGATGCAATCTTTTGAAAAAGAAAAACATTTGCTGCCTGAATTATTGAAAAGAATACAATCAAGCTATATACATAGGCGGATTCCTTTCCGCCAGTTATTTCATAAAATAATCTAGATAAAATTGGGAATAAAGGTGGAAATTCAACCCATAAATCAATGAAAGGAGTACCAATCGCAGCTAATTTGTAATAATTCCAGAAATCCCCATACGATTTTAGTCCTTCCAAGGGAATTGAAATAACCATCACAAAACGAGCTACTAAAAAGAGCGCGCAGATAGATATCTTTTCTTTGTGTTTATCAATATACATTTTCATGTTTTTTCGTAGAGGTTACTCCATTTTCTCAAATATTATCAGGGGGGCATTTTGATACACAACTGTATATCGACTATCCATAGAGTAGCTATTTACAAGATCGGGGTGTTTTGTAATCTGGTCAAGTACTAGGTAATCGATATCCATTTGATTTTGCATCTCCCAGGCAAGGACACACACTGGGCCTATATCCTCGCATGACTGTAATTGGCTGTAGCTATTAATTTTCTTGTCAAATTGGGTTGGAATCCATTCATATCCTTGAACTGTTGTTACGCTCCGTTTTGAGGTCAGGGCCGGGAACCACTCTGCTACATAATCATTCCACCAGGATCGGTTTCCCTCAGCAGTTGGATAGATCATGATGACATCATCAGGATTTGCGTGTTCGTCCAACCACTGGTAAGTTTGAATGATTTCGTCTGTCAATCTCAATTGGTTTTTTCCAATAATATATTTATATGTATATGCACCCAGAAACAGATATATGACAACAAAAGCAAAAACCACTTTTGGCATTCTGCTTTGGTCCAATGATTTATAAATTTCCCTGGTTCCCGCTTGGGAACCTGATGAAATATTAATTAACAACCCTAATCCATAAGCAGCCAATATCGATACCGGAATGGTTAATAAATTATCCCCGCCCCTGGGAAAAACAATATAGCCAAGAACAAGAAAGGTATATAAGAAATAAATCAATCTTTCCCTTTTTATGAATAGTGCAATCAATGCAAATACACCATAAATTGTGAGGAAATATCCATTTTCAAAACCAAAGTTGAGGGTAATCAAATTTATGATATCAAACCATAGTTTATGCCCTGATCCACCGGCGCTAATAAATGGTTCCAGATTATGGTAATTGTATACACTCAAAGTCCATGGCGCTGTAAGAACCAATACCCCTAAGCCAATTAGAAGAGAATACTTTACATTGACCATATTTGGACGATGATAAAAAAAGAACATGATAGAAGCGTAAATCACAAACAATGCTATTTCTGGATGCGAGAGTACGGTTGCGCTGGAAAATATTACTGCCCTCAGAATTATTTTCCAGTTTGATTCTGTAGAAAATAATTCCCAAACTTCCTTCAATGCAAGGATTGCAAATAAGAATCCAAATGATCGAGATATGCCCCCCCCCATTACGAACCACTCAAAAGCCCTGGGGACTAGCGCAAAGAATAACAATGACAAAGAGGCCAGAATTCGATCACCAGTTACTCTTCTTGAGAAAAAATAAAATGCAGGCAAAGTTAAAATATTAATTAGGACAGGGATAATTTTGAATAAACTCAAAAGAGAGAATCCAGTAAATAAATGAATTATAGCGGTAACATAAAGTGCCAGCGGTGGATACGCAAAGGGAATATTATCAAGGTTATATGAAGTGAATTGAGGAAGTTTTAAATTATTTGCTATTAAATCTTCCACCATTCTATAAAAAAGTCCTCCATCATTTAAGGGATATTTTGACCCAGAAACAAATTGGAGTCTAACCACAATCCCCAATATTAGAGCAAGTATAATAACCGTAATAAAAAAGAATCCTTCATCATCGTAAGATTGTTTTTTCAATATGGCCTTTTTGATAAAACTCATTAATTCTCCAATGTTATTCCTCAAATCTTATAAATATTACTGATGCATTTCTTTACGGTGATTCTTTCAAAGTTATTGAATTACCTGTTATAGGTCCATTTCTTCTCCTGTTAATAAGAATTAATGAAAGGTTACGTCATTGATATTTCAAACTATCTTCCCAAAACCACTGCTGTAGAATCCATATAGAGAGTATGCCAACCATTATTCTTGGCAAATATTTCAAGATTGGATCCTGTTTTAATAAGCAGGATATCAATTTTATTTATATCTAGAATTTGATCCCAACCTTCCTGACCGCTCATCACAGTCAGATAATCCTCCAGGATCTCATCCCCGTACAAATCGGTCCTTCCATCAACAAACACTTGAAAATCACGTAAGTGCCAGATCAAATAACCACCCCAACCATATTCATTAAATAATCTGCCCGGTTTTTCACTATTCAGCAAGGTTTCTACAATTTTAGACGGGAATATCTCACTTTCTTTTTCCAGAACGAATGATGTTTTGTTAACATCAATTGCCTTCCATCCTGCTGCGACAATGAGCAATAAAATAATTGCCAGGTTGATCCAGTTTCTAGTGACGTCAGAAATATTTCCTGCGGTGGATAAAAATGGTTTATCTTTCTTTCTCTCCATTTTCCATTTTTCAGTAATATCATGGAGATGCCGTGAAATAATAGGAGCTGATACCATGGCAAATGGGCCAAAATTTCGCCTGGCCGTGAAAGCAAACCAGCTGAAAACTATTAAAGACAACAGGTCTGTCCCGTCAATAGTTCTTTCAGATTTTCCAATTGCAAAAAATACCAGGAATAAGATCCATAACATAGGTTGTTGAAACAGTTGATGAAAGTCTGGCGAAGCCCACTCTGATATCAAATCCTGCAGAGCTTTAACTTCTACCGTGTTAAAGGGTATCTTCCACATACCAATCCCATAAGGATTGATCAACACTGCCAGCAGACTTGCAGCGGTCCAAACCACTAGTTTTCTAATTTCTGCCCAATTCAGTTGATATTCATTTTTGCCAGGCATAATTATATTTAGGAGCTCCCCACCGATCATTACCCCCAATAAGATCATACCCAGTATATAACCGCCATGCAGGTTCCCCCAGAGCAAGAAAATCGGTATCAGCCAGACTAGATGATCCTTCTTTTTCCATTTGTAAAGATATAAAAGATAACTAACCAGTCCAAATAATACTAGCGACATGACTTGAGGCCTGGGGGACCAAACCACACTCGCTGCAGCTCCAGCCAATATTAATATCGCACCCCGAAGTAAAGAATGGCCTTCCATCTGAAAATACATCAGAGCCATGCTGGTAACAACTGTAATTGCAACCCACAACGATAAGGCAAGATAACCCCCGGATTGGAATAACAGGAACATCAGTACCTGTGAAAGCCAGCTGTGATTTAACCAGTCCTGACCTTGGCGCGTAAAAGAAAAGGTATCTACAGAATATACCTGGCGATTTGACCAGGTTTCCTCTCCAGCCCGGAGGTGCCACCACATATCCGTATCAAGCGGAGTCCTCAAAGCCATTATCAAAAGTAGCAAAATTATGACGTAAAAATAGAACCGATTTTCTTTAAACCAGGGCATAATTTATCCCTTACATTACTTAAGCTACCAATTCTCACTTTGCCTTTAATACTGCTGCGGCTGAAGTACTATCTTCATATACAATTTCCCAATCACCACTACCTTTTAATTCATTTATTAATATTGAATCCACTGGCATAAGCACCCAATTTATTCGATAATCTTCGATAATGCCCTGCCATCCATCTCCGAGAGTGATAATTCTTTCATATTCCCTGGTAAGCTTTTCACCATAAAAATCAGTTTGGCCATCTATGAAAACTACATTATCCGGCCATAAACGGTAAAGAAGATATCCACCCCATGGAAAATAGTTAAACCCATTTCCATCAAGAGGATTATCCTCCATCCAATCTACCGCCGCAACAGGAAATACATCAGCGGAAAACTCATTACCCTGTTGATCAAGATCCAGGTCGGTTCCGCCTAGCAGCACGACTGCAACAACAAAGACTGCCAAAAGTGCCCAAATACCACCTTTGAGCTGCTTTTCTGTTTCACTCAATCTGTTTTGGAAATCTATGAACCTTCTGACGGGTTTGAGATTATCATTATCAATTAATAATCCAGCAGCTGCTGAGCAAATGAATGGAAGGGATGCCGCAACATAAAGGGGTATATTCCGGGCAGAATACAATGCCAATAACGACCATCCTCCTGTGATAAATATTTGAGGGATAGCTAACTTTCTTTCTGAGAAAGCAAATATAGCAAGAGAACCCATTACTATTAATAGAAAAGGCCAGAAACTAATTTCCTGAAAATTTGGAGGTAAGTATTCAGCTGTATGGCCAACCAGGTATTGGTTTCCCAGGAATCCTAATCCTGTTTTCCAGATTCCAAACCCATCTGGGTTCAACAAAGTTATCAAGAAAGATGTGATGCCAACCCACAAAAATGGCTTGATTTCATTCCACGAGGTCCCCCTCTCAATTATCAATCCTACAAAATAGCATAACCAGATCAGCAATCCGGCAAAAAAAGCGCCGTGAAGATTTACCCAAACAAGCATGATTATGGGTAGTATGAACCAGGATCTCTTTTCTCCCAATCTCATCCTGTCTAACTCAATCGTCCAGATAATTGTTAAAAAGATCGTAAATATGTGGGGACGTGTTAACCAGTGTAAACTGGAAGCAGCCGCACCAAGAACAGCTGCTGCAGCAGCCAGGATGCTCATTCCGCTGATTTTGGAACTGTAATAATAGATCAGCCACATTGTGGCAGCGATTACAAGCGCGGTCATCCAGACAACTCCATCCAGATTGGCGGATCGGTAAACTAGAGCAAATAATACGTCTGACAGCCATTCATGGGGAGTAAGGGAATCTCCAGCTTTTGAAAATGAGAAAATATCGTTTCTGGGTATTGATCGACTGTCAAGAATATAGTTTCCAAGTGTTAAATGCCGTCCAAGATCACCATCAACGTTCATCAAACGGGGTCCAAGTCCAATTACTGCCAAAAAAACAGCAATAAATATCATCTCGCCTAACCGAGGAATTAAATACTTCAGGATACCTGGTGTACTTTTATTATCGTTCATGGTGATGTTGTCAGGCCCAATCCAATCTCATTTATATATACCGGATCACTCAGTTTGTAAAAAATCTGGTAATCTCCGATAATCTTCTCTTTCCAGTTTATATCCTGCATTTCAAATTGATTTCTTAGGTATTCATCAAGCGCGGGATGTTTAGTGGTGATGTAGGCAATCTGTTGAGACCCATTCACAAGATTTGTGTACGGAGGATAGCGATCGTCTCTGGCAGTATACCTGAAGTCTTCATGGTAAGGGAGCCGGGGGACAAAGATCAACTCTTCTTGAGATAAAAAAGCCAATGGATAGGAAACCCAATAATTCGTATAACCCCTGGTGATATCTTCTTCAGTCAAAAAACTGATAAGTTCGCTCAGGTAGCCGTGCTCAATTTGGGTAATTTTGTCAAATTGGGTGGTTATTCCAGTAGGACTTAACGTTTCGGCTTGGAATGTACCAGCAAAATTATAAAACAAAACAAGGACCAATGCACCGATTTGCATAATTGGTTTTTTGCCCAACAGATCAATCAGGGCTGCCGATCCAAATATCGCCATTGGTATTGCTAAAGGTAAAAAGTATCTACCTGATGGATCATCACCAAATGGTGACAAAATAAATCCAATTGAAAGGATCAGACCTATAGCCGCGATCAAGGTCAATTGTTTTGCTCTGCTTTTATCCTGAAGAATTCTCAGGCTGTACAAAAAAACTACTATCCAAAATACCAGGATCAGCGGTAAAAAAGGCAAACCGAGCCATTGCACACTCCAAGGAGGTCTTAATCCCATGATCACGCTGCCGCCGAAAATAAATAGATTAACCAGTCTGGAGAGAGGTCGAAGCAGCCAAATCCCTTGATTTATATCTGCTATCGCACCGCCTGTAAGTTCAGAAAATATTAAGGTATTACCGCTAAGTAGTGCCCCAAACCACCAGGGAAGAGACCCAATAATTCCTCCGATCATACCGAATAATCCTGCCTTCCAAAACCCAGTTCCCCGTTCAGCTTTCCAGGCTGACCAAATAAATGCACCAATTAGGGGAAGTGAATAAACGAGAGATAAACCAAACACCCAAAAGGCAAAACCAGCACCAAATGACCACAAGAATACTCCCAAATAAAATTGACAATCAAGATCAACAGATTTATCCAGTATTTTTTCAGCAATAGGCAATCCTCCCAATAAGAGTAGATTTCCAATCAATAACATTTCTCCATATCCCCCTAAACTTACAGTGGTATATAAAGTCACATTAACAGGAGGTAGACTCAACAGCAAACCAGCAAATAAGGCAGCTTTTCCTGAATTTAATAATTTTTTTGTCAAGAGAATAGTCGTGAAAATAGTAGCGATATAGAGTATTCCCTGTAGTACCCGAATGACAAGGACACTTTCCCCAAATATCCTAAATCCCTGGGCAATCAGGACAGCATCCAGACTTCCCATATAGAATTGGCCGTAGAAAAAAGCCGGGGTTTGTCCCATGTTTATATGCCTGGCCATAAGAGCAACAATTGCTTCATCAGCGTTAAATGGGACTTGTGCGGAGAATATTACCCAAACTTTAAATACAGCTGCAATCAGGATTGGAATCGCATAAATTATTGAAGACCGTAACTTTTTTGAAGTTTCCATTGATAAATAATCCTGAATAATGTATATATTCTCTTTTACTATATTCCCCGAAAAATACTTAATCGTTGAGAAACTTCAATGCAATACGAGATTAGAGCACAGTACTCTCATTTATTAGGATCACATCAAGAATTATAGCAGTCAACCGATATACTTTGATAATTAAACTCTTAATAAAGATGTTAGCTTCCCAAATTGTCAATCATAATACAAGACTTCTCTCGATTTGATCTTGAGTGTATATAAACTAAATCTCCATTACTGAAGATTCTGTCCCAGACAATCTTCTAAAACACCTTGTGATCTCTTTTGCAAACATCAAATCAATACCCAACTTTACTTGACACACAAGGCCAATTTCAATTACAATCCCTAGGTCATTAAAAGCAATAATTAATAAACGTTGATTCATTCTAAAAGGAGAGGTTTATGAATTTTGATTTCTTAGCACACGTTTTCGTTTATATTGCCGGTGCCATAGGGATTATTTCGATTATCGTGATTTATCTTTGGCTAATCAAAAAAGATACAGGCACTGAAAAAATGCAGGAGTTAGCCTCGTTTATTCGAATAGGGGCTAATGCATTCCTCCGGCGCGAATTTCTTACCATCACTCCCTTTTTGGTAGGCCTCGCTGTTATCCTTTATTTTGTGATGCCGGATGGTAATTGGCAAATTGCCCTTGGAATTCTCGTCGGTGGCGGTTTATCAATGTTATCTATCTATATCGGAATGCAGGCTTCGATCCGGGCTAATATTCGGACTACTCAAGCAGCCCGCACTTCGATTGGAAAAGCATTAAAAATCGCCTTCCGCGGTGGCTCGATCATGGGTTTGTCGATCGTAACCTTCAATATGCTGGGTGTCCTTATACTCATGTTGGTTTTCGGAATCACACCTGAAAATCATGAGAGTGTCCATATGCTGATCGGTTTTGGCTTTGGCGCCAGCCTGTCAGCTCTGTTTGCCCAGCTCGGCGGGGGAATTTACACCAAGGCCGCCGATATCGGCGCTGACCTGGCAGGTAAAGTAGAAGCCGGCATTCCTGAGGATGACCCCCGTAACGCTGGAGTTATCGCTGACCTGGTTGGAGATAACGTTGGCGATTGCGCTGGACGTGGGGCTGATCTGTTCGAATCCGGAGCTGACAACGTTGTTACCACAATGATCGTTGCTGCTTCTCCATTCTTCGTTGCGAAATATGGTTGGACAGGGATAATGTTCCCTGTAATAGTAAGAGGGATTGGCATCCTGGCTACGTTGGTTGGTATTATGGTCGTCCAGGGTAGTGAGAAGAAAAGCCCCCTCTGGTCTGTAAACAGTGGTTATATCACCACTGCATTAACATGCATTGTATTCTTTTTCTTCCTCAGCCTATATGTCATGGAAGACATGAACCTCTTCTACGCTCAACTCATGGGGATTGGAGGCGCCTTCTCGATCGTTTTTGTAGTCCAGTACTACACCGGCGCAAAATCCAAAGCAGTAAAAAACATAGCCCGTCATGCCCAATCTGGTCCTGCGCTGGGTATTCTGGAAGGCTTGGCCTACGGAATGGAAAGCACAGTTTGGGGAACATTCTTACTCGGCTTCGTAGTCATGGGTGCATTTGCTCTTGGAAAAGGGTCCGTCGATGGAATTTACTACATTGCTGCTGCTACCATGGGCGTAAAAGAATTGAAAGGCATCATCATGGCCGGAGATACCTTTGGGCCAATTGTTGATAACGCTGCCGGTATCAGCCAGATGGCTGGACTTGGAGCTGAAACCCGAAAAATCGGTGACGAGTTAGATACTGTTGGCAACGTGACAAAAGCCCTTGCCAAAGGTTATGCCATGGGCGCAGCCACCATGAGTAGCATGGTCATCCTTTTTGCCTATTTGCTCGAATATGCCCGTCTTTCAGGCATTTCATTTGATAGTCTCGATGACATCCTGATCAACTTGATCGTCCCGGTAAATGCAGTGGCTATTTTCTTCGGCGCCGCAATGCCCTACCTGTTCTCGTCACTGACTTTGCGAGCAGTCAATGAAGGTGCTTTTAAGGTTATAGATGAAATCAGACGTCAGTTCAAGATTCCAGGAGTTATGGAAGGTACAACCTTACCCGAATATGCCCATGTTGTTGATTTAACCACCCAGAATGCTCTTAAAAGCATGATCGGCCCTACAATGGTGACCATTATTGTGCCCTTAATCGTGGGTTTCCTGTTTGGTCCCCTTCCCCTGGCAGTTTATCTGATCAGTGTTACTGCATCATCAGCAACCCTGGCCGGCACCCAGTTTAACAGCGGCGGTGCTCTGGATAACGCCAAGAAGATTGTAGAAGAAGGTCTTTACGGTGGAAAAGGTACAAAAACCCATGCTTCAGTGGTAATTGGAGATACTTTTGGAGACCCCTTGAAAGACACAGCTGGACCATCGCTACACATTCTGGTTAAACTCCAGAACATCATGTCAATCACCCTGCTACCCCTGTTCATTCGATTTGGATTGAACCTGTTTCAGTAAAAATATCCCTTACTAAGGATAAAACAGCGATACAAGACCCATAAAAGGCAGTTTCCCTACCCCGGAAGCTGCCTTTTAGCTTCTAAACTAACTTATCAAAATTTTTAGGTCCCCTTTTTCACTTGTTTTGTAGTTTATAATAAGACATAATTATTTATAGAACATTTCAACTTACCAGCTAACTGGTACATAACTATTTAAAGCCCTTCGGGGAGATATTTGAATGAGCGAAATTTCACTGAGATCCTATAATAATGAAATTGATTCGATGATAGACCAGGGTCGTCATGATGAAGCTATTGCCCACTGCCGGCATATCCTCACAAAATTCCCTAAACACATTGATACTTACCGTCTGCTAGGTAAGGCATTTCTAGAGTCTGACCTGAATAGCAACGCTTCAGATATTTTCCAGAGAATCCTCTCAGCAGTACCAGATGATTTTATATCCCATGTAGGAATGAGCGTTATCAGGGAGGATGAAGGCAATCTTGGGGCTGCAGTCCTCCATATGGAAAAAGCCTTTGAAAGACAGCCATACAACAGCGAAATCCAATTAGAGCTCAAAAGGCTCTATGGTAGAAGAGACGGGATAGAACCTCCCAAAGTCAGACTCACTCAGGGTGCATTGGCCCGTATGTATATCAGAGGAGACCTCCTTACACAGGGCATCACTGAGCTCAGAAACGCCCTGGGAGACAATCCAAACAGATATGATCTAAAAAACCTGCTCGCAGAAACCTACACAATAAATAACCAGCTGGCAAATGCCATTGATCTTGCCAGTGATATACTTAAGCAATATCCATTTAACCTGACATCAAACCGGATCATGACCAGATCACTCAAGACCCATGATCACCCCCAGGAAATGGCAATCTGCACCAAACGACTATATGCACTAGCTCCATATGAGGCTTATATATCTGAGCATGCACCAACACTAGAACAAGTCCCTGATAGAGCAATTACCATCGATAAATTTGAATGGAATGAGGACTAAGAATATTTACATACTAAGACCTGGGAGAATTATTCTTCCTAGAAGAAATCACTCGGAGTCTTTATCCTACAAGTCACAATGGAGAAAATGAGTTCAACCTGATTGGGTAACACCAATATCGCAGGAAAAAGAGAATAATATGGCAGAAGAAAAAAACAGCAATCCGTTAGCGGAAGATCAAAACTCCCCATCCGGAAACAATAACCAGGGCAACAACATTCCTGAATGGATGAGAGAAGCTGGCTGGAAGGACGATACTGGATCATTCGATGAGTCCAAACCCGTCTTTGATGATATGGAAGGCGAAGATGAAATTGTTCCGGCCGAAATACCTGCCTGGTTGGAGGAAGCAGCTCCAGAAGGATTGAATCTTAGTCCAGATACTCCTCCTGCCATTGATGGATCTGGTGAAAATGAAGCTCTAGCTGATCCGCAAGGATTTGAATCTGGTACGGTCGAAAACAAATCTGATCCAATAGAAGAATCTGATTTCGATGTTCCTTCATGGTTAAAAAACCTCGAACTGGACGAAGATTCCCAAGAAACAGCTGTTGCCTGGCTTGAGAATATGCCGGAAAGCTTGCGCGCCTCCGACGAAGAACTAGAACAGGCCCGAATAAAAGAGAGTAAAAAAAATGAAGAGCCTGAAGCTGATCCAGCATTGATGGATAAATTTTCAAAACCGGAAAGTAAGTCTCAAGTTCAAGCAGAATTATCTGAAGATCTGGTGTCTGCAGATTTGCTGCCCGAGCAACAGGACGAAGATAAAATATTTGCAACAGAGGAACTTCGTTCGTTTAACAACGACGAATCACCTGAATGGTTGAACGAACTTGGAGATGAAAGCAAAACTCCTCCGATTCCCGTAGATGATCTTATAACCCAAGAAGATCAATTAGATAATGAGCAGACTGAAATTAAACCTGCCATTCAGCAAGAAACTGATGATGAGATTAACCTTATGCCAGATTGGCTTTCAGAATTAGGAGATGAAAAAGAAAGCCCGGAACCTGAATTAGTTTCTCCCTCCACTAGTGAAGATAAGCCAACTGTTAGCGAAGATATTCCAAATTGGCTGGGTGATTTTGAATCCCCCGCACCATCTGTCGAACCGGAGAGTGATTCTTCTAGTTTGGCCTGGTTGGAAAGTTTGGCAGCGAATCAGGGAGTGCCAGAAGAACAACTAATTTCCACATCGGAAGAACGAGAACAGGCTTCTCCACCCATTGAAGAACCAGTTCAAACAGAAGCAGGTCCGCCCAGTGAAGAACCAGTTCAAACAGAAACAGGTACGCCCATTGAAAAACCAGTTCAAACAGAAGCAGGTCCACCCAGTGAAGAACCAGTTCAAACAGAAACAGGTCCGCCCATTGAAAAACCAGTTCAAACAGAAGCAGGTCCGCCCAGTGAAGATCCAGCTCAAACAGAAGCGTCTCCAGCAGACCAGACGGTCACTCCCGACGATGACACACTTAACACTGAAGTTCCAAGTTGGCTCTCAAAAATTGGGGAAACCGATGACGCCCAGAAAGAAATGGAGTCAGGTACAGAAGAAGATGAAAACAAAAATGACAAATCTTCCTCCTGGCTTGAACAATTAAAGGAACAACCCACGGGTGAATTACAGCAGGAAGATCCAGCCCACGATAGTGAAGTAGTTGATTGGCTTGAAGGAATGAATGATCAATCTTTGGAAGAGGATCTCACAGAAACGCAAACTACAGAAATAGATGAGCCCTCAACGTCCATAGAATTAGAAAGTGCCAAATACATGCCAAAAGCAGACGATCCAGATAATTTGCCGGGCTGGCTTTCAGAGCTTGATAGTCCAGAAATCGAAGAATTCAACCTGGAAGATGCTCTCCGTCAATCCGATCACCAACTCAGCGATGATGAACAAGATTTCCTGGACCAGACTGAAGAAACTCAGGTAGAAAATGCGGACTGGTTGGCAAAGCTTGACCTCGTTGACGATCACCAACCTTCGGATGATGCTTCCCCGGCCATCAAAGTTGATGTACCCGAGGAGAAAAAAGATCAACCCGCAGGAGAACCAGCTGAAGAAATCAGCATCACCGGAGGCATTCTTGATAGATTAAAAGATACAGGTGCTATTGAAGTTGAACCTGAAGTCCCGCAGTGGCTTGAAAATCTTAAAAAAGAAGAAGATCCCCAAGAATCTGCTATTTTATGGCTAAAACAATTTGTAGAACAAGGTGACCAGGCAGATCTCACAGATCAGATCAAACGTTACACTGATGAACTAAATCCTGGTGATACGGTTCCTACTTGGATGGAAGATCTTAAAAACGAGGAAGACCCACAAACAACAGCAATGCTCTGGCTTGAAAAACTTTCAAGTGAGCGCCCTGCTCCAGAAAAATCCCAATCCAAACAGCCCAAACCAAATGAGCCTGATTGGCTTACAGCCCTTGAAAAAGAGGAGGCTGAACAGTCGCAAGAAAAATCAGAGCGCCCTGCTGAAGATTTTCAGGATGACAGCACTGACTGGTTAGCAGATCTTGACATTGATGAGAAGATTAAAACAAAAGAAGAGGAAATTCCTGATGAGATAGAAGATCCAGACGATAAACCAGCAGATACCCAGAAAACAGACACGCCCCTCTGGATGAAAGCAACATCGCCCCTTGAGGGAGATTTTCAGACAGACGAGCTTGCAGGGGACGAAAAAGAGGTTGAAATCCCAGAATGGCTGGCTGGTTACGGCGAGGGAGAGGCACCTGATGAACTAACAGAAGTCACTGAACCAGCTCCAGATGGTGATCCGGATGAATATACCTGGGTTTCCACGGGCGATGAGCCGCCAAAACCAGCTAAAGAACCCATTGACCTCAATTCAGCTGCAATCTCGCAGCTTGAAGGAATTCTTGGAATCAGCTATCAGGTGGCTAGAGGCATAATCAGATATCGCGAACAGCATGGTCCATTTCAAGATCTGAACGATCTTTTGAACGTTCCTGAAATTACTGATAAACAAACCGTCGAAATATTAAAACCGGAAGTTGTCATTCATTCGGTTAGAGCAAAACCCAAACCTGTTATCGCTAAAAAAACTCAGGCAAATCAAGATCCCGGAGAACGTCTGGAAAAAGCCAGATCCTTGATGGCTGAAAGAAATATTGCCGATTCTCTGGCAGAATATGAATTCCTCATTAAGAAGAAAAAATCCCTTACTGAGGTTATTGATGACTTAGGTAAAGCAGTTAATGATTTTCCGTCGGATATCTCAATAATTAAAACACTGGGTGATGCCTATATGAAAATCAATAATCTCGATGCTGCCCTTGAATCATATTCAAAAGCAGAAGACTTACTGAGTTAAACTCCAAAATTATCCATTAAAAAGGACTGGTTAATCTCAGTCCTCTTTTTCTATTTAGGAAAATATATATGTAATTATTACTATTCTCAGACAAGTCCATTCCATGTATACTTATTCTGAAAATAATCATCATTTGGGAGGATTTTGTGGAAAGAACTTTGGTTTTGATAAAACCGGATGGAGTACAAAGAGGATTAATTGGTGAGATTATCAAACGCCTTGAAAATCGGGGTTTGAAATTGGTAGCTGGAAAATTTATCCAGGTAAGCCGGGATCTAGCTGAGGAGCATTACAGCATTCACAAGGGAAAACCTTTTTATGAGCCCCTGTTGAACTACATCACATCAGCGCCTGTTATGGCTATGGCCTGGTATGGTCCAGGTGCTGTTGGCGCAGTCAGGCAGACCATGGGAGCTACACGCCCAACAGAAGCAGCTCCAGGCTCTATCAGACACGATTTTGGCCTTGAGATCGGCAGAAACCTCACCCACGCATCAGATACCCCCGAAAATGGCGTAATAGAAGTTGCTCTCTGGTTCTCAGAAAATGAACTTCTCGATTGGCAGCGGGCTTTAGATCCCTGGATCCTGGAATAACTCACTCTTTTATCTTCTAGAAGTTCCAGGTATCTTCAATTCCTGGAACTTCTTATTTAATGTGCCAGCTTTGGTATAATCGCCCAAAGTATTAAAAACGTAGATTATATATGAACCCAAACCAAATCGTAAAGAAACTTGAAGCCATCCTGCCTACTGTCCAGACCCCTGGACGTTATACCGGCGGTGAATACAATCAGATCGTAAAGGAATGGGATAAACTCATTGTCAAAGTAGTTTTGGTTTTTCCCGAGATTTACGACCTGGGAATGTCAAACCTTGGTTTAACGATCCTTTACGATCTTATTAACCAGGAACCTGAATTCTTGGCCGAACGGGCTTTTTTGCCCTGGACTGATATGGAACAAGCCATGCGAAGGGAGAAGTTACCCTTATATTCACTCGAAAACAAACAACTCCTGAGTGATTTTGACATCCTGGCTGTTTCCCTACCATATGAAAGCCTTTACACCAATTTTTTGAATTTATTGGACCTTTCCCAAATTCCTCTTTATTCCAATAAAAGAAATGATCTGGATCCCATTGTTATTGCTGGAGGCCATGCAGTTTATAATCCAGAACCCATGGCGCCGTTTATCGACGCATTTGTCATCGGAGAAGGCGAAGAAGTTATTCTTGAAATCCTCGAGTCTTTTCAGGAAACGACAAAAAATGACAGGGATCGCGGGAAGATCTTGGAATCATTGAGCAAAATTGAAGGTGTCTATATCCCACATTTATACAAACCTCATTACCTGGAAGGCGGAAGGTTTTCTCACCTTGAAAAATTATCTCCAGGCGCCCCTGATTCCATAACTAAAAGAATTGTGGGCACATTACCACCACCTCCATTGAAACCTATAGTTCCTTATATAGACACCGTTCACAATCGAGCACCCCTAGAAATCATGCGTGGCTGTACCAGGGGCTGCCGATTCTGCCATGCTGGTATCGTCACCAGGCCAGTCCGGGAAAGATCCGTCGATGAGATTCTTTCAGCTATGGAGAAACTGATTCCCAACACAGGTTATTCGGAAATAGGCTTATTATCACTTTCATCATCTGACTATACGCAAATTGTCTCCCTGGTGGATAAAATCAATCTCAAGTTTGCCGGAAAAAATATCGCTATTTCCCTGCCCTCGTTGAGGATTGATTCAGTGTCAGTTGAACTGATGGATGGGCTGGCCGGTAAAAGGCGCAGTGGCTTTACTCTGGCACCGGAGGCAGCGTCTGAACGATTAAGAAAAATAATCAACAAGCCCATCTCAGATCAACAGCTGCTCGACACAGCCCGGGAAATTTATAAACATGGCTGGCATACTATCAAGCTGTATTTTATGATCGGCCTTCCCTCAGAAAATTTAACGGATGTAAAAGCAATTGCCGATCTTTCGAAAAAGGTGCTCCAAGCAGGGAAAGATATTATTGGAAAGAGAGCTCAGGTCAATGTCAGTGTCAGTACATTTATACCCAAACCTCACACACCCTTCCAATGGGTTAAGACTAATTCCATATCTGAAATCACAGAAAAATTAGATTTGCTCCAACTAGAAGTCCGTGGAATAGGATTAAAACTTAATTGGCATGAACCTAAAGGAACTCAATTCGAATCCTGGCTTTCAAGGGGAGATCGTAGAATGGCAGAAGTCATCTATCAGGCTTGGGAAAATGGTGCAAAATTTGATGCCTGGAGCGAGCACTTCGATTATTCACGCTGGCTAGACGCCTTTGAAACGGTTGGTATCAATCCTGAATTTTTTTCAACCAGGCAGCGAGATATTGATGAAAATTTTCCTTGGGACCATATTCGCACTGGAGTTAAGAAATCCTTCCTGGTCCAGGATTACCAATGGAGCCTTGATGAAAAAACCCGCCCTGACTGCCGGGGAGAATGTTTTGCCTGTGGGATTTTGCCAGCCTATAATGATCTCCGGCACGATAATCCCGGGAAACTCTGGCTCTGTCCTGAAGTAGCCAAATAATCTTTTTATCATCAATAATATGAAAAAACAACGCTACCGAATAAAATTCTCGAAAACTGACCAGATGAGATTCACCGGCCATCTGGACCTAATTCTGGCCTGGGAAAGAACCTTCCGACGAGCTGATTTACCGCTGGCATACAGCGAGGGTTTTTCTCCCCGTCCTGTCCTGAATTTAGCAGCTCCGCTCCCGTTAGGATATACCAGCACCGGTGAAATAGGAGATTTCTGGCTATCTGAAACTATTTCCACTGATCGCCTGATCAAGGAATTATCCAGTGCTGTTCCTCCAGGAATCATTCTTGGTGAAATCCTGGAAATTGAGGATATCCACAGCCCGAAACTCCCCTCTCTGGTACAAGCTGCTTCTTATCAGGCTGAATTAACTGGCACTGCCCCTGAATTAACCCGGAAGATTAATGGGTTACTGCAGTCTAAAGCAATACCAAGGAAAAGAAAAGAAAAAGAATATGATTTGAGGCCGCTGATCAAGGATTTATCGCTAGGCAAGAGCGTTTCACTTAATCAGCAAGTCAAAATGACCCTCAGTATGCTGCCAGGTGCCACAGGCAGGCCTGATGAGGTTCTGGCAGCGCTGGATATAACTCTAACCGAGGCCAGAATCTGCCGGACAGAGATCATTATCAAGGAAGTTTTATAACCATGGGATTTATGGTTTCCATAATTGCTGGAATTCTGCCCATGTTGTTTTTCGCCTGGTTTCTTTATTACCTTGATCGGTACGAAAAAGAACCTTTGCCGCTTTTAGCCGTTGTTTTCAGCTGGGGAGCTGTAGTTGCTGCTGGTGTCGCATTCCTCATCAATTCTCTGAGCAGCATGGGCCTATACCTGATCACCCAATCAGAATTTGCAACCCAATTAACAGTATCCACAATGGTCGCTCCAATAGTGGAAGAAACCCTTAAGGGAGCAGCTGTTTTATTGATCTATCTGATATACAAAACAGAATTTGACTCCCCCCTTGACGGTTTGGTTTATGGAGGAATTACAGCCCTGGGCTTTGCAGCTACTGAAAATATCTGGTATATCCATCAATTGGGTTTCTTGCAAAGTGGCTGGCAGGGATTGGTAGATCTCACCTTTATCCGGGTTATTGTAGTCGGCTGGCAGCATCCCTTTTTTACTGCATTTATTGGTTTGGGTTTTGGGCTCGCGAGGCGTTCCACAAAGCAGATTACGAAATGGTTATTTCCATTGATCGGTTGGGCGGCTGCGGTTATTTTTCACTTATTGCATAATTTATTCGCCGTCTTATTAAACAGCAAACAAGGAATAATATTCTCAACTATTTGGGATTGGTCCGGATATATAGGTCTCTTGATACTGATCATGTTTTTGATAAACCGGGAACAGCGCTGGATGAAAGAATATTTATCGCCAGAAGTTCTGGACCTGGTTATTTCTCCAGAGCAATTTCAGATAGCCTGTTCCGCCTGGAAGCAGACCCTGGTAATTCTTAAAGCCCGTTTTCAAGGAAATCCAAACCAAGTCCGTAAATTCTACCAAAACTGTGGAGATTTGATGCATAAAAAACGTCATTTTATCAGGCACGGTGATGAACAAAACTCAGCGGTTGAAATTCAGCGCCTGCGTGCTGAATTAACTGATCTAACAAAGATAGTTTGATTCTTCTTTCAAATTTTCAAAGGCAATATTTATGAAATGGCCCCCAAATCCCCTTAATATCGATCTTTCTTTGACCGCAGAAGAAATCACTGCATTTATCAAGAACAAATTCGACCACTTAAAACGTCGAAAAGCGATCATTGGATTAAGCGGAGGCCTCGATTCTTCCCTGACCTCCCTGCTGGCAGCCAACGCTCTGGGGAATGATTCCATCAAACTCTTCTATATCCCTGAACGAGACAGCAAACCTATCCACCGCCAGCATGCTTTGTTACTGGCAAAACACCTTAATATCAATCTCAATATAATCAATATATCTCCCGCCTTAAGAAGATTGGGGGTATACAAACTATTACCCCTGTCTTTGATTCCAGGTCGACGTCTGAAAGCCAGATTGATAGAATTCGGTAAAAAGGAATTCCTTTCAGAATCCGGGGGAGAGTTTCTTTCCATCCGCCTGGATGCCAGTGGAGGACCCTGGGTAGCTAGAAGCAACGCTTACGCCTGCGCCAAACATCGGATTCGGTCAGTTGTTTTATACAAGGAAGCTGAACGCTCAAACTGGATGGTGATCGGAGCCGCCAATAGAACGGAATGGATGACCGGTACTTTTACGCAGTGGGGCTGCGACCATTGTGCCGACTTGATGCCCCTGCTGCACCTGTACCGTAGCCAGTGTCTTCTCCTCGCTGAATACCTTGGAATGCCTCAAGAAATTCTGGAGAAAAAAGCTGATCCTGATATATTACCCGGATTGGATGACAAAGGGGAACTATTGGGATCATTTGAGATCGCTGATCAAATTTTATGGGCGCTTGAGAAAGGCTTTTCATTGGATGATCTGGCAGAACGTTTTGGCTCCAAGCAAGTTGATTACATCCAGCTGTTGGTGGATAATTCCGCATATTATCGGGAAACTCCTTATTCTCTGCTCTAATTTCTATCTTGATCGGAACATTCCTTCATTTACTGCGTTATCAGTTAAGATATTTATAACGTAAACATCATCAGTTACCCAGATCGGCAGACTTAAACAATGATAAAGGTTGATCAATTCAAAACTTTGACCAATAATTTCGAAAACTTCCAAATCTGAAGATTTTTCCTGCTATAAGGCACTTTCTCTCAGCCAGGTAGTTCCAGATCCATTCCGATGTTTACAATGTGGTATCCGTTCCTGCAATTGCCCTCTGGGAATCGATGTGCGCGGATATGCCTGGTCTGGAAAGCCAATGCTCTCATTGTTTCAATTTGATTAGCTTATTTTCTTAATACAGTATAATTCAGGCCATTGTATAGGGATCAATTATATTTGAGAAGAGTATGGTAACATTGCCCCAAATTCTTAATGAAAATTTATTCAAAAAGAGATATGATGATCTTAAAAACAAAAATGTTCTTACAAAAAATAAAATATTATCCGTTGTTATTAGTTTCATTTCCAATTCTTGCATTATACAATCATAATATTCAATATGTACCTATTTCAGACATCCTGAGGATTTTGTCCATCGCTCTCGCAATCGTTTTGCTGTTTCTTGTGATTCTTGGTTTATTTGTCAAGGATTCACAAAAATCTGCCCTATTCATCAGCACATTAATATTTCTCTTCTTTTCCTATGGACATATCTTTACATATCTCGAACAAGTATGGCCCGAAATCCGTCACCGGCTAATTTTACCTAGTTGGTTCTTGATCTTGATCCTTAGTATATGGCTGATCAGGAAATTAAAGAATACGGATGATTTGACCAAATTTATCTCGATCGTAGCAATTGTCTTGTTAGTTTATCAAGGTTTTTTGGCCGTCCGATTTGAGATCAACCGCCTAATCTTGAACAGCGGCAATACCGGCAAGGTTATCGGCATGCCGGAAGATCTGTCGATTGAAGAGTTGCCGGATATTTATTTTATTATTTTGGATGGGCATACCAGTTCAGCCACGCTCAAGGAAATATTTGGTTATGACAATTCGGCTGTAATGATTGAGCTTGAAGAGATGGGTTTTTATCAGGCTGAATGCAGCCAGTCAAATTATACATTAACAGAATTCTCTCTAACCTCAACCTTCAATATCAATTATCTTGACGAGTTTCTGGATAATCTTAATCAGCTTCCGGATTACACGAACAGCTACACCCTTCAATTTCTTGAAAACTATGGCTATCAGAAGATCAAATTTGAGACCAGGGCTGAACATAATTTATCATTTGGGGAAGACATACTTTTGGCACGCGAGCGAGAAACTTGGATCATGTTCAATGTTTTTCCTTTTACAAAGATGAATGCCTTTGAGGCTGAACTGATCCAAACCACCTGGCTTCAACCAATGCTGACTCTCCTATTACATTTCAATGAGCTCCTGCCCGCTGATTGGGTATTAGATGTTAAAACTGCCAAATATTACGAAATCTATAATCAAGTCTTTTATATGCTTGAGGAGCTTGGTAAAGTGCCCTATCTGGAAGTGGAAGGTCCGAAGTTTGTTTATGCTCATTTTTTCGTGCCTCATGAACCCTATATCTTTCACCCCAGCGGTAAATACGAATTTCATTCCAGAAGTGAAGAATATCGACTCGGGTATGCCAATAACGCAGAATTCATTGATTTGCGATTGCCTGATCTTTTGGAGAAGATCATTGACCGTTCTGTGACTCCGCCGATAATCATAGTTATGGGGGATCATGGCAGCAACGGAAGTCCTAATCCTAAAGAAATTGTGCCGATCTTAAATTTGTATTATCTACCTAATGGAGGGGATGGGGAGCTTTATCCTACCATAACTCCGGTGAATACTTTTAGGGTGATTTTGAATTATTATTTCAATGCAGATTTAGAGTTATTAGAAGACGTCAGTTATTTTGGGGAAGCAGAAGAATTTGGAGATTTTGCAGAATTGACGGTTTATGATAATTTCTGCGAGGAAGGAGGAAAGTAGAAGGTATTACTTAACGAAAGAGGTGCCCATTACCTTCAAATCAGATTTCGGGCACTAGATTTTTTGATTTCAAAATAATTTTAAACGTTTCTAAGAGATTTTATCAGCAATCGTATTGATATGCTGTTGTTAAATATCTGAACCCGATACCTAACTGAAATTGAATGATTTCTAGACAATATTATTACAATATTATTAAGGAGCATGAAAATGGCTTATCTTGATCCTGGGTCAGGAAGCATAATAATCCAATTGCTGATATCCACATTGGCAGGAGTGGGGATTTATTTTTTGTCAAAAATAAAGGCTATAAAAAATATATTCCGAAAAAAGTCTGCTGAAATTACAGAAGATGATATCGAGGATGATCTTTTCGATGAATAGTAATCAACACTTTGCTTCATTCAGAGATCCGAGCGGGTTTCTTTTCTGGCGGGATGGTGTACTGTATCGGCAAGTCAACCAAATATACAGTCGAGAATATGATCAACTTATAGAATCAGGCCTTTATAAGGATTTAGAGAAAATTCGGCGAATAGTAGCTCATGAAGAGATCGATATTTCCCCCAGCAAACCTAAGATCTCTTATAAAGTTATTCGGCCTGAATTAGTTCCTTTTATCTCGTACCCTTATGAGTGGTCTTTCTCCCAGCTTAAGGAGGCAGCTTTAGCTACTCTTTTAATTCAAAAAAAAGCTCTCAACGTTGGGATGTCGCTTAAAGACGCGAGCGCATATAATATCCAATTTAACCAGGGTAAAGCCATCCTTATAGACACTCTTTCTTTTGAATTTTACAATAATGGACAGCCGTGGATTGCATATAAACAATTTTGTCAGCATTTCTTAGCTCCTCTAGCACTGATGGCAAAAAAAGATATTCGTCTCAACCAATTAATGCGAATATATATCGACGGGATTCCCCTTGATTTAGCAAGCAAGCTATTACCTTCTACCACTAAGTTAAATCTAGGGTTAATGATGCATATCCACCTGCATGCAAAGGCACAAATGAAATTCGCTGATAAAGCCTTAGGAATTTCTGAACAGAAAAAGGAAATGAGTAAACAGGCTCATTTTGGATTGATTGAAAGCCTCAAAAATACTATTAAGAAACTTGCCTGGAAACCTTCAGGAACTGAATGGGGAAATTATTACGAAATCACAAATTATACCGATGCTGGCTTTTTACATAAAAAACAACTCATCACTGAATGGTTAAAAGAGATAAAGCCAAAACAAGTATGGGATTTAGGTGCCAATAATGGAGTCTTTAGTCGATTGGCCTCTGAGCAGGGAGCTTTCACTGTATCTTTTGATATAGACCCTGCTGCGGTTGAACAAAATTATCGGCAGGTGAAAAGGGATAAAGAAAAAAGCCTCTTACCTCTGATTCTAGATCTAACGAATCCAAGCCCAGCTATTGGTTGGCATAATAGAGAACGTGAGTCTATTATTGATCGGGCCTCTGTAGAAATGGTTTTTGCCCTAGCATTAATTCACCACATGACTATTTCAAACAATGTCCCTTTTTCACAGCTAGCAAATTTTTTTAGTGTACTAGGAAAATGGCTCATCATTGAATTTATTCCTAAATCTGATTCTCAGGTACAAAAATTACTTCAAAGT
>SDBT01000576.1_pt1 | contig 58744 bp, 82 predicted proteins | sample 2277101 | NCBI WGS metagenome assembly SDBT01 (sample SAMN10404973, study PRJNA504765) | marine sediment metagenome | isolation source: marine sediment core GS10_PC15, 103 cmbsf | place: Arctic Ocean: Southern Knipovich Ridge | collected 2010 | reverse complement strand
AATCACCAGGAAGAAAGTAAAAAAATCAGATATCCAACAACTGCACGTCGAAATTGGCAGGCTTAAAAAGCGTAAACGTAAACAAGCACTCATTTCACCGAAAAGATCTATTTCACCCAAAAAGGTCCCAAGAAAAAAACCTTTCACAATAGAAGCCGCTAGACAAAATATCGCTATAACATTCGCCAACTGTCTTCAAGGTCTAGCATAGATTTAATCAATCTCGTATCTAATCGATATGAGATTATTCGCTAAGAAATTGAGAAACATCCTCTATAGAAAATTTGTGATTATCAAACACATCTAGTGCCATATCATGAGTCCAGTTTTTTAATAAATCATAAATATTTATAATTGCATCACTAAAGTTCGTTTGATTTGACTGAGACATAGCATCCTCACTCTCTATTTCATCAAATTCTTCGTCATTTTCTTCAATAGTCATATGATCTCTTTTATCATATTTCAACGCATTTTTATATCTTGTAGCCATAATTATGTGTAAGGAGAAATATATCCTGACGAATGTGTATAAGCAAAATTCACAAAATCGTCGAAGTCTATTTTTTTATCTACGAAGACTTTAAGAGAGTTGAGAGTTGTTTTCATCAAATTATAGAGAGTCCAGAGATAACTGTCATATATATTTCGCCAAGTGGAGTAATGATTGTTTGTTCTTGATTGGTATGTACAGTGGAGGATAGGGAGTTCTCTGTCGGATTCTGCGGAAAGAAAAACTCCTGAACTATTGGAGAAGCATGTATCGCATTCACCACTGAACCGAATTGCTGGATCTTTGTTGAGAGTGGGGAGTTCTCTGTGTTCATCTCGTTCACTAATGAACCGAACTGCTGTATTACTGGTGTCATTGTGTCTATTATTTGATCTAACGTTTGTCCAATCGTCGTTTTGCGAGGGTGGTTTTCCCCCCTGATGTCGAATTCGATTATTTCGTCCTTCTTTTGATAATCGATCGTCGTTTTGCGAGGGTGTTTTTTTTCCCTGATGTCGAATTCGATTATTTCGTCCTCCTCTTGATGATCGATCGTCGGTATCACAATCCATTCTAAGTCTGTTTTTTGCTTTTTTTCACCCTGTTCTTTTTTTTTAATCTCGACCCTTTTAACTCGCATACATCATCAGTACATTCACGAGATTCAGTAATATTATCAAGTTCATTTTTTAATAATTCATCTAGATATTCAGTAGGAACGTCAAGCGGTGGCAGGGAAGTTGGAGATTGCTGAATATCATGTGAGAGATTTGGAGACTGTTTTTGATTTGACAATTGTGGATTCTCGACTACAAATTTCCTGAGAATTTGATCATGATGAGCTAGAATATTTTCTAGTTGAGTAATACGATCTTCATATTTAGTTATTTTGGTCCGAAATTCGTCAATTTCGTTTTGACATAATACAAGTTTTCGATTAAACCAAAAAATTACCCCTCCAATAACAACTAATTCAATTCCTGTATGAACTAAAATTTGCGTATTAGATTGCATATTTATTTTGCGTACGTCGTTTAGTTTCACTTTTCTCCTGTTTATACGATTTTGATTTTTTCAAATAGTAAAAAGTGATATTTTAGTTTTGACCTAAAATATCATCACAAATGAGTCCGTCACATCAAGCAAAAATCTACAACGTTATAATTATCGGAGCGAGAGGAGTAGGTAAAACTGCCCTTGTTCGTAATCTTGCTGGCAAAAACTTCGATTTCCGTTATGTAGCTACCCATAATACAACAATTAATCAAGTGACATTTTCAAACGTCAAGTTTAATATTTTAGATTGTCCAGGACAGAAAAATAACTTGCACTTTGCACAGACTGACGCGGTTATTGCAATGTTTGATCTAGATTCAAAGCTTTCTTATAGGAACCTATTGAAATGGATCGAATTCCTACAATCTGTATGTGATAAAGATATTCCAGTCATTGTTTGCGGAAATAAATGCGATATTCTTAATCACAAAGTAAAAGCTGATGAAGTTTCTACCAAATACGTTAATATTTCGACTAAGACTGGGAAAAATTGTGAAAAACCATTCTTAATTTTAGCAAATCACTTCAGATTTAAAATGATAATATAAGTCTTTGGTTTTATATCTTACAATCGCTACATTCTTCCCCCAATGCTGAAAAATAAAAAGATTTGACGTCATCGAATGATGGTGATCTTTTTCCAAGATGGTTATTCATGATATCATGAATAATATAACTATAGAAAAAGGCATCATGATTATTTCGAAGATATGAATCGATAGGATAAGAACGAAGAATTTGAAGTAGTACACGACTGGATTGAGTTGGTAAGAGTACCCCCACTACCTCTAAAAATCTCTTATATTCTTTCGCATTTTCTTGTCTCAAAGTAGCAGCAAAAATATGAATAACTGCCCATATCGGAGGTCCCCAAAATCCGTTACTTTCTTGAGAATGTAGTGCTGTAATATACACATCCCAAACATCATCAAATGTGGGAGATGTTTTTGGTGTAGATGGGTGATATTTAGTAATATGCTGATTAGCAAGGTCGTGAACTATATATGTATATAAAAAGGCATTCACATTATTCACAAGATATTTTTTTGGAGGATGAGTCTCAAGTTTTTTATCTAAATTTAATTTACAATAATCGCATGGCAATAGTTTGGTCAAAAGCCATAGAAATTCTTCGAATAATTGTGCATTTTCTAATATCGCTGCAAAAATATGAATAGTTGTCCACACCGGAGGGCCCCAAAAATCTTTCCCTTTTTTCATTAATAATCTTGATACATACCAAGATTATTTTAATGTGGTACGTATAAAATTTGGTCCTAGTTCTTTTTATCTAAAAAGAATAATCTCTTTAGTTTATCTGAACCAAACTTTTCAAAATACTGATCCCAATCTAAATAGTTACCATCTTCGTCTTCACACCGAAAAAAACGAGCATAATTACCATTCTCTCTGCAATCCCGATAAAGACCAAATGTAGATGGGGTTCTGATTTCTTTGTGAATGTTATGCATAATCTTTTTTGTTTGTTTTAGTGTAAGATCCAATGCTCGCATCTGTCTAAAATTTTGTAAATCGTTCCCAATTTGAACATTAAGATAACAGCGATTGTACCCGTAACAATACGGGGTAACGCAATAACCGTTTCTGAGTTGATCGGTATATTTGTGACAATAATAACATATACCAGTAGTTTTAACCATTTGCCACCATTTTTGAATTTTAGTTGCAGCTTTTTCTCGAAGACGAAACTCCTCTTTTAAATCAATGGGAATATTAGCATTTTCAAAGTCGATTTTTTTATTCTCAATAATGACCATCAGTTTAGTTTTAAGCATTTCCTCTTCAATTAGTTTTAGCATTTTGATTTTATAAATTTTACTCATCACAAAATTTTAAAGGTAGAAATATATCTTTCAACATGTCCACAACTTCTTTGTAGCATTTTCTCGCTACGTAAATATCTTTCATCACAGTATCATCCCGGAAATAGAATGTTGAAATAGCTTTGCGAGGGATGTTTTTAATGATAGATTTGTCTGCCATAAGTAACTCGTAAAAATAGTTGTTATTATCTTCTTTTCTATCAATAATTTCTCCGATTGAATGTTTCTGTTGTCCTTTGATGAGATATAAAAGTATCACTTTTGTTTTAAGTCGGAGTTTATTCCCTGTTTGAGAAGGACGTTTAGTAGGGCGTTTTTTCATTCCATATTGCTTATAAATCTTATCAAGCACAGAGCGAGCTTTCCACTTCAAACAAATATCGATTAATTTGGTTTCTGAAGGATTATTCAAATTAAATTCATACATTCCATTCTTTTTTACAGATTCAAGAATATATGCAACTTTGGCTTCTTTCCCAGAAAAGTAATAATAATAATCAGCCCGAGGTTTTTTGAATTTTCTCACTTTCGACAGACGAGATCTTTTTAGTTCACTGATATCTCGACATAGCATAGTTTGAGAAAGTGTATCATCAAGTTTTTCATATATGATTAGTTCACGAGGATATTTGACTTTCAGAAGTTCTGAAATTGGTTTTGTGAGTTGTTTTTCGATATAATGCAAAAAATCAGGTTTAAAATTATAAATATCCTTATTTTCTGTATAATATGTATAATCTTCAGCTTTTTCTCCTTGATGTTTAGCATTGGGATTTTCCAGATAAAGATATTCGAGACGAGTATTTGGCGGGATATCTGTTCCTCTACGCATCATTTTAAGCGCTAATAACGTTTGTGGATAATTACGATACATTAAACGTGGATCAAGAGGACCTATAAGATTATCTATTGGCTCTCCGGTTTCATCAAGATAGTACACATTATTATTCCTTTCTTTCTTACAAGCATAACTTAAAACATTTCTGATACCTGTATAGATAATTAAATGGGTATCTGAAATTCGACGAGTGAATAATTCATGTATTTTCTCGTATAAAATACTCATAATTTCATTTTCCGATATTTTATCCAAAATACCCATTATCATTATTCTATAAGTATTACGGAGATATAATGAATTGTCTCGTCGTGCGAGAACAACTCCTTTTTTGATTTCTCCGGTGATTTCGCCTTTACGATTGACAATATAAGCAACATAACGTTTCTTAGTCAAGAGCAAAAATCTGCCATACATATTTTCAAATTCAAGATCAATCGGTGTCGACTCATACTCAAGCACTTTTATTTTGTCATCGTAACTGAGAGACTTAAAAGATTTATGCTTAGAATCTATTTTATCAAGACGATATGGTGTTTTGATATCTATTACTGTAAAAGTTTCATCAACGCCTATAATCCAACATTTTAAATAGTGTGTGGCTATACACGAAGCTTCTTCACACAGATCAAAATTTTCCTCAAGAGTACATCCAATAAACTTTAACATAGCACTATCTGTATCCCCGTATACAAGTTTTGCATTAGGCCATGTATTACGAATTTTGTCGATTGCCATCATAATTAACTTTCTTCCCATAGCAGTTACACTCGCAGCACCAGGAATGAAAGGCATGAATCCGTTTTTTGCTCCCATGGCTCCATATGCACTATTTGCAGATACTTTGATAGCCAATTGCTTCGCGTTAAGAACACCAATAGTCACTTTTAACATCATTTCTTCATTTTGCTTGAGAGAATTCTTTTTAATGATATCCCAATTCATCTTTCGATAATAGGATAAATCATCATCCGTTGCTAGACCACGTTGCATTTTGAGTTTGGATTCGGCTTTAAACATTTCTTTCTTAACTATTTTTCTCGTAGATAATAAATTTCTTTCTAGTTTTGGCATAAGACCTTCATATTCTCTTTCGACAGTACCATCGTTCCGATAAATAATTTTTACTTTGCGAAACCGATAACGATGATCAGCGCACATAACATCTTCTTTTTTCTTTTTACGTTTCTGCGGATCATGAGGACATCCACAATGATCTTGCCATTCGAGAATGTGACACTCAGCATCAGGTGTTGGATCGTTGTCTTCGAGAATTGTAGTATAGCAGATATTAAATGCGATAATTGTCGTTGGATACAAAGATGCGAAATCTAGCGTTCCTACATAGTCATAATCTCCGGGATTGGCTTCAATGACTATTGCCCCTTGATATTTCTCGGTATTATTATTTGATTTATTTTTGTACGGTATAATAATATTGTTAAATAAAGTCTCGCGATATACTTGTGCCAATACTTTTATTTGTTGACCGCGAGTATGAAGATAAGAAATAGGGACATGCATAACATTAGACATTTGTTCCATAGTCGTCCATAAATTTAATTTCGCAACCAGTTTAATAGGAAGTATTGTATCTTGAACACAATATTTTCCTGTTAAGGTAAGTCCCTTACGAATAAGATTTTTAATGGTTATAGGGGTAGATTTGAGAAGTTCACGACGTAATTTTTTAACCACGCCGTGTGCATAGCGAAGAGGTAGAATTTCTGAAATTCTATGTTTTATTTGTTTTAGTTTTTTAGGGGACACATTACCGTCTTCTACTGCTGGAAGAAGTTCATCGGTAATCTGATATAACATAAATAATTGTCTAGGAGTGATATCATCTTTGTGTTTTCCAAGAAAAAACTCTGACACTGCATCTAAAGAATATTTGGGAAGACGATAATTTCGTTCAATTTCTAACAAAACATCTACATTTACACGTCCATGACAATTAGGGTATTTAAATTCTTGCTCACCATATGCACTGCTTGCCCACGATGATTTTTGCAAATCTGCTTTTTTGCCGATTATACGAGAAAGTTCCATAAATCGAGGATAACATCCTATTTTTTCGGCACGTTGAATCATATAATTCCAATCAAATTTCATAATATTGTAACCCACAAAAATATCTGGATCTTCATCTTTAATAAGAGCAGTAAACTTTAATAAAAGGTCTCTTTCCGTTTTACATCTTATTACAATAATGCCTTCAATGTCATGAGGATTTTTCAACGATAACAAAACTTTTTTCTTTTTGTCCTGACTCCCAAGTCTACCGAAAATCATCGCAATTTGAAAAATTAAATTTTGCTGAATTTCTGGATCAGGTAATTTCGAATTGTGGTTATGTGAGTAACATTCGATATCAAAACTACAATATTTAGGGTTGACAACTAATTCTTGTGAATCAAAAGGATTAACTTGGTGCCAATCTGCATAACAATCAATATCTGCCATAGAAAATTTCCGTTGATCCACAGATAACATTGTTTCGTCTTCAGGTATTTGCTCTATAACAGTCAGCCATCCTGCCAGATTGATTTTCTTGAGTGACGTAAACTTAAGAACCGGATCGATATTTTGTTCATGAACTCTGAATTCTCCTCCGCTAAAAGTACCTACATTTGGAATATACAAAGTACGATCGCATACATACCCTAGCTTTCTAGTAGCTATATTTGTTGGAAAAGATATGAGCATCGTATTTATTTTTTTTCTATAGTGAAGGCGGAATTTAACCTGCATTTGGTACTTGATCGGACCTGCAGATTTCATTCGCTTTTGAAAATATTCAAACACAGCTCTACATTTTGTATTATTCCAACCGACTCTTTGAGGAAGTTCAAGATAGACAAATGGAGTAAATCCTTCAATTTTGACTTGAACTGTTTGCTGATCAGCTGTGAGACCTGATACATGAATAAATAATTCATTTTCATCTGTTTCTTCAAATGACCAGTATGCAGCTTTAAATTTAATGATTCTACATTTTGTCATCCTAAAAAAATATAAAGTTAGTTAATCAATTTAAACTCAAACATGACATTAATTTAACTCATTTTTTTCGATGATATTGGAAAAATGATATTTCTTTCCAATAATTCCTGACCTCTTTCAAATGTTCGTTTACGTAGCCTACGGTTGGGACAAAGTTTATTGCGTATGTTCCTCTCTGGCATGTGCTGAGAATATCATAGATGAGATTGCGAAAGTATCTTATGATGAAGCATGTGAGATAGATATAAAGAAAAAATTTCTTGACATACCATTAGTAGACCTATGTCTACAAAAGTATCCAGCCAAAAAGCTTATCGACACTTATCCAAACCAATTTCCACAATTAGTAGACAGGTACGAAAAATTGGGTAAAGTATTTGTTGCAAGTCATAATAATTATTTTGGTCGTAACATGGATGGTGTCTTTTTATCAAAGAAGGAAGCAAAAAAATGTACGTGCTCCACTGATATAGTCTCAATTTTTATGAACAAGTTGAACGACGAATTCATCATTAATAAAATTAAAATTCACGACGCATATTCATACTTTCATGAAGATATGGATCATTCCAGCGACCATCCTGGTTGGGAAAACCTCGCATCATATATGGAAAAAACTGTTGAGGAAACGCAGGCATGGGCTGACGAAATGGCCGAGAACACGACCCATGGCGAATGGTGGTGGAAGATAGAAATTTTTGATCTTTATGAGCCAACAGATTATTATGTCAAAAGTATTCAATGTTTGAAATAAAATACATGTTTTGTTATCTTTCGATAACAAAACTACCTTTGGGTAACAAAAACTATCTTGTCCTTAGTCAAATGAAGAATGCCAGAATATTACTCCTTGTAATTGTAATTATACTTATAGCAGCATTTGCATTATATCCGCGTTCTTATTATTCGCATGATCATCCCTTGTTAAATCAGGTGCGTGCCAATTTTGCTAAACTTAATCCTGAATATGAAAAAATCCCATTGAGGGAGGGTGATAGTGCATATACTGAAAATAAATCTGTTGTTACATTATGTCTCAAAAATTCAGAATCTGGTGGCTATTATGATATGAATACTATTATGTATGTTGCTATTCATGAATTGGCTCATATTGTATCTAAAACTCACGGACATAATACAGAATTTAAGGATAATTTTGCTAAACTCTTAAGACAAGCTGCGAGATTAGAAATATATGATCCGAGAAAACCTATTCCAACAACTTATTGTGGTGTAGGTCCGGATGATTGAGATTTGTCAATTTTAATAGTTCTGATAATTTGATGTTGAATGAGTCGTTGAATAACCCAATAATGCAATGCATCATCTTCGACAGTAATAATCTCTTTTTCATTTGTATTTTTATCTGTCTTTTTTCTGGTAATAAGACCGTCTTTTACATCTTGTTGATATTTTTCATATCCCAACAATTTTTTTAATGTATCATCAGGTATGATAGTCATTTTATCTTCAGGATTCTGAAGATTTCGTTTGCCTTCCGAATTTAGGTGCATCCATTTCAATACATGAGAACGATCTTCATCTGGATTTATGTGAGCATAAACACAAATAGCATTTGTAATTTCAGTACGTAATGGTGTAGAATCATGTGGTAATTGCATAAAATCCGCTAGTTCTTTCGTAATTTCGCATTTTAATTTAAAACCTGAAACTTTTTGCCCACCTACAGATTTTCTTCTTGTTTTAGCTATCTTGGGAACTTCTCTATAAAGTTCTCGAGAAAGTTTTCTTAGAGAGCGAAAAATTTTTGTTCCCTTCCCTCTTTCTTTTGCGCGTTTATCTATCTCCTTATCTATAAAAGCTAAAAGAGTTTCATGTTTAGCTAAATGACTTTCGATAGTGATTTTTTTTCTAGGTTGACGAGGTTTTTTCTGTGGCATTTCTCCAGGACGAGGAGGAGGAATAATTTTTTTAACGATAGGTTCCTCGTTAGAAGTTGTCGAAATGTTTTGTTGCAACATGTTAAAGATTAATTATATTATAGGGTTAAATATCTTTAACTCCTTATGATGAGGTCGATCAAAAAGAATTATATGAAAACCTTCTACAGCGTTTGATATACCCGTCTTGTACGTTTTAAAGAATAGTATTGTTATTACAAATGGAAGATTCAAAGTATAAATTACGTTTCTGTAAAGCTGATGAACCTATTCAATTTAATTATGGAGAAGAACAATTAGAAACATGTATTAATTCCCCAGAAGGATACAGAATTTATATTGGCGATTCAAAATGTTATTACTCTCGTGATAATGTTTTGGGTATAAGGCATGACTCAGGACCTTTCTCTGGTGGTAGTTGTCCTCATGGTTGGGGAAATGATCAAGAAATTATCAAAGAGATTGAACTCTTAGATAGTCAACACTATTTCAAGTATAAAAACTTAAAATAACCAACACAATCGCAAAAATTACAAGTTTCATCCCGAATGAATACATTGCATTATTACAATAAGGAATTTTGCATAATATTTGATCTATCCACGGATTAGCCAAAAGAATAAACAATATGGTCGAATATCCTATAAGTTTCCAATCCACCCCACCAGTTTTTGGAAGAGATTCTGAAGATTGGCCGAAAAATTGGTTAATTACTTCAGATTCTTCTGGTGTAATAACCGTATTATCTTTTGGGGGAAGTTGATCAAGTTTATCCATATTTGTATGTTTAAAACTACTCTTTAATTAAAATTGGACGATAAATTGAAATGATATTTACAAGGACCTGGGGTTCTAGGATAACTATGAAACTGATATTTGGGCCGTAGTACCATGGCCCAATGACGAGGAGGAGCCTTGCAAAAGTCCCCATTGGGTTTAAGATAACCACAGCAATACTCAAATATTCCCCCGCCCATATCTATCTTATTTCTTCTCCACTGTCGTTGCGCTTCATCAAAATTAATAGCCATTTATTCAAATTATATTTGAATAAATATATTATTTCATTTTTCGGTCATATTGTTTAAAGTTTTAAGTTGACTTTTATCAAATGTCCCAAATAAAGTTATCTCTTGAAAAACTTTCCAATCTTTTTAAGCTGCACAAATATATTTTGGTGGCTGCTTATTGTGAAGAAACCAACATTCGATTTTTAGAATGTAAAACACCGAAACAACAAAAGACTTTTCTAGTTTATTTACCACCAAAATATACTATGTGCCTAAATGAAAAAAGTTTATTGAATAGATTTAATATTACTCCAACTAATTTACCTCCTTCTCCTAGACAAATTCAATTTATGTTAGATATGAAAGGGCCGTTATTAGAATGTGATCTTTTAATTATTTCATCTCAAATGGTTTGTATGTATAGAAATTCTGGAGACACTGAATGTTATCTTATTGGTGACGAAAATGAGGATGAAAAGTCTAAAGAACCTGAAGATGAAAAGTCTAAAGAAATTGATGAAATTACGCAACTCGAACAAAAAACCATCAAAGTTCTTCAAAAAGTAAAACCCGGCGCCAAACTTCCCCAAATTCCACTTCAAGACAGTACCGAAGGTCAATCCAAAGACAGTACTGAAGAAGAAACCGAAGGTCAATCCAAAGACACCTCCGAAAATGATAATATTGACTTAGTATTTGAAGATGATAGTGGTGAAGTGTTCGATGAAGTTAGACATACGCTTAATACTGCTGAATCAAAACTTCATGTCGTACAAGAAAAAATAAATAAACGCGATGGTGAAACTTTTGGAGATTCTGAAGATGAAATCGAGGATCTTATAACTCGTGACAATGCGTTTCCTCCAAAAATGGAAGATGGTGATACAATATTAGGAATTATTTACGTTATGATTGATATAGGTTCATTTTTCAAAAAAATTGCCAGTTATGAAGAGGAAGTTATTTCATTAAACGAACATCTTGACGATAACGAACTTGATATTCGTAAGGAAAAACTTTCTAAAATTCGAGAAACTGCCATAAATTTTCTGAGTCATGCTGAAGAAAGACTAAAAAAAGTTAATGATGAAGAAAAAGAATTGAAACTTCAGCTTATGAGATTGACTGTTGTTTTGGCGCAAGCAGAAATTTTAAAGACTCGTGTTGAGAAAAATCCAGATAAATATGGTGAAATAGTTAATGAATCTGAAACAATTTATTCTCAAACACGCGAAACTACACATGACCTAAATATGGAATTATTAAAATTAAGAGATACTGCTGATGAATTGTTGAATAACTATCAGTCTTCGATTACCGAACTTCTGGAGCTATAAAAATGATAATTCAAATTCAATAATATATATATTATTGAATTTGTCTAGAACAACATTCTCAAAATGATGAATGAATCACAATACATTGAAGCTCTCGGCGACATGTTTGCCAATTATTCACGCAAAACTAATCAAACAATTCAAGAATTTGAAAAACCTGTTTATAAAATTATCAAAAAATATCGGTATATCTACAATATTAACCAAGTTTTATTTCAGCATGGCAATATATACGATGGAAGTCCTATAGATGTAATTATAACATTTGATACCTACAATTTTTTAATTATGCTCATTGATGATTTTGGACTTGATCCGAATCGTATTCTTTTCTATAAGAAATGTGATTTTATGTGTACAAGTATCGCTCTTTTAAGAGGAGCTGATCCGAATAAGTCAGATGAAAGAGGACGTACACCTCTGCACATAACCCAGAATCCTAAAATTGCTCGCCTACTTTTGAATTATAAAGCCTGCCCTGATTTAGCAAATCGCAACGGGGAAACTCCATTTTTCTATCATATGAAACATCAGAGATTTGGAATGGCAGATATACTTCTTTCTTATAGTAATATCGACCGTGTTGATAGCTCTGGTTTCACAATATTAGAATGTATTTGCACCCACGGATTAGTATGGGACGGAGACAGATCATCTTATGAGGATCTAGGTCTAACGTGGCTTCTTCGTCGGGGAGTCAAACCAACAGCATGCGCTTTGTATTTGGCTGTTTTTCATTGTAATGAAATAAATGTATTACATCTCCTCGATTATGGCGCTCCAATTCCCGAAGCTTTAGACCGACTTGAGAATAATAATGCCGTACGTTTAATCAATTTACTTAAAAATCGCCTCAAAATTTATCGCAAATATATCAACAAATGGAGAGAACACGCCAAGAAACGTAAAGTCGAGAGAGAATACTTGATGGCTCATTTGGAATGTTTACCCTGCGGACGAGAATGGTGGAATGCGAGAGAAAGATGTATGAATGACAAAATGAAAGATTGATTACCAAATAAAATCTTTTACTTATTAAGTAAAAGATTCTGAACTAATGCGATCACGCACACTATTTTTTATTATAATACTTTTGATCACTATTGTTGTGATATGGAAATGTTATTGGAGAATTCAAATAATGTACAATTCTAGTATATTGTCACTATACACTCCAGATAGTTTTAATCTTCCTTTGCAATATACCGAAACGCATAATACTGTCACTAAATCAGGTTTTAAGGTGATGAAAGAAAAAACAATTGTTATTTGTTCTCTTCTTCGCGATGTTGAAGTAAAATTACCAGAAATTGAAAAACGAGCAGAGAATCTCGGGAGGATGTTTAGGGATTACCGAATACTCATAGTTGAAAATGATAGTGTAGACGATACTCGAAAATATCTTTTGAATTGGACAAAACGAAATGCTCGAGTTACTATTTTAGGTTGCGGGGAGAATGCCAAAAGCTGTTCACTTTCTAATGCCGCAAAGAAAACTTATGGACATTCAGTTGACCGGCAAAGAATAGAGAAAATGACGCGTTTAAGAAATATTTATCTTGAATACGTAAAAAGAAATTTTAGTCAGTTTGATTATTTGGCTGTGTGGGATTTGGATATTGTTGGAACAGTTTATTTAGACGGTGTAGCAAATACAATTGGGCATTTCGAAAAAATGCCTGATACTGATGCTATATGTGCATATGGTATTTATCGATGGGGGTTATTTACATTATACTATGACACATATGCACATATTGACAAAAACGATAAATTCCATATCGATATGAAATTCATTCATGATCTGAAAAAGGGGTTTGGAGTTAAATATAAAAGAGGAACACCTCCCATAGAAGTTACAAGTTGTTTTTCAGGATTTACTATTTATCGTATTCGATCACTACGTCAAAAAGATATAATCTATGACATGACGCCAAAAGACGAGGGCAATTTGGAATGCGAACATGTTCGTCTTCATACTAAATTAAATAAAATTTATATGAATCCGTCCATGATACATTTTGTTTTACTTAATGATTAGTTCTATCTGGGATGTATGCTTGAGGGTATATCTGAAGTGGAGAATTAACACTTGCATCCCTTCTAACAGGATGCTTAGTCCATGCTCTAAAATCCATATAAGGAAGCATATAGTCGGCATATTCGTGAACTTCTCGAGCATTTATATCTGTTAGTGGATAGGGTTTGTATTGATATGAGATACGTTTACCTTTTCCTACACCAGTTTCGTGAAATTGACTATTATCATGTTCATAAAGTGTTCCTACCGGACGAGTTATTTTTCTGATTGGATACCAGTTTGGAATTCCAGTGTATAAGTGTTTAATCGATGATGGTCCTACTGCGGTGTGTTCCCATTTCGTACGGTTATGCGGAGAAGAACTTGGGATTGTTTGATAAATTTCGTTAATACCGCATTTGGGGCTGTGCCCTGGTTGAGCGGGATAAACTGGATCGTATGCATTTTGAATTGCGATTTGATTAGACATCTCTTACTTCATCTCAATATAAATTTATCTAACAAGATAAATTTATCACCCGGTCCATTTTTTGACATAGAATAATTTTTAGTTCGGCCGGCCAGTAAGTTTCTTCATACGTTTGTGTCCATCTTGCGACATATCGAATTTTTGCGGTTTATTACCGTGGTTGGCACTACAAAACCAACGGTTTGCCGATTGGTTAAACATGCTTAGCCCGCTTCCAACATGCCACCTTGAAGGTCCGCTGTCAATATATACTTCGTACATATTTCCACATTTGTCAGGAATTGCAAACCCTCCCCCATCTCCCGAACATCCCGCTGCGCTCTTAACACCATTAAATTCAATCCACCCAATCAACTGGTTTTCGAGTTCAAGTTTAGACTGAAGCTCGCAAATTCCTCGGATAAACGTTTTTTGTGACACAAAAGGGGGTAAAGCAGGCAATCATGTTGGAAAAAAATGGTGCATTTGTTGTTGTTGTTGTTGTTGCGCGAGAATACAAAAGACGGAAAGGACGAAGCTTGAAAAAACACAAATCGATGAGAAAGAACTTGCTTGGCGTTCACGCCATTCGACGCCGTTTGGGCCTGTTAAAATACCCGTACTCGTCGTACCAGGTCGTCGGCTTTAGCCCCTTGAACCGACCGTGGTTTATACGTTTGTTGACACGCCCGTCCTTGTGCCACGAGTCGAATATGCCAACGGAACGATTCCAACGGCGCAATCGCCAAAAGGCTAGCTCGCCGTTCTCATGAAAGCCCATCTCCACGCCGTGCATCGCGCCGTCCCTGAAGCAACTGACGGATTTTTTGTTGCCGTTCGGATACCACCACGTGGATTCGCCGTGCAGGCGCCCTTTAACTAGGTTGATTCGCTTCGCCAATTGCCCGTGCAGGTGCCAGCCGACGATGCTTTCGCACCACGCGCCATGCTTGTACGTCACCTCCTCCTCCAATTGCCCATTGTCGTACCAGCGGTACCATGTGCCGTGCATTTCGCCTTCCACGAAGGTTCCGCGCTTGCTCGGCTCTCCGTTATCATGCCAGAACGTCCATTCTTCAGTCCTCTTCCCGTATTCGTACTGTCCGCGCGCGCGCAAACGTCCATCGTCCGCGTAAATGGAACGCGGTCCCGTATAACAATCCGGGAGTCTATCACTGCGGCAACGGACCGCGTCTTCGGTCAGAAAATAATGCAACCGCACGTCGATGTTCGGGACCGAGGAAAGTCGAACGATTTTTCCCGGCTCGTAGACGATTCTGACATCATTTTCGCCGCAGGGACCGACCGCTGTCGTGCACGACAGCGGTCCATAGAGAAGTCTAATCCATCGCACTTTTGCTTCGGAACAATAAAATATGGCGTAGTCTTTGTTGACAATGCTCGCGCGATCTTCGTCCACCTGTCCCAATATTTCAAGGGCGACGCATACGTCCCTTTTGTTCGTGTCCTTCGCGTATGCATAACCGAAGCGAGTGGTCAATTCCTTTGCACTCTCGCTAGACAGCATCGAAAAAAAAATAAAAAGACACTCACTCAATGTAGGTAGCTTCCTTCTTGCCAAACTAGACAACAATGGCACTAAGTAATGATAAGTTTTTATAAGTGTTCACTTTTAATCGACATTTCTCAATTAAAGATATCACTTTTCTATTTTTAAACTATGTCTGCCCCAAAAAGTATTGATGAGTATACTGTTAACACATTACGCCATAAATGTAAACGTGATGGTCTAAAAAATTATAGTCGCTTGGATAAAAAACAACTTTACGCTTATTGTGTTTTAGAAGAAAAATCTATTGATATAGTTCTTGCAAAGATGGAAAATAGCAAGGCGAAAGAAGAAGAAGAAATATGTGTAACTGAAGAAGACTACGAAAAATTTAAAAAAGAATACGAAGAAGAACCAGAAGAGACAGTCTGCACTGTTATATGAAATTTTTATTACCTTTGGTAATAAAAAATACTTACGTTTTTTATATGTCTCCCTCTTCTCGGAAACATTTTGCAGTGGGAAAACGAGGAATACCATCCTCAGTATATTCTTGAAATTTGACTGTAAGTAAACAACCGAGATATTCAAGATAATTATTATACCAATATTCTCTATCTTCTTTACATCCTGTAGGTTTAACTTTAAATCTTTTGACTAGTCCAGTTTTTGAATCTATTAGACCAGAGTCTTCACACACCCATACAAAATGTTCTTTGTCAACACCAGGATCTTTTTCTACATCAACCACAGGATATTCTCGATCATCAAAATGCTTATATTTGCGCATTTTTAGAGCACGATATTTACATTTATACTTTAAATCTCTTGCTCTGATTATAACTCCCTCATACCCTTCTTGAGCATACAGATCATGAATTTCATTAACCTCTTCTTGAAAATTTACAACGCGTGTATCAGTCATAACGATGTGGTTGCAACCATCGGGTTTTGACTTGAACAGTTTTTTCAGTCTCTCAAAACGAGAGTCTTGGTCGTATTCTCCTGACATGTCTACTAAATCAAACACGTATAAACACAGTTGATCTTCAAGAGCATGAGGATTTGAACGTGAAAGTCCGCATATCGATTGAATAGTAGAAAATCTCTTATTATCGTCGAGACCTATTCCGTCTTCTTCAAGTCGATGGGCATAAAGTTCACAGTCTAAACCATCAAGATATATATCTTCCCTCCCTCTCAGAAAATTTAAAAGTTCTGCACGTAGCGAACCAAACCACGGGTATTCTTTACCACTGTTGGTAGTAAGAACGGACGCTTTGTTTTGCAATCTACCCACGCATCTCCATCCATCTAATTTCCATTGTACATATACACCATTATCAAACTTAAAATATTTGAGAACTTTTGGCAGAACTGAGGAAGTATCTTTTTTATCTTTCAGTTCCCATTCATTAGCTTTCATTGGAATAATATGTTTGTGCAGCTCGCCAATTTTAAAGTTTTTCGTTGGTTTGATATTTTTAGTTTGCCTTCCTCGAATTGAAGCAGATGCATTAACATTATGACCCCCTGTTTTTTTCTTTTCAGCCATTACCTTTTGGAATATAGCTATACCTTCCTTGCATTTGGGTCTATAATTTTTATCAAGCTGACTAGTCCATTTACTCTCTGCAGTTTGACGAGCTTGTTCGTCTGGGCTTGTTGCGTTCTTTTTTCCAATATTTTTTCCTTTATAAGTTCGTTTCCACGCTACTTTCTTTCCTTTTACGAGACCGGAAAGCCTGTGGACTGTATCGTTTACTACCCATATTTTCCATATTCTCTCTTTGTCAGATTTATCTGGTACAAAAAGACTTGGAAGAATAAATGTTTCAGGATAAGTTAATTCATCATCTTCCGACGATGAATTCAGATCTTCGTAATCAGAAATATCAGAATCCTCATCAGATACTTTAAACATGATTTTATCACAAAATCATCTTTTCATTTTCAAGCTTCAATTTTATTGACATGTTTTAATATGACATCACTTATCGTAGGACTAATAATTGTTATTATTGGAATCTGTATTTTTACATACGCATATTCGACTTATGACAAGTATGTTTCCGTTCCGGGCAATTTCCCAGACACTTCCTCTCATAGAGTATGTCGTTGCTTACCTTACCATCATAAAGCTGTTCAAGGTGATGAGTGGGGTAAATATATCCGGTGCCCATCAGACACCGTATTTGCCGGTCAAGAGTATTGGTGCACATCAAATAGTCCGGATTGTGTTGATGTCGCGTGTAATTATTTGACGTGAAAAATGATATTTTATTTTTAAATTTGGATTTAAAAGTGAACACTTATAAAAACTTATCATGTCTAAACTTGAACTCGAAAACCAGTTGATTGGGTGGATTGAATTTAATGGTATTGAAAGCGCAGCGCGTTGTCAGGGAGATGATGGGAGCTGGTTTGCAATTCCTGACAAATGTGGAAATATGTACGAAGTATATGTTCACTACAACAATGGAGGACCTAGGAAGTGGTATGTTGGAAGAAGGGTAACCAGAAAATCGCAAAAAGGAATTTGGTTTGGGCGTGGCCCACGCTGTGCCAATGACGAATGTTACATGTCGCAAGAAGGACACGAACGTATGAATAAACTTACCGATTTAAGAAATATAAAAATGAAGGACGTTTGGGTACAGATGAATCTGTACTGGGGGTCATTTTTTTCATAAATATCTCTCTAAAGATTATTAATTACTAATGTAATTAATAATGTCAATTCGACTTGTTAGTATTGATATCGGTAAAAAGAATTTTGCTCAATATGTGGAAGATTGTTCTGTTGACAAATTATTGCAGTTAGAAAAAGAATATAATTCTATCCCAACATCGCATCGACGTAAAGTGAAAGGGGTTATGAACGCTCAAATTGAAAACATTATACACGAAATTTATTTATCAGGGACCCGGGTTCAAACAGGGGTCTATGATCTCAGAAAAGACAAAACTTCTGATAATCTTGACATGGATACTAGAGTAAATCTTTTATTACATTTAGATAAATATGAGTATTTGTGGACAACATGCGATATTTTCGTTATTGAACAACAATATTTCAAAACGTGGAGCGGAAGAAAAAAAAGATCGGCGGGTACCGAAGCAAATGTTGATGCTATCAAAATTGGAGAAGCAACTCTAATGTGGTTTCTTGAACGTTATCCTTTCAAAAAAACTATGTATTTTGGTAGTCAATTCAAAACACAAATACTTGGTGCTCCGTGGAAAATGACAAAACATCAACGTAAGAAATGGTCAGAAGCCCAAACTCGAAAAATTTATGAAATGAGAAAAGACACAGATATGATCGAATTATTTTGTCTTCAAGATAGAATTTATCGCAAACATATTAACACTGACCAAAAAATACAAACATATCTTGCATCATTCAAAGGAGAAGATGCCGATGCAAAAGTACTTGCTAAAAAAGTAGTTCGTGAGAGACAAAAACTTGATGATATTGGAGATGCTTGTACTCAAGCACAAGCATTCAAATTTAAACATATGGTCGCTTGTTTTTAATTTTCGTCTTCGGAATCCGAAGAATTTTCCTTTTTAACTCCTCTTGTACTTTGACGTAAAGGATTACTGCGGTTAAGCTTTTTAAATTCTTTTTGTAAAAATCTTTTCTCTTTTCGGGCAGAAGGTTTACTATTATTTGGATGGCTGAAAGTGACAGTTGGTGGTTTGAGTTTTTGCCATCTATCCTTCACTAACTCATCTCTAATATACTGAGCTTCTTCTGTGTTGATATATTTACATTGTCTGTCTCCGTCAAGACCACAAAATACACTGGTAATATGTCCTTCCGCGTCGGGACCACAGACCCATGTTACTTTTCCCTCTGATTCAGGACTGAAATATGCGTAAGGAAGAGAATCATCTTCTCGATTTAAAAGAGATTCTACTTTGATCGCTTTTAGAGATTGTTTTACAAACTTTTCCATTTATTATTTGTAGTTTTTTTCTTTAGAGTAATTTGGAACGATAAAACTTTTTATGTTACCCAAAGTGTAAAAAAAATGATAAATGATGAGCAAAATTATAAGGAAATAATAAATGGCAGAAATTGATGAACCTCTTAGACTTTTGGGGAAGATATTAAAAATATATCAAGATATTTGGTTTTCGACAAAGGCCAATCTCACATGTGATCGATTAATTAAAATTGATGGTTGGATATATTCACTTTATTGTTGTAATAAGGAAGAAAATCCGAATATTAAAGCAATATTAAGACACCGAATTTCTCTAGAATATCAAATTACAGAGAAATTAATCAAATCAGCCTTTCGAAACAAACATTTAGACCAAACGAACACAATAAAAATATACAAGAAAGTCTTAAAGCATTTCAGAATATTATGGATAATTTAAAGATGGTAATATAAATTATATAAATGGTTCGGGCTTATATTACATATCTAATTCGGACACTTGGTGACCTTCCATCTGAAAAAGATTTTATTTCTATTTGTAATCAGGCACCAAAACTAAGGTTGAGATATAAATATAAAAATTCCATCGACTTTATATATGATAAAGAGACAGATGGAATTTATCCATTAGATAAAAATTTCTCCGATAAAAATTTAAAACTAGAAATTAAAGCATATTCTCCCAAAGACTTTTTAAAACTTATGCACAAAGCGATCGAGTTTATTGTTATTCTTAATTCAAGCACAATTATACATAAAAATCTTTTTCATATGTTTCAATATATTAAATCACACAATTACACCGATTATTCTCAAATAATAACTCACCTTGCCAAAAGAGGATATCTTAAAATTTCATTATCGAGTAACATTCTTGCTACCGATGAGCGCAAATTTACTTTAAATGAAAATGCTGGCGAAAAAGTAAAAGAATTGAAAAAATACATAAATACTCCCTATGAAGTAGATTGTTTGGGAATGAAAATTTGGAGAACTTTATCAAAAGAAATTGAGAAATTATACCTTAAAGTAGATAATTAGTAGATTAATCATCAGAATGGAAAAACTAAATGGATTAACAAAAATGCTCAATACGATAAAAAATCTATCAACCGATATTATCGAAAAAAGTTTACCTATTATGCAAGAACTCACCAAAGTGAATAATGATCTTCTTGAAGAACTTTTGGAAAAAGATGTAAAGGCGGATATAGCTATAGAAACTCTTCAAAATATATGTTTGGATCTCACAAAAGATGCTGAAAATGTCATCGAAAATATCGAACTCTTCAGCGAAGCTATTATACAAGGACAAGATGCTCTTGACGAGGGAGCAGAAGAATATCCATTCCTACTTCAAGTGTGGTATGGAGATATGTATGAAGAATCTGAAATAAAAGGTTTGGAATTGCTCGCTAAAGATCTCAAAAAACAATTAAAACAGATCGATGAAGACAAAATCATCGATAAAGCTTTATCTCAACTTCAATCATAATATTATCTTTTTTAATTAATATGGCGACTATAAGTGAAGATTCTTATAATGTTCTTTTTATAAGCGCCGTAATTATTTCAATATTATTTTTATTTAGTACAGCTTATTATTATGATAGATTTAGCAAAGCAGAAACAAACCGTCTTACAGAGAAAAACGCTGCGATCGCCAAGAACGTGGCTATTCTTGGATTGATTATTGCCGTCATAATGATCGCATTATTATTTGTTTTGTATTTCGGATTTCGAAAGCGTCTATAAATATTCTTGTGTGTAAAAATACACATAAGAATCACGGCCAGCGTAATCTAGGTCCTACCTGAGACGAAGTGAGAGGTTTATCTAACATATAGATTTTTTCCGCCGGACGATTAGGGAACACATATTTTTTTGTTTTTGGATCATATGTCACCCAATTATATCCTGGGAAAATAGGATCTTTTTTATATATACTTGTGAAATCATCATCTTCAGGAAATTTTTTTGGTTTCCCATGTGAAAAATGATATCCACGCGCTTTAATTAATCCCGGTTTAATCACGGACGTAATCATAAAGCTCGTTACTCGGTCCTTTTCTCTGCTACCCATAGGTTGACCAGGTCTTTCCCTCATTTCAGATTCGCGCAATTTCTTATATTTTTTTTGAAATACATCACCCTTACAAATCGCTGCAATTCGTTTATTTGTAGCACATGCACTTTTCAAATCTTCACCATCTAAGTTAAGTAAAATTTCTCTAATCATATCGTCTGGAAGTAATTCAAAACCGACCGCCAAAACATGTTCACGTTTCTTTTTCGGAACTTTTTTAGACTTCTTGGGAGACGGAAGTTTTGGAGGCGGTAAAGTAACGGGAGAAAGGGGGAAACGCGGTTTCTTCGAAGCTAATAGTTCTTTCCCAGTAACTCCAGTTTCACTTACACATCTACGCGAGGCGGGATTGTAAATTTTCTTTTTGGGACAATCTTTCTTTTTGTATGAAAGTGTCCCAGCTTTTATCGCTTTACCAACAACCCCATCTTCATTTACACATCTATGTGTAAATTTATTATAAATTTTATTAGGTGGACATTTCGGTTTGGTAGACATCTTATTCAAAGAGCAATATTTAAAATATTAAAAATGGCGCTTTCGACGCTTCGAATTCAAATCTGATGTGGCAACATCCCGCGACCTCTTTTGTGTTGATTTTGCTTGTTCAAATGTCCATCAGATTCACGGTGATGCATCCCGCCGCAATTATTACAGCTCAATAGTGTTTCAACGATTGCAATCGTTAAAACTAATATTTACAACCCTGGAGGTCTATGCATTCCATGCCTTTCCATTTGAAAACGTCCATTTGATCCATCATCAATATCGGGTATAATATAGGTTGATGCTCTGATAAGTTCTGCTTCAAATGCGGGAAGTTTGGGATCGTCAGGAACAACTCCAATCCGCGGATGCCAACCATATTGCACATGAGGCAATTCCACTGACTTATAAAGTTTACTGATCCCTCTGTATGGAGGTCCTGCATTATCTAACACTTCGACGACCACTGTATAACGGGACGGATCTAGACTGCGCGACCATTTGAAAAAAACAAAATCTTCAGCATTTAATCGCATAGGAAGATGACGAGGCAGATCAAACCAATCTGCTCTTGTAGCAAGAACATCAAGTTGACGATCGGTAGCCATTTACTTTTAAATATCCTTATATTATATCATAAAAATAAATTAACTCAATCAAAAATATTTTGGAAAAATGAAATATTAAATTGGCATAATTCTAACTTATACAAAGTCTCAAAAATGTTTAGCATAAATTTTATCAAACATCTTGCGGATAAATTAAACACTACTCCTTTAAAAGTATCGAAAATAATAAATTCTTTTTCGGATCCCCAACAGAAACAACTTCCTAAAAAATCTCCTGATGATAAACATTATTGTGAGAGAATACCTCGTAAAAAATCAGAACTGTGTGGTAAGGCGGCAAAAAATAGTGTTTGTGAAGATGGAGAAACACATTGGTACTGCGGTACTGAAAAGACCGGTTGTTATAAATCTATACTCGGGAGTGCCAACCGTCAAGTAAAAGCTGCAGCTAGTAAAAGTTCTACTCTTAAAGATAAAAAATCTGTTGCGGATGTCAAAAGTCAAAATCTTGTTCATTCAGTAACAGCAACAAAAGGTATCGATATTAAATCTATAAATTTTAATGGTAAAAAACTTTGGATAAATCACGCAACAAAAATATTGTTTGATAGGGTAACTCGAGAAGCTTATGGGGTCCTTGGCGCCACTAAAATTAAACCTCTCGAGGATGAACAAATTCGTTGGCTCGAAACAAGCGGCATGAAAATTCGCCAAGATAAAAAAATAAAGTTGGAAGAGTATGAAGAGGATGAGATTGACCTTGAAGAAGAGGATGAAGAGGATGAAGAGGATGAGATTGGCCTTGAAGAGGATGACGACAAGATTGACCTTGAAGAAGAGGATGACGACAAGATTGACCTTGAAGAAGAGGATGAAGAGGATGACGACTAATATAATTCATTATCATATAACCTTCCGGGTTATATGATAATCTCTTAAAAAAATTATACAAACAATTAGGATGAGCGATTGCCAAAATAATTTTAAATCACGAAGAAAAAGTAAAAAATGCAATCAGCCTATTACCAGTTACGGATTATTACTTTTCTCGTATGAAAATGAAACTCCAGTGTTTCTATTATATCAACGTAGAGATACTTTTGAATACATGGACTTTTTGAGAGGAATATGGAATTCAGAAAGCCAATTTCCTGTGTTATTTTCTTTGATGAGTTATGAAGAAAGAAAGCGTATTCGAGAATATACTTTTCAAGAATTATGGGACGATTTGTGGGTAGACAAACATGGTCATATTTACCAAGATGGCTATCCAAAGGCTAAGAAAAAATATGATTCTATCCGAGATCGTATTCCTTTTCTTTTAGATACAATATCTTCATATATTTGTGAGCCACCTTGGGGTTTCCCGAAAGGTAAGAAAAATGGATATTACGAGATACCAATAAATTGTGCTCTCAGAGAATTTAATGAAGAAACAAAACTTTCAACAGATTCCATTATAATTATTAAACCTGATCCGTTCATCGAACAATTTAAAGGTTCAAATGGGAAAACCTATGCTACACATTATTTTCTTGCTGAAATGCCTAAACCACTCAAATCCCAATCATGTCCTACTCCGCGATGTATTAGAAAACAAACAATTTCAGAAGAAGCATCAAAAGTTGAATGGTTTAAAGTTGATGAGGCATGTAGTCATTTGAATGAGCGTCGGCAAAGTATTTTACGCTCCGCATTAGAAATGATCCAGACAAAGCCATTAAAAGAATAAACAATTATCATAAATGGAATTATATGATTGGATAGAAAATCATAGATCAAAACACTTAACAATCAAAGATTTAAAAAAATGGAAGAAGGGGGAGATAAAAGATGTGGTCATCTTTGATAGAAATTTTGAAGAATCTCATATTTGGAATCTCCAAAAAAATAAAAAGTATGATGCAAACGAAATCATGATAAAATAGAATACAACGGTGATTTAACGTGGGACATTCATTATAATTTTGGGAAAACTTTTTGTCATCAAGTAGAGTTAAATATTGAAAGTTTGGATACTAATTGGGAATGGTGCCCAATAGAAAATGAGTATATTGTGTTGGATACAAATACAATAAAACACAAGATTGTTAAAATACCTATTAAAAAGTTTCATTGGAAATCATTTGACGAGAAGACTAGAATTGGATGGAGAGGACCAATTATGTTATGGAAGGATGTTAAAAATAAAATATATTATGACTGAATTTTAAGAACTTGTAATAATAATTATTACGAGTTCTATTCTTCATCGGCAATTTCTTGAAGACGAAGTTTACATAGTGAGATTTGTCGTCTAATTTCGCTACGTTTTTTTGCTTTTTGATTATTCATTTGAGAATATTTCAAATTTTTAATATTAGAATGCTTTCGTAGGTTATTGCCAAGCTTTCTTAATTTTTTGTCAATTTTTGTACGTTCATCTTTTCTCGATTGATGTTCCTCTGAAAATCCTTTGAATTCTGCCTCAGATTCAGCTACCGTCTTTTCAGCAATAGTCATATGTTGCGTACCTGTGTTTTCAATCACAGCCTTGTTAAACAAATATGTAATTATATCCTCTTCCATGTCGCAATATTATGTACTATTGTAAACTTTAACTACAAACTCTCATACACGCATTAACTAAATGGGAAACTTCTCTTTCTGATTCTGTTTCTCCTACTTTTTCAGCTGGAGATCCATTCTTATAAATTATTATTGTTGGAAAACCTTGAATTAAATTTGGCATATCAGATTGTATTTTGGATAGATGTGCTTTTAATTTTTCACAATTAAAAGCGTATACGTTAAAAAAAGCAGCAATTTTAGCGAGGTTTTCCCAAACTTGTTTAAGTTTTTTGCAATGTGGGCACCACGGTGCATAAAAAAGCACTATACAGCATTCACCATTTTTTAATTTCCATGTTGCAACAGAATCAAAATCTTGAGATTGAAGTTCTGTGACAAATCTACTGGTACTAAAGTAATCTTTTTTATCTTTTGGCATAATTTCCATACTAATATTATGAGTAATATATTTCAAAGAGATTTATGACAACAAAGATTCAATTTCAATTTCAAGGTCGAAAAGAAGCTTTAGATATCGTAGATACTGGAGGAGAGCTAGTTGCATATTTAGCTAATGAGGATGTTATTTGTCCTCTTATCGGATCAAAAATTAAATTAGTTAAAGAATTAGGTAAAGGTGCGTTTGGAACTGCATTCCTTATTAAAATCAAAGGGATGGGCCCTAAAGAATATGTAGCAAAACGAACCAAAGGATTAGTTAAAACTGGATCAATAGGGCATAATCTACCATTAGAAAAAGTCGCCAACTGGCTAAGTAAAAAAATTATGACCAATTCACAAACTATAATCAATCTTAATGGAGGAGATCCTGAGAAAATAATTGGTGCTAGAGATAAAATTTATATTCCCGGATACAGTACTATCTGTCGTACAGATAAACTAGAAGATTACGAGAGATTTGACGCCGACGGAGCTACTGTTATTCAACCAGGATCTTATTTATGTGATGATGAACAATATTCTGAATATGTCATAGGGGTTTTAGCAGGAAATTTATATAGGAACCACATCTCTATCAATTTCCTCGATGTTTTTGGATTTGCAAGTTGTATTACTACAAAAAAAGTGAAACCTAAAGTTTTCCAATATGTTTTTATGGATAAAATCGATGCTGAACTTAGTAAAATGGATCCAAACATATTTGACAAAATATCGGCATCGTTTTTAATTCAAATTATTCATGCTATAGCAACTTATCAACATTACTACAAACTAGTTCATAACGATTTACATCCCGGAAATGTATTTGTCGAATATGTTACGCCAAATACTAAATTTAATGGCCAACCTTTGTATGATGCTGACTGGTATCACTATCATATATTTGGTTCTGATATTTATATGCCCGCAACTCCGTACATAGCAAAGATTGGCGATTTTGGTCTTTCAGTAAAATGGTCATCTACACTCGTTGGGAGTAAGGAGTCTGTAACTACGGGATTCGATCAATTGGATGGAAATGGTCCATGGATACCAAATTGGTACGCCGAAAGCTATGATATGCTTTTTATAACGCGCCAATTCTATGCTATAAATTCTGGAAGTATTTTTATTCAAAGGCTCTTTTCTAAAATGTTGGGTTTGGACACAGTTGATCGACCGAACCTAGACAAGGCTGTCATTAAATTTTTTACTTCTGGTAATCGTAGACCAAAAATGGAATACCTTGAAACACTCGCTCTTCAAGGAGCTACACCTAAAGCTATTCTTACTAATAAAAAGCTTTTGGAGAAGTGTTTTAATAAACCGTCATCCGGAAAGATAGTAACTTTGGGGACTCTTAATTAGCGAAATTTCACAATATCTACAAAAACAATTTTTGTAGATATTATCTGATACCGCACCTAATTTTCAGGCGATGGCATACAAAAGACATCCTGGGGGTATAGGTCCATACATGTGTAAATCAGTGCACCAGACTCAAGAGCGCGTTTTGTTTCGAAGTTGTCGCGTATAAACACCAAATCCTCAGCTTTAACGGTCAGTCTCTTTTTTAGGTCAAAGATTTCATCGGACACCATTAACCAACGAAACATTGGTTGATGCTCAATCTCCATCTCCACGACAATGAGTGGGTCGTCGTCCATGTTATAGTATGAGAGATCGTCACGTTCGCATAAACAATTTAAATCTTTGTAGATGTAGCTGGCGATGTCATCGCCATCACGTGTGTGTATGATGTCAGTGAGCGATGCTGTCACCGACGAATGCTTTCCGTCGAGGTCGCCAAGGTATAGTTCAGCGCCATATTTGAGCCGATCGCGCACAGCGTTCCATTCGCGTTCAGTCATCACATACCGTTTCTTGTGTACCCGACGGGTTAATACCATACACTTGACGCTCACCAGGTCGGACAAAGGAGGGAAATCTTTGGGTTGTATGTACACTCGTACGTCAAAAAGTTTCTGTAGCGCGTCAGCGAGAAATTCGGTATGGTTAGATCTCAGCAGGTCGATAGTTTTCTTGACATAAATAGCGCAATGATATTGTGGATCTATTTGTAGTGACATGTTTATTCTTTACTTTTAAATAAATGTAGATAATTCATTTTTAAAGCTTCGATTAGAAAAATGATATCCACCATCGAAAATTACATATTCATTACGAACTTTGCTTGAAAAATGTCTGAGATTTCAACTATGATTATTGTTACTACACCGACAGGATCCCAATTTTTCCTGTCGGGTATCTCTAGTGAAAAAATCTCTGAATATATCAGTCAATTTGCTCTTCAATATGACCCATTCTCAGATGAATATGAGCATAAAATCCCCCACATGGGAAATAACCACGTGATAGTACGCAAAAAGCATGTAACTATTCACCTCAGTTATACTGGGGTTTCCCACGTTTTGACCGGAGACTTTAAAACGGAACTTGAACAGTTTCGACACGATTTTTTGAGTCCGACTGATTGGATCCATTTTAATTCTCGCCTTTACACTGGAGCAGGTTGGACTTTTCCGTATGGTAATTTGGCAGATGTTGAAAATGCTCTCAAAAACTCTGAACTCGAATACGAAATCGTGTATTTCGACCCGAATATCCGTAGAGAATCTCGAAAAGAATATGAACGAAACCGTAAGAAACGCAAGACTGTATCAGAATAGTAAAAATAAAATATTTCCGTCTCATCTGTTTTAAACAGATGAGAAAAAATGATATCTGGATTGAAAAATTGTTTAGTTTCCCAAAATGCAATCATTTCATTGCCTAGTTCAATAATAAAAATTATTTATTTACCAATTTATTAATTATGGAACGAAATTGTTCAGAAAAAAATTGTAAATTAAATATTTTTCATTGGCATTGTGATTATTGTAAAGAAGTTCAAGTTGGATATTGGTCTAGTTCAAGAGTAAATTGCAAGTTATGTTCTGGAGAAAAAACTGCTAAAACAAAATTATCTCGTATAAGAAAGGCAATTAAAAATGAAATATCAAAATATAAAGATAAAGAAGAATCAGAAATAATTAATATTTTGAAATCTTTAACTAATGAACTGCATGCTGAAGCCTTTCATGGATCAAGTGAAGACAAAAAAATGATTATTGATAATTATTTCGATAAGTCAAAACAATTGCCACCAATGAGTGTTAATGATCATGGACCGATTGATTTAAATTATTCAAGACAAAAAAATTTTTTTGATAATACAAATTGGGTTAGAAAAAAAATATATATAAATTGTTCTTATTATGATAAAGATGAATGTAAAAGTCTTGGAGGAGAATGGGATAATGATAAAAAATCATGGTATATTCCTAAAGGTATCGATAGTACAAAATTTAAAAAATGGTTATAGATAAACGGCGTTTTAAATGTTCAATGGTGTAAAACGCCGTTTATCACATAATAAAAATAACTTAAACAGAAGTCATTATAATATGTAAATGAATTTTAGAATGGTTCGTTTTACTGGAAGCAGTATGTATGGTATGAGGGTAATTCTTCCTACTCTGCAATAATACATATATATTTTTATAGACATATGTCTATAAAAATGATTAATTGCTTTGAGAACTCCATGTGATAATATAGATTATGAAGTCACAAAAAATATCTACCGTAGGTTTCGCAGATCTTTCTCTTGTAGAGGAAAACGGAACAATCCAACGTATTTATTTAGATGCTAGTCTGAAGAGTTGGATCGATCTCTCTCGAGTTCCTGACCTCTCTGCAGAGAGATTCGATAAACTTTGGAAGCTTCAGCCTAAAGAAAATGGAAAAATAAAGATTTATGGAAAGGAAATCGACGTGCCTCGCAAACAACAAGCTTACATGAAATCGTATTGGTTTTCTGGTATGCAACACGAGGCGTTGGAATTACCTAAGGATTTCAAGAGCTTCCTTGAAACTGCCAACGCTAGCAAGTACGCTACTGCAACTCCTTTCGATGAGATGTTGGTTAATTGGTACAAAGATGGGAACGATTATATCGGATCGCATGCTGATAACCCCAAACAACACATTTATGATGAACAATACGGTTTCATTGTCTACTCTCTCACGTATCACGAGCCGGGGAATGACAGGATTTTCAGAATAAAACCAAAAAGCGGAGGTCGCGATCGAATAGATATTCCTCTCGAGAACGGACTTTTAGTAGTTATGGGCGGCGATATGCAAGAGCATTATAAACACCAAGTACCTAAAACAAGCAAAAACTGTGGGAAAAGAATTAACATTACTCTCAGACAGTTTAAATAAACAATGATGTTTGAATTTGAGTTATTCGTTGTGGAATAACTCAATGAAGAAATCTCTGAAAGATATCGAATTTATAGTTGTTGATGGAGTGTTAGATTGTCAAGAGTGCAATCTAACTTCTCTTGAGGGGTGCCCTGAGAATGTTAAAATATTATTATGTTGGCATAACCAAATAACATCTCTCGCGGGGTGCCCTGAGTCTGTTCAAATTTTAAATTGCAGCTTTAACCTATTAACTTCTCTTGAAGGATGTCCTGAGGGTATTACAAATTTATATTCCGACTATAACCAATTAACTTCTCTTGAAGGATGTCCTGAGAATGTTATAAAATTATGTGTTGACAAGAACCACCTAACTTCTCTTAAAGGATGTCCTGAGAGTGTTATAAGATTAGATTGCAGGTGTAACCAATTAACATCTCTTAAAGAATGTCCTGAGAATATCAAAGAGTTACGTTGTTTAAAAAATCCCTTAAATTCAACATATAAGGACAAATCATTAGAAGAAATACGTACCATAAATTATATCAAAAAATTTAGAAAAGGTATGAGCATAGTTAATAATATTATATTGAACCATAATGCAAATAACATTCAAAGAGTATGGGATGATTATTGGTATAAACCGAATAAACAGGGAGAATCCAGAACAGCTAAAAAACAGTATGAATTATTTAAAGAAAAATAATTAAACATTATGGATCAAGTTTCTTTGGTCTATCAAATTAATCGAAGTGTATTTTTCAATCAGCTCTTAAATTCAAAGGGGTGGAAAAAAGGCGAAAAAGATGAAAAAGGAACATTTGGAATGTGGTTTCCTCATAATTTTGAAACTCGAGAGTGTACAATTCAACTTTATCCAAAACATGAAACTGACATATTTGACGATAAAATAACCTTTTATCAATTTTTAAAAAGGAAACATCTCCTTAACAATATTCCTCAAACATATCTTACAATCAATGATGTTGTTGGCGAATCAGACGATTCGCCATCACGGCTGTGGTTTCTTAAGCATAGAAATGGGACAGAAGGAAAACAAGTCTGGGCATATAGAAAAAGACAAGACTTATTAAAATTTTTCACTAAGCCAAACATCATCAATGATTATATTGTTCAAAAAGAAGTTGAAGATTTATTTTTAATGTTTGGACATAAACTTTCGTTGCGTATATTTGCGTTAATACACAATAAAAAATTGTACGTATATCGAGATTTCATAGTTAAAATCCATCCTAAACTTTATAATACTACAGATGAAAGAAAGGATGTACATATTACAGCTATAGCCGGAAGTGGTGCTCTTCCTATTAGAGGAACTCTATGGACAGAATATAATAACGTATATCCGGTTATTAAAAAAGTTATACGAGAAGTTGTACCTACATTTTTTGATGTGTTGAATGATGATGATAGAGATCAATATTCTTTAATAGGGATAGATTTTTTGATAGACAATAAATTAAAACCTTGGATAATAGAATTTAATTCTTATCCTTCTTTATGGGATGATACATATCAAGCATCTATGTATATTAAAAAAGAGTTAATTAACGATATGTATGGTTTGTTGATTGATCCGGCGTTAGGATTACCTCAATCTTTGGGAAATTTTGAAAAGGTGTAATAATACTAATGACAACCAAAGTTCAAAATCTGGAAAAATTGTTACATTGGGAACAATTAGTTAAAAAGTATCTATATTAATGATTTGTAATGTTTTTTAAACATTACAAATCATAAATGCTTAAGTTAAGATGGGAAACAACAACGGAATATCGTTAATATTGATTGCTGCGGTAATTGTCATAAGTTTATTTTTAGTTGGAGGTTGTAGTTTAAAATGTGGTTCATCAAAAGATAATTATAACACTTTAGATGTAGCGAAAAAATGTACCGCCCCTTGTCCCAAGGAATGTCCTGGCAATTGTTTTTGCTACGGTTATGATCCATCTCATACTATGTGCAGATCTTTAGATGTACCTCCTAAAACAAGATGTTACACGCCTGAAGTTTGTTTAAGGAAAACGATCGGGGCCACGACGCTTAGTGAATGTTTAAATCGTTGTTCCGAATGTACTCCTGTATGTCAAGATGATTGTATTAAATACTGTCAGAACGAAAAATTCTTAAATTAATTCCCCATCCCTATTCATTCCCCTAAATGAAAATCTTGCTATAAAGTAAATGGTTGATATAAATATTTTACTTGTTATTTGCGTAATTGTTCTTGTTTGGTGGATATTGTTAGTACATAAGAAAAAATCTTTGGATTGGATTAGTTCGCCGCATTCTTCTGGAAAATATGGAAAGGCTAGCCCGGGAGGAAGATTACCGGATGTTATCAAAGAATTTGGTTTACCTAGTGTATATGACCCTACTTCGGGAGGCGTAGCTATTTGGGATAAAGAAACATTGCAATCAAGAGGTTCATGTTTTGATCGTATCGAAATTAGAGATGAGCAAATTCCTCACGGAAACCCCGCCAATCATATTGACTTTCTTTACACTTGGTATTATCTCGACGTTCCCGACAATAAAATATATGATATTATTCAACTTTCTACAAGTATATCTTATGATCCTCTTAAGAAAATGATTCGGGCACGATGTCATTTTATGGGAGCTAATATTGTCACTATTTGGTTAGCTAAAAAGATGGTTGATGACAATTTATCTTTAAAACAAGCTCAGGAGATGTATGGACCGATTATCATGTCAACAGTAAAAGATAGTGATAATTATGATTCTGAAGCTTACGATCGAATAATGAAAAATTTGTGTCGATGAAAATTCGGGATATTTTTTTTAAGACGGTATTGTAAATGTCATTCCCACGGGGTGCACTCCAACCAGGAAATTCAAAAGTTTGGCGTGATTTCAATGATGATAATACTCGAAATGCGCAAGGACAAGGATTCCCAAATTTTATAGATGTAACTGTTGAACCAGTAAAACCAAAAGGCTACTACGGGTATAACATCCCAGATGAAACATTGTACTATTCGAATGGATTGATGTGGATTCCATGTTGCGGCCCCAACGGAATTCCTCAAGATGCAGCGTTGTGTTTTCTCTATGATTTTAGTACAGCCACGAGTGCTGCAGACCCAGGAGCTGGATTTGTGAGATTAAACAATGCTGCAGTAGAATCTGCTACGTCAATGTTTATTGACGATCTTGATAAAGCTGGTACTGATTTATCTAATTTCTTAATAAGTTTAGGAGCGATTTCCAATCCTATCAAAGGTCATGTCAGAATCTCTAGAGCAGTAGATGCTACAACATTGGCACTATATTCTATCTCCGTAATTACGGATAATACTGGTTGGTTTACACTAACTATTTCATATCTCTCTGGAGACACAGGAGCTCTTTTTACAAATGGAGAAAATGTAAAAGTGTGCTTTAGCTGTTGTGGTAATGAGGGTGCTGAAGGGCCCTCTGAAGGTCCAGAAGGACCTCCTGGTCCAGAAGGTCCGGAAGGACCGGAAGGAGATGAAGGTCCGGAAGGTCCAGGAGGTCCAGGAGGAGCAGAAGGTCCTTCCGGTCCGGAAGGAGATGAAGGACCAGGGGGGCCAGCAGGTCCAGCCGGACCAGAAGGAGCAGAAGGACCAGAAGGACCAGAAGGACCATCTGAAGGTCCAGCTGGTCCCGAAGGACCAGCAGGTCCCGAAGGTCCGGCTGGACCCACAGGCCCAGAAGGACCGGAAGGACCAGAAGGTCCCGAAGGAGCAGAAGGAGCAGAAGGACCGGCCGGTCCAGAAGGACCCGAAGGCCCGGAAGGCCCCGAAGGACCAGAAGGACCAGAAGGTCCATCAGGGCCATCCGGAGTTGATATCTGTTTAGGAACAACGTCCGATCAAACGATGAGCGCGAATAGATTCATTGGTTTAGGAAATCAATCAACAACGTTTGAAGCTGTGTCTGTAGTTATCGGTAATAATTCAACTTTTGTTAAAATTACTCTTACGACTAAGGGAACTGGCACATGGCAAGAAAATGATACCGTTGTAGGAACAATCTACACTAAATCTCCTGGAGGTTCTGCGGCTGTTACCGTTCCTGCTCTTACTGTGGCAATTACTAAGGCTCAACATGATGCGAATCAATTTTGTCAAAGCTTCTCAGCAAATGTTATGGTTTCGGCTTGCGATGAATTTGCCGTTTTCATTCAACCTACAGCCTCAAACATTCAAGTTGCCGCTACGATAAGTATGTAAAAATTCATATTAAGCATAAATATGAATTAGCAACCACTATCACCTCTGATTCTTCTAGCAAGTTGAATGTCCCTAGGATAAACTCGTACACGTCCAGCATGAATAGCTTCCAAATTAGCTTCTTGAAGAAGTCGAACTAAGAATTGTTCCATGTATGTTTGGAAAGCAATAAAAGCATCTTCTGAGAATCTCATATTTATATCAAAATCTTGAGCTATTTCTCGAACAAGTCGTTCAAAAGCAATTTTAGCAAAATAAACACAGCCAGAATCTTTTTGATGTTTCTTAATCTCACGGAGTGCTACTGTTCCCGCCCGGTATTTATGAGGAAGTTTTTCTCCTTCGGCAGCCTTGCGTGTTGTTTTAGATTTCTTTTTCTTTTCAAGAAGGGAGGGATGAATATAAGGAATAACCCCTTCGCCACTTAACTGAATATCGAGTTTGCCAAACAATTCGCACAATTCAACATCATGTGTTACTGCAAGATACAAATATTTGACATTAATCCTGTTCTTTTTAAAATCTCTGACGGCAGTACCTGCCACCACCAAAATTTCTGCGGATAGGTAGTCAAGGACTGCAGCTAAATACACTGGAGCTGTTTCAGATACACGTTTTTTATAGTTTGCAAAAAATCTTTTGGCACGAGATGGAGGGAATAATAATCCGGCTCTACTCGCAGCTGTTGTTCTCTCTCCTTCACCTTTACTCTTCAGGAATTTAGTAACAGATTTACCGCCTTCACCCTTTGCATGTCGTCCCAACTCTTCCGGAAGTACTAAAAACATTGCTGATTGTATATCAGAAGCGCTAACAGTAACTCTGTTACTTTGATCGGTTAGCTGTACTGCTTTCTCAGTAAGAGCCTCTCCTATATAATTAATTGCAGCATTCAATTCATCTTTAGAAATTTGGTTCATGCCCATATCAGGATGAACTTGATGTAAAAGTTTAGAAATATAAGATCTAAAGTCGATTTGTCCCTTGGGGAGAGGATGCTGAGATTTAGTTTTTTTCTTTTTTTGAGTTGTAGCCATTTTTAACACCTAATTATTTATAGTACAAGAAACTATTCTTTTTTTTTCGTACATTTTATTAAGATGGCTGCGAAGGGAGGATTTGGAAAAGCCCCGCAAAGAAAATCTAAAATAGTGTTCAGTGATAATATTCAAGGTTTGACCAAACCAGCATTTGAACGTATTGCCCGAAAAGCAGGAGTTAAAAGTATGAGCGGGTTATGCAAGGAGGAACTACGAGGAGTTGTTTTAAGTAAAATGAGGCCTCTTATTGAGGACGCCGTTATATTCACAAAAAATCGTAACGCTAGTACAATTTCTGTAAATGATGTGTTGGAAGCTATTAAAAATCAAAAGCAAAATTTTGCTTTCAGTACAGCTATTAAAAAGAAAGGTCTCAAGAGATGTTGAAAATTTATACGGAAATATCTCAGTGAGAGAGATATTTACTCATTTACGTTTACACATAGCCATAAACACAATAATACCGAGTATAATCAAAAATACCCATAGAACCCAAAAATTTGAGTTACCTTTTTTAATATAAAGAGTCGCATGCGAATCATATTTTGTTGGAACTTCTGATGATTTTTTAAGAATACATGTTCCATCTTTCAAAACAAAAGATTCGCAATCGTAAGATTCGTTACACATTTGTCGACATGTTGCGATACTAGTGCGAGGTAAAATTTTTGAAAGATCGTGACCAGGAAGATCAGTTTCCGGAATAATTTCGTATGTTGTCATTTATAATAAGGACCAAAATTATTGAGTTACATTAAGTAAAGTTATGGCTAATAATTATCAAACTTTGGAGAAATATAGCGGAAGTCTATATGGTCGTCCTCAATATGAAGGAATTGAATATGATTGGGAAGTACCGGACAATTTAGTGGTTGGTTCACCTGGAGGCGTTGATACGATTCATCATCATTATACCAAAGGATTTAACGGTCGCGGAAATACGTCATCAGACGTATATGCGGGACAAGGTCAACGTTATAATGCTGGAGTATTTGGTAGTTTATACCAAACAGGTCAAGAAGCGGGACAAAGTATGGGATACTACCCAGCAGCCCCCGATTACCAATTTTGGCAAAATCAAGAACCGCAACAATATGCCTATTCGCATGGTGAAGCAAGTACATGGGCGCCATCTATGAAAATTTATGAAGACCCTGGTGCATATGAAACTCAACCCGGGGAGTATCAAAAAAAAACTTTAGAAAAACAAGAAGGGTTCCAACATGAAGAAACAGATTTTGAACTTATAGAACAATCTGATGTTACTCCTCTCCAAAATCAAATACGTACAGTTGAAATCAATCAAGAAGAAATAGAACAAAAGCAAAAAATGGTTATATCAACAAATATTTCACCATGGCTATTATTCTTATTCTTTTTGTTAGCTTTTGTGGTTTTTGACTTTTGGACAGAAGCAGGGCACAGTTTCATTCGCCACCAACTACACAAAGGAGATTATCCATCATGGACTCGAGCTGTTTTGTACGCTGGTATTATAACTGTTATTTTTGGTCTTGTTATTTATTTGGCAGGAGTTCCAGTAACAACTTTTGAAACACTGTAATAAAAATGAAATATAAATATTTTATTATTCTCCCAAATAATAAAATGAACATAGATATAAATAAATGTTCTTCCGATCACGATTTAGTCTCTTTAGTTGAATGGATTGAAGAAGATCCCACAGTTTTTATCGATTACCATCGCCCTAAAGGGAAGAATACGTTTCACTGCTACGATGGTGAAAATTTGAGTTCCTGGTTTAAACAACCAAATAATGTCATGGCAAATTGGGTTCGCATCAAACCGGCTAACCCTATCGACGACATAGGATACGGGGGCAAACCAGGAACTCAAAGATATTATCGTCTTTATACCGGTGAATATTTGAAAGAAAATAAATATATAAAAGACCTCAAAAAAGGTACGAACACATCGTACTTTTCTATATATGATGCTAATTATATTGGTACAAAAAGACTAGGGAACCTAAAAGGAGAATTTGGGGTATCCGGATTACACGGTCAATTGCCAGAAGAGAGTATATACGAAATAATTAAAAAGACTGATGTCAAAGGAAAAAAGGACAAATTGGTACAACTAGAAAAAAAGGACAAATTGGTACAACTAGAAAAAAAGGACAAATTGGGAAAAATTCGTCAAGTAGCTTGTGGATCATCACATACAGTATTTATTGCAAAAGATAATAGTGTTTATGTAACGGGATATAATCAGTACGGACAATTGGGATTAGGAGATACTGAAGATATATATATTCCAACTAAAATTCCAGACTTTAAAGCCACATTTGTTGCTTGTGGGAAATTTCATACAGTATTTATAGGAGAAGACAACAATGTTTATGGAACTGGACTTAACGATAAAGGACAATTGGGATTAGGGGAAGATGAAGATGTATTTTCTCCAATAAAAATTTCGAATTTTCACGTAAAACATGTAGCATGTGGAAATTTTTATACAATAATTATTGAGGAAGATAATACAGTTTATGGAACAGGAGATAACGATAGCGGCCAAATGGGTCTAGATATAAAACATACGTCAGATTTTCAAGAAATTAATAATTTCATGGCTAAGTTTGTAGCTTGTGGGCGCGAACATTCTGTTTTTATTGATGATGAAAATAATGTATATTCCACTGGAGATAATAAACATGGACAACTTGGGTTAAATGATAAAAAATCAAAACGTACTCTTACACAAATTAAATCTTTTAAAGCTCAATTTATAGCATGCGGATACAACAACACATTATTTATTGATAATAATAATAATGTATACGGAACTGGAGCCAATGGTATGGGTCAATTAGGAATACCGAAAAAAAATGTTCAAAAACCCACAAAAATTTCACAATTTAAAGCAAAAAGTGTAGCTTGTGGGGAAAGTCATTCTGTTTTTATAGGAGAAGACAACCGTGTTTATGGAACAGGATATAATGGATCATGGCAATTAGGAATTGAAGACAACCGTTTATCAGTACCTACAAAAATATCAAAAATCAAAGCACAAGAAGTCGCTTGTGGCGAGGAATATACAATTTTTATTGGGGATGATGGGGAAGTATATGCAACAGGAGATAATGAGTTCGGACAGTTAGGTTTAGGTGATGATGATGATACTATATATGAATTTACAAAAATTAGGTTTTAGGTGACACCTCTTAAAATTCTTATGTAATGTTAATATAACACTCTTGTGCTTCTTTTTTAGTATCAAAGATTCGACAGAATTGATAGTTACATAATGAGAATACATTCTGTCACATCAACTAAAAAATCAATATAAAAAATAAGATCTTGGTTCTTTAAAAATAAGAACCAAGATGTCCAAGATAACTGAACAATTATATATCGGTAGTATTACCGAAGCATCTGACAAAAAATGGCTTGATGATCATTTTATAACTCACATTGTTAATTGTGCTGTAGAGATCAAAAATTTTTTCCCCAATAAATATAATTATCTTCGTTTAGATTTATACGATAGTCCAGAACAAAGTTTATATCAAACATTTGAACCAACCCATAAATTTATCAAAAACGCTATTGGAAATGGAGGAACAATATTAGTTCACTGTTATGCCGGAGTAAGTCGTTCTTCCAGTATAATTTTATATTTTCTCATGAAAATCAAAGGGTGGAATTATCGCGAAGCATTAAAATATACTAAAAGTAAGCACTCTAAAACTAATCCTAATTTTGGTTTCGCTAGGCAACTTGTTAGCGTTTCTCCAGAAGCAAAACTTGCATTACCCCCAGTTCCAATCCAATCTCTTCCACGCGAGCAGCATGTTTTAAATAAGCCAAGAAATACACAATATGCTCAAGTTAATTCTCTAACAATAGATCCTAAACTTCAAGGATATGGAATGTATAATGGGTAGAGCTACGTTCTAATATGCTTTATCGTAATAAGGATAACCTGAAAAAATACTCCAACTTCCCCCATATTTATAGGGATACCCGTAAATACTACCATTTGCTCGAGGATACCAATCATACGCCAATTTTGCCCGGTTTAAATAAATTGGATCACGATAACCTTCCCTATATTCACATGAACTATTAATTATAAGTACCAAAAATACTATGAATATGATAACACAAAATACTATTTGCATGTTTCTCTTACATACTAGAGATAAAATCATAAAAATAATATTTTATTTTTTCAAAATGTTGGAGGCTCTTCAAAAATTAGTGTATGTTAAGTTGTAAAAACAATGATATTTGAAAATTGCACTTTGTATTTGGCCAGAAATGTTTTTAACAGCTGAGGCGCTTAAAAAATCTGTCCCCATTGCTCCTACATGTAAGAAGTGTGGACAGGCTGTTAGATCAGTTCTCGATCATTTTTATGTGTGTGACTCGTGGAAGGATACGCAAAAATCTCTGAAAAATGGTTCATGCGAAGATGTATATCCGGATTATTGTCTCAAGGTTACTTACGACCTTACTGGTAATAATACACTAACAAAAGTGTATGACCTTCACAAGGAATTTAAGAATAGGCATCTTCTATATAACAACAAAATCAATATGAGGGATATGGACGCCAATGATCTTCTCACTCGCTATTATGCCGATGACTATTCCATAATTAGGGCCATAGTCATAAAAAAGATAAGCCTAGTTGTACTTAGTGATGAGTAATTTAAAGACTATTTCATTCATTACCTAAGTAATGAATGAGAAACTTGCCGAGCTAGTTATCAAAGATGTCCAAACCACAATGACATATAATAAAAAAATACTACATGAACAAAAAAGATATTGGTTGCGATATTCTACAGATATTCCAACGGATACTCAGCTAAAAATAAAGAAAATTGTTGAGGAAAGATGTTTTGTACTTGTGAGATGGATCGCTCCAAATGAAGTAGAGATTGAGATATATCCTTCTAATTTAAATGTTAAAACTTATAATAACAAGCATGGAAGTTTCCCAATTGCGAGTAAACATCGGACAAATTCGTGAACTGACAGACGATGAGAAGAAAATATATTCTGGCTACAAATATGTTACTATATCAGAATTTTATTGTGATTATGATTCTCATAATATTTGTATACCTGTAAATTTTTTGACAGATGGATCAAGTGGCGGTCCCGACTATGGATGTTCATGGTTATTTCACGATTATTTATATGCTACTCATGAATTTACGCCAGGGGACACGTGTACTCGAACAGAAGCAGATAATCTTATGAATAAAATTCTTCAAAATGAAAGATTGGACATGTATCGGTGGCTTTTTATAAAAGTCAGTTGGTTAAATATTTTTTGGTTATTTAGTAAAGCGTGGGATAGTAGCGGAAAAAGAGGTGCAAACTTCCTAATTCAAACAGGTATTGATTTATTAAAAGATGTATAACAAATTTTAAAATAAAAGATTTCTTGTAGTAGAATAATTTAGAATCATGGCTCGAAATAACAATACTCTTCTTTTGGTTATTGTAGGTATGTTGGTACTTTTCGCAGTTTATTGTGCATGGAATAAAAAATATGATTCGAGTAAAAAGGATTCGTTTGCGCGACCTCAAGCCGTTGATTTAGAATTTATTCAACAATCTGACGAGAATGAAGACGAATTTCAGCTCCTTAATCAATCAGATGAATCATTCCAAATCGGATTTGGGATGGGGCCAGGGTTGTATGGAAGTGGCAGGCATACTAGCGAAATGATTGGGAATTAGTCTGTCATAATCTTTTGATATTGTTGAGAAGCGTTTATTCTTATTTCCAGGTTCGGAAATAAGATATTTAATAATCGACCACCCATTGCAAGTATTCAGATTCGGTGTGATCTATGCCAGGATTTTTACAAGTGCCAAAAACGGTTCATCATCGTCACATTTCTTAAACCACTTACCACGTTTAATATAAAGTTGGTTAGATTTGGTCGCGCATACAATGATCGGTTTATCTCCAACTATTTTTGTAAAACCGCTCTTCCATCTGTCCAAAGATTCATACGTATTTGGACGATACGCATCATAAAAGAAAATGGCTGCATCTGCGTTGTAATAATATGCTTCTTGCATACCTATCATTTTAGGATTTCCAGCAGTATCCCATATCTCAAATTGAACATTTTTTCCGTCTATTTTTAATGGCAGATAGTGAATTTCTGCTCCCACGGTACTGGATCCTACCGGATTGAATGTAATTCCAGTATGTCGACAAAGAAAAGCAGTTTTGCCAACACGACTTTCTCCGAGAAACACGACTTTGTAATTCATTTTATAAAATGAATTTGAAATCAAATCCAAATATCACTTTTCAATCACTGGTACCAGCATTTTCATCCTCTGGAACACATGTATAAATTCCATGAACGTAGTAACCTTGATTAAATGTAGCAGATGCAGATGCTTGACTTTTAGTATTAATAGGTGTTCCTCCTCCCCATCCGGTTATGACCGGAAGAGTAGCATAAAACTTATCTCCGGTCTCAGCCGGTATATCACAAGGAAGAGGACCAAATATACCATTTTTTATATTTGGCATCCATGTATCCCCTTCTCCTAAGCATGTTCTTTTTCCATCACAATGTGCAGCTAGATAAGCACTAGCATCGCGAGGACGACATTTCTTAATATCTCCTTTGGATGGAGAGCATACAATGTTGAGACCTTTATCCACAAAATTACAAGTAGGCATAGAAGCACAATGTCCATCAACACACGCCATACATGCTCCTTGTCCTGGGTCAGCCTCGCATACTCCTGCTACACATTTAGCCCCATCTCCGCATTCGTGATCAAGTACGCATATTTTCCCAATATTGTCAGAACATGATAAAATTGTTGTACCTGCTACAGCGGCGGCACAATCGCCATTAGATTTGCACTTTTTAGGAACACATTTGCCATTAGTACATTCCATCCCCACTCCACAATCGCCAGAAGTTGAACATTTAGCGGCGTTAGACAAATCGCTACCGTCGCCACAAGTAGTTTGAAGAATAGAATCTGGAGTATTAGAACATTCCCCATAAGGGTCGACAATATCCAAAAAAGCACCTACAATATTGATTTTGTATCCGACAGGACACTGAATTTGCGGTACAGTATCTCTAGTCCCTCCTACTGCCCCTAATAAACTCAAACCATCTTCAGGAGTTTCACCAGCTCCTTTGGATATGTTGGCATCATTTACTGTCCAGGGGGGACTTGGAGGTGTCAAAGCTCCGCTAAATGGATAAAGAATATTAGCTTGTTGTTTCTTTTTGTTATCTAGTTCTGTATAGATAGTTAAAAAAATAAATATACCAATCGCTATGGTAAGTACCACCATAATGATAATTGCCCAAGCTGCCATGATATTATAATATATCCAAAATTAATATTTCAACAATATTAAACGCCTTTCATATAAGAACTGTATTAAATAAGACAAAAATGTCAAAACCTATAATTATCCATCCTTCATTTGTAGAGTGTCAAAATTTTACTCTAGATCAGTATTGGAAAGAGATATTTATTAATTGTGCCTGTAATAAATTTCCGAGAGGAGTTCGATATGATAATAATACACACACCCTTTATATTCGAACATTAACAGGAACTAAAAGTAAGGTGGAGGCTATAGATCTACCTGAAAAACCTCAAGATACCTACATAACACTTATACAAGTATTTCGCGAAAAATTAGGCATGTATTCTTCATACGATTTACAAATTAAGAAAGGTACTCTCGAAGAAATTCAAAATCAACATCGTATTGATCTCAATTGTGACTGGAAAAAACTCAAACCTCGTTCTATAAAAGATTTTATGATATTAAATTATGTTTTAACATTAAGCCAAAAATATAAATTAACAATTAAAGAAACTAAACAACTTTTAACCACAATACGGCTTGGTTTTCAATTTAAGGTTCTTAAATCGGAAGATGTTGATTATACCAATGGAAGCATTATGAATATCAATGGATTAATATATGATGAAAGTTTAAGGGTGTGGACGACAACTAATTCTCCATCATATTCTGCTTCACCAAGTGAAAAAGTAATAACACAAAAATTTAATCAATCTATAGACAAGTTTTTGAGAGATAATAAATCACGAAAACTTGTCTTAAAGTAATTCAAAAGAATCATCATCAGTTTGATTTAAAGTTTGAAACCAATTATTCAAAGGCAAAATTGGATTTTGAATTTGTACTTTCTCTGGTTCAGAAGTATATAATAATGGGGGCGATTTACCGATATAATTGAAAACTGCGTTAAATGTTTCTACTGCAGCCGAAAGCGTTATTTTGCTATAATGTTGATATGGAGTTTTCTTTTTGGGATCATGAAGAAGAAGAATTTCAAACGGAAAATCATTTCCTTTGTAAGCACTATAATTTTTAGTTCTGTCTATTACGTTTAAAAGAATGTCTGGACCGTCGCGATCTATATTCCAAGGTTGAGCTTTGAGTTTATATGAATACGTGAGCGATCGCGTTTGTAAGTTTTGCCATGATAATTCAGAAATTTTAGCCTGATTCTTAAAAGCTAAACGACTTGGGATAAATAATAAAATATAGCGTTGTACCCCTGCTCCAAACATAGCCGCAATTCCTGCCCCATAAATTACAAAACCTTCTTTTTCTTCAACCCGCGTGAACACTAAATTTTCAAAATACTTGTTGAATATTTCCATAATAATATTAACTACTTAAGGAATACTCCTTAAGTAGTATACTACGTAAAATAAAATCTTGTTGTTCCACCAACTGCCGGATATCCTAAACGATTTGCTAATTTTACTTTTTGTGGATCATAGAGCTCTAACAATACTCCCATATATATCCGTTCCCTGTTTTATCTTTTTTATTCAAGAAGTAGCTAATTGAACTATGAGGAATGCCAGTATTTCTACTAGCATCGGCTATACTTGGAAAAGTTGCTACTTTTTGTCCGTTTTTAATCTGATTTATAGCTCTGCAACCTTTATGGTGACCATTTAAAACAGAATGTTGCATATTTTCTTTGTGCGTACACCACTCTAGGTTTTCAACTTTGGCATCTTGTTTATTATTGTTTTTATGATTTACAAATGGTTTATTGTCGGGATTAGGAATATAAGCTTTCGCTACCAAAACATGAACAACATTAGTTGTTGATCTTCCATCTTTGTTTATGAGACCTATACTTTTATAACCCCGCGCGCTGATTTGACATCTCATAGGCCTTTTAAGAAACTTACTATAAATTTCTCCCGAAGGAGAAATGGCATAGTTAGGGTATTCTGGAATAACTACCCATTTTTCTGAATAATTTATATTAGATAAATCTTCTTTTTCAATAGGAACATGTTTCCACAAATATTTCTTGACGGTCAACGAATTTGAGCATGCCCGACTAATAGTAGCTGGATTAACGCCTACTCCTGAAGCTGCTTCTTTCATACTATCCCAGATTTTTACAACTTCTGTTGTATTTTTATCTATCTGATAAACTCCCTTTTGATGTCCATGTTTTATCTTTTTCGCTCTAAAAGATTCAAGATCTTCAGCGTAACACCAATACCAACCTTTTTCTTTGCTGCGTCTTCCTTTGCATACATCAACGATATGGCTTCCTCTTACGTTAGTCTTCTCTGAAGCTTCTTTGATACTTGAAAACGTATAAACAAGATTCTTATGTTTATCTAGTTGACATACAGATCTCGAAAAAGATATAGATAATCCTAATTTATGTGCATGAATAATATTTTCTTTTTGCGTAACCCATTCAAGATTAGAAATATGATTGTTAGTTTTGACACCGTCTTTGTGATTGACTACGCGAAGATTATCTGGATTGGGAATAAATGCTAATGCCACAAGTCGATGGATAGTTTTCCCATAGTTAGTTTTATTTTTTCTCAATGTGACATTTTCGTAACCACATTTCATTTGAGTTTTAAGTAACCTGTGAGATTGTTTACTCCAAATATTTCCATCTTCAGAGACATAATAATCAGGAAACTCGGGAATCCGATTCCAAGTTTTATTGAGATCCATTATAGTTAGTATAAATGTATCCTTTAAGCATACATTTAAAATGGGAGTTTATGTAAAGTAAAACCGTGTTGTTCCACCAACTGCCGGATATCCTAAACGATTTGCTAATTTTACTTTTTGTGGATCATATCTAGAAACTTCAACGGTTGGGTCGTAGAGCCTTTGGCTCTCAACATAATGAGCTTCAAATCGCAAGTGTTTATCTACTTCTAACTGGTGGACTCGAAACTCATTGGTACCATACATAACAGCGCGTTGATTCATTTTAGGCACCGGTTCTATACGGTCAAGAATAGCCCGTTCCATTAATCTAATAATACTCCCTCTATCGAAAAGGATGTCTTGCTTAAATTCTCTCTTAAGAACCTGTTTAATTTTGTCCTGAACAAACCGTATATTATCTTCATCTAAATATCCAAGAGGAATTGTCGCATTAGGCACTAGTGTGTGAATGGTGGAAACGGTAGACATTTGTTACTATGCAAGATTAAATTATCATTTTTTACTTTGTGACCAATTATTACAGTATAATAATCCGCACAAGCAACCATTTCCGCTTTAAAGCCAGGTATCTTTGCCATTTCACTAAAGTCGGAATAAGGGCGGTCATAATCCTCCAGTCCAAGTTGCCCATAATCATTATTACCATACGCAAATATATTGCCTTTATGATCTACTATCATAGTATGGGCAGATCCGCACGCTATCGATTTAGCTTTTATATCGTGAATTTGTATAGGAGGGGTTACGCATCTATCTGCATTTGATAGTTCGGCATCTGGATATCTCCACATATCATTTTTTTGATTTATCACTAGAGTTTCACGATATCTACAAGCAACTGAAATATGTTTTGAATTATCGGTCGTGTCATGTCCAAAATACAAACTAAATTCGCGGTTTTCTGTTACTATTAGACAAGGGATCTTGTACGGGCTGTTTGGATAGTTACTACGAGCATTTATGCGATAGATACTATCATCTAGTGGGGGTATAGTTAGAATATTTTGATCTTCATCAAATATATTATATTCTACTACGAAATATATATTTGTTTTTATCAACCCAGAAAATATATTTATATATCCATCTTCAATTTTCCATACTTTATTTTCTAAATCTATAACTTTGATATTGTCGCCGTTACAATCAACAGATTTGGCTTTAAGGTTAGGTATTTTTAATATTTTAGTGTGGGATGTGTATGTGTGTGAAGGTAGGTAAGCAATGTTATTTTGAACTATTAATACATTATTTTTTTGGTCTATTACTACAGTAGTCGTATCTCCACATGCAATATATTTCGCTTTTATTTTAGAAATTATAGAGATTTCATCAAAAGGATATTCAAACACTCGCACACGATTTTTATGATCTATTATTGAAAAATGATGAGCTCCGCAAGCTACATATTTTGCTTTTAGATTAGGGATTCGCTTTGGAGTGAAATTAATAACAGGGTTAAGTCCAAGTTGTCCACCAAATATCCACACGTTACACCTAAACTCTTTGTGATACTTTTTTTTCCAATCAATATCTTTTTCCTTTTTACTGCCAAAATCTTGAAGATATCTACTTTTCCAAAAAGTTTTATTATTGCATAACGCTGAATGAAATTTTTTACAAGTTAAACTCGTATTGAAAAGATCAGATAACGATAAATAAAGTCCTATTTGAGATATAATATCTCTATAGAAAATCGTCATAACTATCTCTTCGGCAAATATCACTTTTAGTTAAATGATACTCTTCTTATACTCTTCCTCTTAACTGGAGTTTGGATTTTGCTACTAGCTTGCACAGCTATTCTTTTCGGTATTCTCCTTTAGGATGTTTTCTTAATTGAAAAATTCTGCCATTTCATCTTCTTGATGAAACACTGTCTTCTTTTTTACACATGCAAGATTAAATTATCATTTTTTACTTTGTGACCAATTATTACAGTATAACAATCCCCGCAAGCAACCATCTCTGCTTTTAAGCCAGGAATCTTTTTCCTCTCACTAAAGTTGGAATAATTTAGGCCGAGGGGGTGGTTCTTAGCGTGCCAAAATTCTCCCAGTCCAAGCTGACCATAATCATTATCACCATACGCAAACGCATTGCCTTCATGATCTACTATTATAGTGTGCATGCCTCCGCATGCTATAGATTTAGCTTTTAGATCGTGAATTTGTATAGGAGGGGCTACGCATCTATCTGCATTTGATAGATCGGTAGAATATCTCCACAGATCATTTTTTTTGTTTATCACTATAGTTTGATTATATCTATAAGCAACTGAAATATGTTTTGAATCATCGGTCGTGTCATGTCCATGATACAAACTAAATTCACAATCTTCTATTACTATTAAACAAGGGATATTGTACAGGCTGTTTGGATGGTCAGAAAACCACTGTATGCAATAGATATCATTTACAGCAAGATCTTGACATCTGTCTAAGAGCAATCTTTGATCTTCTTGATCGATCGTCACTATAGGTATATTTTTTGTTTTCACAAAATCAGCAGCCAATCTATCGTTAATACATCCTGGTTCAATTCTCCATACTTTATCTTTTAAATCTATAACTATAGTATAGTCGTTTTTACAATCAACAGATTTGGCTTTAAGATTTGGAATTTTTACAATTTCTTTATTCAACCACCCAAATAATAATACATTATTTTTTTTGTCTATGATTGCAGTATAATTTCCACATGAAATATATTTCGCTTTTACTCTAGGAAGTTTTTTTGGGGTGTGATTCAATTTAAATTTCCACACATTATTTTTATGATCTATTATCATAGTATAATATGCTCCACAAGCTACATATTTTGCTCTTAGATTTGGGAGCCGTTTTGGAGTGAAACTTCTAATAGGGTTAACTCCATGTTGGCCACCAAATATCCATACATTACAACTAAAATTTTTACAATACTTTTTTTTCCAATCAATATCTTTTTCCTTTTTACCGCCAAAATCTTGAAGATATCTACTTTTCCAAAAAGTTTTATTATTGCATAACGCTGAATGAAATTTTTTACAAGTTAAACTCGTATTGAGAAGATCAGATAACGATAAATAAAGTCCTATTTGAGATATAATATCTCTATAGAAAATCGTCATAACTCACAAAAATTTAACTATCTCTTCGGCAAATATCACTTTTAGTTAAATGATACTCTTTTTATACTCTTCCTCTTAACTGGAGTTTGGATTTTGCTACTAGCTTGCACAGCTATTCTTTTTCTTTCACTACGTCGGTATTCTCCTTTAGGATGTTTTCTTAATTGACAAAATTCTGCCATTTCATCTTCTTGATGAAACACTGTCTTCTTTTTTACACATGGATATTTTTGGGTCTTTAGTTTCTTACACGAACCACATTTGTATATTTTTTTATCCACACATCTTTTTTTAACTTTATTTTTAGCATGTTGCCAACAATAATAATTGCATCCTATTTTACAACTAGCGTAGCGTTTACACAATATTCCCGTTTGTGTTTTTGCTATACATTTTTTACAATGTCCCATCTATAATATAATATTATGAAGAATTTTTTCTTTTTGGGCTTTAAGAGATCTATTTAACTGTCTTCGCCCAGCATACAATGCAGTAGTATAGCTTTGAGGAGTAGGATATACGTAAGGATATTTCCGGTAGTAATCTTCCTGTTCGTACGCGTCAAGATAGTTATGTCCAGTCCTCGGTGGACATCCTCCAGTACGACGATAAGGAGAATAAGTTTCATTGTTTTGACATTTACACCGCAAAAACCAAACAAATATAAATGCACTGATGAGTACCAAAAACAAAAATTTTTGCGATTGGTCTTGTGCCATTATTATTCTCTTCCATAATTATTCTCTCTTATAAGATAATATGAGCAAGTGGATAGATTGGTCAGATAAAAAACATCATACTATCGTATCTCTTGGTTCAGTTGGAAAAATACTAAGTTCAAATAAAGATAAAATTGCACACACAAAGTATTTAAATTTGGAAGGAGACTTTAACACTTCTTGGCATCTAGATAAAGATGGTTCCCTTGTATCAACTTCAAAGTATTATGGTGATAAAAAACCTGCCGGTTGTTTGAATGTTACTCTTGCCGGTAATAAAATAATAGAAGAATGTAAAGGAGGAAAACCTACATTATGGGCTTATGATCAAAAACAGGGATTTCTCATCGGCAAAAATCTTGGAGAACCAGCTTATTATTTATGTGCAGATGAAACCGGGCTTTATACCATCTCCGAAACAGGATTATATCCTCCAGATAATAGCTGTAAATGGATAGATTATTCAGAAGCTGTAAAATGCTGTACTGAAACATTCCCTCCATCTGATGTTGACGAATATTGTTCTCCCAACTATAATCCTTCATCACAAATTACTGCATGTCCTGTGTTAATGGTTGATAAGTGTGTTGGAGATTGGACATCTTTAGAATGTAAAGCTTATCTTTCCAGTTTCAAAAATCAAGAAAATGCCCGAAAAACTGTACAAATGGCAGTAAGAAATTATATCAATTCTAAAGATCCTCCCGATTTTAATCCTCAACGGGATAGTAATGATCCTTTTTATACTTCTACGATGCCTAATTTGTGCCAAACTGTAGTTGGCGCTTGTGATGATGTTCTTTATCAATATTGTGCTCAATTTACTCGAGAAAATATTGACAATAACAAAACTCTGCAAAAATTGTGCGGTTGTCATCTTTCTGATGGTAATCCTCCGCCAAATGCAGGTTTAAACTTGAAGAATGTTTCGTTCCAGCCAAATCAATATCCTTATCCAGGAATTGATTCGTGGTGTGATCCAATATGCCGTTTTTCTGGAACTATTGAAGAGGCATATCAAAGTAATGGTATGTGGAATCCGAGAGAATGTAAATCAACAACATGCATTCTTGACAACATTACGGTTAATGAAGTTAATTCATGTGGAGGATTTAATATTGACATGGTATGCGGTGGATGCAAAGGAAAAACCGCAGGTTGTTCTTCCTGTTACATTTCTGATGTAACAGCAAATATTATCAACTCTTGCGGAAAAATAAATTTAAAGCAACATTGCGGATCTTGTTATATTTTTGATCAAGATAATCCCGCTGCTGCTAAAAAAGTAAGTTGCGGAACTTTAAGTCCACAACCTGAACCACCATCTCCAGACGAAGGATGGATTTCCAGATTGAAGAGATGGTTTGATGAAGGGGATAATAAATTGTATGTTGGTATTAGTGTTCTTGTAATCAGTTTGTTGATTATTGTTACTATTATCATAATTGTTATTGGTCGAAAACGTAAAGAGAAAAAGAAGATGTTAGAATTTAAAGGTGTATCATGACAAAATCTCTAGGAGATATTGAATTTGAAGTGATTGATTGGTGGTATAAACCTAATGATCAAGGAGAATTATTCACAGCCATAAAGTTTATGACGTGATTCTGCAATTTGCTTACTCGAATCTTCTTTTTCATCAGCGAACCTAGCAGAAAAAACAAGATGAAGAACATAAATTGCAACTATTGTCATTATTATTGAAACTATCAAATCTACCACCAAACTTCTTGGAAAATAATAATCAAGCGTTTGACTCAAGAATCGTACCCATGAATTAGCAGCTATCAAAGACAAAACTGTCACTAATACAAGTTCTGTATAAAAATGTAAATTTCTTTTATTTGACATTTTTAATATATGCAAAGAAAATAACCTTTAAAGAATGTAATTTGTAAATACAACATGTCTGCAAAACAACATGACGATTATTATAATGCGCCAATCTCAACTGGAGATGCTGCGGCCATGCTAAGACGTCAACCGCAGCAGAACGAAAGACCATATACTTCTACAACTACTAAACTTAATAATCGTCAAGTTGACGAGTGGAAAAAAAATGTCCTTGATAAAACCGCTAATCGCGGATCTATTCCATCAGGACGAGTGTGGAATAGTTGGCAACTCTATAATGAAGGAAATGGCGTTAAAAAGTATATTGAACTCCGAGATAAAGGTATGATCCCCCAAATATCTCTAGGAGTTTTGGAGTTTTGGAAAGATTTTTTCAAGAAATCATCGGTTGAAGAAATGCACCAATACGGAAGCGGAGTCATCTCTTTTGGCTGGAGTATTATTCAGAACGAAATTAAAATATGGTATGCCAACGAGAAATGGGATAATTTATTTTCGAAATTTGAAAACCCATTAGAATGGGAAAAAAATCAACATAAATTTTCTTCACTCCTTAATGGCAAAATTCTTCCATTTTGGACTGAAGAAATTCTCAAAGATATTCAACACAAAGTGGCAGCTGTATTAATGAATCAAGTTCAACCCCAAAGTGTCGAAACAGGGTTTAAGTAATTCTATTTTTACAACAAGAGCATGAATTTATTTTTTTATTACCTGTACAAGCACAACATATATCTATCAATTTTGTTTTTAATGTACATGTATGCACACAAAAACAAAATTGATAGATATATTTTCTTATGTCTCTCGGAATAATAAGCTGCGAATCTGTTATACCAATAAATGCTGCATTACATAGTTCTTTAATTTCTTCTGGAACCATAATTTTATCGTAATTCTTTTTATGGGTCTCACAACAAAATCTTTCATCCTCAAGATATATTATTTTCTTGATTGGAATAGCACACCATTTTCCTGTTTTGGTAAATCCCTGACACCAACTCATTTTTATTTTTTAAAATAAGATCGAGATGATTTATCATTATTATAGTAAGAACATATTATGAATAATGTGATAGTGATAATTGTGATAGTGATTGGAATTGTGTTATTTATGTTTTATTTTGGTCGAAATAATATTATACGTAATACAAAACAATCGTCTTCTCCGCCCTTAGGCGGATATAAAACATACGTACGTCCTGAAGAGCGCTATCGTCAACATCCAGTCTTACAGTATCAACGTGAAGCATCCTACGACACACATCCTGCAAATTATGGAGATCCAATTCGTCCATTATTTCCTACAACAGGTCCTGTTCCCAACCAACCTCTCAATGTTCCTGTTCCACAAGGATCATTAAAAATGTCTAGCGAAAAATATAAATATCCATTTTACTATCAAAAAAAACCTCTAAGTCCTTATGATTATTTTAGACCTTATGGTCCCAATCAAAATGAAATGCAGTCAGAAATCATATATGCTGATACTCCTTTTTACAAAAAAAACCCAGAAACATATTCTGGATCTGGTGCAATCCCATTCATCAGTTCAGTAAATTCTTATGCTCCTTTTCCCGAAGTGTACACGCCTTGGGAAAAAACAGGTATGGTCCAAACAGAAGATGCTAAAGATGAAAGTATTATGAATCTATATCGACGCCCAATAGCTCCACTTCAAGATCTCTTTGAATATTCTGTTCAGGATAAAGATGGATTTGTAATTCCTCTGCAGAATATTAATTTTTTGGAAGATGGAGATACTATCAAAAGCATATCCGGTAAAGAATCAAAAGGACCATGGAAAGTGAACATTTATGTTAATAATAAATGGGTGTGGGCATAAGAAATTTATTACAAATCGGATTGTAATAAATTTAGTCATCGATGTTACACAGAAAAATTTTCCAAACGATTGTAGCATATCTTTCCAAGTCCCACATCATAGCGTTTTAAGCTATCAAGCGACGGAAAAACTCCTTTTGGGTGTCCGTGTTTTTTATAATAATAATATAATATTTTTTCTGTTGAATTGTCATCTAAGAAAACCTTGCCTCTAGAAATTTCGTATATCTTTTTAATTTCGCGATTACGTTTGTCTTTGTGCTTATCGGCTTCTTCTCTTGACCAAAAAAAAGCGTGAGTTTGTTCGCCTGATAGATCTTGATAGTCTCGATAAATAATAATAGTTGGTCTTAGATGTAATTTACTATATTGTTTTATAAAAGCCGGATTTTTACAGATTTTCCTCATTCGGTCACTTGTTTGGCATACACTCTTCAAATCTTTACGATTTAATCTAAGTAAAATTAGTTTGACCATATCATCTGGAAGATTTTCCAATCTGGATACATCCCTAACATCACTAGGGGATTTTTGAACTTTCTTTTTCTTAGCTGACTCCTTTTGAACTTTCTTTTTCTTAGCTGGCTCCTTTTGAACTTTCTTTTTCGTAGCTGGCTCCTTTTGAACTTTCTTTTTCGTAGCTGGCTCCTTTTGAACTTTCTTTTTCGTAGCTGGCTCCTTTTGAACTTTCTTTTTCGTAGCTGGCTCCTTTTGAACTTTCTTTTGTTCTGCCAATAACCGTTTCCCGACAACTCCAGTTTTTAAGACCCATCTTTTTGATTTTTTATTGAAAATTTTATCTTCTTTCTTCTTTGAAACTTTTTCAGATTTATCTTCTTTCTTCTTTGCACATCGTTTTGTTTTTTCATTATAAACACATAGATTTTTCGTCACAGGCATTTTTGTTATATATAGAAAATAAATAATACATTTGCATTAATATGCATACGTCGTCGATCTATGAATATTTAAATATGTATTTGATCTGATTAATAGCATCATCCAACGCATTATGATTAGTTCCTTCCAATTTTTCTATTGGACTGTTTTTCCCAATAAATCTTTTATATGTTCTTAGATCCATAACGTTCCAGAACATCCATGGACATCCAACGTTATAATCTTTAAATAAAGATTCTATTAACGAGATATCAAACGATGCCCCGTTCCCCCAAGGGTGAACGGAACGTGGTTCTGTTCGGGTAATAATCCATGCTCTAAAATTTTCAAGAACGGTTTTTGTTGGTTTTGTTTTAGTTTTAAAAACTGTTTTAGCTGCATCTGATTGGTTCATCCACCATTTAATAGTGGAACTATCAACAAATCTAATTTGGGTATCTATTTGGTCTGCTACATCTAATATTTCATAAAACGTATCCCCTATTTGGTTATTTTTAATATCAAATAAAGCGGCGCCTATCGAAATTATAGGTGCATTCGTAGTTGTGCCAAGTGTTTCTAAATCAATCATTAAATCTTGCATATTCAGTTTACATCTAATATTACTTTATAATAATTTGGATATCATCAAACATTTTACGTACATTCTCTAATTCTATATCTCCCGTATATTTTTTACATACTAATGCCTGTTGAATTTTCTTTAGATGTGCTGTTTTATCATAGTGATAATAGGAATGTAATTGACTGCGCATTTGCCGCAAAACGTCAGGATAATCATTAGAAACGGTAGGTTTTAATTCTATCAATAACACGTGAGGTAATTCTGACTTTGAGAATAATCCTTTTTTGGTGTATTTAATTTCGATAACAATATCAGCGTTACAAAGATGTTCAAATATAACTTTAGTAATCGTGTAGGTGGAAGTGTTATTTATGATGTTTCTGATTAGGTTATGAAGTTTTATGTCATCAGTAAAAAGAGCTTGAAAGTGGTTATGATCCTCAGATATTTCTTTAGGACGAAGACCCGCCAAATCTAAATATTCATACAACTCCGGATATTTGCTTTGAAACCAACTTTGTTTAAAGAGCCATATTACATATTTTTTCTGTGTTTCAGCTAATTCTGAATATGTTAGTCCTTTATGTTTTCCAAAACCAACAATTTTATCATCAGTCATCGGTTTAATAATATTATTAAACCGTTGTCCCTTAAATCTGTTTCTTTACAAATATGACATTAGAAAATGGAATACTTTGGGAATCATCGCTTATCGGTTGCGGCATTTGTGTATCACCAAACGGAACAGAATCAACAGGTAATGTCATTGCAGTATATCCTTTTTCACGAAACATATTGACTATACCCATATTTGTTGTTTCGACTATAAATATACGTGTCTGTCCTATCCATTCCATCATCCCTTCTAAGACTTCTTTTTCATGACCTTCTACATCTATCTTAACTATAGATGGAATTTCAGGTATAATGTTTTGCAATTTTTGAATTGGGACAATCGTATTCTTAACACCCAAACATTTTATGCTTTGCCATAGCGAATCATCTTCGACATTGCTCCACATACGATTAACATTGCAGCTATGAATAGTAATTTTTCCTTTCTTTGACCCTGCGGCTATTGGTAGAATTTGAATATTTGTCTGCTCATTATTTTCAATGTTATTTTGCATCAACTCTACGTTGCTTGGATCTGGTTCGACAGCATAAATTTTTCTTATCCGAGGAGCCATTAAAACACTAAAATATCCTTCATTTGCCCCAACATCTACCATAACGTCATCGGGAAGAGAATTATTTTTAAGAAACAATGTCAAAGATGGTTCATATTCTCTCATTAACATAAGACAACGAATTAATGTACTTTTATTAAATTTGCCTGTATATCTAACTCCTTCAACAGTAACAGTTTCATGACGAGGCGAAAATGAAAGAATAGCAAATGCCGTAAAAAATATAATGATAACCGGTACCGAATCAATCTTTTTACACCTATCAATAATTTTTGTAATACAATGAGTATGCCATACGATTAAATATATAATTATTAGAAGAATGATAATTAAGCCGAAAATCATTCTACAACTTCTCTTGGTATTAACCAAGAGAAGTATTGATGGCTTTCGAAGTACCAAAAACTGGTTATCAACAAATAGACCCTACTTTTTTACCAGGGTATGCTTATAAAGCTGAATATCATAATGTTGGTCAACTCCAAACTCCGTATCAAGGGAAATTTTTTGGTCAAAATGGAGATTATGCTCCGCCTCAGCGTACTAGATATTATACAGTACAAAATCCAACATATCCTTATGTTATGGATAGCGATTTTCGAGCCGAACAATATCTTCCAACGGAAGGACGTTGTTACGATCATCCAGGATATTTCCCTTGTTATGAGACAAAATATCCAGAGTATTTTGTTCCTCCTAATTATTTTGCTCCCCAAATTCGACATCCCGCGGGTCATGCTCTTCCAATCGATGAAGATGAAGCAAGAAAGTATAGCGGTTCAGTCATGGAGTTTGATCCTGCTGACCACCCTACCGAACCGTTTGAATATGGAAGTACCAGTCCGACGAGCTATAAAAAACTCAGAGTAGCTCACAAGAGTTTGGAAAATAATAAGAATTATTTTCCATTTGATCGTTCTTATTAATATTTTCAACTATAATATAAATCAGTATGATTGTGTGCATACAATAGGAAACTTTGATAAGTCTGAAACTTTTTCAACTTCAATACATAGAGCATATAGACTTTGGCGTTCACTTAAAATTGAAATATTTTTAATTTTAGTATGGGACATAATTAAAGCATAAAGATTTCGATACTCACCCAACGTTGAAATATCTATAACATTAGTATATTTTCTGTTTTTGTGAATACCTTTACTGTGACAAAGATCTAGAGTGTGAAGATTTGGCAGGTCAATATCGACAATTTCACTTAAACAAAGATCTAAAGCTTGGAGAGATGGCCACCAGTCCAATCCTGAAATAGTTTTATTAAATGTAACATAAGTTAGACATAGAGTATGAAGATTTAAATTTTTCAATGCTAAAATATCTCCAATAGAATTCCCAGAAAGATTTAAACTGTAAAGATTTTTGCATTCACTCAAAACTGAAATATCTCCAATTTCAGTATGGGAAAGATTTAGAGTATGAATTTTATTTCGCCATTCCCCAGGTATACTTTTTAGCTGTTGAATGGTAATTGTGTCTTCCCTAAGTTTAAAATCTAATTTGGTTCTTTGGTTCCACAATCTTTTTGTTGTCATCAATAAACAACATACATCTTCCAAATTTAACAATCCAACAATACAATCCCACAACATATCTCTAAACGATTCATGTGTAACATAATCAGTCATTATTTATATCTCGTCCGGTCACACGGGATATTACGGTTACCACAATATAATTCCAAAATGCAACTAATATCTTCCTAGGTGATATACCTTGAGGTTCTTTATCCATAATGTCGATGAAATTATGATTATTTTAATATTATTTTCTCATTTTTTTATGACTTCATGAAGTCATAAAAATGATTTAGCCGTAAAGATGTTCATTCAACCGTCTTTTTTAATATAGAGATATTTTTCATTTTCTCTGAAATATCATATTCAGACGAAAATTTATAAATTTTCGTTGCAAGAAGTCCATGCCTTAATATACGTTTAAGTCTATAGCTTAAAATGAAAGAGGAAGTTTTTGATTTATGATTATCATAAAGTTCTTGAGCTAATTCGGTAAAGTTAATGTGTCGCAATTCTATAGAGCTATAGAAATCTCGTGGAACATCAGGATTACTACGAAGAGCATTACAGCGATATTGAGCAAATAAAACAGGGTTCATATGGATGCCTTCCTCTTGGAGTTCGGTAAGAGGAATAACGTAACATATATAAACAGGTCTATTACAAGAACCGTTAACGTATATTGGAGAATTATGAGATGCAAATTTGATAACTTGAGATCTAGTTAGCTCTGCACTATGATATAATTCTTCACAAAATTCTCTGGAAATGGTCGTATAAATATCACAATCTTCAAATTTATATTTACCCCCTGGATCGGTCCATTCTAGAGTACCGTTTTTCTGGTGTTCTCCGATCACCCATATACCATTTTCGTCATATGGAAGAAGACCTCCGGCAGTAAGATGTCGTCCGTTACTATCGTCCCATTTAAATTTCTTCTTATATTTACTAGTAGTTGACGAATGTGTACTCCAATATTTTTGCATTTTGTGCAGCGATCATTAATAATATTATTAATGTTTAAGAAACTTCATTTTTTTTAAAAAATCCGTTGGAAAATAATTTAGTATAATGTCTCTTATTCTATTTTTGGAAATTTATTAACAAATAATATCGTTTTTCTATTATTTAATAATAAATGGACGTGAACACAAATAAATGTTCTTCGGATCGCGATTTAGTCTCTTTAGTTGATTGGGCCGAGGAAGATCCCACAGTTTTTATTAATTTTCATCGTCCAGATAAAAATATATTTAACTGTTATGATGGAAAAAACTTGATCTATTGGCTAAATCAACCAAATAACATTATGGCAAATTGGATTCGCAACAATCCAGATGAACCGATTGATGATATGGGATATGGAGGTAAACCAGGAAACAAAAAATATTATCGTCTTTATACTGGTGAATATTTAAAAGAAAATAAATATGTTAAAAACCTCCGGAAAGATACGCGATATGCTGATTATTCCCTATATGATGCTAATTATATAGGTACAGAAAGACTCGGAAACCTACAAGGAAGATTTGGAGTATCAGACTTACATGGTCAATTGCCAAAAGAAAGTATATATGAAATAATAAAACGGACTAATAAAACAGAGTTGTTACAAGGCGCTATTGAAAATTCTGATTATAAACTAATAAAAAAATTAATGATTCAATTGACATTAAAGGATTTACGAAAAACAAAACCGCTTAGCATAGCATCTCATAATCTTAAGATGTTAAAATATTTATTGAGTCCGACCCTCACTCCTGAAGGGGGATTAACTTTAAAAGATGTAAGGAGATCAAATATAATTGGTAAGGCTGATATTAAGATGTTAAAATATTTATTGAGTCCAAAACTCACTCCTGAAGGGGGATTAACT
>SDBT01000575.1_pt1 | contig 58774 bp, 87 predicted proteins | sample 2277101 | NCBI WGS metagenome assembly SDBT01 (sample SAMN10404973, study PRJNA504765) | marine sediment metagenome | isolation source: marine sediment core GS10_PC15, 103 cmbsf | place: Arctic Ocean: Southern Knipovich Ridge | collected 2010 | reverse complement strand
TTCAAGGGTATTGTCATCAACGTGGTGACGGTACTCGTCGCCTTGGGGCTCGTATCAATCAGGCTTTCGGCAGACTGGAGTCTTGGGCCTGTCATAAAACTTGCTGCCATTGCTGCGGCCTATTCGGTAGGTGAGTACGAGACAATCAAGAACATCTTCAAGATGCTCGGTTGGAAGTGGCACTGACGCTCTAGGGCTGAAGAAGCCCCGGCGAGTGTAGTGGGGGTTGGGTGTGGTCCCCGCCAACCCCCCACTTTCTACCTCGAATCTTTCCACCGCTGTATGTCCTTCGTGAGGAACCTGGTCTTCAGTAGCTCTATCAGAACCTCCTCTTCGCTGAGAAACGCCACACGCCCAACGTTGTACCCCTCCTTGACCAGGATCGTTTTACGCTGAGCTGTGGTCATATCCCCCAGAGCCGCGACCATTCCTCTAATCGCTATCTGCGTCAGACGATTCCCCACAATACACCTCCAGGTGTAGTCCACCTCCCAGGATCACTCGTACAGTACAATCCTCATAGATAACTACCTCCGGTGTTGGCGTTGTGGTGGGTTCAGGGGTCACAGGGGGCGTTGGTGTTGGAGTCACAGGGGGTGTCTCGGTCACTACAGGTGTAAAGGTTGCAGGATCGTTCGGGAAGAATAGGGGTGGGAACTCGCTCTCCGTGGAGGCTATCTTGTAGAAGACGGACCCATCTACTACTAGATCGAGTATCAGCCCGTCCAGGCCATGAAACCCCGTTAGCTCTATAATAGTAGTAGACGGTATGGTCTTGGGTATCTCACCTGTACCCACAAGCATAGCATTCGCGATGATGGTTTCCCAGTCTCCGTCTTCCCACGCTACACCGTAGTCCCAGTTGGGGGCCTGATATACGTTTACGGTCCCTCTTTGTGTATTCGATCTCTCGATCCAGTAGAGCTCTAGCTTGCCTCCGGACTCGGTGTTTAGTAGGTGATCGCCATCGTCGAAGTTGAGCAAGCCTATCTCTATACCCCCACGTAGTCTCATGTACTGTAAGCCGTTGTAGTTCGCTGTAGGGAACCACGAAGAGATGTAGGTATCGTCCCTGGGTATATACCACTCGTACCGGATGGTATCCCCCTGTGAAGCACGAGCAACTGTAACGGTCGAAGGCTCTTCGTAGAGCCAGTTCCACGTGAGGATCACTACTGCTACGAGAACAACAGAGACGGTGAGGCGCTTTTCTGTCTTCGTCATTTTCATTATATATACTCCAGTGAGTCTTCTAGGTGGCTCTGTATTGAGGACTTGAGTACCTTAGCGGTCATAGTCCTCTTACGTTGTAGTATACCCTCGACGAGGTCGTCGACTGTATGGTTTACGTGAAGACTGATGATCAGGCAAGGCCGTTCTTGGGTCGCCCTGTGAATCCTGTCCTCAGCCTGCTCTTGCATAGCTGGATTGTAGTGTTTGTCGATGAATATGATTGTATCCGCGGCCGTCAATGTATGTCCTACACCTCCTATGCCTATTGTAGAGACCATTACAGGTATCTCACCTTCTTGGAAGTCCGTCACCGCTTGTGCGAGCGCACTAGGTTTCATGAACCACAACATCTTCTCGTGGACTATACCCGCTTTCTTCAAGCGGTTGCACAGGGCGACGGCTGTCTTCCTGAAGACCGTGAACACGATTATAGGATCCTTGTCCCTCCCTTGTATGATGTCCATAGCGACGTCCAGTTTCGCAGAGTCATCCTTTCCGTTCGGTAGGGTGGCTAGACCACTAATGATTTGTCGTAGTCTCATGATCTGTGCTATCGTGTTAGGTATGCGTAGTATCTCGTCCTCCTCTTCGAGCTGAATGAGGAGGTCGTGTACTGCCTGACGGTATGCATGCACCTGTGCTTCATTCAAGAAGAGCGGAACCTTCTGGTACCTCTTACGAGGTATCTGGATACCCACCTCAGTCTTGAGCCTTCTGATCATTATACCTTCGAGGCTATCCCTCAACATGTCAGGATTACGGACCCTCGCGGAGATCCTCGCATACCCTTTAGGTGACCTGCTACGGTTTGTATACAGCTCCATGAACATACCCTTTGGCGGGGTGGACTTGTCTACCTCTTTCATGAGGTTCCAGATCTCTCCGGGGTTGTTAGCCATAGGCGTGGCTGTAAGCAGCATACTCTTTGAGTAGTGCAACTGGGCATATGCCCTGGCCAATTTCGTCGCCGAATTCTTGATCTTGTGGGCTTCATCTCCTATGATGAAATCCCAAGGTATTGCCGCCAGCTGCGGCATCAACCTTATTAGCTCCCAGTGGGCTATAAGGTATCCGCAGAGGTTCATACGAACCCAGTTAGCGAGTAACCTATCTCTCTCCTTAGTAGGCATGATCATATAGTTAGCTTCCGGGCCAGCCCACCTCTCGATCTCCTGCGCCCACCAGTGCTTTAGACTCTTCGGACAGAGGACTAGGACACGGTTCTTATTTAGGCGCTCCAGACTTGTTGCGACCACTGCCACAGCCGTCTTACCGAGACCCGCCTGATCAGACAAGATCGATCTCTCACGATGTGTGATGAAGGATACGGCCATTCTCTGAAAAGGCCATAGGTGCTTGTATCCTGGGTGGTCGGGGTATAGATCTGGGTTGGCCCTGTACTTACTATCTATGCAGGTGGTCTCGTAGTCCTTTGATCCTCTGTACCATTCTTCTACAATCGGGTCTATTCCTACCTCTACACTATAGTTCTCGAGTATGCCGAGAACCTTTTCGTAGATGCTCAAGTTGGCAGGTATGTCAACAGGATACGACGCCAGGAACCTACTTCTCGACCTTCTCTTGGACCTGCCGTAATCGTGTATGATTCCCAGGTTCTCCATCTCATACCGACTTCTCCAGTCCGTCAGTCCTTGAATACGTATTTTTCGGTCGGATGTTCGCGAGAAAGCGATCGTAGTCTGATAATCCGATAGACTGCGCGTAGCGAATCGCATGACGGGCCGCGTCGTGGGCATGCTTATCAAATCCCTCCAGCCTTACGAGCTTGATGTTTATTCGTTGTGATGGTTGTTGCATTGTTAGTGGTATATTCTTGCGCGCGCATACAAACTCGATTACCCCTATAACCCTGCACGCTGGGAAGGTGGAGAATGATAGCTTCTGTGCCATATGCGGCCATAGCCTGAAACTCTCCGCCACTACAACCGTAGGGGTGTGTTTCTCGATAAGGGTATCGATCTCGAACCAGAGATGAAAAGAACCCCCTACCATATTGCCGCCTGAGAGTAGACACCATCCGCTGCGCCCCCCAGGATCGAAGCAAAGTATTTTCATATTATCCTAACACTCCTGCTCTCTCTAGTTCTGCCTTATCCACGTCGACAGTGATTAGGGTAGACTCGTCTAAGCTGCTACCGAACTCGATATCCACATTAAAGGGTATGCGGTCGGTGCCATATACCTTATCAGGTGCAGCCATCATCGCCTGTGTTATCTTTAGAGCTACTTCATCTTTCACCCCCTCCGGTACTTCGAAGTTACCTGAGTCATGCAGAGGCATCAGGATCTTGCCGTCGTAATCACCTATCCACTCGTTGATGTCCATCATGGCTATCAGCAGGATGTCAGACGCTGTTGCCTGGATTGGGGCGTTCATCACATACCTTCGTATCTCGTGCTCGTTACGCCTTGTGATGAGAGGGAAGCGCCTCTTACGGCCGAGTCGGCTTATGACATACCCTCTACTCCGAGCAAGGCGGAATTGCTTTTCGCCCCAAGCAAAAAAGCCAGACATCATATTACGCAGCAATTGCATCTTCTGTAGTGCTTCCTCCCTCGAGATGCCGAACGCTATCGAGATCGACTCCCACCCTCGACCATATAGAAAACCGAACACGAACGACTTCGCGATCAACCTTTCCATTGTCGTATAGTTCTCACTATAGAACCACTTCGCTACTGTATCATGAATGTCGAGGCCTTTTATGAAGATCTCTTGGAAGTTCTTGTCACCGCTCTCCATCGCAGCAACACGTAGCTCCGCCTGCGCATAGTCCCCACAGAGCAATATATACCCTGGCTCTGCGGTGAACACACCACGTATACCATTCTCGTGGGACATGTTCATGACGTTCGGGTCGGCGGATGCAAGCCTGCCAGTTACCGTCCGATGCATGGCGAAGTTTGGGTGTATCCGACCGTCTAGGTTCGGTACGAATGCATCAAGGTAGTTACTACGTAGGTGCTTGGCCTCCCTATATTCTTTCAAGGTCTTGGCGTACTCAACTACACGTGGGAGCTCAGGATGTTTCATCAGTCTTACTAGCTGGGCCTTCGATGTAGTTCTCTCAGGTGTCTTCATACCTCCGTGGGTACCCTGTACTCCCCCTGTGGCGCTGTGTGACCACGTGGGTGCTCCCCACTGATCATATAGGACCCTGGCATTCTGTTGTGTCGATCTCGGGTTGAGCTTAGGGTTACCCGATAGCCTCCTAAGTTTCGATGTTGTGTTAGCCTCAAGTCTTGCGCACACACCGTACATCCTCACACGCTGCTCTTCATCGACATGTAACCCATTCAGCTGCATGTCTGTGGAAAGCTCAGAACCTGGCATGAGTAGTGTATCGAATACCCTCTTCTCTGGTACGTTCTTGGGCATCGCGAACATATTGACAAATAGCTCGTAGAGCATCCAGGTGTAGATTATGTCCTGTGCGTTATACTCATACAGGACAGACTCTGGTAGGAGGGCATACGAATCCGTCGCAGGCTTCTTGAGATACTTCTTGATGTCCCCTTCCCAGTTAGGTGCGCCGAATAGCTTCATCGCTAGGGACTTCAGGTCGTGCCCACCTCTGTTCTCATCAAAGGCGTAGTGCGCTAACATCGTATCGAACCCACCACGTAGTCTAACCTGGTAGGTCCATGCCATACGTACCTTCTCAAAGATGAGGTTGTGTGCGACCCACAGGCCCCCATACAACCTAGCCAGCATCCGGAACTCATCCACGAACTCATCGGCGTTACAGGCATCGTCCGTAATGACTGTAGCATCGTCAGCTCCCCTAGAGAAGCCAATACAAAGGATATAGTCGTCGTCCAGATGGAATCCCGATGTCTCAAGGTCTATCACAATAGCTGGTTCATTATACAAGGTCTTCAGGAACTCGGTAGCTACCGTCGTATCCCTGATAACCCTATAGTCCTTGAAGATAGGGCGTTCCCCCTTCTGTATACAGTGGTTTGCCCAAACGGCTAGGGACCTCTGAAACCCCATGAACAGAGGTGTGGCGGCCCTTTCTCCCATTCTCAGCAGAGCTGCTGGATGTATAGCCGGGACGACTTTGAACTCGCCACCATGCGAAGGCAGAACACGCCCGTGGTACTTTGTAACCCCCCGAATCCCGCACATGGCTGATAGGGCCTCGTTGCCTAGAGCCAGAACGTACTTAACACCCCGTGCTCTGAGTTCCTCGAACAGTCTAGACTTACATACACTTACAGCCGCACCTATGAGGGCATCCTTCCTGTCCGGAGGAATAAAGCACTTCTCAACGTTTGTGACATACACGTTCTCCTTACGAACACTCTCCTTGAATACATGCTTCCATAGCAGCTCACCCGAAGGCCCAATGAACGGTATCCCACGTAGACGCTCCTGTGCACCTGGGCCCTCTCCTACGATCGCGAACTCAGTCTGGTTAGGCCCAGATCCGGGGACCTTTACAGTCCACCCATATAGAGGACATCCCCTACACTCAGGGGGAGCATCCCCACGCTTTACCTTACCAGGTATACGCATCGTCGGTCTTCGTCTCGCCATGCCTTACCTCCCCATCCGATCTCGTGTGTATGATAGTATAACAGCTGCATTGGCCTGGGCCATCGCCTCCTGTTGCCAGGTGTATTCACGTTCCTCGTCGGAATGCCAGTTTGGTCCAACGCCCCGCCAAAGAAGGCCCGCCCGGCCCATAACGATGCTATTCCAGGCCAGCACCCAAGGTAGGGCCGTATCAACCCCCTGCACTGCATCCCTCAGGAATGGCATCCTCGAAATGGCGAGTAGCTCTATGGGGTTCAGTACTGAACCTAGCAGGTGTACTTTGGTATCGTTACCCAGTATGTTCAGCACGTCGCGTACTAGGTCCAACCTGCCAGTGGTATGTGATCCGGCGCCCGCAATCGAATGCTTCTTCGCGATCCCCACCCAGAGATAGCTGGCTATGGTCAGCAGATCCTGTAGACACTCTCTCCACTGTACATGTTTATGGCCATGTGGTACGACCATGAACTGTGGAGTGATTGTAGCATCGTTGATATAGTTCCTCACTACATCACTCTTCAGGAACTCTATTGCCATCTCGACTGTGTTGGGCCCACTATCCATATCATCAGGCACGACGAGCACATTGGGTTGTACCAATCTCGCGACCTCAATCAGCTCGATCGAGCTAAGCAGATGGTCTTCTGCGGCCCCGTTATCTAAGATAGTAAAATGAGGTTTCCCAGTCCCCATAATCTTCGGCTCCCATCCTCTCCCTACACGGCCTGAGACCGAGTAGAAGTCTGCATACTGCTCATGCTTCCGTACCAGATGTGCTAAGACCATATGGTAGCATGTATCCGGTAGAGCCTCTAGGTGCTTGACTGGTGAAACGAATGCCACTTTCATGACGTACTCCTTATCTGATTGTCTGGATGGAGCACAGGGGGCCTTCCGACTACCCCCCCTGTGCATACGAGGTGTCCTACGATCTCTTGCGGAAGAGCCTCCTGCCCCGTGAGGGCACCTCGGTGGGTGGCTCAACTTCGTCGGGTGTTTCGTACTCAGGGGGCTTCCACCCCGTTGTCTTGCCACCGTCACGGTATTCACCGTCAGACGTGGGTGCCGGTAGAGGTAACTGCCCTGCGTTCGCGATCAACGCCTCAGGTTCCACAGGAAGCGGCTCCTCGTCTTCAGGGGGTAGGGGTCCGGGCACCTTATCGAATGTATACCTACCGAGGGTTCCAGTCACCTGCTCGGTGGGCGCCTGCACCTGATCATCTGCCGATGGCTCTACCCTTTCGAAGACCTTTCCATCGGATGTGACGTATCTGTCTGCTGTCAAACCACCGCCAAAGTACTTCTCCATGGCCGGATCTCCTATGTCGCCCATACGTTCTTGCCGCTCGAGTCTCTCGTCCAGCAGGACCAGGGCGACCGCGATATGGTTCAGCATGTCTAGCATCTTGTCCCTGAGGGCCGTGTCTGAGTCCGTACGTGTGAAGGCCACCAGGCGGTTTGCATCCTCGAAGATGAGGGAGACTGCACTGACCAGACCGAAGGCCAACTTGTGCCTGAAGCCGACGATGGTATCATATGTTGCGCCCTTATCTTCGTAGAGACGCATTGCGCGAGAGAACTGATCCTCCATGGCATCGTGCATGTCGGCGTTCTCTTGCTCGAACTGGATCTGCGAAACGTGTGTGAAACCCGTTTGTCTACTAATGTCCTTCATTGCCCTGTTCTCCTTTTTTGTAGAACCCATTTGGGTAACGCTCCTGTAGCTTGGCATCTACATTGTAGGTCGCCACCTCTTCCAGAGGAATGTCCATCGTATGGCATACCGCGGTCACGTACCAGAGAAGGTCCCCAAGCTCCTCCTTTATCTTGGGCCTCATTTCTTCCTTTGTGTAGCCATGTCCATAGATCTTCTTTATGTCGTTCTGCACCTCCCCGGCCTCGCCTAGGCCTAGACCTGCGTACCACAAGTCTATCTTCTTGTCGGCTGTGCGCATGGCCTTGTCCTCGTACACGCCGAATGTCAACCCGATACATTCTAGGAACTTCCGAGCCTCCTTCCTATCGGAGTCTCTCTCCTCCTCCGACAACTCTGCATACGGTGTACGCATCTGCCTACGCCATCTCACAGAGGAGTCTACTGTCACGCGTAGCTGGCCCTCATACGTACCAGACCTTGAGAAGAGATAGTTCATCCAGTTGCACCACTGATCGTGGCACAACTCCGCGACCTTCTCGAGTAGTTCAGACTCGGTCATCAGGGCCTCCATAGATGTACGAATGTGTTCCTGTCATCAGCACGTTTCTCATGGTTGAAGGTACCTCGGTATACTATGGATACCGTCCTGTGGCCGGGCTTCTTCACACCTCGGAGGGACATACACGTATGCTCCGCCTCTATGGCAACCGCGACGCCGTGAGGGTCCAGTTTCTTCTCGAGGTAGTCTGCTAGGGCCTCGGCGACGTCCTCTTGTATGAGAGCGCCATGTGTGAAGTGCTCAATAGCACGTGGTATCTTACTGAGGCCGCACACCTTCTTGTCAGGATAGTATGCTACGTGGCACTTCCCGAAGAATGGCAGGTGGTGATGAGCACACAGTGCTGCGAAGTCGATGTCGCCTACGTATACCATCTGATCCGTTTTGCTTGACATGGGGAACGTTGTGAAGTTGATCGGTTCCAGGTTGTTGCCGAAGAACTCACAGAAGGACTCTACGACCCTTGTAGGTGTGCGCTTCTGAGGTTCCTCTCCCATAAGGTCCCAGATACCAAGGGCCCTCAGCATAGTCTCGTAATGTATCTGAGCTATCTCTTTTGCATCGTCACTTGGCTTGATGAACTCCATACTATATACCCCTTTTGTTGCCCCAGAGTATCTTGTGTAGCTGTGGTAGGACCCGGATGTCCCTATTGACGTTGCCGAAGCGGGCCTCGACAGCCTTCAGTAGATTCCTCAGATTGAGCGAATGGACAACCGGACTATCCATCTGGAACTCAGAATGTGTGCGACTGACTGGTTGTAGTATGATGGGCACGTTTTTGTGGGCATGATCCTTAGTGCATTCAAGGACATGCGCAACCATGTCAAGGTCGTCAAGACTGTAGCCATCGACACACATCTTGATCTGGACCTGACACCAGGTGTCCGCTACCTCCATCCACGCACGTATGACACGCATAACAGGCTCATGCCCCGAAGATGGTAGCTTCGGAGACAAGGAGACCAGTGAAGTATGCCTCGCTGCCTCTCGGTCGAAGATGGTCGCATTCGTTTCCACAGTGATGATATGCCCAGCCATACTGAGAGCATACAACAGACTATGTGTACCCACATGTGATAGGGGCTCTCCCCCTGTGAGAACTACACGGTGTAGTATGTTGTATACCTGGGTAGTCAGTAGAGACCCTACAGTCACCCCTATCCCATGAGGACTCTGGGGTTGGGCGTAGGCAGTATCACACCATGAGCAGGGTGGGTCCATGTTGCAGCCCTGTATGCGGATGAAAGTACATAGTTGGCCGATCCGGGTGCCTTCCCCTTGGACGCTATTGAATACCTCGGAGAGAGGTACCATCCTGAGGAGAGCCTCTCTGTGCATCTCGGATGTCGGTTCGATCATATCATCTCCCTCGTCAACAGTGCGAACATGGGATTCACCCACAGTACGAAGGCCGTAGGGGTCTCCCATACCTTCACGAAGGCCAGTTCGAGGATCTCCGTGTCGATAATCAACTCATCTACCTGCTCCGCGATGAACATGGTGAGGTTCTCTGCCGTCGGTGGTGTGTTTTCACCTAGGACAGTGTTCAGGGTATTGTGGTCGACCTGTTCCATCCAACCAGAACACAGTTCCTTGATACGTGCAAAGTCAACTATCATACCTGTATCGATGTTGACTAGACCAGCCAGGCCGATATGTACCTTGTAGGTATGCCCATGCATACGACCACATGTAGGGTGACCAGGTAGAAAGTGCGCCGCGTGGAATGTGAACTCTTTAACTATTATCATTGATTGGCATCTCCTCGATTTCTTCTATTGTCATGCCGCTAAATACGGTAGCACGAACGTTCGTAGGTACGTCCAACCCACAGTTTGCACACCTGTCTAGTAGTAGACCATACATATGCTGTGTGCGCGTAGCAGTATGTATAGCGTTGGGCCCTGTTACGTATTGCGAAGGTCCTCTACCATGTTTCTCGCCCCTCGCACGTAATTGGGCTTTGAGTGCGGCACTAGTAATTGACTCCCTCCCTTCCATACGCATCTTTCTTATCCACCATGCGTACGAAGACGTCAGGTGTATCCACAAGATGTTCGTATTCTGCTTGTATATGTAAATGAAAGGGTGTATGAGAGTATGCAGAGCTATCTCGATGATAACATCTGTAACGAACCTATCTACTGCCATTTCCACCCTACCCATTGCCACGTTAATGACCGACTCTAGATTCTCCTTCAGGGGTTTCACAGGGGGCATCTCCATCTCTATACCTCTGGACCTCATGAATTCGACATACCTGCGTATACCGAAACGTAACGTAGCCATATTCCGCCGAGGTCGGTCCGGTATCTCACTGGGGATAGCTTTACTCACCTCCTCGATGCATTCCTCCCAATCCTTCAGAACCCTTTTCGCGTCCCATGACAAGGTACTTTGCACGTACTTACCTGCAAACAAGTGCAGATCGGGTTCGGCAGATAGTTCTTCGAATGTATCGAAAGGCTCAGTCTCGCGGGCCACGGTCCGCGGGTCCATAGTAACTACCACAGACCTCTCAAGTATTGCAGGGTCCGTCATTGCATCTTCGCCGTCAAGGATTAGCGGTGCGCTTAGCTCGTAGTCGACCGTTGTCTGATCTGCACGGCCCCGACTATCATGGCCTACATCGTACGTCTGTAGGAACATCCGCTTCAGAGTAGAATGCTCCCTATCCGATAATGTAGCACGTCTGAACTCAGTGAGGTATATTGGTATGGCATTGGTCGAGCTCATAAGAGCCATGAGCACAAAGTGGGTTGTGTTGCAGTCGTGCGAATAGGGTGATGTGTACCCTGCTAGAGGCATCATCACCTTTAGCAATATGCTCGTCTTGCCGGACCCCATAATACCGTGTAAGTTCAGAATCGGATAACGTATCTGTGACATGTTGAGGATCGGTTTGAATGGGGCCGCGAAGAACCAGCCTATTATAGGCCATATCACCTTAGGCTCGTTGATTAGATGCAGTAACCTAGCGATCTTCTCTACCAGAGCTTGGTACTTTTCCTCGGGGATAGTCGTATCGTACGATGTAGGTAGCGATGACCTCCCGGACGATATATACACGATAGGCGCTGTCAGCGCATCCATTTCAGTTTCCGCTGATAGTACCATCTTCTCGGAGACCCAGAGGTCAGCATGTCTACCTAGGGTAGATGTCATCTTGGCTGTGGGATACCCTGCGGCCTCCCACTCCTTTACGAGATGGGGTAGGAGTAATCGCAGTTGGCGATCTGACCCTAACCACTGCATGTATACCGACCCGAGTACCCTCATCAGATCTGTAGACCTGTGGAAGGCCCCTTTCGGTATGGCTATATTCCTCCACGGCTTGTGCCCAGAGGCAAGTATGTCTGTAATGAACACATCAGGAATTTTATCGTTGTCGCTTACAAACAGCCTTCGCGGTACAATCGCAAACGTAGATACCTTGGAGTCCCCCAGGTAGTAGGCATCATTCCTTACATCGAAGGGGCCAGGAGCTAACCTAGGCGCGCGCTTTTTCTTGCCCTTTACCTTGCTAGCCGTCTTGGCATTCGCGAGCGTGAGGTTGAGGTATGAGTCACCCCCTGTGTCCCCACGATACTTATCACCTACTGGCCTCTCTTGGAAGACCTCGGTAACCCCCTGTGCAGACATGCCATGCTGGAAGAGGGCTACAGCAACTGCCCAGTCTCTTTCACTGCGTGAGGGGTATCCCTGTGTGCCACCTGTCATAATGATACGCAGGAACTTCTCCGTGACCTTCGCAGCTGCTATAATGTCGTCTACATTATATCGTAGATCGTACCTTGAACGTAATAATGTGCATGGTACTTTGGCCCCTCTCTTCACATTGTACGACCCGGGTACACGAAAAACCCTCGAGGCGTCACAGACTGCATCACTGCTTAGTCTGCTCTGTATTGCCTTGAGGGCTATCTCCGCATAGTCTGGCTCTACCCACTCACTTAGCAGCCAGTATGTGTGGTACCCATACCCTGTATCTACGATCATGGATGGGGGGAGGATGAAGCGGTCTATAGCCTTATACGATTCTGCGTGTGTATCGTACTTATCATCGTCCAAATCTGCCCACAACACCTTCGTACGTAGTACGTCTTCCTTTCTGCCCCTCTCCCGCTTACGGGTGGCCATACTATAGTAGACGTGGCAGCTACCATCGTCCATGTTTAGGATCTGTTCGAGTTGATCGAGATTCTTAGCGAACCTAGCCATCTCCATCTTACGGGAGCCTGGCTCAATAAACTTGACTTCGATAAACTCAGTGTCGCCTAAATCCGGGAAGATGGCCTCGAAGAAGTCTTCTCTCTCAGCCATAGATCCTACCTTCACCTTAGGCGCCGCCCCACATGATATGAGGCGGCGCCTTGAGTGGTCACGTTGTTCGGATTAGACCGGGACTTCGACGCTGATCCCTGCCTCTTCGTAGTCCTCCTCAGCAGGGAAGAGCTCGCGGATATTCGCGACCGTCCTGCCCTTGTTCCGACCCTTCGTCAGCACACCATGTTCCACCTGGGCAATTGCCGTGCATCCCGGCAAGTTGTCCATGAGGATCCGGGGGGTGAGTCGGGGATCGTCGACCTCTTCGGGGGCGTATCCCAGCGCCAGCAGTGCTCTCTTGATTCTCCATCTGTGGTTTTCCATCAGCATCAAGTTGTTTCTGAGTTGTCTACCTTTGTCAGGACCGTCCGTGATGGTCATCCTCACCATCAGATACGGATTGTGTGGGGGGTCGTTACCCTTCTCCAGTGTGACCGCGATGATCTCGACCGGGTGCATGCCTGGAGTCACTACGGTAGGTTCCGTTCCGACCTCGACCAGGCTAAGCTCTTGATCAAGTATCGCCGAATCATCGATATCGATCTCGGTGACCTGATCGTCTTCTATCGCCGCCGCGTTAATTGGCTCTGTCATCGTACTCCTTCTTCTTCTTCTGGATCTTCTATATCGTCGTCTTTGCGTAGAGTCGCTCCCTCTATCTTTACCTTACTCGACGAGATACAGGCATCATAGATGACCTGTATCACGCTTCGACCCGTCACTTCGACCGAGGCAGGTAACATTGGAGTAAACGCCACATCGGATCTGCTCTTCGCTTGGATGTTCCCATACGGATGGAACTGAACGTAATGCTTCACCCTCTTTCCGACGGCTCTCGAATATAGGTATCCTACGATATCGAAGTATCCTAGGATGTCACCCGATAAGACACCCGGCATCGCCGGCCGAACCTGCCGACGGCCCACAGAATCCACATATTCTCTTGCATGGCATGTGCAGATAATATGTACTGGGGTCTTCGTCAGCTCCAAGAGCGCGGCATGCGCCCTAGTGTGACCCAATGCGTAGTCCTGCTGTGCGGGGACGCCTTCCATCCACCTTTTGATAGATGGACCCCCCTTGCGTGTCTGTGAGTTGAGCTGGAACCTGTACAGGAATGATAGGCTATCAATGACGACCGTGCGAGCATCTAGCTCGCCCTTTGAGATGGCTCTAGCTAGGTTCACTACCTGCCTGAACACTGTGATGTTGTCGATGTATGTCACATCATCTGTGGACGGGGCCTGTAACGTACCCCTATCTACATCAACGAAGAACATCGGCCTCATCGCCTCGATCTGGGTCGTAGAGATAGCAGCGGACGTCTTGCCCGTACCAGGACCCCCGTAGAGGAGTATCTTGGTGTACTTCTTCTGGTCAGCATCTCTGGATCGGAAGATGAACGAGTACCTAGGCTTTTTCTTCAACCTAGACTTGGTGGCAGGCGCTTCGATCCCACCGGCAGCTCGTATAGCTGCTAGCTTCTCCGGGTCTGTCAGCAAATCGCCCATCTCCTTGAGCGCGTCGCGCTTTATACTGGATGCAGGTAAGATCTCACCTGTCTTGGTATCGATGACCTCGTCTGCCATCCTGTCGAGCTCCTTCTTCGCAATAGCCGCAGTACGGGCCAATGAAGCATCGTCACCCATAGTCATCTTGGGCCTAGTCATATGTCTCCTTCGGCGACTCATCAGGCCACCTTGGCTTGCGCGGTTCATAGTTGGCGCGTAGTATGACGCTGGGGTCTATCCCCTCACATAGCATCCTACAAGGGGAGTTGAAGGGACAGTAGCGGCACTTATACCAGTCGGGCGATGGGTAGATAGGCAGCGCGGGGTCGAGCATCTCGCCCATCATATCGATGAGACGGCGAGAGTATGCCTCTAAGGCCTGGGGGGTCTTCATGATCCTGATGCGTTGGAAGAATGTGTTACCGTTCGCTTCGTTCTTCTGCCATAGAGCGTTCAGGACTTTGCGATACTCCTTAGGGTCCTCCCCGCGAGCACGTAGCTCCGCCAAGAAAGCCTCGAACGACGAATCGACCCTGACACTCTGAGAGAGCTTCCCAGATTTTAGTTCCTTGGGCGGGGATGGTATCTTCTTGCGGAGGAAATTGTACATGATCTCTGTGGGACGCTTACCGTCGAACTTGGGATCGCGACGGGCCCCCCAGAGATAGCTAATCGCCTGCTCGTCATGGATAAGCACCTGTGCTTCAGGAATCGAGGCAGCTGTCTTGTGCTCCACGATTACTATAGTACCATCGTTGAGGCGTGCCAAGGCATCTACAGTACCATGGAAGTATGTATGCCTTCCAGGGAATACAGGCAGAGGTACTTCGATGCGTACCTCCGTATCGTAGATCTCTGCAATGCCATAGGCCTGGTTAGCCTCGAATTGGGTATACCACTGGAGGTAGTGTAGCATCATCTCCCGACCGAGTGCGAACTCGTTCGAGATCTTTACTATCAGGTCGTCGCTGAACCTCTCAGTGTTGTACAACCTACGGAGGGCATCAAGCTGGATATGTTCGTACGCCCCAAGTAGTATCCAGCGGGCCTCGAAGTCGAAGGGGGAGACATCTGTGTAGTTCGCGGGGTGGTATAGGGTCGCCAACGCATCGTGTGCGATCGTCCCCATCCACAAGTTCTTGTTCGGGGTTCGAGACTCGAGGTTGAGTCTCAACGGTGACGAGAAGTGCCACTGTTGCCTGCAGCGCTTGAACAAGCGCATATCACTGACGTGTATTCCTACTTTGTCGCTATCCATCACGGAAGTCCATTGTTTTTGTCCCCTTTGAGCTGTTACATCTGCCACATAATGGTTGGATATTGCTTATGAAGTTAACGCCTCCCTTTGATATTGGTACTATATGATCTGCGGTGAGCTCTGTCGGACGAAACCTCTTACCACACATTAGACACCTGAAGCCGTTACGGAGGCACAGGGCGTAGAACTCTGCCCCTGTGAATGTCCCTGGTACTCCAGCTGCCTTTGAGCGTGAGTTCTCATGGATGGCGATGTCATGCCCAGGCATTGTGATTTTCCGCTGCGCCCGGCTCATTCTCGCACTCTTCCGTCGTTTACGTCTACGATGGTATCTTTTGTGTTGTGCCGCCTGACATGGTTTGCACATGTAGGCTCTCCCACCAGGGCGTGACCTGTCTCTGTGGAATGAGCCGATAGGCTTAGTTCGTTTGCACTTGTTACATATTCGTGTTTTGAGTGGTACTTTTGTTTGACTGAACATTACCCTTTAATTATACTACAGAATTGCAAGAATAGCCAGTCCTGTGTTTAGCTGTGGCGGAACAGCCACGAGATATCTGAACTCAACCCACCTACACCTATTGGGAGTAGTCTGACCCAGTTCCTACCCCTACTCTTGGTTACCTCTACGAACCCAGCCTCCTCTAGAACATGGATATGGTACCTGAACGTGACCAACGCGCACGGCCTGACCTCTGCTCGGAGGACCTCTAGAGTCTCCCTCTTACTAGGGTGTGCACTTAGCACGAACAGTATTTGGAGACGCCTCTCATTACTCAGAGCTTTGCATCCGCTCAGAACGCCGCTCTTCTTCAAGGAACTCCACTTCATTGTCATATGCGGTTCCATACATATACTCCTCTAGTGATACGTTAGCTACAGCACCCGCCGCATTTGTGTTGTCATCCCAGAACACCATCTTGAAGAACTTGAGCACGATGAACCCTGTCCCGAAGAAGCCTATTAGGAACCAGATCATACCTTAACCGTGACCTCAACCTGCTCTGGGCAGTCCCCACACTCAAGGCTCACAACAAGCCAGGTTTCGGTACCTACGCTACCATTCGGCCAGTATATTTGGCCCTGCCGTGTAGTATAGACTGCCACCCTACGGTCAGGCTTCTCACCTTTCCAGCATTTCCTGCAAGGTACCCTGACCTGTACTTGCATACTAGTAACCCCTATCACGTCTGTTTGGTACCGGATCACTGTGTTGTTCCTTGGGACACCTAGAGCATGAGAACCTCGTAACCTCTACTGGCTTAGGTACCCGATCCACGAGACCGGTATCATCGTTGTAGATGAACCTGGTTACTGTCACATAGCGGGTACCGTTCTGCTCCCAAGCATGCCCCTTGAATAGACATACCAGTCTGCGTACGACCGCTTTGAAGATGTGCCATAGTGCCCTTATTATGCCCATGGGTCCACCGTGTGCTCATCTACGACACACTCCGAGACTTCACAGTTGTCCCGCTGACAACTCCTGGTCCTCACATACCTGATACCAGGAAGGTACACATAGGCCTCCTTGTCGGCATCCCACCGATTGAAGGTGTACCCCTCCCCCTGTACTACCCAGTCGGTCCACTTGTGCCCGTCGGCGTCACAGGGGTCCTGTGGGTGGTTGGTCGCCTTGTCCCAAAACCACCCAACTGTCTTGTCGGTAGGTACATCCAGCATACGTACTAGAACGCGATTGAAGAGTGTACCTATGACCGTGTTGAATAGGCCTAGCGGGCTCGTGCCCCGCAAGAATACTCGATTACCCATCTGTATCCTCCCCGAACTTCCAAGCGAAAGCATCTTTATGCTCCCATCCTAGAGCCTCGTAGAATCCTGAGGCCCCAGGTGCTGCACAACACTCGATCTCAGCGACACCTAGCTCTTTACCGTAGTCTACAGCCATCTCTACTAACCGTCTGCCAATCCCCCTGTGCCTATGGTCTGGGTGGACTATCACATCGAAGAGAACGGCGGTGTAGATACCATCCCCGACCAGCCGCGCCATACCTACCAGGTAAGGTCTGGGTGAGCTACGCTCGACCGGATCCTCCCTGGCCCAGGCAACCATAGCCCATAGTGACATCTTCCAGGAACGTTGAATATCGGTTATAGCCCTGGAAGGCCATCCGCATGCAATGAGTAGCTTATTCACGCGCCATGCAAACACACTGTGGGCCTCGTGGTATGTGTACGCCATAGTTTAGCCCTCCTGGGGTGGTCCCCCTACCTCATGCACTGGAACACGGCTCTGTCCTCGTACCCTACGAAGCTCTGACTGGAAGCGGGGCTCATGCTGTCTACTGATAGGTACGTTCGGGAAACGCGCAACGAATCCCGCATCGCACACTGGGCACCTGAGTTGGTCTCCTGACCAGATTGCATACTCCACGAAGCCTTCGAGTGTGCTCGTCCATATGATGACGAATACACCAGTATGCTCTACACGCATCTCGACACAGCACTTGACACATACAGGCCTAGGTGGCATCTTTCTCCTTTGGTAGGGGATCGAGGTAGGACCAAGCGAACCCCGCCACGTCATCATCCACGAGCTCAACAGCACCTTGTAGTAGAGGGTCCCAGCCGAGGGCGAAGATGCACAGGGGGCATAGGTTGAGAGTCGCTACGCCTGCAACCTCAACCGTCTGTACTCGTAGGACGCGATGCGACGGTACGTCCCACCCTGTGCAGAGTTTATCCATCAAGCTGCCCACATAGACTTAGCATCCCGAGCCATTTCCGTGTTATCGGATGTAACTGCATCTTGTCTCGGTTGGCCATGTACCATTGGGTGACTGTAGACTTGGATCCTTGTGCTCTACTAGCCCCTCGCCAATCTGCAATCATCTCTAGCCGATACTTGTGGGATATGGGTAGGATCTTGACCCCACCACCATCCTTAGCTAGTACCCACCATTGCCAGTGGTGGGGATTGAGGTTCTGATGACTGAGCCATGCTAGATCGAAGGCCGCATCACCTGTCTCTGCGGCGTTGTAGTACCCAGTCTCGTCACGACCCGTATGGATTCCTTTCTTGGGCGTGTGTGTCCCGTCTTTGTGTTCGGTATCTGGGCCGTAGAAGTGGTTGGCGTACGGGTACCACTCACGAGGCAACAGTTTGCTCAGGTCGTGTGTGAGGCCCTGCCAAGTAATGCCCAGCTTACGGCACTCCAAGAAGACATACCACTTGTGGCGTAGTACATAGCTGGCGTAGCCTATATGCTTGTTCACGATCTTCCTCTCCTTCCCTCCCTCATGTATCTACGGCGTTCGTACCACCCGTAGATACACGAGAATAGTATACACACTACTATGATGCATACCATGCCTATACCTATGAACTGTGGTGTTGATAGTGTGTCGGACCAAGCCCAGAACTTCTGCATGTCAGCAACCCCCCGGGAATACGGCGGGCCCTAGAAAGTGTATGGAGGCGGCTACGGCCACTGAGATGAGCGCGAGGAGTAAGACGATCACAAGGGTTTCCGTAACGACGGGTCTCCACCCGGCTGGCTCTGTTTCCTCCTGGTACCTCTGCGCTTCGTTGAGTATGCGACGTTGCCTACGCATGGTCTCTTTCATTTCCTCTTCACTTCGCATCATCATCATCCCCTTGTTCCTCCTTGATGGTCTGCTCTAGTAGAATCTGACACGCGTACATCCAGGCGTCATAGAGCTCACCTAGGAGGTCCATGACCGGATCACGGCCGTTGAAGGCTTCCAGAGGTGTACCATACTTCTTGAGACCTTTGTTCCTTTGATGTTCCGCCACCTTCTCGAACACTTCACGTGCGAAAGGCTCAACGGGCCTTGCTCCTGGTAAGGGCATAGGCTGCGCCATGTACGTAGGTGGTGTGACCGCTGTAAAGGAGCTAGGCGGATTGGATTTGTCGATTGTCTCTTGTGTAGGTCTGTAGCCCCCCCTGAACGTTAAGGGGACCCGAACGGGCAGAGGCCTAAGCAGATCGAGCTCCGCCTCTAGCGCCGAGATGGTTGTAGGTTTGTACAGCTCCTTGAAGCGGGTGTCCGTGAAGATGTGCAGCCCGCCATCCATATGAACGAGCCAGTCACCTGGTTTGCCACGGACATGTACTGGCGCCCAGACTTCGAAAGGTTGTTTGAGCCTTATAGCTTCCATAGCTAGAGGCAGGGTCAAGAACGGTCTGAACTCTAGTCCCCCTGGATTCGCGGGGAGGCCGTCAATACACAGCGCTGGCCATTTTTGTTTAGTCAAGGTTACCCCCCTATGCTATCTGGCTGCAACCAATGGTCCGGCGGCAGCTGCTTACACACGTAGCCGTACCAGAAGTTGGCTTCGTTCTGGAGTGAAGAGAACATATGGCCCATCCTGTCCGTGGTGGGCTCGGTTCCCTCGAGAGCGCCCTGCAAAGCAAGACAGAGGGCTAACATCCCTCTATCGCTTCCTGTGATTGGCATCTTCACCTCCTTCTGCGTGGTTTAGACAATACTAGCACGGTAAGCATACCTGCTATGTAGGCGACCAACACACGTATCAGATTTGTGGCCGTGTCAGGGTCCATGTTAGTGATGGGCCATAGGATTCCGGGGCGGGTAGTTATCCCTACGGTCAATCGCTATCAGTATGTCCTCGATCGTCTGAGGTCTGAAGTCCTGACTGTCTACACCTACATCCATACGACCCTTGATCACCTTGGCTCTGCCATGGCTGTGTCCGTGTAGGTGTATCGAGCCGTGGTGCTTGCGATCCCAATCCTCGATTGGGAAGTGCGACAGGATGATCGGTAGCTCGTTCCGACCACGCTCCAGGTTCCAGGTCGACGGTAGTATCTGTATGGGTAGTCCTGACATGGACACAGGGCGTAGGTGACCATCGTTTCCGAAGGCATCCATACCGGTAGCACGTAGCCATCGGCGGTCGTGGTGTTGCCAGTTACGCAGGATGTAGATCAGCCCTTTGAGCTCTCCGAACCAATGCATGGCCGTTGTGATGTACGACATCGTGAAGTCCCCGAGGTGGTATACAATATCCTCCTCACCGACGACGGCATTCCACTTATGTACCATCTCCTGGTTCATGAGCGCTGCGGAGTTGAACGGTCGTTTGCAATACCGAATGATATTGCTATGGTCGAAGTGATGATCGGATGTCACGAAGATCTTTGGCATGGTTACTCCAAATCTGCCTGAGTAGGCAAAGGGTTAGTACCTGGTTTGACTGCGTAGACCGTACAGACGCGCCCTGTACGGTGGTTGAGCTGCCCCTCTGAGACTACCTTGCCCTCCTGTTCGAGTTGATAGAGATGCTTCTGTGCCGTGGTCTCAGTTAGACGGACAGCGTCAGCCACCATTCTCGTAGGCCCGTAAGGGTGTATCTCCAGGTAAGCGAGGATCATTTGGTCTGTCTCGGCTCTGGAGCGCTTGAATCTGGCACCATCCATTACGTACCCCAATCAATGTTGATGTCGTACTCGATAGGGTCGGGGTGTCCTGCCTCTTTGAAGGCGGCAATCCTCGACTGGCAGGTATCGCATATTCCACAGGCGGGGTGTTTGCCCAGGTAGCAGGAATGTGTGAACTCGAGTGGGACGTTCATAAGGCTATCAAACGCGAACTCTACAATGCCCGTCTTCGATGTCTGGATGAATGGGGACATCAGGACCATTTCATCATTAGGGGGAGAGCCGTCCCTCAGCATCTGTCTGAAGCTGTCCGCGAACCTCGGAGTACAGTCCGGGTAGTTCGCATCTGTCGCATGTGCCCCGTACGCAATCGCCCTGAGACCATGCTGCTCCGCCACGGCAGCTGCTATGCTCAGCAGGACTGTGTTCCTACGGGGAACGTAGGTCGGAGCGATACCGGACCGCTTCGGATCCTTACCGAGCGGGACAGGCATACCTGAGGCGGTGATCAGGGGTGATCTGAGGAATATGAGCGGGAGCTCATACACAAACAGAGGGATGCCCAGTATGTCAGACACCTGCAGAGACGCATGTGACTCGGCAGTCTGGTGCCTCTGGCCGTACTCGAAGAAGATCCCCTCGACAGGGGCATGGTCTCCCCAGAACCCCCGAACGAGGGCAGACGCGAGGACTGTTGAGTCCAGTCCACCGCTCAGCAGTATCATTGTACCTTTGCTCATTGCCATTACCCCATGCCTGCATAGAGATCGGCCATGTGCTCGGCCTTGCTCTTGAAAAAGTCGCAGTCCAAGCAATGAATGCCGTCGTCTCTCCACTCGACCCGCATGTGGTAGAGCCCCGTCGCGCAGCCCACCCACTGAATGGGGCGTCCGATCTTGCTCCCCTTCGGTGGTACTTTCTTGTCCATGGTCCCTCCTAGAACGTGTTATCGAACCGGTTGCCCAGTTCCTCTCTGCTAACACCGTGTAGAGCCGCGACCGCGGCAATGAACATGTTGAGGTGTACGTCATCACAGCGCTTCCAGTCGATATACTCCGAGAGATCACACATCTCCTTGACGGCTGCTGCCATACGGTCCGCCATGATATGTTCCATGAGAGGTGGGACCATCTTCTCTGCGTACAGCTCCTCGAAGGCCTTACGTAGTGCATCGAGGTCGGCCTCGAAGGCCGCAGCATATGTCCTGAGCATACCAGACCATACAGGGTATGTCATTTTGGACCAGTCAACAAATGGGGATAGCTTCTGTATCTCCTTGAGCGCGTCGGCCACATAGGATGCTTCGCGCTGCTTCATAGAACCCAGTTCGTCTTGTATAACGGCCATTGTGATATTCTCCTTAGAGGTATGGTTTAGTTAACACCAAGAGAACCAGGCCGGGTGTCCCCGTATGATTGGGAACCCCGACCTGGACGTATCAGGCAACTACGTTTGTGTGTAGGTGTTGCCCTACTATTCTCCTGCGAGTGCGGCCTCGAAGGCCTCGTCGGACTCTGCGGGCACGGCGTCGGGCACTGTCTCTCCGGTCTCGGTGGCGGCCTCAGCGGCTGCCTCGGCCTTCTCGATCTTGGCCATGTATACTGTGATTGCCTCGGCCAGCTCCGTCTCGAACAACTCCTGGATCTCAACCCGGGTGCTAGTGGCAGGCATGTCGGTCAACCGGCCCACGACCCACTTGAGGCGACGAACACCGTACGGGAGCTGACGGCTCTTGCCACCCGCACCGCGACCGGACGTACCCGCTGCCTTGGCGGCCTGACGAGCCGCATCGAAGGTATCTACATCTTCCTGCTTGAACCAGATCCGGTTCCTGTCGTCACGGTAGTGATCCAGGCGACCTTCCTTCGCGATCTTGTTCAGGTAGGACGGATAGATCTTCAGTGGGGCCGCGGCTGTGAGGGACTGCACGTATACGATGCCTTCGATGGTGGCCTCGCCCTTTTCCTTGGTGAGAGCCGAGATGACTGCGACCTCTGGAACAGCTGTTGCGACCATCTTGGTGATTTCGGGGCTCATAGTGTGATCTCCTTGTGTGGGTGTTAGAAACGGCGTTTTACAACTGCGAACTACGTGATAATTATACACCACCTTTCTAGTAAAATCAACTGGGTGTTTTACCTATCGTGACCGCCACCACCTCCTTTCCCTGCCATATCGGTAAAATCGCCGGCACTACAGAACGGGCATGTAATTCCTATGCGGTGGGTCATCTCAGAGGTAGCGTCATCGTAGAATGTCTCACCACACACATTACATATACACTTAGTCGCTGCATGGAAGGTACTCTTCCTGTCCTTGTATCCCTGCGTACTGGGTGGTACGAAACCCACATCATCCTGCGGGTGCATCTCTCTGAGGGTTTCGCCACGGTCTGCAGTCTTCAGGCGGGCCATAGCCCCCTTGGATGGGTAACTTGGCCTGATACCCTTCGGGTGCCTTCTCTTGCCCACCGATATTAGTAGCTTGATGACAGGTATGTAGTCGGCATTCACTGTGAGCATCAACCCACCCGTAGCCATAGTGTGGGGTATCTTGTACTTCTTGACTACCGCTCTTACAATAGCAGTCGCTCGAATCGTCCTCCGCATACCTTTACCTCCTCATCTATACGGTGTAACAGGTGCCTCAGTTGGGTGGCGCTACCTAGGAACACGAAGTGGTGTTCCTTGTAGTCTACGAAGAATCTCTCCTTCATCCAGGAGAACGTCATGAATGCCCAGTTTGGTCCCTTCACGGCGATGACATAGTTCCCTCCCTGTATCTGGTACGCTGTAGTGCTAGATGGAGCCATTAGAGCTAGCCCCACAAGCCCCGCAGGTGTACGCAGTTACCCACCCGTGCCTCTTCTCTCCACAGGCGGGGCACACAAGGCCCTCTTCCGGCTCTCGTCGGCGTCTTCTGAAGACAGGCGCCTTCTTGTGACCTCGTCTTCGTTTAGTTACTGAGGTCCGTCGATGTACCCCTTGAACTCGCGGCATTCCCACACCTCCTCTCCCACGACTCATCCCACTCAGCTCGGTACACATCTAGCCTCTCTAGGAACAGAGCTTTCATGTGACCGTTGAGGATTGGGTCCCCCCTGACTTTTGTACTCACCATACGTACTGCCACATGAGAAGGTCTACGTTCGAGAGTGAATAGCTCTGGGTTACTATACCTGGCTATCCTAAGTATCTCCCTCTCATGAAGCTCAGACATCCACTTATCAACCTCGGAGGCAGGCGTTAGCCATACCCCACGTATCATAGAGGACTTGAGGTGCTTGTCTCCTTTCACTATGGTGCGTACCCAGTCTGGGTGGCGCATAGATAGTACGGCAATTTCCTTTATCTTGTAGTTTGGTTTGTTGGTAATACCACATTCCGCGAGACGTTGCTGGAAGTAGGCACTAAGCTCCACTGCGTAACCCTCCTATTCGTCTGCCTTGCGTAGCGACAATATGTAGTCCGTACCCTCAATACCCAACCGAACCTGGGCATAGGTCTCGTCCGATTCTGGACCCTGCCCGTGCTCAACCGCTGCTGGGGTATCGACATAGCCGCCCAGTATAGATACACCCTCTTTCTGGCCGTTGACGATCCTGGCCAGAATGTTCTGTTTCTTGGTGCGTAGCACAGGGTGGTCGATCTCATCGATCTCTTCCAGGATGAACACCACTGCATCTTCGAGGGCCCGCCTCGTTAGGCCATCATCTAACTCGTTGATAACCATAGTGATGCCCCGTACAGCGCGGGACAGATCCGAGCTACCCTCCCTGAGCCGGATTTTCCCGTCAACCCGGCCGTGATCTTTGGTACCCTTCTCAACGCTCGTCATGTATGTCATTAGGGCAATGACATGGTTGCGATGTAGCTCGTACCCATCCGTGACAGGCATTGGATTGATGGCCGACCTTACATCGGTATTGACGAGGTTTCTCAGTACTTCTACAGCCCCTTGGATTGCATCGGTCTGCTCTATGGTTAGCGCCTCTAGGTAGTGCTGTGACATTACGTACTCCTTTGATAGTGTAGGAAATTAGCAAACCATTACGTGATTTTATTATACCTCCTTTCTTCGAAACAATCAAGTCCGCTTTGCACAGGGGGTCTTACCCATACACCTCCTTCCACTGTGCGTCGACGAGATCTCTTAGCTGTGCAGGGTCTGGGGAGTATCCGCACCCATCGGCCGCCAAGCAGTCAATGCCCCGAGCATTCACCATCTCGCTTTTAATGTCCCACCGTATATGTGTGTGGCCGCCTGCATCGACGGCGTATTCACCCTCTACTGTGGCAATCTTCGAGACGGTCAATGGTTTCCCACACTTCGGACAGACTATAGTAGTCATAGGCATGGTATTATCCTTCATTGTGCTATTACCTCGGTGATCACTACGCTAATCGCGAACAACATAGATATGGCGAGTAACGCGAGGATGATTGTGGTCGCACCCTTGTTCATCATCGGCCGAGTACCAGGTCCGCGATCTGCTCTGGGAACAGCGTAACGAGTAGCATGATGAGCGGCCAATAGTCGCCCTTGCTAGGTGTACTCTTCACGTGAGGCCTCCCCAGGCATCTTGCTGTTGGGTGGATCTGGCATGTCGCGTTCGTCCCATAGTGCAATGCGGCGTACCTTCTCTGCCAGTGGTTGCTCCGCCAGTTCAAGCAACGGCAGCTCGTACTGCTCGAGGAACTCGTTGACACGTGAGGGGTCATCGTCCCCTTCGGTTGTGCCTGATATGATCATGAGGATCAGCTGGGCCTTCAGGAAGTCCATCGCGTCTTTGAGGTGGGATTCCTTCCAGTGTTTGAAGTGGTGGGTAGCCGTATCAAGATGTATGGCCAGGAACTCCACATCGAACTCGAGATCCTCGCAGTGCTCGATCCAGAGGTCGACGTGGTCCTCAGGCTCGTCCTCACGGCCTGGGAGATCTCGTATGGCTAGTATCAGTCGTGCTCGTGCCTTCGTTGTCGATGTCACTGTGTTCTCCTTAGTTTCCTGCATGTGTGTAGTAGTTCAGGAAGCGTACCCTGATTTGACCTGCGGTGAGTAACGCAAGGTCAAAGATGGAATCACCACCCTCTATCCATCGATCAATCCAATGGTCGATAGACTCCTCCTTGGTGTTCTCGAACCCCTTGCCTGTCTGGACGGCTCTAATGATGCGGTCCCTTAGAACCTGATGGCGTGGCATCAGTAGACGCTAAGCGTAGCCATGGACGTATCATCACTGCAGATACTGCAACTGATAGAGACGTCCAGGGAGAACACCCGTACGGCATACCTCCCCGGGTCGTTACATTCTACCTCGAAGAGCCCCTCGGAGGGAGCTTCGTCCAGGTTGATAGCTAGACCGATTGACTCTAGCCACTGTTGCACCGTCTCTTGGTCGCCCCTTGGCAGGGCAGCATTGGCGACATTGGCCGTGATACAGATCAGGTTCTGGTGCTCAGCATCATACTCCACGATGGAGTCGATCGAGACGTACCCCACAGTGATGGCGTTCAGTGAGTCGATGTACTGCATGATGAGGGGCATACATACAGCTATACGATCCCTTGCATGCATCCCAATGGTGATTACGTTCTCGCTGCCAGGGTCCTTGCAATCTTTGGTCGGGGTCATGGTACTCCTTAGTGAGACGTGTGATAGTAAGGGCCTTCCACCATGAAAGGCCCCTCTGTGACTTAGTCGTTAAGGCAGAGGACTTCCCCGGTCTCACGGTTAATGAGGCCGAGGTCCTTGGCGAGCTCGATCTCCCTCTCGGGCAGCGAGTCCCTACCTGCCCCGTTGAGCTCTATCATGAGTAGGGTCTTCTTGAGGCACATATGGGCGAAGTTCTCTACCTCGATATGTGCTTCGTCCTGGAGGCTACGGCCCATGTACCCTTCGTTCATCATGGAGGTAGTATCCAGTAGGTTCTTATCCCTGCACTTCATCCACAGGGACATCCAATGGTCGAAGATGTCTTCGTCGTAGAGCATATGATGTACTGTACTCCCGAGACCTACATCTTTGCCTTCGTGCCAGGCGTCATGTGTTACGTCTTCTAGGAACTTCCGAGCCTCACCCCAGCTTATGCACTTGAGGAAGGCATAGACTGCCGCCTTGCCTGTTTCGAAGGTGGCCCCCTCTCGTATGGCGAGCTTGACCCAATCCCTCGCAAGTACGAGTGGTGTAGCTACATGGCCTGAGATGTCGTCCTGGCCGAAGTAGACATACATGGCGTAGTCATTGATGACCTGCTGGTCGGTGGCGAACCTATCCCAGTAGCCCGGGTCGTCATCTTCAGCGGCCTCAACGTACTCCATAACATTTGCCTCGAGTAGGCGGATTACTTCGTCTCTTGTGATAGCCACTTGGTGTTCTCCTTTGTGATCTGTATTGCACAGGGGGACCCCCACCATGGAGGCCCCCATTGAGAGACTAGCGTACTACCAGTGTTACTTGCTCGCGTTCGCGGGTAATAGAGCCACACCAATGGGCCTGGATGGTGATGTCGTGATGAGTGAGTAGCACCGCTACGACATCATCCTCGTACTTTGTTCTCAGTGTATCCCCCGCTGCGGATGCACCCAGCGCACGGATCCATGCCCATATGATCTTCTCTAGCGAGCCTGGTAGGTAGCACCCCTTAACGGTTGCGTATACGCTGCTTAGTTCCATATACTTACCCCTACTAACGATGCTACCCATGTTGATAGAGATATGGTGAGCGGGCGTCTCGAGTGTCTCCAAGTACTCGAGTAGGTAGTAGAGATACCGACCAATCTGAGGACGGCCGATGTTTTTCATTTCTCGAGCTCCACGATGAGCTGGGATATCAGGAGGAAGGTGTAGGTCTCTACCTCGCTGAGGAACCGTTCCTGAGCAGTAGTGCCATCAGGATGGCCCTCGCACTCTTGGACGGCCCGTAGGGTCTCCACCTCCTCTTCCGTATGGACTTTCTTGAGCTTGAGCTCGAAGTACTCCCTGGATAGGACACCCTTGAGGGAGGGTACGTTGAGTATGGCGTTAACGGCCATCCACACGGTATCATCCTCGTAGGGTGGGTCCGCCTTGCAGTCGGCATGTTCGACAATCACATCGGTGAAGTCGATGTCGAGCATTCCCAGGGAATGGCCCGAGTTATCGAAGAGAGCCTCTTCGGGATCTGGTGGGTAGGCATGTAGGCCCTGTAGGGTCACCGTTATGGCTTGACCCGCCACGATAGGCTCACCACACTTGTGGCAGGGTTCGGATAGGCGGTAGGTTGTGAGATACGAGATTGACATTGTACTCCTTAGATGCCTAGTGCCTGATAGTACCACAGGATGAAACACTGTTCCAGTTGCTCTTCGGTCATACCGAGGAATGCCTCCTCACCTACGGCGTATGAGGTGCAATCCATGATCCACCGGTCGATCATCTGGTATCCGAACCGTCTAGCCATCTCCTTGTAGGCCAGCATCTTGGTAGCCTCTTCGACAGGCATGGTGTACTCTTGTCCGAGGAGCACCGGATCAATCGTACCAGCGTCGGGGGCCCGGTGGGGGGTCCTGAAGACATCACTGACCTCAGGTTTCATCATGGTCTCGAGGGCCCTTATCAAGACGAACTTGGTGAAGTCTACCGTGTCGAGCATGTCCCATTCCGGCTCGGGAGGATTCTCGGGCAGTGTGTCAAGGTGATCGACATACGCCCACACCTCCTTGGCGATAAGGGCGCGGGCCTCGTCTACGATCTGTTCTCTCGTTTGCCTGGTCACTGGTGTACTCCTTTGGGAACGGTGGTATTAGAGAGGGGGCCCTTGATTGGACCCCCCCTGAGAGACTAGAGACTAGAGACGGTTCCTCAATAACAGGCCTCGGATAACGACCTGTGGTGAGGGGTAGGCTCTCTTGGTTGTGGCCGGATCAGAGACCCAATCGAGATACCTCTGTGCGAGGACCTCTGGTTGGGGGTCCGCATCTTCGGGTATGGCCTGAGGAATGGGGCATGAGAGTTCGATGATATTGTTGAGGTCCCATCCCTCCTCCTCTAGGGCAACGATCCACATGGCCACCTCATGGCGACCCCAGTGGTGTGTGAGATCCGAGGATATGACCGCATCGATGATCACCGTCCTTGCTTCCACTTCGTTACCCTTACTGTCTGTCCAGAAGTGGCCTGTTGTTGTGTTCCTTGACATTGGATGGTACTCCTTTGATGGTGTGAGTTGGGGTATGTACTAGAGGGTAACCCTGAGATAACAAGTTACTACCTGATTTAATTATAACCTATTTCTTAGGTTAAATCAAGTCCGATTAGATGATGGGGTAAAACAGCCACCCCCGGCGGAGAACGTATCCTTGGGTACATAGTATGTTACTTCCTATACTTGGCTAGTAGCCACTCTAGGGACTTGATACGCGTGTACAGCTGATCCCTCAGGAGGTCGCCCGAGCGTACCGTCCCGCGTAGGCTGGCAATGATACGGTTGTAGTCTAGGGCCAGTCTCGTATCATCACCACAGAACCAGGTGAGGAACATGTGCATCAGGCTATCCCCCAGGGCGTCTTTGTCGTAGGGTGCTGCCTCCCATATGACGACAGGGAGCTCCCAACCCTGCTCGATGAGTAGGTCGATCCACTCCTCTATCTGCAGGCACGTAGGTGGGGCTGTATCCTTATCAGCCCAGTCCTTACCGATATCCGATTGTAGCATAGTAGCGACCATCATAGCCCGTTGTCCGTTACCCACTTGAGTTCTCCTTTGTGTAGGGTATCAGTAGCCGATTAAGTTACGGACGTCCTTGTTGAACGCTGGGTAGGGGAGGATGCCAGATGCCCTGTAGTCCCTAAGCATCTCCACTAGGTTGTTAGTCCAGTCCCCTTGTCTGATGTGTGCGATTGCGATGATGGTATCTAGCTCGATACCTACAGTGGGGAGTTTGTCGAACCATTCTTCAGCGGCCTCTGATAGCCCGGTAGGCATCCTTTCTATCAAGGAGGATCGTAGGCGTAGGTTTACGACGACCTCCGATATGATGGTGTACAGATAGTAAGACGCCCGATAGGGGTCTTTCGCGTACGAGGGGTGTTCGGGGATGTCTGCAGTGAGCTCGTGGACGAGGTCGTTGATGTAGTCATCTGTACATGAGCGGGAGGCCTTAATAGTCTCTCTCATCATCCTGGGATCAGAGAGGATCTCGTTCACTGATGCCCACAGAGCGTCGTAGTTGTAGAGCTTATCCACTTGAGTTCTCCTTAGTTGAGAGGTGATTGGAAGGTGGTTTCGCGGCTGAATAGGGGTAGAGGGTGGTGATCGGATACGGGGTTCCATTGTAGCGCCTCCTAGTAGTGGTAATGGCGGAGAGTGTGGGTGGGTGTTATTCTAATTACTGAATCACGAGGAATGGTATTTTCCAATGTAGTCTTCTAGAGTTTTCTAGAGTGTAGGGTAGGTGGTGTAGGGTATATTGGACAATAATGTTGATACCTGAGGAAATTAGGAAATTGGCTTTTTGGGTATGGGGAGAGAGGGAGAGAGGTAGAGTGGGAGATACACCTAGAGGGAGAGTGCCACACACCTCTATCTAGGTGTACCTACACATGCATATAAACGGTAAAGAGAGAGAGAGGAGGTACTCCAATAGGAAAGTATAATTACCTAATATCCTAATATATCTTGTATGGTTATCTCTGTATGGGTATTGTATGTACAACCACCCATGTACGACACTAGGGGGTCGGAGCCTCTACCAACCGCCACCCTGTCCTGGGACTGACACTGAGGTAAAGACCCGCGACCCCACCTGTGCCCCCGCGCGAGATAGCTCAGAGATCGCTATCAGCTGGGGGATGCCCGAAGTGCTCCTCGTCTGCGACCATCTCCCCATAGCATCTCTCGCAGAGATGGTCGTATCCGAACTCGTCCATACGCATCTGACCCTTCGGGTTGGCCGCCCTGCCGCAGTAGTCGCAGGTAACTATCCCGTAGTCCTCGTCGCCGACGCCGTCGTCTAGGTGAACTGTTGCCACATTGCCTCCTGTTATCTGATACATTACTCAAAGACAGATGTCCGCCGCGCCAGGCCGTTGGTACTTCGATTCGAACTAGTCAACTTAGGTGGTCCTCGTGGTCCTAGGATCATTGGATCCTCCTCTACTAGGCGCAGCTTGAGTGGGTAACTATGATGTCCTTCCACTCGAAGGATATGCCGATGACGTCCTTCGGGTGCCATTCCTTCTCGACATCATCCAGCGCAAACGTCTCCATGCCACGTAGCTCTACGTCGACCTCTTGGCCGGCGGCTAGATACTTATGGCATTTCGGGCAGAGAATATGTCGCGAGTAGCTCGTGAAGAGAGTCTGTGACACTGTAGCCTCCTCTAAGCGTGATGAACAAAGATAGTCGCCAAATGGTGGTGTGACTCGACGAGGCGCTTCTCGAAGGGTCCGCCCCGAAGGGCTTGTTAGCGTTCGTATCAGTTCTCGACGAGTCCGCCCCGACGAGCTTGGTTTGAGGTATGGAGACTACATTCCATACCTAGCGATCAGGTCTGATCCATCATCCTCCTCTCTCCAGGGTTCCTCATACTCTGGGTAGTCCGTATAGTCTTCCTCCGTCAAGAACCTGGGATCTAGGGCCCTTTCCACTTCGTCCTCGAGGATGTACCTCTGTAAGGCTTGGTAGTTTGGATGGACCCTTGTCCTGCGCATTCTGGGACGTCGGTCGAACGGCATCATATACATGTATGCCGCTGCTAGCGCTTCCGCTAGCTTGTGGAGCGTCGGTTTGTCCATGTTAACTCCTCGGGGAGGCGGTCTGTTGACCACCTCCCCTGATGGTGACTTACGCGGTCGCGGCCTCTTCCTCAGCGATGTGCTTGAGGATGGCTACGACGCGCTCGTCTTCGGGCAGCATCATCACCTGGTCAAACCAGGAGGGCCCACTCCGTCGGGACTGGGTCTTCTGGATGACTGGGGCGTTCCACTGCACCAGTTGGCGCTCGAGCTTCGCACGGCACGCATTGTACCGATACTCAGCGTCGTCGCGGGCGATGAACCACTTGGGGGTCTGGGTCCCTGCGATGTTTTTCTTCACCGCGGGGATACCAGTAGCACCGTTGGTGTCCTGGTACTTCTTCACCAAGCGGCGGGTGTTCATCGGGGTGAGAGCCCCGGTGATCTTCGCCAACTCGATGATCGAGAACTCAGACGCATCAGCGACGCCGACCTCGCCCAAGCGGTCCTCGAACGAGGAAAGAGAAACGTTGATAACGTGCGACATGGAAAACAACCTCCTAGGTTGTAGAGAGAATTGACGTACCTCCTAGTCTAGACTGAATTACGGTGACAGGTGGTGATCTGCATCTTACTTCCATGCTAGCCCCCTATACTACTTACGCTGACTGAGTCGCCAGCGTAAGGCGTAGTATGCCATAATGGCGACGAACACTACGGCACCCGGCCAACCAGCGATCATCCCCCTACCTGCCCTTCGCCAGAGAGGCCATGACGATGGCCAGGACCTCGGGCGAGAGGCGAGTGGCGAGTTGCTCCTCGAAGGTCTTCTTCTTGGCAGCATGCATCGCCTCGGAGAAGGTCTCGGGATCACTGTACGGTTGCAGTGAGCCCAAGAGGTTGGCGGTGCGGAAGAGGTAGTATCTCTCTACCTCATCGTACGTGATGTAGAGCTTGGGGGTCTTGGTCCCAGGGACCTTGCCCATACGGCTCTCGATTTTGTACCCCTCATCGCCCTCACCTTTGTGTACCATGCGACGTACGTTGGTGTCCTTAGAGCAGCCACAGATCCAGGCGGTGCGGCGGATGCCGTACTCCTTCTGGACAGGGTACCCTAGGTACTCCAGCCTCTCGGCCAGAGAGTTGAACGCGCCGTTGGGGACTACGTAACCTGTGTTTGACACTTCTGTCTCCTTGTTGATCATGTGTTGTTCCTCGGCTATCTCCGTAACGCGAACGGTCGTCTTCTTGTCGGACACTTACATGCTCCTTAGAGCTATTCGATCATTGGGTAACTCCGCTGAATGATCTGCCTACGGTGGCGCTCTTATCCTTACCATTGTTCCTCCACGTTACGCGGCTAGATGCCTAACGTCCCATTCACCCACTCGGCGTACACCTTGTTGGCCTCTTCAGGATTCCACCAGCGGAATCCCTCGATGCCAGGTATGTACCCCTCGAGGTGGGCGATGAAGCGGTCGACCTTGTTGTGGTCGTGGCTCCTATAGAGATAGCGACGAGTCGCTTCCCTGTAGGCGATACACGATACGGCAAACTCCTTGCCCCACAACTCATCCATATCCTCGGGCCATACGGGGTTGTCCTTATCGTCGGCCTTATCTCCGTCCGCGTAGTACCCGAAGTACCACACCATAACGAAGTCCTCTACAGCGGCGTGGTCTGTCTTGAACCTGTCCCAGTACTCCACCCCCTCTTGGTGCTCTGCTTCACCGATGTGCTCCTCAAGTACCTTCTCGAATTCGGCACGGATCGCTGCGATCACTTGCTTCTGGTTCACTTCGTACTCCTTATGGTTGTCGATGACTTCCGCGCCTGAATTGGTGATGACGGTGGACCCCTACATCTGATCATTGTTCCTCCAGTCTACTGCAAGTACCTCAGGTACACCCCAACCTCCTTAGCGAGATCAATGATGTACTCATCACCCAGGTCTATCCACATCTCATATTCCATGCCCATATAGCTGAGTCCCTTGAGCTTCGTGAACACCTCAAGTGTGCAATACTTCTGGATCTTAGCGAGGAACCTCGGCAGATCGTTCAGATACTCTGGACCAGGCTTCCACGCATGGAAGGCGAACCCGCGCCTGATGAGCGTATCTATCCTCGCCGCCCAATCCACAACCTTTGTAGTACCCGACGGGCCAATGACCTTAGTCAGGCCCAGGGCTGCGGTGGCCTTGACTCCACGACCCATGAACCGACGCCGACCCATTTTCTCGTCCACGATATACTCCTGTCGAACATGTGAGAGGAGGAGGACACCCCCTGTGCCCTCCTCCGGCGAAACTAGCCGCCCCTCTTGATCCGGAGATCCGACTTAGCGGTTCTACGGTTGCGACGACTCTGTAGCCGTCGAACGGCCCTCTTCGAATGGATTTTACTCATCCGAATCAGGTGCACGCGAACACGTGATTTAGACACTACTCTTTGACCTCCTTATAGACATAGTGCCCACCCACCCACCCTTACTATTAGCCGTAGCAGTAGGCGCTATCCGGGTTGAGATCGAGATCTAGGTAATCTCTCTCTTCCGGTGCGTCTGGGAAGTAGACGGCATACTCCATGTCTTCGATAAGACGATCGAGTAGATCCGCTTCCTTCCCCGATATACGATCTCTAATCTCTTGCAAGCAGTAGAGATCGTATATGGTGTAAAGATCCACTGTACTTTGACCTCCTTATAGACGTGGCGCCACGGGTTGCTAGATAATGTACCGCTCGAAGCCGGCCATTACCGTCTCGATGTCGGCCATCTCAGCGAGGACAACCCGCGCGGTGCGGAGTATCACTGCCTTGCTTGGCCCACTGGCTACAGCAGCTGACTCTGCTGTGAAGTCTAGCCAGCCTGCTGCCTTTCTATGCAGGGCGCATAGGCGGCACATGTTGCTGGCGATAGACTTGCCGAACGTGCTATTCGTATTTAGCACTATACTTTGACCTCCTTGAGATGCCCACCTATGAGGGGGAATCTTCTTCGAGTCGAACACAAAGAGTACATTAGCATGGACTAATGCACTCAGGGGTGCCTTGGAAGTCGCACTCCTCCAAGGCACGCCCTCAGGGCATTAGCTGAACAGGCTCGAGATAAACTCGATCTCCTGTTCGACTATGGTCAGTCTACCCAAGGAAACACCCTCTTCGAGGACGTTACCCGACTCCCTAACCTGAATCAGATCCAGCTCGAATTGAGCCTTCTGCATCTTCAGGTTATCGAGGTGACGGACCAGCTCTGCGCTGCCCGTAGCCGTGTTGAACTGTATGATACCTTGACCTCCTTATAGACATCTCCCACCCGCCCACCCCATAACCTCCGAAACTACCTGGAGTTTATCGCCTCCAGGACCCGAGCCTTGAGGATTTCGAAGACCTCATCAACGGCCTTCTCGGCCGTGATGACCTTGCCCTCTGTCTCCTCAAGGAAGTCTACGGTCCCATCGATGAGATCGACGATCTCATCAACGATACCCTTTCCTACGATTAGGAACACTACTCTTTGACCTCCTTATAGACATAGTGCCCACCCACCCACCCATGGGACGTTACTTGGATAACCTATCGCTTTCTCTCATAGCCTGCTTCTCTTCCTCAGAGTAGAACTCACCATAGTTCTCTATGAGGCATGCATTACAACATCCATGTGAACAACCACCGTTACTATCTCTAACTCCTTCCTTCATTACCTTACCACAACACATACACAACACTAGGATGTTAGCTATCATCTTACTCCTTATCCCAGTATACTACTTGCAGTCTTACGGACACCATGTGGGCAGTCACTGACCACTTACTACGGGGTACTTGTACCACCTCTACGAAGGCCTCTGCCCAGGCCTCACCCTCAGATGAGAACCCATATATACTAGGGGCCTCAGGTGGCTTCATAGATCTTATACCTATCTCAGAGGTGATTACATGACCATACTCATGGGCTACTGACCTCTGGTATGGGCTCCTATTCTTATCCCCTACGAAGTACCCCTCTTCGATAGACTCCCTACCAAAGTAGAACTTCTTCAACATCACATCATAGTGGGTGTTGAATACTATCAACCAGGTATCATGGGGCCAGTTGGGGTGATATGTCACCGCTGTAGCATGCCTGTACTTACCCTCTAGCTTCCTATACCTAAGCTCTATCTCCCTATCAATGGGGAAGAATTGGTTTAACCTACGGAACTCCATAGACACTTCATTCCTCATCTGTGGGAATAACTCTCCTGCGTCTGTATGTCTATACACCTTCTGTCTCCTATTATTAGTACCTTCCATGGAAACCTCCTGTGGAATAGGAAAGGTAAACATGATATTCATATGTCACCTCCTACCCCCCTCTTACCTATTGTGTCTAGTTTTTTTGCAGGGCCTCTCAAAATTCTGAGATGGCCTGCGGTGCTTGACCGTAATGTTGAAGAGGCGGCGAGGGATGGGGGGCGTGGGAGGTAGCGAACGTGGGTGGTTGACAACACCTAATCACTAGACTTGCTAATTACACCATTCCCGGTGTATAATATGGCATGACGTCTACAGAAGAACAAGGCCCAACGCCAGTCACTATGACACCAGTAGACAGACAAGGGCCGGAGATGACACTTGCCGAACAAATACTCTCGGCAAATCCTGTTGAAAACCCGTCTGTATCACGGCAACCCGCCGACAGAGTTGGAGTTACAACTGAGGGTACGGCGATCCCCGAGGTTTCTAGCTCTGCCGACGGGCAGCCTATACTAACGGACGAGGAACAGGACGCGTTGGCCGATGCCGAGTACGACGGCATGTTGCCTGGCCCCACAACGGAGGTAATCAACGCCTACGATGAGGCACGTGCGATTGCTCTACGCAGCCACAGGACCCGTGCCAAGTTTCTCCCTTCCGTCGCCCAGGCACAGGCCCTAAACGTCGACCGTGGTATCATGTATAAGATCTACCGCCTCCTGGTCTCAGGAACCACACCCGAGGCGGTCGCTCAGTACATTCAAACCTCGGATAGCATCACACTAGACCCTGACATAATTCGTACATATCTCGAGACTATCCCCCCTGATCAGATACTCCCACCGACATATCTCCAAGAGAAGTACCGGGGTGCTGACATTGCCATCGATCCTATTGGACATATCTTCAGGATCGTCTACATGATGGAGGAAAGACTTGGCGCCGCTCTTGTTGTTGAAGCAGCAGTGGGCATCCCGTCGGGTGACACTACAGACCTGGCAGAGTCTGTGTTCGGTATGCTCGAATCTACTACGAGACTCCTGCAAAAAATCGGAGAACTGCCTGACAAGTCAGTACGAGCCACCTCAGAGACACCTGCTGGCCCATCGATACCAATAAGCGCGCTACCACTCCTGAAGGACATGCTGGGAGGTTCGAACAACCCCCCTGTGCCTGCCGTGGGGCAGCTCAAGAGTGCTAACCCCAATGCTCCTTAGTCAATTCGACCTGGACCTGATTGCTGAGCGTACACGAGCCGTTTTCAGCTCACCAGAGGCCCACCTCGCACTGGAACAATCAGGTTGGCTAGACGAGCAGCCCACCAAAGAATTCAGAGTTCAACTTGCAACGCTGGACTATGCGTTCTTCGCGAGGTTCTATCTCCGAAGCCACTTCACGAAACCGTTCGGCTCCATCCATCTCGATCTCATCAAGGAACTCCAACGCTCCTTGAACACACCGGGCCGGGTGAACTCTGTTGTCATTATGCCCCGTGGCTTCGGAAAGACGACCCTGGTTACACTGGGTGCACCAGCGTGGACGGTATGCTGTCAGCTGCGCAAGTATATCATCATATGTTCTGACTCCTCAGATCAGGCAGACCTACAGCTCGATAACCTAAAAGACGAGCTCGAGTCGAACGTACGTATCCTAGAAGACTTCGGAGTCCAACGTGGCTCTGAATGGGCCAAAGGCCGTTTTGTAACTGCCACGGATATTCGAGTCGAGGCGTTAGGCGCAGGCAAAAAGATTCGTGGCCGCAAATACAAGGAGAACCGTCCCGACCTTATCATATTCGACGATATCGAGAACCTGGAAGAGGTGAAGTCCGAGACCCAGCGCGAGAGCCGCAAGAAGTGGTACAGACAAGCAGCTATGCGGGCGGGTTGGGAAGACACGAAGACGCTCACCGTTGGGAACTTGTTACACGCGGACTGTTTGCTGGCCGAGCTCATGCAGAACCCGATGTACAGGCGCCGTAAGCACTCTGCATTGGTATCATGGGCCACAAACATGAAACTCTGGGACGAGTGGGAAGCCATCGTCACAGACAAGAGCCTAGACAACGACACAGCACTCGAGAACGGGCTAGACTTCTATCACGCCAATCAGGACGAAATGGACGAGGGGGGCGAGTCCACGTGGCCTGAGGTCTACCCATACTACGAGCTAATGCTGATCCGTGCGTCAGAAGGCCATACAGCTTTCGCGACAGAGCTCCTGAACGACCCAGCTGACCCATCTACGGCTCTGTTCAAGGTATTCAAGCGGTTCAAGACGGAGATTCGTCTTTCCGGCAGCTCGTACGAGACCTGGCTCATACCTCTCACCGGCCAGCCGTCGGTTCGAATGCAGGATTGTGCCCTATTTGGGTTTACAGACCCGTCACTAGGTAGGAACCTGGCATCTGACTTCAGCGCTATCATAATCCTGGCCAGGGCACCACACGGCCTAATGTTCGTAATCCAATCCGACATCATACGGAGGAGCCCAAATGCAACTATCAAAGCGCAAAATGCTTGGGCTCAGAAGCTCAACATTGCCAGATGGGGCATTGAGACTAATCAGTTTCAAGCTTTCTACTTCACGGAGAGTGGCGCTAAGGCTAGGGCCGCTGGAATCTCTCTCCCACTTGTTCCTGTCAATCAGACGAAAAATAAGGAAGTACGTGTACAGTCGCTAGAGCCCGACATCAACAACGGCTGGATACTGTTTCCAGAGCATGGCGCAGAGCTACTGATTGAGCAATTGAGTTGGTATGGGTTCACCACCCACGATGATGGGCCAGATGCTCTCGAAGGGGCACGAACTCTCGCCCTCCGCTGGGAGGGAATGACCTCTGTACAGGTCTCACAGGGGGAGGCACATACCTTCGGGGATTTCGAACGCGACCCACTCGAGCCCGTGGACCCCTGGGCAGGTCACGACGAGGCAGCTCTTGCAGTATTAGAGGATAGAGCTCTAGACCTCGAGATCGACCTGATCGAAGCTGCCAGTGATACTGAAGGCGCCGAACGTGAACGTATCCAGAAGGAGCTCGACGCTGTACAGGTAGCTATCAGTGCTGAGCACAAAGACATCTTCGTTCCGTACGTAGTCACTGGGCGGTAGATATGATCACAGACGTACCGTACACAAGACCATCTGGCTTGAGAGTCCGACTGCACGCGCTCCTCACTCGCGTGTTGCTCGGAAAGCCCCCTGTGCCTTCCCCCCGCAGCGACTTGCCAGGGGATCTGAAGACGGAACCCCGAAAAACGACTACAACAGGTTATGCAGATGTAGATGCCCTGCTGATCAAGATGATCCTCGGTGGCATATCTGTCAACCGTATCAAGATCTACGGCGACATGGAAGAGATGGAGTCTACTCTCGAGGAGGTCTCTGTAGGACTGGACATCCTCTCCATGAACGCATGTGTCCCGCCCAGAGGGGAAGCAGAATCGTTCCGTATAGAGTTTGAGAAGGGTACACCCCAGGGTGCTCGAGATATAGTTGAGGAGACTATCAAGCGTTGTAGGTTGCAAGAGATGGTGGGGAGTATCGTCCGAGATACGTTGATGTACGGTGACGGCTTCTACCAGAATGTAATCACTCGTGATCTGATGGTTTCCCGCCTGATGTATATGGAGCCTGATACGATGGTTCGTAACGAAGGCTCCGACGGGCTGCTAATGATGGGGACGAAGCAGCTAGAGTGGGCATACGAGCAGTATGGTAAGGGCACCACTGAGTTCCTGGCTGGTTTCTACCCCTGGCAGATTATGCATCTACGTTGGAACAAGGTGGGTTCTAGTAAGTATGGTAGGCCCCTACTGTACAACTCACGCTCGTCTTGGGTGAAGCTGCGTGCCATGGAAGAGGCCATGGCTATCAACTGGCTAACTAGGGCGTTCGCCCGCTTGCTGTTCAAGATAGATGTTACAGGTTTGTCGGAGAAAGAAGCTCTACTCAAGATACGCATGTTCAGGCGTAGTCTAGGTGTAGCAAAGACAGAGATGGGCAAAGGAAAACAAGCCCCTCTGACGGTTGCCCGTGACATCTTCTTGGGTGTCTCCTACCATGAGTTAGGCGGCAAGGTTGAAGGGGCCCTATCGAACGTAGAGGTGTTGGATACAGGTTCATCTGGATTTGCGCACCTGGATCCTGTGAAGTACTATAGAGACAAGATTGTGATGGGTACACGAGTGCCCAAAGCATACTTCGGTATCGAAGAGGACATCAATGCCAAGGCGACCCTGACACGAGAAGATGTTCGCTTTGCGCATACGCTTCGTGTTGTACAGGCGCTGGGGACGCGGGCTGTTACCATACCCTGCAGGCTGAGTCTTCAGATGCAAGCCTTCGATCCTGATAGGATCAAGTTCGTAGTATGGTGGCGTGATCCTACCGCCCAGGATCAGGTAGAGAAAGCACAGGCGTACTACTTCAACGCCCGTGGCGACGAGATCATGCTCAAAAACGGTGTTGTAGATAGACAGTGGTCTGCTACACATCACCTAGACATGTCTACTTCTGAGTGGGAAGAGGTAAAGAAGCGGGCTGAGACGGATCTCGATGCCGGCAGAATACCTGATGTGAACCAGGACGAGGCCGCGGACAATAGCAACGGTAATGGTGACGGTAAGGGCGTGCGTGTACTACAAACGGCACAAGGAGTCTAACATGGCTACAGGCCCAAAAAGTCTAACGGTCGAAAGAGACCTCACGATCCTTGAGGACGGTGAACTTCCTACCGGGGTCGTCCTGAGGTATAAGGGCATTGCCCTCATCGACAATATCCTATCTGAAAACAACGTGTTCTATTCGCATACGTTCAATACCCAGGCCATGGAATCCACCAACAAGTTCATGGGGTTGGGTGGTCGAGTTACTGTTTACAGTCGTCATGGTGGTGCCGTGCAGAGAGCAGGCGCGCTCCCTACCGGACTACCTGTCGGCCGTGTAGATAGAGATCTGTATCGCGAAGGTCACGAAATCGTTTACGAAGCAGCTGTCGCAGACACTGCGGAAGGGCGGGACGTCGCAGCACTGATTCGATCAACTGTATTAGGACCTACCTCAGTTCGCTTCATGCCTCGCGGCTTTGAAGCGGAGGTCATGTTGATGGAGGGCAAGAATGTCCTCCGTCCTTCCAGGGGCATCATCAAGGGCATCGACCTTGCGGAAGATCCCGGGATACCTGGGGCAGGAATTGTACAGATCTTCGAAGAGGCGCCATCGATGACCCCGTTCATACCGCCGGAGGAAGATGACATGGATTGGAAGGAAGTTACACTGAAAGAGTTGCAGGAGCATGTTCCGACGTTGCTCGAAGAGGCTCGCGCGGAGACAGTTGGGCAGTTGGAGGAAGCACAGGGCGCCCTTGCGAGCGCTCTTGAGGCGGCCACCGCTGCTGCAGGTGCAGCAGAGTCTGCAACGGTAGAAACCACACTGCAGGTGGCGATTCTCGAGGCGTCTATGATCGGCGTGAGCCGTGAGATCAAGGCGCGTCTTGAGGAGAAGTGCACGAAGCCGGAGGACATCCCTGGCGTCCTCGAAGAGGTCCGCCTCTCGGCCCTCAACGCGTTCATGACGACTCAGAAGACACCTTCCGAGATCACTACGAAGGGAGATGCTCACCCGAACGCGGACGATGATCCCCGTACCGAGGATGGTGCACCCCTTGAGGAGACCGAAGGTGATCCGACGGGGGGTACCCGGGAGCTGTCAGCGGAAGAGCAGAGGATCCTCGAACTGAGTTAGAGCCATCTATCCGACTGGGGACCTTTCGACAACTATGAGGTAAAGACATGAAGAATGCAGGCTATGTAGGCGGTCGACCCGTCTTCGTTCTCGAAGAGGGAGATACCTACGAATCGTATATGAGCGCCCAGAGGTCATACCGCAAGGCGCTTGTGAACAAGTGGGCGTGGCTGCTCGAAGGCACGAAGAAGATGGCAGAGCACATGACTCCATTGCTTGAGAGTCAGTACGAAGCAATGGCCATGGTGCTCGAGAACCAGCAAGCGGTGCATATGGGTATCATCGAGGCAACAAAGACTACGGACATCTCGATGCCCCAGAAGTACACTCTTCCGATCATCCGGAAGGTGTTTCCCGCGTTGCTCGCTTGGAAAGTTGCCAGTGTCCAGCCGATGCCTATGTCGTCCGGCGGTATCGCGCAGATTTTCTACCAGGACTTTCTGCGAGAAGACGTTTCGCCCGAGACAAGCACTACGGTGTCCGATAGCGATTACGCATGGAACATCGAAAACGGTGTCCCGAAGCGTATCAAGATGGAGATCACGTCTGAGACGATTCAGGCGACGAAAGACATCTTGGCAGCCACCTGGTCCACCGAGGTTCAGGAAGACGCTCGTGGGACACTGGGCATCGATGTCGAGGCAGAGTTGATTGCGCAGTGTGCGCAAGAGATCCTCCGAGAGCTTGATACCCGCATGATCATCGAGATCCTCCTCGGTGCAAGCGCTGGCAATGCCACGTGGGCATGGACAATCCCAGCAGGTATCCAGGCCAAGGAACACTATGAGACACTCGGGCACGCGTTGGTCGATATGGATGATCTACTCTTCGGCGCCCGTTACCGGCGAGGCGATTGGATCATCGCAGGTCGAACAGTATGTTCGTACATGCGTAAGATGCAGACATTTGTACCAGAGCCACGCAACAACGTGAGGTCCGGGCGGCGGTTCTCGATGGGTACCGAGTTGATAGGCCGCGTCACTGGCTACTGGGACGTCTACGAGTCATCCATGTCAGCTATGCTTGTGAGAGCAATCATGGGTGTATACCCGACGACCCAGATCGACACGGGCTACATCTTTGCTCCCTATGTGCCCTTGACGCCCATGCCCTTGATCTACGGCGAGTTCATGGCATACGACGATGCCACCCTTCCTGGCGCGTACGTGAACACGGACAAGTGGTCACGTAACATCCGTACGCGGAATGCCAAGAAAATGGTGGTCGGCGACCTGTTCTGCACCCTGACCATCTCAGCCTAGGCGGGGCTGTCAATATGCTCGTGAACGTAAGGAATAGGACTGGGGTAATCCAGGTTCTGTCGCAGGCGGGAGTGACACTGAAACCAGGCATCTGGCAGAAGGTGTCACTCCCGAAGGTGACTGTCCTGGGGCTCCATAAGCGTAAGACCATCGATGTAGATTGGGATGATCTGTACGCTTCGTCCCAGGATGACGTGCTATGGCAGAGTGAGGGCACAACCCACATGCTCTGGATGGCACCTTTTTCCCTGGCTGACGGGTATGCCACAGCATCAGAGGGCCTGATACGGGCACTAACAAACAACCATTTTGACTTGTATCTACTCCCTTGCTGGTTCGCGGTATATAATGGGTTGCATCCCAGAGTGCAGAAACTCCTTAGCCGGGGTGTGCCCGAGGACCTATTCCTGCGTGTTGGTCTATGTATGGCTACTCCGGGTGAGTTTAGCAAGCTCCCCACACCGTACCGGATTGGCTTAACAATGTACGAGTCCGACAACCCCCTTGAACGGCATCCCGAATGGAAGCGTAACTGTGGGGAGGTGGACGCCTTGTTCGTACCGAGTAGGTACTGCAAGGAGATCTTCAGTTCCTTCGTGAACAGACCCATCCGTGTCGTTCCGCTGGCCACCAATCCCATGTACAACGTTGGTCTGAAGAGAAAGTACACACCCAAAGACACCTTCACATTCTTCATGCACGGTACTCTAACGGAGCGCAAGTCGCCCAACGAGACATTGGAGGCCTTCCAGAAGGCGTTCCCCCGCGACCAGTTTCCCCATGTCAAAATGGTCTTCAAAACGAGGCTCGGTATCTTTGGTCTCGGACAGCACCAGCTGCCTAAACCAGATGACGACCGTATCAGCATCTACGACCACGATTGGTACGCAAGCCGACTCCTCGACCAGTTCAACGAAGCGGATGCGTACCTCTTCCCCAGCAAGGGCGAAGGCTATGGTATGACCCCCCGTGAGGCCATGTTCGCAGGTCTACCGACCATATTCTCAGATAATACAGCACTCAAAGATATAGTAGACGACAAATACAATTGGCCCATTCCGATGGTGAAAAAGGAGAAGACAGTCCTTGGCGGGGACTGGAGTCTCCCTGACTGGGACTATATGATAGATGTGATGCGCTGGATGGTTGCTAACCCAAAGGCGGCACATCAGAAAGCACAGAAGGCTACACGCTGGATTATGGCCGATCAGGGTCAGCCAGCTGTCGCAAGTAAGTGGGAGGATGCCCTAGCATCGATTGACGTGATGTCGCAGAACAGAGGTAAGGTACTACACTCTGAAGTACTATCCCATGGATCGATACCTAGACTACTAGTAGAACACGGGCCCTTCTTCAAGATAGTCAAGGAGACGATCCCCCACGGTTCGAGCGTGTGGGATATAGGTGTAGGTAGCGGGTTTGCTATAGGGGTACTTAGTCAACTAGGATATAGAGTTTCTGGGGTCATCGAGAAGGACCTCGGAGCTGCCATGGAGACTATCAGGAAACTATACGGTACCCTTCCCATGTGGGTGATGTCACTACTTGAGTTTACAAAGTATGCAGCACCTATTATGCCTCCCGTAGCATTTATCTCACAGGGGGTGTTACAGCGTTACTATGATGCCGAGATCGCCGTCATCATACGTGGTGTACTCCTGCGGTATCCAGGCAAGCCTATAGTGATCTCCGTACCGTCGATCCATTATCCAGGCGCATTTGCCCCGGGGTCGCGATTGATGGCCCTCGACAATTGGTGGCACATACTACGCCAGTTCGAAATATCTAGGGCATGCTACTATGGGCCTGGAAGACGACACATATGCCTTGTTATAACAGGCCTCAACGCGAACGTACGGGGTACACTAACCCGTAATATGGGGCGGATAGCTGAGAACGTCTGGCGTCCCGGGGAGATGGGCGAGAGGGTCTTGTAGTGGTTACACAGATAACCGTTAGAGTATATACGGGCCCAGGTGCAGGGAGCGAGTCTGACGCAGCGTCGGGCATTGACTTCGTCAGTGTCGATAACGCCCTCAACACACTAGCTAACAGGGCTAACTTCCCACTTGATATGGGCAGCCGTAGCTTTGAGAAGTGGCTGAGGGCAAGGGTCGACGTCGTCCCAGATAACTACGCGAAAGACTTTAAAGTCTGGGGCGATGGTCTGCTTCAGGCAGAGACCATGATGTACTATGGTCTCGCAGACTCTGGCTTCACCCCCACAATGGAGCCTTCTAGTTTCGCGATCGGCCAGTTCATTCTCTTGACATCCGAGAACAAGCTACTGTGGGACACGTCAGAGTTAGTACTCGAAGGGGACGTCACAAAGTGTCTCGTCTTACAGCTATTCGTCGGGGCGAATGCAATCCCTGGCAACTGGACTCAGGAGACTATCTACTATGAGTGGACCGAGGCCTGATAGGCGTTACAATCTACTCGTCCTGAAACCCCATGATAGCTTGGAGATAGCCCTCGAGACCCCCTGTGCATCCCAATGGCAAAAGGAGTTCGAGGTACAGCTGCGAGAGGCTACACAGATACGATTGGTTCCTGTGTCCCCTGGCTTCCCTGCTGTTACTGTTAACCTTCATAGTGGTAGGCAGTGGGTCTACTTCAGGAAGATACAGGGGAGAGTACTGACACATAATCTGGCCGTTGTGGATAGGAATGTCAGGCACTATATTGGCTGGGAAAAGGGTGACGAACAGCACTTGGTCGAGATAGGACCAAACGGGGAAGTGACCGTTCTGTAGGAGGAATCATGGCTGCACCAGTAGGTGTTGAAAACGGGGCTCTTAGACAGATAATCGATAATAACGGTGCAGAGGTGTTTGGTGAGGTAGTTAGCGTACCAACGACAAACACCGTACTGGGGCGCCTGAAAGCCATCGCGGATGGTGTGGCAGGTGTAGCCGCCGCCGATGCCCAGGAGATGAGGGGTTTCACCGTAAGCACGATTGTGATTGCGATGCCTGCCTTCTCCTTCAGTGCTCCAGCCCTCGCTGCCGCAACACAGGCCCTGGTATCTGTCCTTGGTGGTGGGGTGATGTATACCCTCGAAGGTACGGGACCTACACCCGCCGTGGGGCATTACCTGCCTGCTGGGTCTACTATATCTGTCACAGGGAATGCGGACATCAACAATCTGCAGTTCCTAAGGCAGGCAGGCGTTAACGGTGATGTCACCATCACGCTGTTCTACTAGGAGAGGTGAAACATGCCAGTAAATCCAGTAGTTAGTGCAGGGGGCGGAGCAGATCTGACTGCAACGGATGCTGCTATAGCAGACGTCCAGGCCGATGTAGGCAACCCGTCTGTCAGGACGAACTTCCAGACGCTTGAGGCGATGTTAGGTCTCCCTGATGCGGTGAACTCGTCCTTGGACGACATGCTCCGTACAGGTATGGACTCCTCAGCTGTGAGCGCCAACCTTGATGGGTCCATTCTCGAGGTACTCAACTACATCATCGAGAACATGGGCGGTACACACGCACTAGTCTCCACTGTGGGGACGGACACACAGAACTGGAACACTCAGACAGGTTCATCGGGCGAGTCTGGAGAGGATCTCGTCACGATCGGGGCGAATGACACGGACTATATCTTGCATTCACTGTTGCTGGATGTGAGTGCGTGCACCAATGGTGCGGTGATCTCCGTGAAGCTATTTACACAGATCAATGGCGTCGAGCGGAAGGTCTACGATCAGAACTTCACAATTGCTACGGATACGGACGGTCTGTGGATCGTCAACGGCTCTGTGAGCATCCACGAGGCTCTGAGGGTCGAGATAGAATCGGACACTAGTGAGAGTGTAGCGATTGCTTACGACTATAGTCTTGAGTCTATGACCTAGTCGGAGGTACCAGATGAGTCTCCTTATACAGCCTGCCGCTGCTGTAGATGCTTCCGTAATAGATATCACTATCACAGCCGGTGAAAACCTGGCTATACGTGATGTTGTGCGCACCTCGCAGGGTGCTCTCGGGGAAACAGGTGGTAGGGCGTACAAAGCAGATGCTGACTTGCCTGCAGAGAGTACTCTCGGGTGGATCTTTGGCTTCGCCACAGAGGCTATTACCTCAGGCAACGAGGGGTCTATACGTATCGCAGGTAAACTCGGTGGCTTCTCCGGGTTAGCCGTGGGTGCACTACAGTATATTAGCGAGACGGATGGCGAGATCACTGAAACAGAGCCCGCAAATTCTCTCCTTATGGGTGTCGCGGTTAGTACAACAGAGATACTTATCAATACGCGGGGCTCCAACGACCTAGTTGCTGGGGCGGGAGGTACTAAAGGCTACATTGCAGGTGGTGCAACAGCCTCAGGTTACCAGGCCACAGCTGAGAGAATAACCTTTTCTACGGAGGTAACAGTTACACAAACAACTGCGAACCTGTCCCTTGCACGGCACGGACCAGCAGGTCTCAATGGTGGTAGTACTTTTGGTTACTTTTCGGGAGGTTACTCAACTGCAGTTACAGTCAATACTACAGACCGACTTGTATTTAGCGGCGATTACACAGTTGCACAGACATCCGCTAACCTTAGTGCTGCGAGGTACAATGCCGCTAGTGTTAGTGAAGGTAGCGTTAAGGGCTACATATTGGGGAGTGAATCACCACCAGGTACTGACGTAGCTACAGCCGATAAGATAACCTTCAGTACACATATAGCCACGGCACAAACTACCGCGAACCTATCGCTAGCTAGGCGTAGTCTGGCAGGGATGAACGGTGGTGCTACTAAAGGGTATGTCGCAGGTGGTTATACCATCTCAAATTATGTAGCCACAGGTGACATCATTACGTTTTCTACAGATTCAACAGCCGCAGCAACGACTGTGAACCTATCACAGGCCAGGTTTTCCCTCTCAGGTCTTAGTGAGGGAGAAACGAAAGGCTACTGGCAAGGTGGTAACTCGGCTGCTATAGTCAACACAGGTGATAAGATTACTTTCTCTAGTGATACCACAGTTGCAGCTACGACTGCAAACCTAAGCGTTGGAAGGCAGAGTATGGTCGGCGTTAGCGAGGGGGACAGCAAGGGATTCGTCCTGGGTGGGTATTCAGCATCGGCGAAATCAGTTATCTCGGACAAGATAACCTTCTCGACCGACTCATCGGCAGCTGCGACATCCGCCAATTTGACTGTTGCGAGGGATAAGTACGGTGGTCTAAGTGATGTGGTGTCATAATGAGTTTACTACTGATTCCGACATCAGCCGGGGCCGGGGCTGGAGAGTACTTAGATATAGAGGTGACTGCAGGCACGGACCTTGCCATCAGAGATGTCGTGTATATCGATGTCCTGGGAAGGACGGGTACACCTGGTAGGTTATACAAGGCCGACGCAGATTTACCCATCACGAGTACCTTGGTGTGGCTCGTCGGATTTGTAACCGCAGCTGTTAGCGAAGGTGAAACCGCTACGGTCCGTATATATGGTAAACTTGGTGGCTTCTCAGGCCTAACACCTGGAGCTGTACAGTATATTGATACCGTAGATGGTCTACTTACTGAGTCGATATCAACACATATATCACGCGTAGGAGTAGCACTCAGCGCAACAGAACTACTAATCAACTCACGCGGTGATCAGAGGACATTATACCAGGGAACGAAAGGGTATATACCTGGTGGCTTCACCCCGTCGGTTACAGACCTGACCGATAAGATCACGTATGCTATAGAGGTAACAGCTGCCCAAACAACTGCTACGATATCGACAGCTCGTGCAAACATGGCAGGTCTAAGTGATGTGGCCACTAGAGGTTATTGCTTAGGAGGCCCCTCACCATATCTTACAACAGCTGACAAGATTGCGTTCTCATCGGATGTTGCATCTGCGCAGACAACAGCCGACCTAAGTGTAGGACGCGAATTCATTAGCGGTCTTAACAAGCTATACGAAAAAGGGTACATAGGCGGAGGCAGAACAGCCGACACCCCCTCTGCAATGGTTGTCTCGACAGATATACTTACATTTAGTACCCAGGTCACAGCAGCTGTAACGACGGCCGACCTAAGCCAGGCCAGGTTCGGCTATGGTAGTGTAAGTGAAGGCAGGACGAAAGGGTACTGGTCAGGTGGGTATACGGCAGACCAACCAGCTGTTGTTGCTACTGGTGATAAGGTAACATACTCTAGCGATACTACGTCCGCACAAACAACTGCTAATCTAACCTCTGCCCGCGCAGAGGTTACAGGTGTCAATGGTGGTACATCGAAAGGTTACTTCCTAGGTGGCTACACTGCCTCCTCTGCCGTTGCAACGGCAGATAAGATAACATTCGCCACAGATACCGTTACAACACAAACAACTGCGAACCTGTCCCTTGCACGGCACGGACCAGCAGCAGGCCTTAGCGAAGGCATATCTAAGGGTTATGTACTAGGAGGGTATATTGCGGGTGCTTCAGTTGTAGCGGACAAGATCGTATTCAGTGTAGATTCTACAGCAGCCCAAACAACTGCTAACTTGACGGTGGCTAAGTATGGAATATCTGGTTTCGGTGACTCTCTATAATACAGGAGGGACCCCCGTATTATGATGACACGTGAAGAGATCGAACAAGCGGTTGTTGAAATGGAGGATGCTTTCGATGAAATACAGCAGCCTCGTACGCCCTTTGTACTACAACACTTCGTTGTCGGTGAGCACGATGCAACACCTCAGCAATACGCGCAGTGTGTACTGGAGATGCAGATCGCGTACGATAACATCAGGCTCGCTGACATCAATGCCCAGAAGATCGGACTTGAGATAGCCCAGTTTGAAGTTCAAGACACCCCCCTGTGCAAACTGGAGATACAGGAGAAACGCATTCATCTCGAGCAGCAAGACAGGGCCCGTCTAGGGGCTCTACGGGAGTTCAGTGCCCTGTATGTGATCTGGAAAAGCTTTGGTCGTACTTATACCCGCGGGGAGCTTGATGCAGGTCAGGAGGAGTACTGGGTTAAGAGGCTGACACGCCAAGCCATGCAAGGCCTGAATGCAACAGGCCGTATCTCCGTCGGGGACCAGGATGCTCTCAGGATGATAGGACGTACAGTCCTTCCGGCCCTGTCTGAATCTGACCAGGTACAGGGAAGATACCTTCAGGATACCAACCCACTACTCCCCAGGCAGAGTAGTGCTGAAGCCTCCCTATCTAATGAGGATATTTCTGGGGTACAACAGAGGTATCTGGCGGAGGGTGATATAAAGATAATCATCGCCGTTCCGACAAAGGAGAAGGCCACAGAGGGTCTGCAGTGTATAAAGGGCCTGGAGACCCCCGGACATACACAGATCAAGATCTTCAACGCATGGGGCAAGTCTGTAGCAGATAACTATAATGAAGCTGCAATGCTGGCCGTCTCTGACGGTGCAACATATATGCTATGCGTTGAAGATGATACATTTCCTCCTACGGACGCTCTTCTGAAACTGCTCGACTCAGGTATGGATATCATCGGTGCATGGTACCCGAAGAAGACGGACGTACGTGAAGGTGCACCTATTGAGTTGGTTGATGGCGTTAGAAGGCCTATGGTGCAGGATGGTACAATCCGTGAAGCCTACACACTAACTCAGGGGTGTACCCTGATAAAGGTGGATGTATTCAAGCATATGCCATACCCCTGGTTCGTAACAACAAAGCATCTGACCCAGGACAGCTTCTTTAGTCAGAGAGCTAGAGATGCAGGCTACAAACTATGGTGCGATACCGCGATCATATGTAGGCATATTGATCGAGAGACAGGGAGGGAGCACTCATGAGTGTCGCAACGTATGTTACATACCAACTGCTCAATATAGAAGGTTCAGGTATGCAGCCTTACTATCAGGTTGCACAGGGGGGTATGGAATTCGATGGTGGCCATTTCGGTGTCGAAGGGAGATATCTAGGTTACCTACTTGGTAACCCCTCACGCGTTAAGGACACTCTGAAGGCACTCAGACCTTGGGGGGTCGTAGAGCTGACAGAGTCAGAGGCTATGCAATGGGCCGAGACGTCCGTTCCCGTGAATACGCTAGATATTAACGGGAGATATCTAGGGGCTGTATCCATCGACGTGGGCGGTCGTATTACCAGGTCAAGTGCCGGATCTCCCTGGTCTCCGCCACCCCGTGTGGTCAACTCTCGGAAGATAGCCGCTGTTGCATCCTTCATGGAAGAGCTGCCCGTCTTGCAGGATGCCATCGACTACATCGATGACATTCCGGACATGTTCGCTGCCAAGGTTGTCTTGAGGAAGATGTGCAAAGCGATCTATGCCATATTCTACTACACGGGTATGAGTGAGGACTAACCAACATGGCTCTCTCAGCGCCCCAGCCCCCATCTGGCGAACCTGGCAGTAATGAGGGCTGGAAGTATTGGGCCGAAGGTATATCTGGTAACCTCAACAGAATAGCCGACACACTCGAGACGGTCCAGACAGACGTACAGGTCATAAAGGTCGACCTGGCGGAGAGGAAGGTAGCATCGAAGTTTTTCCAGGAGAAGCTAGTTGACGTGTGTACGAAAGTACCTATCATGCAAAGGGCTATTACAGCACTCAAAGTAAAGGCAGGTGTATGGGGTCTCATCGCAGGTATTGTGCCTGTAGCTATCGCACTGGTGTACTGGATAATGTCTAAGTAGTCTAGGGGGACCAATGAGTACTGAAGACGGGAAGATTGAGGGCGTCGCGTTCGCGATGATCGCCAAGAACGCACAGGATGTGCTTCCTGGCATTCTCAGGATGGCCAATGAGCTGTTCGACGAGGTCGTTGTAGGTATAGATCTGTCGAGCACAGACCACTCGATAGTACTTGCACAGGCGGAGATAGGTATTGGTTCAGTGTACGTGTTTGACACCAAGGACTTTGCCGGTGTCGCACGTAACAGGGGCCTAGAACTGATCAAGTCTCCATGGGTGTTCGTGTTGGACTCTGACGAGAAACTGAGCCTTAGAGCCGTTAGGTGGTTACGGGAGCTTGATCTATCCAAGACGAGTACACGTGTTGATATCTACACACTACTCCGGGAGACGAAGGTCGGGAATGACGTCATCGCGATGGAGTGGATGCCTCGTTTGTTCAGGTCGCGCTTGAGGTATACCGAGGGCCTGCACGAAACGCCACTAAGGTCTAAGAACAGTACAGACCCTATCAAGGCCCCACAGAGCGCCAAGATCCTACACCACAAGACGGTGGAACAACAGAGACGTAGCAATGCAAGGTACACTGTCCATTCGGGTGGGGCACAGGAAGGCCCCGTCAAACTCAACATCGGTAGTGGTGGTAGGCCCCTGAAGGGATTCATCAACATCGACTGTGACCCTAATGTGCCAGATGTAGCCTGCTTACTAGACATCACGCCGGTGCAGCCTTGGCACGACAAGACATTCCCGTATACAGGATGTCTACCATGGGGAGATAACACCGTTGATGAGATCATTGCCTGGCACATCCTGGAGCACTTTAGCTACCACCACGCGGATCTGGTTGTTAGGGACTGGGTCCGGGTCCTGAAGCCAGGGGGCCGTATCGAGATTGCGTTCCCTGACCTTGACTCACTCGCACAGGGCCTCATCGACAAAACTACGCCATATCTGCGTGTTATACAGCTGTTGTATGGTGGCCAGACTACACCAGAAGACCGTCACATGACCTGCCTCAATAGGGGCTGGATCTTCGGCCAGCTTGGGGTCTGGGGATGTGATCGTATTGCCCTCATTGAGTCAAGACCGGACGAAGGTAATCGAGACCACGAGATACGTGTGGAGGCATACAAACGTGCGGAATGATATTGCCTTCACTATGGTCGTCCGTAACGCCGCACCCTTCCTGCCCGATGTTCTGGGTACGGCCTTGTCTCTCTTCAATGAGGTCGTCATAGGGTACGACGCATCTTCCACAGACGATACTCTCAAGGTGCTGTTGGATATACTAGGCTTCGAGACAAGGGCGAATGTGGTCGCCTTCCGTAACGTCGAGTTCGCGATGGAAGCGCACAACCGTGTCCAGGAGCTGGTGAGAAGCCCCTGGACATTCATGTTGGACGCTGACGAGCTGATCTCGCCAACACTGTACACGTTCCTGGAGTCGTTCAAACTTCCTGATGATGACGACCGTATCTCGACATTTCTCATCACCAGAGAGAATACCATCGCAGGTCAAATCCCCCTTATCCGGTCCTCGGAGGTACACTATAGGCTCTTCCGTTCACGTATGCGGTACATTAGCCAGAAGCACCAGTTCATCCAGGTGGACGCTGAGGAGGTAGCCTCGATCGATCCACCTGCAGTGATCTGGCACTACAAGACGGCCAAGCGACATAGGCAGTCAGATGCAAGGATCTCGACGTACCCAGATAAGTGGCGAGGAACCCACGCAGGTGAGCCCGTCTTTCTGATGATAGGTGAAGGCAAAGATAATCCAGATGGTTCTTTCGTTGTGGTGTCACCAGACCCTAACAGCGGGGCCGACCTGTGTTGGGACTTCAGCCTACCCCTACCCTGGACAGAGGACAGTGTTGAGGGCATCATTGTGGGGGATGTCATAGGCATGCTCTCACCCATGCAACTAGAGTTCTCGGTCATGGACTGGTATCGGGTTCTCAAGCCGGGATGCGCTATCATCTTCCGCTACAGTTCATTGTCTTGTCACATCCGTAAGACATTAGACTCCTGCGGATGCCTGGACGTCCTTCTAGGGCATACAGGTGCGGAAGGCCTTGTCAGTATCACTGCACGTAAGGGGCTATAACATGAAACAGAACAGACTACCAGCGGAGGCCATCCCCGACGATATCAGGAGGTACTACGAAGCCAGATTCGAGAAGAGGGGTACCCTACCAGTAGCTACAGGTCCCTTCAGGATACCCCGATTTACGGATCCAGGTCCGACAAGGGTATACAGGACACGGGCGATGTTCTGGTACCTGAGGCAGTTCCTGAACTGCCAAACCGTCTTGGAAGCCGGTTGCGGTAGGGGTAATTCCTCTATCCTTCTGAAGGGCATCTTCACGAGCGTGACCTCGTTTGATATCTCTCCGTCACTGGCTAATTTTGCAGCCAGATGGGCGGGTGTGGAGACATTCGTGGCCAATGTGGACAAGTTCACACCAGAGACAAACTACGATCTGATCGTGATGACAGAGGTCCTTGAGCACACGCTTGATCCACTATCAGCGGCACAGAGGTATCTTGAGCATTGTTCGTTCATGGTAGCCTCGAGTCCCGTAGCGGAGGAACTCAATCCTGCCGGGGCGTTCAACATAGATAGGTTGGACGACGTACGAGCCGCGGGAGATACCACGGGGCACATCTGGTCGCTCGATGTGGAAGGGTTTCTAGACCTCTTTAGAGGCTTCCACGTAATACACAACGAGGTCGTAGGACCGAGCTGCCTCGTACTCGTTCGAGGAAAGGCCCCGCTACCCCCTGTGCCGAGTGGGCGTGAGAGGATACTACCATGGGAGTCAGTGTAGCAGATTTGAGAGAGCGCCTTGAGCTGAGGTACTCAATCACTTCGTATAGCAATACACAGTTCGAACTCTGGCTGTCGGGTGTACTGCGTTGGTATAGCCGTTTCAACCCACGCATTATAACCACCACGATGGTCTCTACGCCAGGACAGGACACCTATGCACTTCCTGGCAACTGTGTTCTGCTCATAGATGTGCTATACCAGGACGCAAACTGGGTAGGCTCGCTTCAGATGTCAGATCTCAGCAGAAGGCGTGGTACGTCCAAAACCAGACCATCTGACCTGCTCGTTAGGGATATAGAAGACGACTCCGGGACGTATAGGGCCTGGGAGATGTGGGAGCAGGAAGCAGGCAACGTCGTATTCGTAGACAAGTTCGGCACTACCGTAGAGACAATAGCCCTCAAGTATACTGCAGAACATACCTTGAATCCAGCCAGGGACGAAATAGAGACCATCCCCTCCTACGACGCGGACCTGATTGTGGGCCTGTTACTAGTAGAGATACTACAGAGCATCGCAATTATGGCGGCGTCAACCGAGGACTGGGCGGAGGGGTTACAGCGTGAGACATCCCACTTCATACCTGGCAATATCCGTCTGTTGATAACAAGCCTGCGCAGAGCTGTCCTGGACAAGTACATGGTTAGAGCAGTAGGGGTCATAGCGTGAACATAGCCGTACGACGAGTGCAAACACAAAGGGTTATAGACGGGGACCCGTCGACCATTGTCGTCGTGCGCAATGCGCGTAACTCTAACGATGTACCCACACAGGCAACATGGACATTCACAGGGCGTGTGTCTGCTTCTGGCCCCTACCGTGGTGTAGAGAGTTGGCCACGAGGCGGTATGGGGGTCGAGCACGCGGTAGGACAGATCAATCATTGCATCCTAGCAGCATGGGACGAGGCAGCTCTGAAGACAGGGGACCTCGTTACGTGTACCAACGATGCAGTGCCTTCGGTCATAAAGAAGTTCAGAGTTGTCTCATGCTCTATGTACCCCTTTAAGTTGGAGGCGACTTGTAATGAAGCGCAGTGATATGATCGCCGCCGTAGAGGCCTTACCTCTGGGACCACGCGCACCTATTCTAATCTGTGGCAACTGTGGTGGCAGAGATACCTTTGCAGCATCCACAACGTTCCGCAAGATATGTGTCACATGTACCATTTGTGGACATAGGTACGAGTTCGAGAGAGAAGTATGATGGTAGATGTCACAGATTTCTCATCTCTTATGTACGAGTTTCTCCGCGAGAACGCTAACGCGTCAGCGGTTAGAGATACGTTAATCGCAGGGAGAGATAGCATCATCGAAGTAGGAGGGTTGACTGAGGGAGCGATACAAAGCGCCTTCGAAACGCGCCTCGCAGACGCTGGACTATCGGCTAAGGCTCTGTTCGCCGTCGTTCAAGATGCCGGCGATGAACAGACTCGCGGCCAGGGACACTTTGAGAACTGGGTAGTAGTTCGGATAATCGACCGAGGAATGGGTTATCGGAACATCCGCCGAGTGAAAGCTCAAATGATGCTCAAGGTCGTAGAGGACCTCGGAAACGTACTCCCAGGATATGGAGGTGTAAATGGGCCAAGATACTCGGGTCGTACCGGTCATAGGTATGATCCTGTATTCGCAATCGAGTATGATGCGATGACCTTCGCATGTGTTCACATGTTCGCAGTTCACTAGGAGGCCAATAACATGGCAGGTCGTAACGAGATATCTACAGGCATTGGCCTGCGAATGGTCAGAATCGCTCTGCGCGGTTCGGACAACATCATCACGGTGCCTGATGGCGTCGCGGTGGGGACGGCTTACAACGGTCTTCGGATCGGTGGGGCGGTCGCCTTAACGGTGACTATCCCGGAGCCCAACCGTGTTATCGCACGTGGAGATGACCGGGCGTACCATACCTTCCAGCTACCCCCGACAGAGAACCCCTCAGGAGAATTGCGAGTCTCCAAGACTGCTATGGATATTATTGCCATGCTTACTGGCACTAACATCTTCGGTGTCTCTCCCGCGCGCAAGATCGGGTTAGGTACTGATAAGCAGGGCGAGGAGCCCGCGATTGTGATGTGGGGTTCGCGACAGGCAATCGACAGCGACCAGAACAGCGCATACTTCGGCCAGCAAATCTGGCAGACGTACGTACTGCTGAACGCGCTTGCTACGCCTTCTCCCGCTTCCATGGAGGACCAGGCGGTAGGTGAGCTCACCTACTCTGTCGCTGCCAACGATGCGAGCGTGGACGAGATGGGTACGGCCTTCACAATCGGCGTCCATAACTTTACCAAGGCCCCGTACCTCATGGTCGTTACCTTGGGCAAGTTCATGATCGATGTGTTCCTCGGAGATGCCGCACAGGTGGCGTTCACGCTCTCCCAGACAACGGTCGATACTGACGGTTCACTCGTTGTGGCCGTTGGTGGAGTCGTCCAGACTATCGTCACAGACTACACCGTCACCGGCAACGTCGTGACTTTCGAGGGCGGATCCACACCGGGCGACGGCGCCAAGATCGTGATCGAGTACGAGTACGTCTAGACTATCTAGACCAGACTAGGTGTAAGGGGGACCTCTTAACATGCCTAGCCCGAAACAGCAGGTAATCGAGTTCGCTGACGGCGAGATCGATGTAAAGATTACACTTAGATCCGCAACAGTAAGAGACGGGCTTCGGAGGGTCGCGTACCGTCAAGAAGGCGAAGACCTCTTGAAGGTCGAGAAGGCCAAAGAGGTAACGACAACTCTCGAATCCCGTCTCTTACTGTCGGAAACGTGGCTATCACTTATTGTATGGCCATGTTGTATGGCTTGTGTGGCCGGCATCGATAACAAGCCAGACTCTACTAGAAAGATCCTCGTACCTATGGACCTCGAAGATTTCATGAATCTGCCTGAGGCCCTAGCCATCGCGTGGGAGAATGGCGCCTTCGAGATGAACCCCCATTGGACACCACCATCGAGGGACACCGAAGGCGAATTGACTGAACAGGGGGAAGAGAGCGAGCCGGACGACAAAAGCGACTCACAGACAGAATCATCGCCCGGCTCAGACGAGAAAACGATGGGGACGACGGAGCCGACAACTTCGAATGGGACCTCAACCGACCCGAAGAGTCCTGGGGAGTCTGGAGACTGATGCAGAGCTTCGACTGGAAGTTCATGCCTGAGCCGGGAGGTCTACTCGACCAACCGGACTGGTTAATCGATGACCTGCTCACGATTTCTTGGAGACACCAGATCCTCAAAGAGATGTTCGGCACAGGGGGTCCTGGTGAGTCTAAACCAGATCCTCGATTCATAAAAGGCCGCAAGTAATGCCAGGCGATAGACACAACGTCGTACGTAGATCTACTTACAAAGGTGCTAAGAAGCTGAAGTACGACCCTAACAGGGGTATATGGTCTCAAGTAGGCCGACCAGACGTCACGCGAAGACCTACATATACATCTATAGAGACGGAATGGAAGTACGACTCCGGTAGAAATATATGGTATCGAATAGAGCGCGAGACGCAGCTACCAATCCCCTTGGCGGTGAGTCTGCATAAAGACCCCACGACAGTCACAGTGAGGGAACGAGGGAGTGCAGGAAGACCCCCTGTGCCTGCCGCACCGCGAAAGCTATCGAGGGGTGCGCGAGGTAGAGAGATTGATCTCGATGAGTTGCCTGATTGGGCCAGAGCCCTAGTCACAAGTGGGACTATGACCACGAAGGAAGCGTATGACTTCTGGCTAGAGGGTGATTGGATGGAGGCCAAGGCACAGCACAAGCTAGCTACAGGTGAGATTCGTACAGTATCATGGACCAAGTCTCAGAAGGTAGCTATCAGTAGGAAGATGTCTGAGAGGGGTGCTCCTGTACTTCAGCAAGCCAGAATTTGGGCTGGTGCATTAACAGGTGCATCTCCGGATAGTGTACTTATACAGCTAACCCAATCTCCTGATGAGGTTATTGCCGGCCTTGCAGAGAGAAGAGGGCTAGGCGGCCTCTCCAAGCAGGATGCGGTCGACCTGTATAAGGACGTCTCGAAGGTTCTTCGCTCGGTCTCTCTTATAGGCACAAGACTTGACAAGAAAGCTGAGTGGTATGTTCGTGCGAGATATGCGGAGCAGTTACTACATGCGAGCCGTAATCTGATAATCTCGGTTCTCGCGCAGAATCCAGTACCGCCTATATTATACTACGAGGTCAATGTCGCCTCAGGTTCTAACGTGCTTACTAGACTCGCCGAGACTATCCGTGTAGGTCCTACGAAGATAGTATCCGAAGTTCTTCGTGCCTGGACCTCATCGATCTCCGAAAGCACTTATGATTACGGAGCGGGTGAGAAGCACCATGTGCAAAAGGGTGGTGTTAGAATCCCGATGCTCAAGCTATCGCCATATGCAGAGGGACTACTCAGTATCGAGCAACCCAGCGTTACATATTTAGATTACCAGGGACGTGTTCGTACCCAAGTTTTTGATCCCAAGCCTCAGAACCTGTTTGCACGGATCAGGGATAACATCTTCTTCCCAATGATGGACGAGGCTAGGACATGGCGAGGTGGCGCTATGACTCCTACAATGTATAATACATGGATCACAGGCAAACCAGTGGCTGAACCAGTTACACAGGGCCCACCGGTGGTACTACCTGACTTAGAGCGTAGACGAGAAGCTTTCCGTATAAGTATGCGAAAGTGGTCCGGGGGATAGCAATGCCTGGGGCGAAAGTCGCAGTATACCAATTCAAACTCATAGTTGACGGTAAGGAAGCGGAGACGAACTTACGTTCGTTTGCGAAGACCTTGCGTGATACTATGATGGTTCAGTCCCCTGTAGAGGGAACTGACAAAACG
>SDBT01000574.1_pt1 | contig 58914 bp, 51 predicted proteins | sample 2277101 | NCBI WGS metagenome assembly SDBT01 (sample SAMN10404973, study PRJNA504765) | marine sediment metagenome | isolation source: marine sediment core GS10_PC15, 103 cmbsf | place: Arctic Ocean: Southern Knipovich Ridge | collected 2010 | reverse complement strand
CGCGAGGCGTTGAAGAGACTGGAATCCGAAGGGTTCGTCGAGGTTCGTCCTCATTACGGCGCATTCATCGCCGAAGTTTCCCCACAAGACATCCGAGAAGTCTATGAAATCCGCAGGCTGCTCGAGTCAGAAGTTGTACGGCAGGTTACCCCCGTGATTCCGGAGTCAGTGCTCGACGAACTGGAGAGTTCTATGGCCGAAACCCGGGCGCAGTTTGACGCCGGAGATATCACCAAACACTTCGAAAGCGACGTTTATTTTCACGAGACAATCGTCAACTTCGTCGAGAATAGGCTGCTGAAGGATATCTTAGATAGCCTCACTAACCGTATCAGCATGGTTCGGCGTTTCGCCCAACTCCAACCTGGATATCATATGACTGAGTCCTTCAAAGAGCACTATGCCATTCTTCAAGCGATCAGACACCGCGATCCGGAGCGAGTAGCCAAGTTGATGAGGGATCATTTGGAGCAGTCATCGCTTCGTATCCAGGAATTGGCATAGTGAGCGGATACGTCGACGATGGAGATGGTGAAATCGCCAGATGAAAGAGTCAACCTCTTATGACTTGAACCATGCCAAATCATGCATGGCTATTTTGGCCCCGTCGGCCCTTCCGCAGATCCCCCTCAGAGATGGTTTCATGGACATGTTGAACAACATCAGCGAGAGGATGAGACATGCTTCATAGAGACAAACTAGACTTAGTTTTTCGATCCCCCCTTTTCGAAGCACTGGCCCATCGTCGCGTTCGCCGCTTTGGATTAGGCTATGAGTTCACTAAGGATACATTCCGATACAAGTCCGATAAGCAGCCAGTTCCGCTGGATGAACTTGAGACCGCGTTGCTGGCCTGGGCAGCTCATGGTATCAATGGGCTTGCTCTTGGGGAAGGCCAAGTGACAACCGGCGTGCACTCTACTTGGAATGGTCGCGTGCATCCAAGCTCCTGCAATGACCAGCACGCGTTGCTCATTATCGTCAACGACGATGGCATGTTTGCCTATCAACCGCCTGACGCCACCCAGGTGGTTGAAATCGCCACGGTAGAAGATCGTGAAAAGATCGTGCAGGCCTATCGAGATGGCATCCGGCAGCTAAGCGATACTCGACCGGATTTCACTGATGCAGCTTGGATATCGGCTAACGTCTGGATGGCCAATAAACCCGGATCCACTGTATTCTTTCCCCTTATTGATCTGAGCGCAGAGCACATCAATGATATGCTGGCTGCCTTTGAACGGGAGAAGTTGCGGGTCGTGGACGAGCGAACTGGGCAGTGGGCTGGTATTGGCAAATGGATAGACAACGGCATGTTGGACGGCCCCGAGGTCACATTGCGCTTTATAGATCATAACACCTTAGACGGCCAAATAGCCGCTGCTCATTTCATGGGGCAAAACTTGGGGTTGGCGTGTGAGGCAATAGGATTGGGCTATGTTGTTACTCGGTGTGTCGCTCCAGTGGTGCTGGGTGGAACACCGTTCACGGAGGGACTTGGCTGTCGCTTCATTTCCAATAAGGCTGGACAACCCAATCCTGTAGGTTTGGATGGTTATCTGGAGGGCCATAGCCCACCCTATTTTGAGAGTATGGACGAAGCGGTAGATGATATCCTCGCTGTCCGCTATGGGGAGAATGGTATATTGTTACCCGAATATCAGGGCCCAACACCTTTGAGAGACTGGCACTCGGTCACTTCAAGGGCAGGCAGACCGAGCCAAGAGGCTATTCAAGCTACGAAGGACTTCTGCAATTACGTGTACGACACCTATGGTCGCTTTCCAGCCATGGTAGACACTATCCAGTTACCCATCATGGTCACTGTACATCATCTTGATCTTGATTTCTATAACGAGTTTTATCCTCCGGAGGCTGTTTCGGAGAGTATCCGACGACATATGTCGCTTTGGCACAATGAGTAGATTGCGGTAGTATCTCTGTACACGAAAGTATACCATCTGCATATAGAATTGGCATGGAAGGTCTCAAGGGAACTATATGGCCAGATTAGTCCATCCCCGTGGGGATCTACAGATGAGCATCCAGGGAATAGACGTCGAGGAGGATACCTTACGCATCAACGGCCAGATGGGTGTCTGGAACGCCCAGATACTCTTATCGCCCGAAGAGGTGGTAGCCCTGGTTCGCTCTTTGTTCAAACCCCAACTCATACGCTACATAGTCCTGTTGCCCTGGAAGCTCCGTCGTAGCCGCCATGGAGAACGCCCTTGAGCACGTGAAGTGTGCTCCTTCGGGAAAACACGCCCTGGGACTTTCCAGGAAGTCTCGCCGTTAGCTGAGGAGGTGATGTACGGGTAAGAGAAGAGTTAGGGTAGGACTCTGAGCCTACACGCTGTGTATTCGAATACTTTGAAGAAAATAAAAAAGGAGGAACAAAATGTTTGGGAATAAGAAGTTGTCGAGCCTTGTAAGCCTCTTGGTGATTGTCGTCACCATCCTGTCGGCCTGCACTACGCCCACCCCTCAGGTGATCGAGAAAGAGGTGGTCGTCGAGAAGCCGGTGATTGAGACCGTGATCGTCGAGAAAGAGGTGGTCGTCGAGAAGCCGGTCGTCGAGACGGTGATCGTCGAGAAGGAAGTCGAGGTGGTGGTCACCGCCACACCAGAGATGGGGACTAGGAAAGGCGGGACTTTAGTAATAGGCTGGAGTGGAGAATTCACCGCATTGGATTGCCAGCACAATAATCTGCACACCAACCGTATCACCAACAACATCTGCGAGAACCTGGTAGGGGAGGACACCACCCGTGTGGGCGAGGCCTTTGCGCCTCCTAAGCCCCAGCTAGCGGAAAGCTGGGATATTTCGGAAGATGGCCTGGCGTATACCTTCCACCTGCGGGAGGGGGTCAAGTTCACTGACGGCACCCCGTTTGACGCTGAGGCGGTCAAGATCAACTTTGACCGGTACATGAATGAGGAGTCATCGTTGTACAATGTGGAGACGGCCGCTCAGATGAAAGCTTTGATAGCTCCGATCAATGGTTATCGTGTCGTGGATTCGATGACTTTTGAGATCACATTGAAGGATCCTTTTGGTTCCTTCCTACTCTACCTGAAGCATAGACAGTTCGGCATCACGAGCCCCACTGCCTTGATGGAGCATAGTGCTGATATGGAAGGCAAGTACCTCGTAGGTACCGGACCCTTCGTGTTCAGCGAGCAGGAGCAAGGCGTGCAGGTGGTGTTGGAGCGGAACCCGGCCTATTGGGGAACGGGGCCGTACCTGGATAAGGTGATTTTCCGTATCATGCCGGATGATTCAGCCCGCTTGGCGGCCTTGCAGACTGGCGAGATCGACGTCAGTATTGTCGTGCCGGCAGATAGGGTCGCGGATTTGCAGCAAGATCCCAACGTCGAAGTGGTCTTCCCAAGCCATGCTCACATCATGTTTTGGTTCTTGAATCACAGGGATCCTGACATACAGAATCTGAAAGTGCGCCAGGCCTTGTGGCACGCGATTGATGTAGAGGGCATGGTCAAGGGTATCTTTGGGGATAAGGCAGTACCGATGAAAAGCTTCCTGCCTCCCGGCAATCCAGCCTATCGTCCCGACTACGAGCATCCCTATCCGTACAACCCCGAAAGGGCCAAAGAGTTGTTGGCCGAGGCCGGCTATGCTTTTGAGGAGTTGAAGATCCGTATATGCTACCCCATCAAAGCTGGCTCCTTCTCAGAACCTGGGCAGATTGCGCAGTTCGTTCAATCCTACCTAAATGCTGCTGGCTTCGATGCCGAACTGGATCCTTACGAAACTGCTGCGTTCTTTGCTACCTTTGATGGAACCACTGGCGATTGCCAAATGCTGCAGGGGGGGTGGCAAAGCATTGCGGACAAACCCCATATGTTGCAGCAGCTCCACAGTTGTGATGCTGGTTTGTGGAACGATGGGCAGTATTGCAATGAGGAGTTCGACAAACTGTTGGGTCAGGCGCGTCCGCTGCCTCTTGAAGAAAGCATACCTATCTACCAAAAGGCGGAAGACCTGTTGCTGCAAGAGGTGGGTACCATACCGATACTTCTTGATAAGCAGCCACGTGCCTTTCACAAGAGAGTTCAGAACCTTCTCTTCGGCCCCTCGACTTGGTGGGAGCTGAACGAAGTCTGGGTGCAACAGTAGAAGAGTCGTAGGAAGAAAGGGGGGGCGTGGCAGACGTCCCCCCTTTGATAATCTAGACAGAATGAGGGCAATTCCTGATCCACTCCACACATGCGGTGTCTAGAAGTTGTGGTTGATCGAAATGGGGGACATAGGTGGCGCAGTACATAGTGAGGCGGTGTCTAGCAGCAGTACCAGTGGTTTTTGGCGTCACTCTCATCGTTTTCTTGCTGATACAGTTGGTTCCTGGTGATGCTGCAAGGTCAATATTAGGCCCAAAAGCCACCCCAGATGCGTTAATTGCACTGCGCAAGGAGCTTGGGTTGGACGAGCCGCTGCCTATCCAATACCTCAAATGGTTGAGCCGCCTCGTCCAAGGTGATTTGGGCAAATCTCTTGAGCTCAGGGTTCCTGTGACCGGATTGATCCTTGCGCGGTTGCAGAACACGCTGATTCTGGGAGTGGCTGCCCTGACCTTATCTACCACTGTGGGGCTGATAGTGGGTGTGATCTCGGCCGTACGGCCACACTCCCTGTTTGATCGGATCGGCATGGTGATGGCCCTTTTCGGGAATAGCATGCCAGCTTTCTGGATTGGGATGCTGTTGCTTCTGACCTTCTCATTGCATTTTCGCTGGTTTCCTGTGGGGGGCATGTACTCTGCGCGCGCCACTGAGAAGACCCTATTGGACTTGGGTCATCATTTAGTGCTTCCCGCCATAAGCCTGGGCAGTCTGGCAGTAGCTACCGTGGCGCGTATGACCCGCTCCTGTATGCTGGAGGTGCTGAGGGCGAACTATGTGAGGACTGCGAGGGCAAAAGGTCTGAGCGAGTACAGGGTTGTACTAGTGCATGCCCTGCGCAATGCTCTACTGCCGGTGGTCACAGTGGTAGGTCTACAGTTCGGCATTATGCTGGGCGGCGCTGTGCTCACGGAAACAGTGTTCTCTTGGCCTGGCTTAGGACGCCAGCTCTTCAATGCCATCTCTGCCAGAGACCTACCCCTGACTCAAGGCAGCATGCTGGTGCTCGCAATCGGTTTCGTTCTGATTAACTTAGTGGTCGACATACTGTACGCCTACCTAAACCCTCGAATTCGACTGATAGATCAGGAGGGCTTATAAGGATGTCAAGTGCTACAAAGTCAACCACCGCCGAAATCCCTCGCCTGCTCCATGCGAGGGAGAGAAGCCAGTTATTAATGATGGCCCGCGTCCTGAAGCGGGACCGCGCAGCCCTTCTGGGGGGGATATTCTTATTAATCGTGGTTGTAGCTTCCTTGTTGGCCCCCATACTGGCACCGAGCGATCCCTACACCATAAGACCCGAACTACGACTGTTGCCTCCGGGTACAGGACCCTATCTTTTGGGCGGCGATGAACTGGGAAGGGACGTCTTGTCGCGTCTCCTATGGGGAGGCCGATCATCGCTCGTGATCGGCTTTGTGCCAGTCGTGTCCGCTTGCATTGTGGGAGGCATGCTGGGGGTGACGGCCGGTTTCGTCGGAGGCCGGTGGGAACGGATCGTCATGAGAGTGATGGATGTGTTTTTAGCCTTCCCTCCTGTTCTCTTGGCATTGGGCATCGCAGCGGCAAAAGGGCCGGGCATGGGGAATGTCATCGTGGCACTATCAGTGGTGACCATTCCGGCCTTTGCCCGAGTTGTTCGATCTTCTACCCTTTCGGTTCGGGAGCAGGAGTTCACAATTGCTGCCGTCATGGTGGGGGCAGGTTCGTGGCGCATCATCTGGCGCCATATTATTCCCAACATACTTTCACCTGTTATCGTGCTGGTCACCTTGCAGGCAGGGCGCATGATCATTGCAGGGGCCGGGTTAAGCTTTCTGGGGTTGGGTGTGGTTCCACCAGATCCTGATTGGGGTTCTATGCTGAGCTCTGGCCAAGGGCTACTACCGGTTGCGCCTCACATTGCCACCATTCCTGGACTGATGATCTTTTTGGTGACCATGGGCCTCAATCTGATGGGTGATGGCCTCAGAGATGCTCTTGACCCTCACACGCGGATCCAATAGCACTCTTCCCAAAGACTGTAAAGCATTTGCAAGAAACAAATCGTCCCAATTTTGCACATCAGTTAGGTTCAGGCGTAATGCGCAAAACGTAAGGAGCTACCCCCGCGGGGTTCTTTATTGTGTATTTCGGTTGATATACTACCTCAAGTTTGGCAGAGGCTCTCAATGATAGATATGGTTGAAGTGTGTTTTGACCTGTTTCAAGTTGAGCAAGGAACCAAGAGATTTGGGTACCTTAATGTGGTCCGTTCACTGGCTACTAAGATTGACATGCCAGTCGGTGTTATCAACGGGTCTTCGAGTGGGCCTACACTTGCGGTTACCGCAGGATTATTCGCGCATGAGTACTGTGGTATTGAAGCCGCTTCCCGGCTGTATCAGCTAATACACCCAGAAGACGTCTCTGGAAGGTTGGTTATAGTCCCCGTGGTAAACATGCCTTGTCTACAATTCCGTACACCGTGGTTCAATCTAGCTCGATCCATAAGCCCTATAGACGGTATGAACATAAACACTCTGTTTCCGGGAGATCCAGGTGAGCCAGAAGCGAAAGCTGTGGCGTATAGACAGAGTTCCACAGCCTCAGGAGATCCAAGCGGATGGGTGACGAAAGTTATAGCGCATAGACTCTTCCATGACATTATATTGAAGTCCGACTACCATGTGGATCTACGAGGAGGTGATCTGGACGAGTCCCATATGGCTCACACCATCTTTCTCAGGACAGGAAAGGAAATCGATGAGAAGTGTGAGGAGATGGCCAAGGTATTCGGATTAGAATACGTTTTGCCCGGGACACCCCGAATAGGGCATACTAGTAAAGGTACGCTGATATACGAAGCTGTGACCCGTGGCATCCCCTCGATCATAAGTGAAAGCGGTCTGGGGTATAGGACCCAACCGTTGGAAGAGCATGTAGTGCTGCATGTTGTGGGGGTCAGTAATCTTTTGAAACATCTACACATGGTTGCAGGGGACCCTACAAAGCCGAAAGATCAAAGGTTTCTTGACATGACTTGGCACTGGATTCCGGTTCCGGTTGCAGGCATTTTTCACGCAACTGCCGATCAAGGAGATCTAGTTAAGCGTGGGCAACTTCTTGGAAGAATCACGGATATTGACGGATCCGAACTGTGCGAGATTCTTTCGCCTATAGATGGCATTGTTCACTGCATGTTTCCGAGGCGTCTCGTCTCTCCTGGAGAAGATGTCTATACCCTCCTAGAAATAGCCGGACCAACTGGATGGTAAGGGCAGCAGGTATCTTGATCAAAAACCCATGCACCAGCCCAGGTGATACACGCATCAAGTCTGCTGTAGAATATGGGCATTTATGGGCGGAGGTACCCCATGGCCATACGAGCCCGATAAATGACGGCTGAGTAGATTGAAACCATCAAGCCATTGAACCGCATGATACAATACGTTTGGTGGATGTATCTAAGCCTACATTTCGCACCTTGAGAATTGAATAGAGAGCTAGACTGGCGGAATCGCCCCTTTTGTGGCATAGTATAGGGTGCGAAATATAGGATTAGCCGGAGCGATTCCCAATGAATTTTGCCACAAAATCTCGACGAACGCAAATCTTGGTCTGGCTCATTTGGGCCATTGCCTGTCTGGTGTTCATGGCATTGCCGGAACAGGCTGTTGTCAGTGAGGGGTCAGTGAGCGGCTTGCCCTCGTTGGCGGGGATCGTCACGCACGACCCACGAAACGGGCCTCTGTTCCCCTGGCAGCCCAGACACCGTTGGCGCAAGTGGGCCTGGCGGCGGTATTGCGCCTTGCGGCGAGCTCACCGCCGTGCCGTATGGGCAGCGCGCCTGGCCCGATTGGCGTTGACGGGGGCGTTGACCTTGGCCCAACTGGTGGACCTGGTGACCCACTCCCAGTTGCGGCGGCATCTGGGTGCCTTGCCAGTGTTGTACGCCCTGCTGGAAGTGCTGCGGGTGCGAGAGATCATTAACCGTCACTGTCCCACCAAGGCCGAGGTAGATCACGGCACGGTGGCCATGGTCTTGATTCTCAACCGGCTGATGATGCCTCTCCCCCTCTATCAAGTGGCTGACTGGCTGGCCCAAACGGTGCTGGTCTACACCTTGGGCGTGCCCGCGGCCAAATTCAACGACGACCGGCTGGCGCGGACATTGGACGCCCTCAGCCAGCACCGTCGAGAGATTTGGCAAGACATCGTCCACCGGGCCTTCGTTCAGGCGGAGATAGACCTCAACCTCATCTTCTACGACCTGACGGCTTTCATCGTGCATGGGGCCTACGCCGATAGCCAGCATGCCGACTTTGGCTTCGCCCACAACACGCCGATGAACAAACGCAAGTTCAAGACCGGCCTAAACGTGGCCGCCGATGGCAACATCCCGGCAGAGTATGAGCTGTGGTCGGGGCGAACGGCCGACTTGGCCACCGTCCAAGAGAACATGGAGCGGCTGTGTCGCCTCTTGAAACGACACGGCTGGCCGGTGAAAGAGGTGATGATCATCGGCGACCGAGCCAATTTGAATGACGAACTGGCACTGACTTACGATGACCACGGCTTGCGCTACTTGGCTGGGCTTCAGCCGCAGAAGAAGATACACCGCGAGTTGTTGGTGGCGGTTCCTGAAAAGCAGTTCTACACCCATCCCTTGACAGAGAAACGCGGGCCCAAGGGCTACTGGGGCATATCCTGTCAGGTGGTTTTCGAGCACGAAGGTCGCCAGGTCACCCACCGGGGCCTGGTGGTACTCAGTGGGCCGATGCGCACCTCCCTGCGCCGGACACGAGCAGCCCAATTGCGGGAGTTACGACAGGCCCTGCGAGAGGTACAGACCAAGATCGGTCAGCCGTACTATCGAACGGTGCAGGCTGTTCAGAAACGGGCCTTTACCCAACTGAAACAGTCCCCTGCCGGCAAGTTCATGCGGGCCGAGGCCTACACCGACGAGGAGAACCAGGTTCGACTCCGTTGGTGGGTGAGCCGGTACGCGCTCTGGCAAGCCATGCAGCGGGATGGCCGCTATCTGCTGGCGACCAACGACTGGTCTCTCTCGCCTCAGCGGATGCTGGCCCTCTATCGCCAGAAAGATGGGGTAGAGAAACGCATCCAGGTCTGCAAAGGTTATCTGAAGGTCTCGCCTATCTACTTGCACAAAGATGAGCGCATCGAGGCCATGTTGCTCATTAACATGCTGGCCTTGCTGGCCTACAGCTTGCTGGAACGCCAGGCTCGCCAGGGTGGGTTGCAGATGACGACCCGACGCATCATCGAAAAACTCCAAAGCCTGGACGTCATCGAAACCTTCTGCTGGGATGGAAGCCGCCTACTCCGGCTTGTTCCGGTGAATGAAGAACAGGCCGCCCTCTTGGCAATCTTGGCCCACGTCCTGGCCAAACTCCGACTCCCTCGCTGGCCCCACCCGCTGCTCCCTGCTGGGGACATCCAGCCCCTGGCCTTGCCACCGCCAAGGGGACAGGAGGCTGTCGCATAGGCCCGGGCCATCGGGGAGGGTGAGGTGCGCCCAGGAGCAAGCGGAAAGCCCGATTCACCCTCAACACCACCAGAAGCGGCCCCGTCGAGGCCGAACTTTCACTCTACATGCCCCAGGTGAGGCATTCATGCCCTGTGGCAGGACAAACTTCGCTCTCTATTCGGTTTGAAAAGTGCGAAATATAGGCTGAGAAACGTATCGGAAGTGGTGGATGTTCCATACGCAGAGGAAGCTGCTAGGAATTGGCGGGGAAAACTCTTGCCATATGATTGAGCTCCAAGGAGGATATTCATGAAAGGCACTTTGATCATCGCTCAGCCAACACGAAGCGAGAGCCGGCTGGGATACTTCAAACTTGTAGATCCTCATGATTGGACGGACGTCAAGGAGATAATGAGTATTAATGAGGCCATATTCGACGCTTTAGTCGCCCGGGGGCCTGACCTGAATATAGTGCCGGGGCTAGCGCGGCGGTGGGAGGTGAGCCCTGACGGCCGGTCCTGGACCTTCTTCTTACATAGAGGGATTACGTTCCACAACGGTGAGCGATTCGACAGTCACACAGCAAAGTTCTCGCTCGAGCGTATGGCAAGGCCTCCCACAGAAGCCGCGTTTGCTGAGGCAACGATCTTTACTCAGTATCTGCAAGATGTCCAGATTGAAACACTGGATGATTACACGATCCAGCTAACAACGGAATCGCCTAACGCTGACCTATTGGACATCCTGGTTGATGGATATTTGGTACCACCTAAGGCAATACAGGCCATGGGCGAGAGTTTTAAACTTAACCCCATTGGCACAGGAGCTTTCAAGTTTGTGGAATGGGTGCCCGGGGAGAGAGTCGTTGTGGAGGCGAACGAATTATACTTCAGGGGTGCGCCAGAAGTTAAGCGAGTTGTCTGGAAGCTCATTCCTGAGTCCGCTGAAAGACTAAAAGCACTCAAGCGTGGCGAGGCCGATATCATTCTTGGTGTTGAGCCAAAAGACACGGATGAGATTGATGTAGAGCAAGGTATCCATGTGGTAAAAATGCGAGACGCTTGCAGCTATGCATACTTCTTCAATTGTGCTAGGGGGCCGTTCAGGCATTCTAAGGTTAGACAGGCGGTTAATTTTGCTGTTGACAAGACGGCGGTTATCAACTCTGTACTTCAAGGTGCTGGCTATGTATTGAGTGGTTTTGTGGGGCCTTTACATTCCGGATTCGATCCAGAGGTTGAACCCTATCCGTATGATCCGGCCAAGGCTTCAAAGCTTCTAGCAGAGGCAGGATATGCCGACGGCCTTACCATTACCATAGACACCCCAACCTCTCTCCCAGCGGAGGCATTGCAGCTTTCAGGGGGCATTGCTGAGCAGTTAGAAGAAGTGGGAATTCATGCGAACCTTAATGTTACTAGGGACCGATTGCTGTACGCCAATAAGGTACGACGTAAGGAAATTGGCGATATGTGTTGCTTCGACTCCACTCCGCTGAGCACATACCGGGTTTTACGGGAGAAGATCAGTTCGAGATTCAAAGGGGCGTGGTGGGAAGGGTATGAGAATAAAGAAGTAGATGAGTTGATTGACGCAGGAAACCGAGTATTTGATGACGGGAAAAGAGAGGAGCTGTATCGCCGTTGTTTCCAGTTGATTCATGACGATCCGCCTTGGTTGTTCCTTTACAATGTTCAGAACGTCTTCGGGGTGGCAGATGAGCTGCGAGATTGGCGCCCCAGACTAGACGGTTGCGTTATCCCGCAGTGGGTTTCAACGGCGTAAGGTAAGGGACAGTAGGGCAGACCTGCTCATTGGGACTGCTCATTGGGCTATAGACGCCAGGGAAAGGGCAGCAGCCCATGTCCATTGTTTGTCGTGGCCGCACGATAATCCGTACTGGTTGTACCTGTACTATCCCACTAAACTCTGTGCCTACAGGCGGGGGGGAAGTGGACATAAACCTGCTACCTTGGTCAAACCTACTGCGACGCCGAGTCACAGTTCACGATTCAGGATCAGGATGAAAGGAATCTCAAGATGGGACAAATGGCTTTGAAACCTCAGTCACAGATCACTTTCTTATACTATCATGACCTTCAACCGATCGCAGAGTTTTACGAACAGGTCATGGGATTTGAGCTCGTCCAAGATCAGGGGATGGCCAGGATTTACCGCGTGCATGGGACCGCATACCTGGGCATTGTAGACGGGGCAAAAGGGCATTTCAAACCGCAAGAGCATAACGCTGTGTTGATTACACTCGTCGTCGATGATGTACCCGCATGGCAGGACTATCTTAAGGGCAAAGGCATTAAGGCGTTGTCAGAGATCACGCAAGACATACATGTCCAGCACTTCGTCTTCGAGGATCCAGCAGGATATGCCATTGAAGTGCAAAGCTTCCTCAAACCGGAAGTTGCCAGGATGTTTCAGACATGAACCAGGGAGATTCAGTTCATGATCGACGAACTTAAAACTAAGATTCGTCAAGCGATTGAAAAGAAGGATTGCGACGCAATTGTCGCCGTTGGAGTTGACAACGCCACCTATCTCAGCGGGTGTGTCTTTCCCTTTGCGGATAACTACCCTGATCGTAAGGTCGTGCTCGTACAGACGAAAGAGGGTAATGCCTCTGTGATCTGTCCTTTCGATTGGGCGCAAGCAATCCGTGACCAGGGATGGGAAGAAAGCCTCGTGACTTATGATGAGAATGCCGGTATGCCGCCCACGGCGGTGGTAAAAGCCCTTGCCGCCGTTCTATCTGGTCAGGGCATTGCCCGGGGTAAGGTCGGCCTGGATACTTCACGAGCTTCAAAACGCTTCATGGACGAGTTGCTCAACAGTCTGCCGGGCGTCGATTGGGTGTCATGCGATCAGATGTTCAGAGATCTGCGGATCATAAAGACAAAAGTAGAGGTGGATCTGCTTGAAAGAGCGGCGAAACAGTCCGATAAGGGGATTATCGGCGCTCTCAACCACCTGGAGGGGGCAGTCGACGTACCGGGCTACACCATTTCCGAGTTTTCCGAACGTGTCAGGGTCCACCTCATTGAGTTTGAAAGCTCAGGTATCGGACACCTGGCGGTCCTGCAAGGCACCGACATGAGGCAGTATTATGCGTCTCAGCGTGGCACTTTCTCCCAGGGCAGCCTGGTCCGTATTGATGTGACCAATCATTACCTAGGATACTGGTCGAACACTGGTCGCATGGCGATCATAGGCCGGCCTACTGTTGGACAGGCTAAAGCATACGAGGATAACCTGGTGTTGAAAGCCGTAGCACAAAAAGCCCTCAAGCCAGGGGGACGTTGTAATCATGTTTTCCACGAAGTGGAGAAAACGGCGGAAGGAACCGGAATCCGATACTGGCACGATGTTGGGGTTGGCCATGGCGTCGGCGTCAGCCATCGAGAGGCCCCATATCTTCATCGTTACGACACGACGCTGCTCGAACCCGGGATGGTGCTGGTGTTGGATATTTACACGTATGGCCCTCTTGGGGAGCTGATCCACTCGAAGGATACCTATGAGATCGTCGAGGGTGGCTTCAGGCTCATCAGTTGGTACAAGAACTGGGATCGGCTCTACGCGGTGACAGGTTTTAGGGCTGCGCACTGATAGAAGGAGATAGTTGAGATGAAGGAGCTAGGTGTCATCGAGAAAGTCCAAAGGGCTATTGATGGCTCCGTGTACGGTGGTGTGATCGTTGTCGGCCCTGACAACGTTCAATATATGACTGGCGCAACACTGCCTTTCCTATACAGCAATCCCGACCAGTACCTGGTAGTTTTCTGGCCGAGGAGCGGACAGCCGGTGTGCATCTGTCCGGTCAAGTGGGAAACTACAGTCCGCAGCCTGAGTTGGATCAGGAAAGTCCAATCCTATACCGAAACGACGCCGACCATGAAGGCGGCCGTTGGTATGGTAGCTCACCACGTGCGTGACGCTCTCAAAACAGGCGCGCGGCTCGGTATAGACATGAACCGTGTCTCCTACAATTTCTTCAAGAAACTACAGGGCCGCCTCCCCGACATGCAGCTTGCAGAATGTGACGATTGGCTTAACGAACTGAGGATGACAAAGACGCCTCAAGAGAGGGAGCTGCTAGCAGAGGTTGCCTTCCACACTGACCATGGGATACTGGGGGCAGTTCACCATCTGTCTGTCAGAAATACCCAGTCAGAGAAGCGCCTGGCGGAGGAAATTAGGGTACACTGCCTGGAAAGACTCCTTGACGCTGTGGGCCATCACGCTGTTTCGCTGGTAGCTTCTGGCGAACACGCGCAAAAGTTCTGGCCCCTGGCTCCCAAGTTCGGAATCGGATGGGACAAGATGCCGCAGAAGGGAGAACTGGTGCGCCTGGAAATGCGGGCTTCGCTGGACGGCTATTGGTGCGATGCTGCCAGGATGTTGACCATGGGCGAGCCCAGCCTGGCACAACGGCAGGCATATGGAGCCCTGGTGAGCTTAAGAGAGACGGCTATCCAGCACCTAAGGCCTGGTGTCAAATGCAGCGAAGTTTTTGCAGTGGTGAAACAAGAGGCTGAACGGCAGGGCATTGAGCTCATCAGCGACTTGGGTGTGGGCCACGGGGTTGGGGTGACTAATCACGAGCGGCCCTATCTGAATGGGAGCGACGACACGGAATTGAGAGCGGGCATGGTCTTGGTGCTGGATCCGATCATCTACGGACCTGACGGGGAAATCATGAGGTCGAAGGACACGGTGCTTATCACCGAGACAGGATGTGAGGTAGTGGGCTGGTACAAAGATTGGCGGGAGCCGTACATTACCGCGTATACTTTCTAGGAAGCGGCACTTGAGCATCTGTCGCTTCTCAAGTGTCGCCACGTGCCTGAGGCTACTTTGAGGTGAATCAATGACAGCTGAGTTTATTACTTAGCTTTCAGCCAGGCCATGCAGGGGATTGAAAAAGGATAATCCCCATTTGCGGCCTGTATTGTCAGAGATGTACGGGTAGTGAGCTGTCAATGTCATTAAGATAAGGGAGCGAGCGCCGGTCGAGTAGGCCCGAAGGGCCGTATCGAGGCCAAGCGAGCGGCTTTTGCAGCGCATCTCGCATTGCATGGGCCGCGCCGTGGTTTCGATACGCTGCGCTACTCAACCGACGGCGCTTAACTTAATGACATTGAGTGAGCTGTGCCCACAACACCGTTTGGGGGAGTGTGGACATCTGCCCGATAAGGACGCGCTGGTGGAAATCGAAGTGATTGCGGGCGAGGTAGGAATAGGAATAGGAAGATGAAGAGCTATCGGGTGATCTGCATCGATACCTTCACGCAGGTGCCTTATACGGGGAACCCCTGTTTTGTCTTGCCCGATGCCAGCGGCCTGACCGACCTACAGATGCAGGCCATCGCCCGCGAGACTAACCTGTCGGAGACGTCTTTTGTCCTACCCTCCGCGCGGGCCGATTTTCGCGTCCGCTATTTCACCCCCCACGGAGAGCTACCGTTCGCCGGGCATCCCACCATCGCCACAGCTTTCGTGTTAGCCCAAGAGAAGTTGATCCCGCTGCAAGAGCCGATCACACGCATCCACCTGGAATTCAGCATCGGCGTCCTACCCGTGCATATCCATGTGCAAGAGAAACGTCCGGTACGCGTAGTGATGACGCAGCAGACACCGACGTTCGGCCAGACGTTCACTCCAGCCGAAACGGCGCCTTGTTTCTCCCTGGAAGTCTCGGATCTGCAGTCAGACTGCCCGCCACAGGTTGTCAGCACCGGGGTCCCGTTCCTCATTGTCCCCGCCCGCGATATACAGGTCTTGCAAAAGGTGCAAATGCAGCGGAACGCGCTAGTGGAGTTATGTGCGAAGGCCAGCGTCTCGGCTGCCTTCATGTTTTGCATCGGCGGCTTCAGGGCAAAGGCCGATACTCATGCGCGCTTGTTCGATCCCAAAGGCACGATGGAAGATCCCTTCACGGGTTCGGCAGCGGGGTGCATGGGCGCTTACGCCGTGTACTATGGCCTGCGCCCCGGCCCGTACTTGCTGGCCGAGCAGGGACATATCATCGGCCGGCCTGGCGAAGGCATGTTGGAAATCTCAGGATCGCCGGCGCACATCGAGGCCGTCAGATTGGGCGGGGAAGCGGTCAAGGTGTTGGAAGGCTCGTTCTACGTACCGTGAGCCGATGCGCCGACTGCGCCGCCACAGCCGGGCGGCCCAGTTGCGGGCCTTTGCGCCGGGAACTGCATAAGGTCCAGCAGAAGATTGGGAAACCCCAGTACTGCAATCCCACGTTTAACTATTCAACTGGGCGGTCCGCTGACTGAGATGTTGGCGATATACGGGCTCTATGTATGCGAGAAAGTAGAGAAATACTATGTCACGAACTATAAAGTTCCTCTATCTAACCCAAGAGGAAGTCATCGAGTGTGGCGGCATGGACATGGTCCAGACCATTGAGTCCGTTGAACGAGTCTTTCAGTTGCTGGATGAAGGCGAGTGCATTGAACCGCATGGGCCGATCATCCGCTGGAAAGGCAGCGGTGGCAGGTGGATCAGCGCGCATCCGGCCTACGTAGGCGCTGATATCCAGATGACTGGCATCAAGTGGATAACCAGCAGTCCGGAGAACCGGATTAAGCGAAACATGCCCAGTGCCACTGCGCTGATCATTATCAATGATTTCGAGACTGGCGTCCCCCTGGCGGTGATGGATGGCACAGTAATCAGTGCCATGCGCACTGGCGCTGTCGTTGGCGTTGGGGCTAAATACCTGGCCCGGCCAAATACTGAAGTTGTAGGCCTCATCGGCGCCGGTGTCATCAGCCGGACCCAGTTGATGGCGCTGCATGCCACCCTGAAGCATATCCGGCTGGTCAGACTGTTCAGTCGCACAACCGAGAAGGCGCATACCTTTGCCAAAGAGATTAGTGAGCACCTGGGTCTGGAGATCCAGGTAGTGGACACTGCTCAGGCTGCCGTCGAGGGTGCCGATGTCGTCGCTCCAGCTACAAATATAAGTCAGAAAGGCCGATACATCCAACCTGAATGGATCAAAGCGGGAGCCTATCTGGTCAATCTGTCTGGTAACGATTACAGCTTCGATGCGGTTTTGGCCTGCGATAGAATCGTCGTGGACAACAAGAAACAGCTTCAAGTGTCCGACCTCACCCTCACTGACGTGGTGGCGGAAGGGCGTGTGAACCCCGACGACCTCATCGAATTGGGCGCTATCATTAACGGTAAGAAAGAAGGCCGTAACCATGACAATGAGCGCATCTTTTTCAGTCCCTTCGGAATGGGGGTCGAAGACCTCATCAACGCCTATCGCGTGTATCAGGAAGCCTGTCGCCGGGGCGTGGGCCAAGAACTGAAATTGTGGCACGAGCCTGTCTGGACGTAAGAGCTCTCAGAAGGTGTACTTTGAGGATTTCCCCACTGATGAGGAGATTCCTTTCGAGAACGCTACTTTGCGCATGGGTGAGAACCTCTTCATCACGAACAAGCATCCTGGAGGTGTCCTGGCTTTCTACGTCAATCCGAAGGTGCGCTCTTTCTGCATTGTGTACAGAGAGATCGTTTCCCATCGGTACGTGGATGTAGAGATCGCCCTTAATGTCTTTGTGGAGATCGACGACAAGGAAGGGGCGAAGCGGATTGGCGAGCGGAGTCGGTGGGAAGGTCCCGGTTCTGTGACCTTAAGATGCTGGAGTAAACCCAACCGCGGTTGTGTTCTCTGGTAAGAGGGGCGTCTCGTTGAGGTATGACTTAGCATAACCATATCTGGATTCCAAGGGACGTCCCTTTCGGTGGAGGGTCCCTATCCAATATAGGAGGACGCATGGGAAACCCATCTTTCGAAAAGAGTGACGTTACGCACGTGCGCAAGGAGATTCAGAAGAACGAAGCTTACCATCTCGAGTTGCTGAGGAAGGGGTTCAGGGCCTCGCTTTCCAGTCTGGCTGATTTTCAGGCCTGGATTGGAGATCAAATGAGGCGAATCGGGATGGACGTTGAGGAGTTTCTTGTCGATCGTGCTGAGCTCGCCGACCAGCCGGCACACCAAAAGATACTTCAAGAGGACCCATCTGCCCTGCAAACGGGCCCCAACGTGGTGGGGAGACTGGGCGGGAAGGTCAAGGGGCGAGGGATTCTATTGTTCGCCCATGCAGATAAACGCCCTGAGACGTTCGAGTGGGGACGCAAACACTCCGACGTTGAGGAACGAAATGGGCGTCTCTATGGTCCTGGGATCGCGGACGATGTGGCGGGCATCACGGCCATTTTGAGCGCATTGGAGACGTTCCGACGCCTGGGGATGGAGCAGAAAGGAGATCTCCTGATTGCCAGTGTCTTGGGCAAGCAGATGGGCGTACTTGGGACCTACGGCTTGATGAGAAGGTACGGTCCTGTGGATGCGGCCATCTATGTTCACCCGGCTGAGAGTGGAGCTGGACTCGGCGATATCAAGATGGCGAGCAACGGCATGATTGAGTTCCTGATCGAAATTGAAGGGAAAGCTCCGGATACAAAGGAGCCCTATCAGACCATATTCTCCAAATCGGGTGTCAGCGCTGCTGAGAAGGGAGTCTACCTCTTTCAGGGGTTGCACGAGTGGGCTGCAGAGACTTCAAAGCGATACCGGCATGTACGTCTGGAGGAACTGGCTGGCCAGGCATTTGCTCTATCTATGGGTCGGTTTATCGCAGGTAGTGAAAACAAGGTATACGAGATTCCGCTCCGATGTGTGCTCCAAGGCACGATCTGCTTCCCACCCAACGCGAATCTCGAAACTGTCCAGGATGGATTCAAGAGGGCATTTGACGAATTGGCCAAGCAGGACCCATGGCTGGCTCAATCCCGTGTTCGCCTTGAGTGGGGCGACTTTGTAGGGGAATCCACGCAGTCAGACGAGGACAGCGAGTTTCTCCTTATGGCCTCCCAGGCCATCAAGGAGGCCACGGGGAAGGAGCCATCCTACTACTACGGACACAGTGTCAGCGACATTCGGTATCCACTCCTGTACTGGAATGCCCAGGCCTTTGGGGTCGGACCCCTAGCTGGTGACATTGGCAAAGAGGCCGAGTGGGTGGATCGAAGGGAGTATCTGGATACCATCGTGGCCGTTACGCAAATGCTTCGACATGCAGCCTAGACTTTGTGATGCAAGGTCTGCATGAGTAGAACAGCAGGGCGCTTTCTTGACTGGCGTACCGTCAGTAAGTGGTGGTCCTTAGCTTCTGATTAGGTGGTAGGAGCCGCTAGCGCGTGGGGCGTGTGGGCGTGCGTTCGTGGGTGGTCGGCAGGAAACGATGGCCTGATCAAGCTGGCGTAGAAAGAATTGCGCACTTTAGTACGCCAATGGCAAATCATATTATGAAGAGGTATGCAACAATGCCAGGCATAAGACTTTTGTCCCAGCGAGACTTGGAGCAGGTATTAACCCTCGACGAGGTCATCAACGTAGTGGAGGAAGGCTTTGCTGCTGAGGCAGCGGGCACGATCACGACCTTCCCAGTCCTCATGGAGCATATCCCCGCGCATAACGCCTTCTTTGGCATTAAATCGGGTTACGTTCCCTCGACCGAGACGCTGGGCCTGAAAGTGGCTGGTTTCTGGCCTCCACCCGAAGGTAGCCCCGCTCCAGGCCATTTTGCCGTGATCTTTCTACTGGATGGCGAGACTGGGACTCCGTTAGCCTTCATGGATGGCAACCTTATCACCACTCTGCGCACAGGTGCGGCCGGGGCTGTGGCAGCCAAGTACCTGGCGCGGTCTGAATCGAACACAGTGGGTGTCATAGGCGCAGGAGTGCAGGGTCGCATCCAGGTGCAGGCACTGGCGGAACTCTTCGAGTTGTCTGACGTTCGTGTCTGGGACCAGAGCCATGACGCTGTAGCACGCTACGTGGAAGCGATGTCCGGCCAGATGTTTGTGGTGCAGCCAGTGGCCAGCCCCCAGGAGGCCGTGTCTGAGGCCGACATTATTGTCACCGCTACACCATCAACCAGGTTCCTGGTAGATGCTGGTTGGGTGGCAACTGGGACGCACGTCAATGCTATGGGTGCAGATGCTCGCGGAAAGCAAGAGATGGATCCCAGGCTGTTCACCCGGGCGAAAGTGGTGGTGGACAAGCTAAGCCAGTGCCGCGAGTTGGGTGACCTTCAGCATCCATTGCGCCAGGGTCTGATAAAAGAGAGTGATGTCCACGCTGAGCTGGGAGAGATCGTGGCCGGGAAGAAGACTGGTCGTACTCGACCTGAGGAGATTACCATCTTTGACGCCACAGGCGTCTCTTTCCAAGACTTGGTCACTGCTAAGTTGGCCTACGAACGGGCAGTAGAGGCGGGCCTGGGGATCGAGTTCGCATTGGAGTAACTGCGAGGTATCAACGCATCATCGTATAGGTTGAATGAGGTGGAAGATATGAAAGTCTTACTATCAGGTAACGAAGCCATCGCCCGTGGAGCCTACGAATACGGGGTCAAGGTTGCCACAGGCTACCCAGGAACCCCAAGTTCGGAGATCCTGGAAAACGTTGCCAGGTACAAAGAGATCTACTCCGAGTGGTCGGTCAACGAGAAGGTGGCCATGGATGTGGCCAACGGAGCGGCTTACGCGGGCTTGCGGACCATGGTCGTCATGAAATCAGTGGGGATGAACGTAGCGTCGGATTCCTTCTTTTATCCTGTTTACACCGGGGTAAACGGTGGGCTCCTCATAGTAGTAGCAGACGATCCTGGTATGTTTAGCTCTCAGAACGAACAGGACAACCGTCATTATGCTCGCTTTGCCAAGATGCCGATGCTCGAGCCGTCGGATAGCCAAGAGTGTAAGGATTTCGTGGGCATTGGTCTGGACATGTCGGAGGAATGGGACACACCTGTTCTGTTCAGGACGGTGATGAGGATTTCTCATTCTGCGTCACCTGTGGAGTTGCGCGAAAGAACAGCTGATGACAGCGCCTCTACTCCTCCCTTGAAGCGCGATCCTCGGAAGCTGGTTTCCACCTGCCTGTGGGCCCGGGAACGACACCCGGTTATAGAAGCTCGCCTAAAGGAGCTGGCTGAGTTGTCCAGTTCCTTCCCCTTCAACCGCTTGGAGTGGGGTGATCACAAGCTAGGCATCATAGCCAGCGGACCAGTTTATCATTATGCAAGGGAGATCTTTCCTGATGCCTCTTTCCTCAAGCTGGGGATGACCTACCCTCTGCCTCATGCCCTGATCAGGGAATTCGCCGCAGGCGTCGAGCAACTGTTAGTCATTGAGGAACTGGACCCGTTTCTTGAGGAGCAGATCAAAGTGATGGGCATCGCCTGCCGTGGCAAAGACGTCTTCCCTGCATATGGTGAGCTGAGCACAGCGGTGATCGAGCGCTCGGCGGCTGAGGCGGGCCTCCTGCCCAAAGAAGCAGTCAAAGTCAGGCGGCAGGTAGCTCCGCCAGACCTTCCCGGCCGCTCTCCCATACTCTGTCCTGGGTGCCCTCACCGGAGTACCTTCTATTACCTCAGCAGGATGAAAAACGTCGTGGTTGCTGGTGATATCGGCTGCTACAACCTTGGAGCACTTCCACCTTTCAACGCTACGGACACCATGGGAGCCATGGGGGCCAGTGTGGGGGTTGCCCACGGATTCGATGTGGCTGGCATCCCGGACCCCTTCGTGGCGGTCATCGGAGACTCGACTTTCTTCCACGCCGGCATCACGCCTCTCCTGAACATTGTACACAACCTTGGCAAGAGCACCGTTATGATCCTGGACAATCGAACTACAGCCATGACTGGGCATCAGGACCATCCTGGCGTCCCAATGACACTGAGTGGGCAGCCGGCCCCCGAAGTGGATATTGGAGATCTCGTCCGGGCCTGTGGAGTCACCGACGTGCATAAGGTGGACGCCTTCGGCATGAAAACGGTAGAAAAGGCTATCAAAGATGCCTTGGCCTTCGATGGGCCATCAGTTGTGATAGTGGAGGGCCCATGCATCTTCGTGGGGCCAGGCCCAACAGGGATCTATGAGGTGGACAGCGATGGCTGCAATGGCTGTGGCCTTTGCTTCCGCCTGGGGTGCGCGGCAATCATACGGTCTGAAGAACTGGACGAGAAGAGGGCACGGCCCAAGGCAGAGATCGATCCCATTCTGTGCGTGGGTTGCGACATGTGCGCCCAAATCTGCCCGCCCCAGGCGATCCATATGGTAGGAATGACAGAATGATGGCGGAATTATTAAGGAGGGACAAAACATCGTGGATACCATCAACTTTCTGATCACTGGTGTAGGCGGTCAGGGAACTGTTCTGGCAAGCGACATCATGGCTGCCGTGGGATTGGCCGCCGGGTACGACGTAAAGAAGTCCGACATCCTGGGGCTGGCCGTGCGCGGGGGCGCGGTGGTGGGACACGTCCGCTGGGGAGAGCGGATTCACTCGCCCATCGTGCCTGAAGGTCGCGTGGACCACCTGGTGGCCTTCGAGATATTGGAGGGATTGCGCTGGCTCGATCAGGTGCGTCCCGAGGGCACGATCCTGATCAACCAGCAGCAAATCCACCCCGTGACGGTGAGCAGTGGATTGGCGACTTATCCGGACAGTGAAACAATACAGCAATCTCTCCAAGCCGCAACACCCAACGTGTATCGCATTCCGGGGCTTGGCATAGCCAAGGAACTGGGTAACGCCAAAGTACTGAACGTGGTCCTCCTGGGCGCGATTTCGTCGCTGCTGTCGGTGGAAGTGGACACCTGGGAGAGCGTGTTGAAGGAGCGGGTACCGTCTCGTTTCATGGAGCTGAATCTTAAGGCCTTTCACAAAGGCCGAGAGTGGATTCAAGAAAGGAAATAGGTCAATCAAAATGAGAATCTTTGTCATCAACCCAAACACATCTGAGAGCATGACAGACCACATTCGTCGGGAATTGGAGGAGATCAAGCGGTCCGACACCGAACTGACCGTGGTGAATCCTGAGCATGGGCCGGTATCCATCGAGTCGGCGTATGACGAGGCGCTTGCCGGGCCGCCTACCCTGGAGTTGGTGCGTCGGGCCAACGAAGAGGGATACGACGCCATCGTGCTGGCCTGCTTTTCGGATCCGTCACTGGACGCAGCGAAAGAGATCTCCGACGTCCCGGTCATCGGCATCGAAGAGGCTACCCTGCACATGGCCGCCATGCTGGGTCACAAGTTCTCCATCATGACCTCCCTCTCCAGCCGCATCCCGACCCGCGACCTCCATGTCCGGCTACATGGTTTGGAGAGCGCCTTTGCCTCCGCTCCGGCCTTGAACATGCCGGTACTGGAGATGGATGCCAACCCGGAGAAAGCCAAAGCCCGCATCCTGGAGCTTGCCCGCCAGGCGGTCCAGGAAGATGGCGCAGAGGTGATCGTCCTGGGCTGTGCTGGGCTGGCCGGCTACGCGGAGGACATCGAGCGGGAACTGGGAGCGGTGGTGCTGGACCCCACCTCGGTGGCCTTCAAGATCGCTGAGGCCATGGCCGATCTGGGCCTGCGGCACAGCAAGACGGGGCGGTTTGCTGTGCCACCGGTCAAAGAGATCAAGTGACACGAGGCTTGTCCTGAGCCTTGTCCTGAGCCCCGTCGAAGGGCTGTCGAAGGGAAGTAGTATGATGGCACAAACATTTGATCTGCTCATTCGGGGTGGCGTGGTGGTGACTGGTGCGGGCATGGCTCGTGCCGATGTGGGCGTCTGTGGGGAAACGATTGCGGCTGTGGCCGCCGACCTCCCACCAGAGGGCGCCCGACGGGTCGTTGATGCCACCGGCAAGCTCGTCTTGCCAGGAGTCATTGACGTGCACACGCACCCGGTGTACCTGGACGACATCCACCACACGTCCGTAACCGCAGCCTTCGGCGGGACCACCACTACCATCCACTACGCCTATGCGCGCCCAGGAATGAAGGTGCTGGACACCATCAAGAAGTTCCGAGATGATGGCCTGGAGAACTCCCTGACCGATTTTGGGCTGCATGCGGGGCTTTTCGACGTAGCCAATCAGATCGAGGAGCTACCCGGGGCTTTCAAGCTTGGCGTGACCTCTTTCAAGGTCTTTATGACCTATGCCAGGATCAATTGGATGACCGACGACTACTGGCTGATGGCAACGCTGGATGTCATCGGTCAGGAGGGGGGACTGGTTGCAGTTCACGCCGAGAACGGCTTGGCCACGGACTACTTGCAAGATAAGTACAACCGCATGAAGCTCTCGGCGCTGGAGGTATTCACCCGCACTCGTCCAGATGTGCTGGAGGCCGAGGCCATCAACCGGGCCATAGCCATGGCCAAGGTGGCGGACTGTGCCCTATACATCCCCCACGTCAGCGCGACCAAGGCTCTGACTCCCATCCGGCGAGCGAGAGAGGAGGGGCAGGTGGTGTACGCGGAAGCCTGTCCGCAGTACCTTGCCCTCACCGAGGAGACGTTGCATCAGCGTGGGCCGCAGGCCAAGATCGGGCCGCCCTTGCGTACTCCTGAGGACAATGAAGGGCTGTGGCAGGGCATCCAGGAGGGGACGATAGACACTGTGGCCAGTGACCACGCGCCCAAGGCCAAAGAGGTAGACGACGACTTCTTCGAGGCCCCGTATGGCTCACCCCAGGCAGGGACGCTTCTGACTGTCACCTACGACGCCGGGGTGAACACTGGTCGCATCAGCCTGCCCAGGCTGGTGCAGTTACTCTCGGAGACGCCGGCCAGGATCTTTGGCTACTACCCGCAGAAAGGGACTATCGTGCCGGGGTCCGATGCCGATCTGGTGATCTTTGACCCCACGGTGCGCTTCACCATCCAGCACGCCAACCAGCATTCCCAGGCCAATTACACTCTCTACGAAGGACGGGAGTGCCTGGGCCGTCCGGTGTGGGTCATGCAGCGTGGTCGTGTGTTGATCGAGGACGGCCAACTGGTGGGCGCGCCGGGGCAGGCCCAGTACCTGCCGACCAGGGTCGCAGTCAAGGGAATCTGAAGACCTGACAAGTTTCCAAAACCTGTCAGGTCTCTACGATGCCTACATCACATCTTTGGAGGTATAGCCATGGCAGAAGCGATCATCAATCTCACCCGAGGGATGCCGCCGGTGGAAGTCTTTCCCGCAGAAGACCTGATTCAATGTGGGGAGGCCGCCCTGAGGCAGGACCCCAACGTCCTCCTGCAGTACGGCAGGTCACCGGGGTACGCTCCCCTGCGCGAATGGCTGGGCCAACAATATGGCGTTGGGCCTGACCAGATATTCATCGGCAACAGCTCTCTGGAGATATTCTCGTTCATCACCCAGACCCTGCTGCGGCCAGGCGATCGGGCCTTTGTGGAGTCGCCTTCTTATGACCGGTCCATCACTCTGCTGCGGCGGGCTGGCGCTCAGGTGGTGGGTATCCCCGTGGAAGAAGACGGCCTGGACATGACAGTTCTGGAGGAGGAGTTGAAGCAGGGACCGCCTGCTCTGATGTACCTGATCACGGATTTCCATAACCCGACGGGGATCACCACCAGCCTGGAGAAGCGAAGGCGGCTGGCCGCCCTGGCAGAGGGGTATGGATTCTGGATTGCAGAGGATTCACCATACAGAGCGATTCGCTACGGAGGCCACGATGTTCCCACACTTTGGTCTCTGGCGCCGGAGCGAGTGCTGCACATGTCTTCATTTTCCAAGGTGCTCGCGCCCGGGCTGCGCCTTGGCTACGTGGTTGGCTCCGTAGAAGCGATCGCCACGCTGGTCAAATGGGCAGTTGACACCTACATCGGTCCGGTCCTACCGACTCAGGGGATGGTCTACGAATATTGCCGCCGTGGGCTGCTGGAGCCCAACATTGAACGATTGAAGGAGGTATACCGACCACGGCTGCAGGCTACCTTCGCTGCCCTGGAAAAGCACCTTCCCCAGGCCACCTGGACCCGGCCAGAAGGCGGCTTCTTCGTGGGAGTTACCCTCCCAGAGGGCAGTGACATGGCAAGCCTGCTGGCCCAGGCCGGGAAGGCGGGACTGAAGCTCAGTGACGGACGAGGCTTTTTCCCCAGCCCGGCTGATGGGAATCGTTTCCTGCGCATCCCCTTCTGTGGCGTTACGCCTGAAGAGATCGAAGAAGGAATATCGCGATTGGCGCGCATCCTGTAGATCCAGAGACGGTGTAGCCAATCTGAGCGTCGCGTCTCTCGGGGGATGGCACGCCTGGGCAGCACTGACCCAAATGGGAAGGAAGAAAGCCGTGAACCGGAGCAAGCTGAGAGTGCAATCGCAGATAACCTTTCTTTACTATCATGACCTTCAACTAGTTTCCAAGTTTTACCAAGAGATCATGGGGTTCGAGTTGATAGAGGATCAAGGGTGGGCCAAGATCTATCGCGTCAGCGGGAATGCATATCTGGGGATTGTAGACGAGAAAAGGGGGTTCCACAAAGCACAAGAGAAGAGCGCGGTGCTGATTACACTCGTCGTCAACGATGTGGTTGGCTGGTACGATTACCTGGAGCGTAAAGGCGTCAAAATACTGACGGAGTTGCGGGAGGTGGAAGACATCCAGGTTCGGGGCTTTTTCCTGGAGGATCCGGGCGGATATACCATTGAGGTGCAGCAGTTTCTCAAACCAGACGTTGCACGGATCTTTGACCAGGGGTAGTAATACCAATTGCCCATTCAAGAATCGTATTCTCCGAGTTGGGTAGAAGCCCAATGGGTGCATTGCGAAAAAGTTGGATGGCGATTGAAATCGCACCTGTGAGGGCACTCCGTGCCGGTCGTCCACCTACGTGGTCGCGGAAATCGTCCACGTAGGTGGACGACCGACGCATTTGCGCCCTCTAGAAGCGGTTTCAACCGCTGTTCCTGGTCAATCGGCCAGTACCCAACGAAATCGAAATGCACCCCGCCCAATCGTATTGGGCGGAGACTGGAAAGTCGCTTGCTTTCCTGGTTTTGACGGCTGCAGATCTAGAGACCTGGGCTGGCGCCCCCATATACCAAACAATTATACAAAGAGAGGAGAGTAGAGAATGTCAACCAAATGGGAAAGGGATGCAAGCCGTCCTGCTGATTATCACGCTGTTGAGGCCCACCGTGGTAGGGAGTTTATTCTCAGGCTTACGACTGGCGCTGATGTATGCTTGGCGATCCAAAAGTTTGCCCTAGATCATAATATCCGTTTTGGCAAGATACACGCTGTGTTCATGGGTGGCCTACAGCCAGCGAAATACCTGATGTGGGCGCCAGATACCAGCGACCCACAAAACTGGCACAATGAATCACCAGCGACTGTCCAAAACCTGAGCATGGTCCTGTCCATGAGCGGGATCATACACCCTAGACCCAAAAAGGGAGGTGGTGAGGAGCTATTTGCTGCTATCCACTTTGTCATTGGTGGCGCCTGGGACGTGCCCACCCTCGGCGGTCACTTGTTGGAGGGGACCATCGTCAAGGGTGTCTGTGAGGTATTCATTACGGAAATTCTGGGCATCGACGTGCTCTACCCTCAAGGGAAATTACTTGATCCGCATGCCGAAGAATTCCCGGAGAACTGGTACAAAGAAGTCAGGTAGCGATACCAGATCTTTGTCCATCAAAGTGCATTCCCCCAACATTCGCTCAATAGCATCAGGAGTTACGCAGTTCGCCGGCTGAGTAGGAGCAGAGCGACGTATCGAAGCCAAGAACGGGTCTTGCAATCGCCGCTCGCCCTGGTTTCGATACGCTGGCGCTACTCAACCGACGGGCTCGCTATTGACCGCGTAACTCCTGAGCATCATAATCGTCTTGGCAAACGTCGCGTGGATCTTTCTACAGGGGAAGTAAGTTGCACTTGCCGACAGGTGCAACGCACTTTAGCCACTGAAATGACAAGAATCAAGTGCGTTGCACCTTTGGCCGAGTAGCTACGCCGAAAGTTGCCCAGCAGTGTCTGGGCAAGGACACGGTTTGAAGGACCAAATAGCCTATTGGGGAGGTAATGGAACATGTCTATTCTGTATGGCAAGGATATCTTGCGAACCGATACTCTCTCAGATGGGGAGATAGACCTCATCCTTTCGACAGCGTCCCGGCTTGAAAGCGTGCTCAAGGCCGGGGGACGCCTGGGGAACATGGCGGGCCAGGTCCTGGCGACCCTATTCTTTGAGCCGAGCACGCGGACCCGGCTTTCCTTTGAGGCAGCCATGCTGCGCCTTGGGGGCCAGGTGATCACGGTGGCAGACCCCAGGACCTCGTCTGCTGCCAAGGGCGAATCGCTGGCCGACTCTATGCGCACGGTGGAGGGGTATGCCGACGTCATCGTCATCCGTCATCCCCGCAAGGGCTCAGCCCAGGAGGCGGCCGATGCTGTGGCGGTGCCTGTGATCAACGCCGGGGATGGTGCGGGACAACACCCGACCCAGGCCCTTCTGGATGTCTACACCATCCAGAAGGAGAAAGGCTCGCTGGAAGGGCTTACCGTGGCTCTGGCCGGCGATCTGAAGCACGGACGGACCGTCCATTCACTGGTGTACCTGCTGGCCCGTTTTGGTATCCAGCTCCTCTTCGTCTCGCCGTCTGTCCTGACGATGCCTGCGGAGATCACCGCAGACTTGAAGAAGATGGGTGCGGGTGTCAGCGCAAGCAGCGACCTGGCGGCCGCTATGCGTCAGAGCGATGTGGTGTACATGACTCGCATCCAGCGGGAGCGGTTCGAGGACCCGGCCGAGTACGAACGGCTGAGGGGCTCCTATGTGGTGGACGTGGCCATGATCCGTCAGGCTAATCCAGGCATTACTATAATGCACCCTCTGCCCCGGGTAGATGAGATCGCCTCGGAAGTAGATGCCTATGAAGGCGCGGCCTACTTCCGCCAGGCAGCCAACGGCGTGCCAGTCCGCATGGCCCTGCTGGCCCTGGTTACCGGGTGTGAGTAGGGGAGGCTGATTATGACGGCTGTCGCTATGGGGTCTTTTCGCGATCTCTCTCCGTTGTTGAGCCCCGAAGCTATCGCTGTGGTGGGTGCCTCGGAGCGTCACGGGAGCGCTGGTCGCCTTGTCTTGGAGAACCTGCACAACCTGGAGTATCAGGGGGCTGTTTACGCCGTTCACCCCAATTACAAAGAGGTGTTAGGCTTCCCCTGCTATCCTGATCTGAACTCACTGCCCGGGCCAGTGGATTCGGTGGCGGTGTTGCTGGCCGCCGAGAAGGTGCTACCCACACTGGAGACGGCGGTGAAGGTGGGCGCCCAGGCCGCCTGGGTGCTGGCCAGCGGCTTTGCCGAGGCCGGCCCAGAGGGAAAAGCCCGCCAGGCTGACCTGTCTCGTTTCGCCGAGGAGACCGGTCTGGTGGTGTGTGGACCCAACTGCATTGGCGTGGCCAACCTGGTGGACCGGATGGCGACCTACAGCGTGGCCCTGAGCCCGGCCACCCAGGCTGGTGGCGTTTCGGCGGTGGTGCAGAGCGGGGCCATCTGCCTGGGGCTGGCCAACGCGGCCCGTTTCGGTTTCCGCTACCTTATCTCCAGCGGCAACGAGGCCGTGCTGGACAGCGCCGACTACATCGGCTATCTAGCCAGCGATCCCCATACTCGGGTCATCATCGCCTTCGTGGAAGGGATACGCAGTCCGCAGAAGTTCGTGGCCGCGGCTCAGGCCGCTGCCGAGGCCGGCAAGCCCCTCCTGCTGGTGAAGGTAGGCCGCTCCGAAGCTGCCCGCCAGGCGGTCCAGGCTCACACCGGCAGCCTGGCCGGGTCCGACGCGGTATGTGACGCTGTCTTCCATCACCTGGGCGTGATGCGGCTAGACACGCTGGACGAACTGGTGGAAGCAGCGGTGCTGTTCCTCACCTGCTCTCTACCCCAGGGTGAGGGAGTAGGACTCCTGAGCCTCTCCGGGGGTCAGATCAGCCTGGTGGCAGACTTAGCCCAGGACCTGGGGTTGGAGTTCCCTCCCTTTTCGAAAGAGGCCCAGCAATCACTGGCCCGAATCCTGCCGCCCTACAGCCCCATCGCCAACCCGTTGGATGCCTGGGGTAGCGGCGACCTGGAGAGAACCTATCCGGCCTGTGTCGAAGTGGCCTCCAGGGAGAAGGACATCCACTTGCTGGCCGTGAGCCGGGACACACCCCCTAAGGCCGCTCCCCGAGAAGTGGAACAGTCGCTGGCCGTCGCAGAGGCGGCGGCGCGGGCTGCGAGGGAGACGGGCAAGCCGGTGCTCGTGTTCTCCAATCTCTCCATTGGATTCCAACCAGAAGTAAAGAAGGTGCTGGATGAAGGCGGTGTCCCCTACCTGCAGGGAACACGGGAGACCTTGCGGGCTATCCAGTCCTTTGTGCGCTACGCCGGTTTCCGCCGCCGCATGGGGAAGCCAATGGATGCCGGTTGTCTTTCACCGCCTGATGACTTACCTGATTGGCGGAGGAGACTGCAGGGGGGGCTCTCAGAAGTCGAGGGAAGAGCCCTACTGGCTGCCTACGGCATCCCTGGTCCGAGAGAGGCAGTGGCCACTACAACAAAGGAGGCAGCCAAGGCCGCCCAACACATCGGTTACCCGGTGGTGCTCAAGATCCTCTCCCTCGATATCCAGCACAAGACAGAGATTAATGGCGTGCGGGTTGGCCTATACGATGAGGCGGCCGTTGTCACCGCTTTTCGCCAGGTGATGGAAGCCGCCCGGCGACATCATCCCCAGGCACGGTTGGAGGGGGTAGTGATTCAGGAGATGATCCCTGCTGAGGCGGTGGAGGTCATCCTGGGAGTGCTGCGGGACCCGGACTTCGGCCCGGTGGTGGTCTTCGGGTCAGGCGGGATCTTGGTAGAGCTTCTTGAGGATTCTTCGTTGCGCCTGCCGCCTCTGAGCCATGAAGAAGCCTTGCAGATGATCCACGAAACGCGGGGGGCGCGTCTCCTGCAGGGATTCCGGGGGCGGCCGCCGGCCGACGTGGACGCCCTGGCCGATGCTCTGGTGCGCCTCTCGCAGCTAGCGGTAGATCTGGGCGATCTCATTGCCGCGCTGGACATAAACCCCCTGATGGTGCTGCCAGCAGGGCAGGGCGTGCGAGCGGTGGACGTCTTGGTGGAAGTCGCACCCTCATAACTGATTGTTGCCCCGTAGTGACCCTGTGAAGTCTGATGACCCCTTTCATCCAAATCACATAGGACTCCAGATGTTCGATGCCTTGACCAACCGATCATTCCGCCGACTCTGGCCAGCCGCTTGGCTTTGGTATACCTGCCGATGGGTGGAACTGACGGTGCTCTCGTGGTTGGTGCTGGAGCTTACCGACTCCCCCTCCGAGGTTGCACTAGTTGGGGTGAGTCGGCTAGTACCGATGTTCCTGCTGGGTGTCGTGGCAGGCAGCCTAGCTGACCGTTTCCCGAAAAAGCGGGTGATGATGGGTTTGCAAACTGTCAATCTGGTGGTCTCCTTCTCCATGACATTGGTGATCTTTGCAAGGACAGTGCAGCCGTGGCATACATTTGTGTACATGTTCATAATAGGGATCGCCTGGACGGTAGACTTCCCTGTGCGGCGATCATACTACTCAGAGCTCTTCGAGGCGACTAGGCTGGCCAATGCAATGTCGCTAGAGTCAGTTGCATTGACAGGGAGCAGTATGCTCGGGCCGCTCCTGGGTGGCAGCCTGATCTCTCTTGTGGGATATGGTGGCACATATATTGTCATCGTAGCAATGTATCTGGTGGGATTCATTTTGCTGCTATCGCTGAGGAATGAAGACAGGCCCAGAGCACCCCTGCCAACCGGCAGTGTGACCACTCAGTTGGTGGAGGGAGTGCGGATGGTCCAGGCGAACCGCACTGTCTGGGCCGTTCTGATGGTGACGATACTCATGAACCTATTGGGGTTCTCTTACCGACAGCTCTTGCCGGTGATCGCGCGGGACGTGTTGAAGGTGGGATCAGCTTGGTATGGAGTGCTCGGTGCCGCTCCCGGACTAGGGTCACTAGGCGGCTCGCTTGTCATCGCGTCCCGGCAGGTGCGAAGGCAAGTGACACTCTTTTCCCTTGGAGCCACACTGGTGCTTGCCGCCTTGTTCTCCTTCGCCCTCTCACCTGTATATCTCCTCTCTCTGGCACTTCTCTTGGTCGCCGGAGTTGGGATGTCAGGCTTCGGCACAATGCAGTCTACAATCATCCTCCAGGCAGCGCCACCAGGAATGCGCGGGCGGGCGATGGGGGTTCTGGCACTGGCGATTGGAGTTGCACCCTTGGGGGCGTTCCTGGTAGGTCAATTGGCAGAGGTGATTGGGGTTCAGGCGGCGCTCGCGTTGGTCGCGGGAATCGGGTTTCTGGTGCTGAACATACTGCGCTGGAGGTTCCCGGAGTTACATGACCGAGCAGTTTAGCGATCAAAGTTGGGTATGAATTGCTAACTTTTTGGATAATTGGGATCTAGGTCAGTGAGGCCAATGTCTGGATATCGCCGGGAGCCCTTGCATCCAAAAGCGATTTGAGGTACAATCACGGGGTACAAATTCTACGACTGAGGAGGATCTCATGGCAAAGCCGTTTCCACTTCCAAGGGTAGCTGTGGTTGCCATCGGCGGCAACTCTCTAATCAAGGACAAGGAGCATCGGACAGTGCCCGACCAGTTCGAGGCCACACGGGAGACCTGTGTCCACATCGCTGGCATGATCGAGCAGGGGTGGGATGTGGTCATCACCCACGGCAACGGTCCCCAGGTGGGCTTCATCCTGCTGCGCTCGGAGCTGGCCAGCGACGTGTTGCATCCCGTCCCCCTGGACTCCTGCGGGGCCGATACCCAGGGGGCTATCGGCTACATGATCCAGCAGTCCCTCTACAACGAGTTTGACAAGAGGGGAATTAAAAAACGGGCAGCCACGGTGGTCACTCAGGTGGTGGTGGGCCAGGACGACCCGGCCTTCCAGAACCCCTCTAAACCCATCGGGGCGTTCTACGGGGAGGAGGAAGCCAAGAGGTTGAGCGCGGAGCGGGGCTGGATCGTTAAGGACGATGCCGGCCGCGGCTGGCGGCGAGTGGTCCCCTCACCCATCCCCCTGGAGATCGTGGAAAGGGGCGCCATCAAGGCCCTGCTGGATGCTGGCTTCGTGGTCATCGGCGTGGGCGGGGGAGGCATCCCTGTGGTCAAAGAAGAGGGCGGAAAGTCTCGCTGCAGCAGTTTGAGGGGGGTAGAGGCGGTCATAGACAAGGACTACGCATCCGGCCTGTTGGCCGCCAGCATCCAGGCCGATCTCTTACTGATCTCCACCGCTGTGGCCCAGGTGGCCTTGAACTTCGGCCAGCCCGGGCAGAGGTGGTTGGACAAGATGACTGTGGCCGAAGCGGAGCGATACCTGGCCGAAGGCCACTTCGCGCCGGGCAGCATGGAACCCAAGATCAGGGCCAGCATCAAATTCCTGAAAGAGGGTGGCCGTGAGGCCCTCATCACCTCGCCAGAGAATATCGAGCGCGCCCTGGCTGGCGAGGCGGGGACGCGGATTGTGCCGTAAAGCGTAAAACGTGAAACGTAAAAAAACGTAAAGACGTGGGGCGTGCTGGGTAATTCACGTTTCACGCCTCACGTCTTCACGGTCTGGCAATCTGAACCGGGTTGTTGACTACCGTACAAAACTCCCCGTCCAAATGGGCAGGTCGGGCTTCGGCTCCAGCGCCTGCCATGCCTCATCGGTCAGGCGGTCGCTCATGGGCTGAGTGAACTCGTAGTAGGAGAAGACCCCGCCCTGGGTGACCGCCAACTGTCCCCCCACCGGCACGATGACGTAGATGAGGAAAGCATCGCCCACGCCCTCCTCCAGCACCTGCCCCGTGTTGACATCGGTGTGCACGTCGGCTACGATGGCCATGCGCTCGTCGGCCTCGGAGGTGATCTGCTCTTTCACCGTGGCCGAGAAGGTGGTGATGCCCTCTAAGATGCCGCCGATGTTGCGGATCAGCTCGTACTCCTCGCTCAACACTTCCCCAGATAGCTCCTTCTCCGCCATCGTCTTCAGGGAGAGGAGCAGCGACTCCAGTCGCTCCAGCTTATCGCTGTATTCAGCGTCGAGCAACCCCCGTCCCTCTAAGCCTGTCCGCATCTGTTTGGCCAAAGCAGCCAGTCGAGCGTAGACCTCAGGCTGCGGCTCTACGTAGCCCTTCGCCGCCTCTGGCTGCGGCATGATGCCGGTGGCTTTCATGGTGTAGCTCTGCTTGGCATAGAGGATGGTATCGTGGCGCAGCTCCGTCCAGGAACCGAGGAAGGAGTTGAGATCCTTGTCCACCCAGCCCTGGTTCTGCATGAAGACGGGATAGCCCTCGCCCTTGACCTCCAGCAGGGGACGCAGTGCATAGAGCCAGCTCCAGTAGAGGTTTTCGACCCATTGCTCCGGCGGCAGTTGGCCGAACTCCCCCCGCAGCTTCTCCATCTGCTCCTGGTAGTTGGCGTAGCGGCCCTCGCCGTAGACGTCGAGCAGGATCTCGTAAGCTCGCGCCGAGCCCAGGACAGCGGTCACGTCCAACCCCCTGGGGAACAGGCGCGGATCGTCCTGGGTGCCAACTTTGTCGTAGACCAACTGCTGGAAGATGTAGGAGTCGGGGATGAAGCGCTGGCCCATGAAGCGGAAGCCTTTGGTCACTTCCTCTGGCTTCTCCAGGTCGGTGACGTAGGACGAGATGATCCTGGGCGGGCGCAAAGTCATGGCTCGCTCGATGAACTCATCCAGCTTGGCCTCATCCTCCAGATCAGCCGACGTTAGTTGGTCTCCGTAGACCTCCCGGACCAACTGGCCGTAGTCATAGATGTTCAGGTCGTCGGTCTGGCCCACGAAGAACACCGTCGGCTCGTAGATGCGCTCCCAGACAGCCAGGGCCGGCTGCCAGCGCACCTGAGCGTTCTGCAGGGCGGCCACGATGAGGATGGCCTGCCGCGTCTCCATCCGCCCGGCCTCGATGAGTTCAGGGCTATCGCCCGGCTTCAGGCGGAACATCATCCGCCCGTACCACATCATGGTTTTGAAGTAGCGCTCGAAGGTCTCGTTGCGGGTGTAGTGGCCGCGAGGCACGTACTGGCTGTAGTCCTCCCGGTAGCCGAAGATGGGCGATTGGGCGAAACCCTGGTGAGCCGTGATGAGGCCCAACTCGGCGTTGACATCGTCAACCACATTGCTGGCCAGGCTGAAGTCCAGAATCGTGGGAAGGGTATTGCCTTCGGGTATTGGGCTGAGTAGAAGGGTGGCTACGGAGAAAAAGGCCAGGTTGCGCCTGGCAGCCTCCTGGACTTCGCCCGTTGCCGCCAGGTACTGCTTCGCAGCTATTTCCCACAGGGGTGAGTTCAACTCTTGCAGGTCGTTGACGAAGTGGTTGATCTCCGCGGAACGCAGGGTGTAATCGTAGAGGATGTGGTAGGCGTGGAGCAGGGCGTCGGTGGTCACGAAGATGGGGATGCCCCGATCTTTGGCCGACTTATAGATCTCGTAGATCTGAGCCGCCCGGCTGGGCGCCACCACGAAGCCGTTCTCCTCCAGCAGAGCCCGCTGCTCATCGCTCAACCTCGTCAGCAGGTCGGGGTTAGTCACCTGGCCCAGGTCAATCTCGTAGCCCGGCACAGCCGGCTGGGCCTCGACCTGGTAAGGTACATAGTCAGCGAAGCCCCCAGGCGCCGTCGCGGCGATGGCGTAGGCCACCTGGATCGGCGTCTCCGTTGGCTTGATCTCCGGCGTCGGCGTTGGCTTTGCTTCCGGCGTGGGTGTAGCCTTCTCGGTTGGCGTAACTGGTTCCGGCTGCGGGGCGCAGCCAGCCAAGAAGGCGATGAGTAGCAGCAGTGAAAGTACAGATCGTGCGTTCATGACATTCCTCCTCCCTTGGTTTTGTCTATCTATTGGACGTTTGTGGCCTTCAAAAGGTTCCCTCACCTGTCCTCATTATAACGTCTTTCTCAGAAGATGTCCAGAGCGCGTATTCCTTGAACAGCCCTGACTTGACTGCCAGGACAAGCAACAAAAAAGGGCCAGCAGATGCGAAGTACTGGTCCTCTTTTGTACCTCCCGCTTTGATAGAACGAGATGAGAGGCTGTTCTGATCGCCTTACGATGGTCTGGAAGACCAATACCGATCTATATCCGCACCCTCTAACAACACGGTTTTGTTTCCTCTCCGTATGTAGAACCTATTCTGAAGGTACTGTTTGGCGTCAGCGGGTTGAACGCTTATGAGGCATAAGTCCTTACCATCATGAGAGGCTCTAGCTATCCTGACTAGATCAGCGTCGATAACATCAGGGCTAATTCTGGTTTCAATATAGCTCATAAGCCGTTGCAAATAGCCATCCCATTCATCCTTGTTGTACTCACCCTCAATGCCAAAGACAATCTTGTCTTTGTGAACTGGACAATCACTCAGTCTATCATTGTAGATGTCTTCAAATCTCTTGAGTTCCAAGATCCCCACTAATAAGTCACCACCTTTTGCATTTAGGAAAGCAACTATGCTTTTTAGCACTCCCTCATTTGGCAATGAAGAATCATGAACCAGCTTACCATCTCCAAGTAAGTACCGGTTTAGATTTATGGCCAGTGATCCTTTGAACTCAAGTGTTTCACTCTCGTCCTTGTCCAAGTAATAGAGTATGCCTTTTTGCCTCTTTGCAAACCTATCTTCCTCCTTTAAAGCGTCTTCATACTTTTCTAACCATATAGATCTAAATCCGATATTTGCATCTCGGATTTCCTTAGTAAGTTCAAACCTGACTTGCCTACTTTTTTGACCAGCGCCACCTGCTCCACGATAGGCTCGTATAGCGTCACTATCAACATCCAAGAAGTGAATTATTAATGGCTCCAAGAAATCTGTTGTCGCCTTCCGAAACTTTCTGATGTCTTCTAATTCCGCTTTAGATAAGTTACACTCAACGATGTCTCTCAGGATACCCATCAGAACAACAACGCCGGCATTGGTTCTCACATAGTGTTCGTCCCCAGAACCCCACTCTTCCCTTAATTCTTGCCGGATTATATCGAAATAGCACGAGATCCGTTGTGTTGCATAATCAATTGTCTCTTCATACAAGTTATGGAACAGAAGGCCTTCTCGCTTTGAAATAAGCTTTTGCAGATTTATGCTGCTGCAAATGGTTGTAAGGGTCAAGTTACCATAGTTCTGTTCCTTTGGAATTGATATGTGCCCACGAAAAGGGGAATCTTCCGAACTATTCAACAGCTTTGCGATTTTGGAAATAGCAAAAAGCTGTTGTTCTTTCTCGTCCTCACTACTCGCGTATAGATCTTCGTATAGATCCCAGAGCAGATTAGCCTCGATCGATTTCTGATTCTTGTTAATGTCCACAAACATCTTTGCTTCAACACTGTCATCCTTTTCGACAAAAGCTATCACCGGTACAGTCTCTTTGTATTTCTCTTCTAAATCAGCAAAGCTATACAATCTGTGTTGTCCATCAACAATCCATGCACATCCATAGTACGGAGGCAAAGTTATCGCAACTGGTTTTACGTTTTGTTTTAGCTGATCGAGGTGCCTCTTATCACCTAAGGTTTCTTCCTTTGGCAACCTACGGTGAAAATTGATTATTATGCTTCCGGGGAAGAAACCGCCATCCCTTATGTACTGTTCGATCTTTCTAATTCGAGATTTCTTGATCATTCTTTGGTAACTATCTGCCAATTCTAAGAAACTTGATTGCGCCGCTCGATGGTGGACATATGCTATTTTCAATAGGTCATCTGGAGATAGAACGAACGAGTAGTAAGTATGTCCCCCCATTTTGGCCCTAAGAGCTGGTACTTTGACCTCGAAACCTTTTATCTTCTTGTTGTAGAACACTCGGTTATAAATCTGGTACTTAGCTCCTTCACCTGCGAGCTTCGCTAGTTCTTGCAATGCTAGTAGATCGTATTCGTCCCAAATCAGTATCTCCGGCTTCGCTTTGGCATCCAGTCTATCATTCTCATTCCATTCAATGTTCTCAGTAGCTATGATAAACACGAATTGCAGACTACGGATTCCCAATAATCTCCTAATAGCACTTCTCAGATCATTCTGGTTTGCTCTGAATTCTGCGATATCTTTCTTAAGACTCTTCTTTCCCAGCCTTTCTCTGGATTTGCATTCCACAATGAATACTATATCATTATCAATAGCAAGCACATCAATTTGTTTCGTCTTTTTGATGCTATTTCTTCTCTTGAGAACAAGACTAAACCCTCGAGATGAGAGTTTTTGCACCCCTATTTCATAGAATAGTCGCCAGACTTTATTCTCAAGTTGAGTGCCTATACTCTTTTCTTTGAATATTCTGGTTCTCGTTTTGAATTCCCGAAGTATCTCCCAACCACTTGGAATTGGAGTTCCCTTGACAATGGATTCTTCCAATCGCTTCTTCTTCCTGGCTCTATATTCAGTTTCCAGGTCATTACCTTCGAGTAGAGATCCCTTGTGAACAACTTGAGCCTTCATGATTAAACCTCCATTCACCCAGTGTGACTATCTAAGCAAGATTGGCTAGCCCGACAAGCAAAACAGCCGGCCACACAAGGGATTGCTCCCAGGCTACGGGTCGGCTGCCAATCTTTCATAACTACCCTCCTCGGTGAACTACAATTGGGACAAGGGCTGCAACAATGCTACACTCCGATTTACGGTGCTATCATACCACGGACTGCGACATTCGTCAAGCTCAAAAGAGCGGTTTTCTGTCTGTGCTATTTCAAGAGGCGCCTCACTGATGAGTTGGGCGCGGAACGCACTGGGTCTGGCCCCTCTTCCTCAGGGAGATACTCCGCCCTTCGGCTGTAAGCGGAGCGACCTCAGGACACTGCTTCCCTGGCCTGACCGCCAGGACAGGCAGCACCTCCAGTCACCCAGAAGCACTGGTTGCCTGCTACGTGGCCCCCTGGCAGTTACCACGACCGGACTTCCACCGGCTAGCCGTTGACAGCTTCAGGACACACCAGCGACTTATTGGGCGGGCACGACGATGAGCAAGGAGAATCCAAACCAACTGAATCGTGCCTACTTCAGACTAGCAAGATAGACAAGTTCTTGGACAACGATTCTTAGGTCGTCAATGATTGTCTCGATGTCACGTCTATGAGCAATATAACGTCGGCTATGAGCGGACAAGTCTCCAACTGATTTCAGCTTCGGCAGACTCTTCTTGGTGTTTCTTGTCAAGTTCCACGACTGCTCGCTTAGAGCGAGATTGATCAAGTCCCTGAGTGGCAAGAAGTCACCGTGGGGATCCTTTATCTTGTTTGCAATGCCATTATGCTCAAACGCTTCGATTATCAGCGTCTCTGCTAACCTGCGGATCATGACTGCGCAGGCATCAAACCAGCCATGCTCGTAGGAGCCATTGATTTGATTGGTGACCTTCTCCAGGTATCCTCTTGTATCGCGGACAACGGAGAAAGGAATAACCTGCTGGCTCTCAGCAGCCAGTCCCTCGTCCGGCGGAGTGCCGCGTCTTGGTGCTTCATTTTGTATCTTTTTGGCGATACCTAGAGCCGTCTTGCCCAGTTCAGTCATTGCCTATTCCCAGATGCTTGGCCATACTGGCGAAGATTTGGTCTATTTGATCTGGCTTTGCGTCTGGTGAGATGTGAATCTGGATGTCGATGTGTATTGATGGCACCATACGTGAGAATAAGGGGGCTTCTACTCCTGCAGCACCCGATTCACCCGGAACGCCGGTCGCAGCCTCTCGCTTCGTTGGCGGCTTGCGCTCAGTCGGTTTTCTACGAGGCTCTCGTCTCTCAGGGATAGTCGCACTAGTGAGCAGCTCGTAAACTATTGCGAATCGCTTGACGGCCGTTTGTCCCAGTCCCGTCCGGCTCGCAAACCACCGTTCGACCGCTGGGCGGTCAACAGATGGCCCTGGCACAGCGTCTAGCAGTTCCTGTGGATAGAGCTCGCTTCTTATTTCGCGACAGACTTCCGGGTAGTTTCCATCATCACGCCATCTTGTCGCTCTCTCGGCGGGTTTTCCCTCTTGGTCAATAATCCCCATCACAACGAGAGAAGGGATTATGTTGCTCCTTGCTGACTTCTCTTGCATACCCAAGGCCGTCGCAACAAAGCCAGGTGTGACAGTAGTCGGGATGCTCTTCTTGAACCATTCCCTCAGAGTCCACCAGTGCTTGACTGGAATAACTGGATAGGCCTTCTTCTGTTGGTCTGTCATTTCTTCCACTCCTTTGGCTAATACTGATGGTCATATGGCAGGTACCTGTGGAATGGAGGAGTGAGATCCCCAATTCAACAGGTGGTCTGCCAAATGATACGACAACCGGAACGTGAATACCTGAATCGCTTGACTGTCAAGACCTTCGACTCCAGGTAACAAAACAGCCGACCACGCACCAGGGGATCACTCCCAGGCTAGGGGTCGGCTGTCAATCTTTCATAACTACCCTCCTCCGTTGACTACGATTGCTGCAACGAGGGCTGCGACGGTGCTATACTCCGATTAATGGTGCTATCATACCACAGACTGAGACATTCGTCAAGCTCGAAAGAGCGGTTTTCTCTCCGTGCTATTTCAAAAGGCGCCTCACTGATGAGTTGGGCACGGAACGGACTGGCTCTTGCCCCCCTTCCTCACCAGGATACCCCGGTTCCCTGGCCTGACCGCCAGGACAGGCAGCACCTCCGGTCAGCGGACGATGGCTTGGCAGCGTATGTCAACGTGTCTCATTGACTGAGCTTTGCACTGGCAAGCCGATCCAGACTTACACCAGCTTCAGCAGCTTCGAGCGCCAAACGGCGGTGAAGCCCTGGCGGAATCTGTACCACGAACTCCCCGCTATATTGCCTGACAGCAATTGGCTCAGGCACGAGTTCGCCACTGGCGCCCAAATCGGCAACGACATCAGCCGTCACCTGACGGATACCTTCGAGTGCCGCTTCTGGTGTGGAGGCTAACCAACTAAGGCTGGGAAACTCGACACAGAGGCCGACGTACTCATTATCTTCCTCTGCCCAGGTCACACGATAGGTATATCGGTCATTCTCGAGCATCACTTTGTGCCTCCAGGCGATCAATTGCTTTCAATACTTGCCTTACCTGATACGCTTTAGCCATACCCTTATGGTTCTGGATATTGACTCGTGGGTCTCCCTGCCAGGGTGTTTTGTAGATGCAGTGGCTGCTGCCCTTCTGTCGAGCCTCGCCAAAGTAAAAACCGCACACTTTACATAGGTCTCGAAAGCGAATCCCTTTTGGATTTCGCCGCATTTTAGCAACTGTGTCCTCAATCCTAGCCATACGAATATAGTACCACTATTAATCTTTGTCAAGGTGTGTGAGATTGTTGGGTGGCCTAGCAACCTCGGCGGACTACAATTGGGACAAAGGCTGTGACTGTGCCACACTCCGATTTACGGTGCTATCATACCACAGGTTGAGATACTCGTCAAGCTCAAAAGAGCGGTTTTCTCTCCGTGTTGTTTCAAGAGGCGCCTCACTGATGAGTTGGGCACGGAACGGACTGGCTCTTGCCCCCTTCCTCACGAGGATACGCCGCTTCCCTGGCCTGACCGCCAGGACAGGCAGCACCTCCCGCCAGCAGACGCCCCTCAATAAACCTCGTTGTGCGTCCCAACCGTCTCCAACAGGATCGCCTCGGTTCCCTCATGCCGCACATACTTGAAAACGATCCTGAGATCGTACCCCGCGCTACAGGCCCACGAACCCTTCAGCTTACCTTTCAGCTTGTGCGTTCGCAATTGTGGATGGAACGCATCTTCAGCCAATAACTCCAAAGCTGCTCGAATATCCTCTGCTACACGAGGGTCTTTTCTTACTCTCCGTTTCGCTGCTCGTACAAAGGCACTCGAGCGGAGCAAGCGTTGTCTCATGACAATATCTCTGCTATCAATTCGTCTGGCGTCACGGTGCGGGCGTTCCCTGCCTTGAATTCCTCTTGAGCCTCCTGGATGTCTTTGGCCAGTTCCGCCCGCCGCCGCTCAATGATCCGGCGACGGATGATATCTGTCAGTGCCTCTTGGTCTTCTAGGGGCAGTTGTTCAACTGTGTCTAATACCTCCCCAAAGGACAACGTCTTCTCCATGATTTTCCCCCTCACTTTCACTTGGAGCAATTGAGCTGCAAACAGTGCCACCAGTATCTTGGCTGCAACGGTGCAGCACTCCGCGTTACAGTGCTATCATACCATAGGTTGAGACACTCGTCAAGTTCAATAGCCACCTCACTGATGAGTTGGGCGCGGAACGGACTGGCTCTTGTGCCGCTTCCTCACGAGGATACTCCGCTTCCCTGGTCTGACCGCCAGGACAGCAGGCAGCACCTCCTGTCAGCGGCCTGTGGGCAACGTTTTACGGCGAGTCTTGCCCTCGGTTGACTACTAGGCCATCGCGTAAACACGTACCTCTTTGTCCAACCGATCCTTCAGCCGATCTTTCTCCATCTCCAGATTGTACTGCGCCTGAAGATTGACCCAAAACCGCTCCGATAAGCCAAAATAGCGCGATAGCCGCAGGGCAGTATCTGGACTTATGGCCCGTGTCCCATGCACCACCTCGTTGATCCGCCGTGCCGACACACTAATGTCCTTGGCCAGACGGTATTGGCTAATCCCCATTGGCTTCAGAAACTCCTCCAGGAGGATTTCACCAGGGTGTATGGGTGGTAGTTTCTGCTTACTCATAGTTGCCTCCCTACGAATGATAGTCCACTATCTCGACGTTGTAGGCATCTCCACTCCGCCATTCAAAACAGATGCGCCACTGGTCGTTGATGCGAATACTATATTGACCTTGTCTGTCGCCCGACAGTTTCTCGAGACCGCTAGACGGCGGTATGCGCAAATCCTGCAAGACCTCGGCGGCGTCCAAGATTCCAAGTCTCCTTCGGGCAACCCGCTGGATGTTCTGCGGGAGTTTGCGCGAGAATTGGCGATTAAAGATTCTTTTCGTTTCCTTGCACGCGAAGGTCTTAATCATCGCCCTGAATAATAACACGCAACGTTAATATTGTCAAGCGTTACTATGGCCTCTCACGCCACCATCAGTCCCTAAAGATAGCTTGCAACCGCCGTTTGACAAATCAGCAAACCGCGCTATAATAAACCCAACAAGTGATATTTCAAGACCTTCGGGGCAGGGTGAGGTTCTCAGCGCAGTGCGGAACCAATTCCCGATCGGCGGTATGGAACCAGCGATTAGCTGGTTTCGAGCCCGCGAGCCATAAGGCTGATCTGGTGAGAGGCCAGAGCCGACGGTATAGTCCGGACGAGAGAGGGTCAGCGAGATGGCGGCAGTCTGGTAAGCCATGCCCAAAATCGCGTGAATACGCCCCGAGGCCAAGTGGTCTTCGGGGCTGTTGTTTTTGGGGAGAGTCAACGAGGGCCGAAAACGGGAGGAGGACTTCCCGCGCTAATGAGTAACGAGACCGGAACGTTAGCACCACTGGCACAGTCAGGGGTGAAATCGAGGCTTGCGAGCCGATTTTCGATCTTGACCAGTGAGCGGGTGGAGTATCTATTCGTCCCTCTGGCTTTGCTCCTCTTTCTCGGCCTCTGGGAGCTGATCGTTCGATTAGGCGACTATCCGCCCTTCATCTTGCCCTCGCCGGGGCGAGTGTACGCCAAATTCCTGATCGTGTCCAGCGACGGCACCCTCTGGCGCCATACCCGGATAACCCTGGCGGAGGTCTTCGGGGGATTGGCCCTGGGCTTGACTGCGGCCACCTCGTTGGGCTACGTCCTGGCCAAATCGAGGCTCGTAGAGCGCATTCTCTCGCCCTACATCGTGGCCTCCCAGTCCATCCCCATCGTCGCCCTGGCTCCACTGCTGGTCATCTGGTTCGGCTTTGGCAGCTTATCCAAGGTGCTGGTCTGCGCCCTGACCCTCTTCTTCCCTGTTCTGATCAACACCATCATCGGCATCCGCTCGGCGGAAAGAGACCTGATTGACCTGATGCGCTCCCTGGAGGCCACTCGCTGGCAGGTCTTCACCATGCTGGAGGTGCCGGCTGCCCTGCCCGTCCTGTTGGGAGGGTTGAAGGTGGGGGTTACTTTGTCTGTGATCGGGGCGGTGGTGGGTGAGTTCGTCGGCGCCGACCGCGGGCTGGGCTTCCTGGTGAACCTGGCGCGGGGGCTCTTCGACACGCCCCTCATGTTCGTAGCTCTGTTCACCTTAGTGGCCATCGCCGTCAGCCTGTACGCGGCCGTGACCGTCTTGGAGGGCTTGCTGCTTTCGTGGAAAAAATAAAGGAGGTTTTCTGCATGAGAAAGAAAATTCGTTTGATTCTAAATTCGTTGTTGTGTCTGGCCATCGTCGCCCTCGGTGGCTGCGGCCCGTCCCAGCCGCCGGCCACGCCGACGTCGCCCGCGCCGCCCGCGCCAGAGGAAATCACCCTGGCTATGGGCTTTATACCCAACGTCCAGTTCGCCCCCTTCTACGTGGCCGAGGACAAAGGCTACTTCGCCGAGGAGAACCTGGAGGTCGAGTTCGACTACGGCATGGAGACGGACCTGCTCAAGCTGGTGGGCGCTGGCGAGCTGCGATTCGCGGTGGCCAGCGGGGATCAGGTCGTCCTGGCTCGGGCGCAAGGGCTGCCAGTGGTCTACGTTCTAAACTGGTATCGCAAGTTCCCCGTGTGCGTGGTCTCTTTGAAAGAGAAAGGCATCAAGGGGGCAAAGGACCTGGTCGGCAAGAGGGTGGGGATACCGGCTACCGAGGGGGCCAGCTACATCGGCTGGCGGGCCCTCCTTCACGCTGAGGGGATAGACGAAGCCCAGGTCAACCTACAGGTTATAGGCTACACCCAGGTTGCCAGCCTCACCGAGGGGCGCGTGGATGCCGCCGTGTGCTACGCCCTGAACGAGCCGGTGCAACTGAGCCAGGCGGGGTACTCGATAGATGTTGTGTACGTGGCCGACTACGCCAACCTGGTCTCCAACGGTCTCATCACCAACGAGCAGACCATCGCTGAGCGGCCAGAGTTGGTCCAAAGTCTGGTCCGGGCTGTGCTGCGTGGGTTAAGGTACACCATCGAACATCCTGATGAAGCCTTTGCCATCTGCAAAGAACACGTGCCTGAGATTGCGGGAGATAACGAAGCCCTGCAAAAGGCTGTACTAGCGGAGTCCATCAAGTTCTGGCAGGGCGAGCGATTGGGCCATTCCGACCGCGCCGCCTGGGAGGAGTCCCAGCGCTTCATGCGCCAGATCGGGCTCATTGACGCCGAGGTGGACGTGGAGACGTTGTTCACTAACCAGTTCGTTGTCGAATCTCAATAAGAAAGTTCAAAGCTCAAAGTTCAAAGGAGAAGTGGCGATTCCAGTTTTAGTAGCCGACGAGATAACCATGACCTTTCTTGGGCAGCAAGGTTCACTCGAAGCCCTGGAAAGTGTTTCCTTTCAAGTTGGCGCCGGGGAGTTCCTGTGTATCGTAGGCCCATCGGGCTGCGGCAAGTCAACCTTGCTGCGTGTCCTGGGCGGCCTGGTGCGGCCCACCAGTGGCAGGGTCTATCTGGGAGGAGAGCTGCTGACTGCTCCCCGCCGCCAGATTGGCTTCGTCTTCCAGAAAGCTAACCTGATGCCCTGGCGGACAGTGCTCAGGAACGTTACCCTGCCGCTGGAGGTCAAAGGGCTGAAGGCCGAGGAGGCGGGTCAGCAAGCCAGGGAACTCCTGAAGCTGGTGGAGCTGGAGGGGTTCGAGGACGCTTATCCCCACGAGCTCTCTGGAGGAATGGAGCAGCGGGTGGCCATCGCCAGAGCTCTCATCCACGATCCGGCCATCCTGCTCCTGGACGAGCCCTTCGGCTCGCTGGATGCCCTGACCCGTGAGAATATGAACCTGGAGCTACTGCGCATCTGGCGAGCCCGGCGGAAGACAGTGGTCATGGTGACCCACAACATTCAGGAAGCCCTCTTCCTGGCCGATCGGATCCTGGTCATGAGCTCCCGGCCAGGGCGCATCAAGGCAACCGTCGCTGTTCCGCTGCCACGGCCTCGCCGCCTGGAGATGCTATATAGCGCGGAGTTCGGTGTCCTGTCCAGGCGTGTGCGGCAGGCTATCAACTGAGCCACCCAAAGAAAAAAGCTGCCAGGTCGCGAGACCTGGCGGCTTTTTGTGGCTCATCGTTAATCCGCGTCTTTCTGCCCATCCGCGGCTCTGAGACATCTGATCACCTGTAGTAGGGATCAGATGTACGGGAAGAGGCCCGGCGTTGAAGCCTCTCCAGCTTCCGCCGCAGCCAACTGCGCCAGAGAATAGGCATCAGGCTTTGCCAGGCTTCCCCAGCCTCCTGCCCACTGACTTCTTTGCCGCTGAAGCGCTCCCTCACGTATAGATCAGCGATGCGCTGCACCGGACCCCGCCCCTCAGGTATGACGATGCTCAACGCGGCAGCGTACTCGTACGGCGTCTGGTGTCGCTGGAACTCGATGCCCAGCCGGCGGGCAAAACTGCACAGCCTCTCGTAGACTCGCTCCACCAGGTTCAACCCCCTTAGCTTCCTCTCGCGCCAGGCCCAAAATGCCGCCAACCCCGCCGGTATCGAAAGCAGGATCAGGCCGACCAACCAGCGAACTGCTTGCTGTCTCCCCGGGGCCTGGCCAGGGATGAACCCACCTCTATCTTCAGGAAAGAGATCATCATCAGGAATCGGCTCGTCATGGCCCGGACCTCTGAATCCGCTGCGGTCCTCCGATGGCTCGATGACCTTGGGGGGCTTGGGTCGAACCAGGAGCGGCTGCGCGGCCGTGGGCTCGAATTCCACCCAGCCGAAGTGGGGAAAGTATATCTCCACCCAGGCATGGGCATCCTTTTCCCTCACCCGGTAGGCTTCCGTATCAGGATTGTATTCACCCTGGCCATAGCCCGCTGCCACCCGCGCCGGGATGCCGACCGCGCGGGCCATCACGGCCATAGCCGAAGCGTAGTAGTTGCAGTAGCCCTCGCGGAGGTCGAACAGGAAGTAATCCACGCCGTCCTGGCCCTCCGGGGGCGCTTCGATCAACTCGTTGTAATTTATCTCTCGCAGGTGGTTCTCCAGCGCTGTGGCTTTGTCGTAGACGTTGTCGTGATCCCTGGTGATCTCTTCCGCCAGATCGCGCACGCGCGACGGCAGCTCCAACGGCAACTGGAGATAGCGATGGAGTATCCAAAATGGATAGTCATCCCCTGCCGCGCGCAGGGTGTCTTCGTCGGCCCCAGAGATGGAAGAGATGACGGTATAGCTCGTGTCCTGTTTCAGACGGGAACGGCTATAGAGCATCGAGACGGGGGTAATCACCCCCTCTTCCTCGGCCACGTAGGACTCGCCCTCCTCGCCTGGTGGAAGAGGGGGCGCGTAACTCACTACCGCCCAGGCCGGCAGATCCACCCGACGAGGCTGAGCGGCAGCAAAGAGCAAGGTCCTTCCAGGCAGAAATGTGGTGATGGTTTGAGTGATCTCCTGGCGCAGCTCATATTCGGGCAGCGCCAGAGGAGAGGAGTCGTCGGCTTCCAGGCTAATGCTCTCTTTATCGTTATTGAGCCAACCAGAGCCGGTGTACTGATCGTAGACGGCCGCCCGCCAATACCGTCCCACTGAGGACTGCACGTCCATCACAGCCACGTCGCTGAGGTGGACGGGCCCTGTCAGGCCCAGCGAATTGCCGAAGGGGTTGGGGTAGACCTCACCATAATACCTGACAGCGGCAAAAAGGCGACTCCAATTCTCCTGCATCTTCTGCCACGGTTTATCCAGAAACGACCCTATGTCGGAGAGTTGCTGGCTGGCGATAGCATTGGGCGCCAGCCAGGCGAAAGAGATAACCACGACGGCAAAGATAACCCCGGCCCGAAGGAAGGCCAGGCCGATATCAGAGCTATAATGAATCCTGGCCCTTCGCCACTCTCGCTTTCGGATCGAGAGGTTGGAGTGCATCACCACGAGTAGGGCGAAGAAGAGATAGGCCACCAGGTGCAACCCTAACTGTGGGGAGGCATAGTAGAGATTCCAGAGCAAGACCAGGCCACAGGGGATGACTGATTGCCAGGCCTTGTCCTCGCGGAAATTATACCAGGCGGAAAGATAGCCCGCCAGCCAGAGGATCAGGGCCAGGAGTAGGACAAAAATGAGGTTGTCATCGCTGGTGCCGCCGTGCGTCGCCGTCCACAGCCACTCGTTCACGCGGATCCCCAGTTCGATGAACCTTTCGCGCCAGGTGAACTGAGAGGCCAGGAGATTCCCTCCCCAGAACGCCACCCATGCTACCCCATAAACCAGGCTGAACAAATGAGCTACCACATCGGGGAATTGGCTTTTGGCCAGGAAGAAGCCAGCGAGCGCGGCGCCCACAGCTACCCAGTATAGAATGTGCAGGCCCTCAGCCCATTCGGCGTTGCGGATAGGCCAGGCCACGCTGAGGAGCATGCAGATTATCAAAACAAGAACTGTCCATCCTTCTCGCAATCTCGATTCAGACTTCATTTTTGGCGACACCTACTTTAATGATCTCGCTTCCAGGCGGCGTGTTTCAACTGTAATACTGCCAAGCAGACCAAAAGGTTCACGCCCCTCTCCGCACTCTGAGAACAATTATACCTCAAAAGAAGATGGGGAGCAAGATTGCGAAGCGGCAAACTTTTCACCAATCAAACAATGTGGTACAATATCTATGCCGTACCCTTATAGGCGGCAGGAGGAAAAATGGTCAAGAAGCCTCTGTTCCCTGGGCAACTGGATGATGAGAGAGTCATCATCTACGAACGACGGCATTGGTTTACGATCATCAAGTGGATAAGACGCCCTCTTATTCTTTTGCTTATCTCTTTGGTGATTGCCTGGGGCGTGGCCACAATCCTGGAACCACCCTCAGGAATAAGGCTCATCTATTGGCTCGTCATCCCGTTGCCGGCACTTGCCTGGATCGGATGGAAAGCCCTGGATTGGAGAAACGATCGCTACATTGTAACCGACAAGCGCGTGATTCACATCGAAAAAACATACTTGACGCGGGAGGAAAGGGATGAGGCCCCCCTGGCCATGATTCAGGATGTCTCCATTGAAATGAAGGGCCTCATGACCCATTTGCTCTACTTTGGCGACGTGACCATCCAGACTGCTGGCACGCTGGGCACGATCCGTTTCCAGGGCATCCAAAAGCCCCGCAAAGCCCAGGCCCAAATCCTTGCTCTGGTATCACAGGTTAAACCAGCGATGCCCGTGGAGGAGGAGCCGCAAACCATCCAAGTCATCCGCGAAATGGTCGGTTGGCCCAAGCCGGAACCCAAGCCGCCTCCTCGCGCTGCCGAGAGGTTGCGCTGGGAGAGCGAGAAGCCAAGACGGGCCCAAATGTCAGAGGTGATCAAGATGATGATTTTCCCCAGGCCGGTCTTCGGCGAAAACCAAATCATCTGGCGCAAACACTGGTGGGCTTTGCTCGAAGAGATGGTCTCTCCCGTGCTTGCCCTCGTCATCCTGTTAATCCTCTGGACAGCAGCCTCCCTCCTCTTTGGTTTCAGCCTTTGGTTTGATTTACTTCTTGGTATCTCCCTGGTCGCAATCTCCGGGTGGATCACCTGGCGGGTTATAGATTGGCGGAACGACCTTTACGTCATAACCGATGATCGCGCCATTGACATCGAAAAAGTGCCTTTCGTCCGTGAAGAGCGCAGAGAGGCTGGCTTGGACAAGATCCAGGACGTGCGTTACTTGCAGGAAGGCTTTATCGCCCTCAGACTTGATTTCGGCAACGTGCGCCTGGAAACGGCAGGCGGGATAGAAGCATTCACCTTCGATTCTGTACCCCATCCCAGGCAAGTACAAATCGAGATCTTTAAGCGGATAGATCAATTTCGTAAAGAGGCAGGACGGCGGTCAAAGGAGATAAGGCAAGACGAATTCCTAGATCTGTTAGCTCGCTATCACCAAGGGGTGCAGGACAACGGCGAAACCGAGTCCTGATCTCGCCTCGTTGACAAAAGCCAGCTTTCGTGATATATTTCAAGGGCTTTCACCATCCTAGTGCTGGTGATCATCACCTGGTGGGAGGCCTTCAGCAAGCGGGTGGGCGCTCCGGCTGCCCTGGGGTTGCCGTACGCGAGGGAGGAGAAGGGCTGAGCTTGATGAGTCGAGGGCATACCTCAGCAGAAGAGCCTTGGCAAGAGTTATTGGCCTTCGTCGCTGATAAGCTGATTGTGGGAATCGCTCCCAGCGATGGCGATGCGGACTTCGACCTGATCTTCGACGACGGGACCAGGCTGGAGCTTTATGCTCTAACCAAGCCCGGTGAGGAAGGCGAAGCGCAGCCTTTCATCGGCTGGGTGCTGAGTGAGGATGGGGAAGAGGCTTAGAGTGGCTAGAAACCGAGAGGGGTTCGCGGAGCTTAAGCGAATGGTGAGGATAAAGTTAGTACCAGATCGTGGCTAAGGGGGCTATGAACTACCTGTACCTTGGAGTCAATAAAGTCATAGCTGTCACCAATCCGAGGATAAACGCTATCAGTAGTATAATGATTTGTGTCTGATCCATGGTTCACCTCCATTTTCTTTCAACACTAAGATTCATCTTCTGCCAGTCAAGATCCCATCGCGGCTGTTGTCTCGATGCCTCTTGCACGTGACACACATTGTTGCGCGAGGGAAAGCCCGTAGCCTTTTGGGATTGATAGGTTCTCCACACACTTCGCACAACCCATAGGTACCCATCTGAAACCTATGAAGGGCGTTTTCGACCATCTCCAACGTGAGTTGGAGATGGTCTTCTAGAAGCGAGATTATCTCCGAATCGGATGTGGTTAAGGAGGAATTACTGCTGAGCCTCTCGATTTGTGCTTGCAACTGTGCATACTCGTTTTCAAGGTATTCCTTGGGCCAAGTCGTTGTTCTAAGCATCACTGAACCTCCTTCGTGGTATCGCATCAGTGAGAATGTGCCCCTCGATTCAGGCAGTTGTGTCTTCGATAAGCAGACTCCAAAGTCAGTCAAGTTATTCGCTAGTTAATCACCTCGCGCCATAAATTATATCAGATAAGCTGCCTCGCTGTCAAATAGGGTTGGTCTACGGGAGCTGATCCTGCTAGATGTTTTCGCGGCAGAGGGCTAAGGATAAGCTGGCGCTTGTTGCCTTCAGGCAGCAGCTAGTGGGGCAGGTCGCTTCCAATCCACCCTGACTAGGTAGATATTGCAGGCTTTCCTTTGAAGGTCTCTTTAGAATCCCATGAAGAGCTAAGGGCTATCTACTAAAAAGTAGATGGCCTCTAATTTTTTAAGGTTAAAACCCTTGACAAAGTACTGCTTTTGTGTTACAATAGTACTAAAATAGTCCGTAATTAGTCCGCACATAGTTCAGGGAGCTTTTGATCAATCTGAAATCACGTTGTTCGGCTTGTGTCTTTATCGTCACACGGTACTGGGGGGGAGATGAGTCTCGCAGGATACCCAGATGATCCTATTTCTTTCAAAAACATTTTGCTTGATATAGGCAAGCTGCTTGTCTACGTTGTAGGCGACCTAATCTTTGAGTGGCTTAAGACCCTTTTTCCTGATGGCAGCTCCTCTTTACAGATAACCCTAATGAAAGTAATAGGGGATTTTATTCTGCTTGCCTATCTGTTCATAGCATTAGTCCAGGCTACAGATGACATCCTAAAGGCACTAGGGAAAAGTCACTTATCTGGCATAATCGCTAGGTGTGTTCGGTGTGTCTTAAGGTTAATCAAGGGCTGGCTTAGACGATGAGGAGCATCACCGAGGACATCCGATCTAGGTGATTGCTAACGGCTTTTGCTCACTGAATGATGAGGAGGTAAAGAACTAATGGATGTAAAATTCTCGGCCCAAGTTGACAAGGTGGTCACACTAGTCCGTAAGCGCAACCTTGCGGCCCTAGGCAAGCACGAGTTGGCTAAGCTCAAGTTAGTCCAGCAGCGGTTGGGGGCTCGGGCAGAGCTTGCTGGCATGTATGTAGGCAATGTACTCAAGAACCTTATCATAGAGGTCATTAGCAGTATGAAGCCCTCAACACCTGAAAGCATGGGCGAAGCTGATTGGCGGTATTATATTCTTCTTAGAGATTATGTGGTCCACGGGCAACCTTGGCTAGTCGTTGCCGATCGCTTGCTCCTTGGGCGCACCGCCTTCTATGACACTAGAAAGTCAGCCATTGAGTCACTAACTCTAGCCCTGTGGGACTTGGAACAAGAGGCCTTACGCCGACCTTTGGCGGTCAAGCATAACCTTCCTCGCCCTCCTTACGTTTATTTTGTTCGCCGTTCCGATGAGAACGGCAAGGATTACGTGGATAGAATCATAGGCGAGTTGAGCCACCCGCGGGTTTGGACAGTGTCTCTCGTCGGCACAGCCGGGGCTGGCAAGACTAGTCTGGTCTATCAGGTTACTCAGCAATGCCAAGACCGCGAACTATTCGATGCCATCATCTGGACATCAGCTAAGCAAGAATCATTGACCCCAGAGGGCATAGTCGCTCTCGCCCACTACACCACCTCTCTTGACACCATCTTGGATACCATTGGCACAACCCTCGGTAAGCGAGAAGTGTTAAGCATGTCTAGGACCGAAGAAAAACTCGCTATCATCCGTGAACTCCTCTTGACGATCAACTGTCTCGTGGTCATTGACAATCTGGAGACGTTGAGCGAGGAAACCGTCGATCGAATCTTTGCCTTTCTGAAGGATCTCCCCGGCCCCAGCAAGGCCCTCATCACCAGTCGTAAACGGCACTATAGCGAAACGATCGTGACCCTCCCCGGAATGAGCGCCGAGGAAGCCCCTAAGTTCATGCGTATTGAGGCAGAAATGCGAGGGTTGCCACCGCTGAGTGAAGAAGAACGACGACTCATTTACCAGAAGACCACGGGGATTCCCCTAGCTATGCAATACGCCATTGGCTTAATGGCGGTTTATGGATACTCGGTGGAGCAAGCTATCGAGCCTGGGGTTCCCCAGGACATTTTGCTGGACTACATGTTCGAAGGGGCCTACGATAAACTAGCCGAAAGGGAAAAGAAGGTGTTGCACGTCATGCCAATCTTCACTGATCCAACCTCGGCGCAAGCCATAGGGGCTGTCAGTTCCGTCAAGGAAGCCCAATTGACGGTCGGCTTGGGAAGGCTATACCGTTTGTTCCTGATTGAAAAGATCGACCGAGATTGCTACGAAGTATTGCCCGCTGCCCAATCTTTCTTAGAATCGATTCTGCGGAGAGACGGCCTCTTGGTTAATGGTAAACCCGTATCGGACTTTCTGGTGGAGGGTCACCGAAATCTGGCTAAGTACTACGCTAACCGCCTAGGTGGAATGAAAATTGATGACCGACTGGCATTTGTGCGGCATGAGAAGAGAAATGTGCTCTCACTGATGGAATGGTGCTATAAGAACAAGGAGTGGCAACTTGTGGTTGATCTCGTCTCAGAGATAGGAAACCCCCTTGGCATCCTAGGCTACTGGGATAAGCGTATGGTCTGGGCAAAGAGGGCAGTGGAGGCATGTGACGCCATAGGTGATATTGAGTGCAAGGCATGGTTTGAGATATACGATATCGGCTGGACGCTTATTCGCAGAGGCGAGGTAAAGGTCGCCAAGAGGGTTATTCAGAAGAACCTCCGCTTGGCCGAGGAGAATGGCTATGAGCGAGTAGAAGCCCTGGCTTTGCACAACCTTGGGCGCTTGGCTCGGGATATTGGAGAATACGAAGAGGCTCTCGAACTCCTGGAGAGGAGCCTGGGCCTCTGGAGTAAATTGGGTGAAAAGGACTGGATTGTTAGTGCTAATGGGTCGTTAGGGGTTCTAAAATACAAAATGGGTAACCTGCCTGAAGCGCAGAGGCACTTTGAAGAAGCCCTAGAGCTGCGGGGGGAAATCGGAGAGAGCGGAGGAATCGCTCAGTCGCTTTCCAATCTAGCGCAAGTTATCTTCGCACAGGGAGATATTGAAAGAGCGCTAGAACTCTCGGATCAGAGCTTGTTCCTAGCGCGGGAAATAGCTAAGCCAGCGCAATCTTATGCTTACGCTCTGCATCGCCGCGTTGAGATAGAGGAAGAGCTCGGAAATGTCGCCATGGCCAGAAAGCTAGCCAGGGAGGCCTATGAAACATATAAAGACCTGGGCGCCAAGGATGCGGCGATGAAGGTAGAGAAAGTTTTGGAGCGGTTAACAAGCAAAGAGTAAATCTTCCCCTAAGTGTGGTGAACGCCATACCTGGGATAAAGCCCTAAAGCCCGGAAGGAATATATGAGGAAACAGGCACAATGCTTGTTTCCCTCTTTCTGTTCTCGGCAAAGATCATCGAAAGCCCCTTGACGAAAGGGCCAATTCAGGGTAGAATAAGCCTGGCTATTAACCCATCGCGTTGGAGGTGCGACTTTGACCACATACGTGTACATCAAGGATATTGCCAATCATATCGGCGAAGAGGTAACCCTCAAGGGCTGGCTCTATAACAAAACGGACAAGGGGAAGCTGCAATTCCTCTTGGTGCGGGATGGCACGGGCATAATCCAGGCTGTGGTCTTTGAGGACGATGTGTCTCCCGAGGCGTTCGAAGCAGCCCAAACGGTGACCCAGGAGTCATCCGTGATCGTTACCGGCACGGTGCGGGCGGACAGGCGAGCGACGGGGGGATACGAGCTCACAGTGAACGGTGTCGAGATCGTGCAACTGGCCGAGGATTACCCCATCACCCCCAAGGAGCACGGTGTCGAGTTCCTGATGGATCGCCGCCACCTTTGGCTGCGCTCCTCCAGGCAGCATGCCGTTCTGCGGGTGCGAGCCGAGGTGGTGCGGGCCATCCGCGATTGGCTGGACTCCCACGGCTTCATCAACCTGGACACCCCCATCCTCACCCCTTCCTCCTGCGAGGACACCACCACCCTCTTCGAGACCGACTACTTTGGGGAGCGGGCCTATCTCGCCCAGAGCGGCCAGCTCTACAACGAGGCCGAGATCATGTCCTTCGGCAAGGTCTACTGCTTTGGCCCCACTTTCCGGGCCGAGAAGTCGAAGACCCGCCGTCACTTGCTGGAGTTCTGGATGGTGGAGCCAGAGATGGCCTGGGCCGACCTGGACGAGTGCATGAGAGTCGAGGAGGAGCTGGTCAGCTACGTCGTCCAGACGACGCTGAAGAATCGAGTCGAGGAACTGAAGACGCTTGAGCGCGACACAGCATTGCTGGAGAAGGTGGAACCACCGTTTCCGCGCATCACGTACGATTCGGCAGTTGAAATCCTTCACCGGGACGGCGTGTCCATTGAGTGGGGGAATGATTTCGGGGCCCCTCACGAGGCGGCCCTGGCCGAGCACTTTGAGAAGCCGGTCTTCGTCCACCACTATCCAACTCACTGCAAGGCATTTTACATGGAATTTGACCCTGATCGGCCAGAGGTTTGTCTTTCGGTAGACCTGCTGGCCACCGAAGGATATGGTGAGGTCATCGGTGGTGGTCAGCGCAGCGCGAGTTACGAATATCTGAAACAGCAGGTGGAGAAGCTTGGCATCTCTCGCCAGGCCTACGAGTGGTATCTCGATCTGCGGCGCTACGGATCGGTGCCCCACTCCGGCTTCGGCCTGGGCCTGGAGCGGACTGTGGCCTGGATTTGCGGCGTGAAGCACATCCGGGAGACGATTCCCTTCCCCAGGTTGCTGGGTAGGATGTATCCGTAATCAAAGCTCAAAGTCCAAAGCTGAAAGATCAAAAAGCATTGCCTAGCTTACAGGAACGACATTTGATCGCCCATTTGCTGTCGCCCACCTCCCCAGAGGATGCCCTCACCGCTTATTACGTCTTCTATCATAAACGAACGCAACTCTTCACTCACGGCCAGGAGGTTACCGTCGGCTTCCTGGCCGTCTGCCAGACCGCGCATGACCTTTTCACCCCGCTGGTTGTGATGCGAGCCGACTCCGACGACGTGTTATGCGCTCTTCTATCCGATCACCTGGACGAGAGCCGGGAGTACTTCTTCGCTGCGAAAGAGCAAAGGGCCTCGCTCCTGAGGCGATGTCTCGTCACCTGGGATGAGCACTACAACCTGATCTACACCGTTGACCAGGCGAGCTTCCGACCGGATTCTCGCCACTCCGTCGAAAAGGTGGTCAGGGAAGACCGCTTCCCTCGCTTTGAGATCAGGGACGGCGAGAGCGTGATCGCGGCCGCAGGCACGAACTGGCGCTCGCCTTACTTTGCCGAGGTCGGCGTCTGCACCCAGGAGGGTTTCTGGGGACACGGCCTGGCCAGGGCAGTCGTCTCGACCTGCACTGCTGAATTGCTGCAAGAAGGGATCAAGCCCCTCTACATCGTCGCCGAGGGCAACGCCGCTTCGATTCGGGTCTGTGAAGCTCTTGGCTATCGCTTCACTGGCTACCGGGAGTTCTCTTGCCGAGGCAGGTTGGGAGGGCTATGAGTTCTAGCGGCTCATGGCCCTTTTTGGGATTTTGCATAAATACAAAAAATAGGTTATAATAATGTTAAATAGCAAAGGTGACATCGAAACGACAAGATAGATGAAAAATGGTTCTCTCTGATTATATCTCTATAGTTGTATATTGGCTTCTGGTCATTGTCTGGGGCGTTATCGTCCTGGTATTCCTGACGAGATACAAGCAACCCAAGGCTCAGGAGCCCAGGGTCGCCGCTATGGCCAGAGTCATTCTGCTTCTGGGATTTGCAATCCTGGCCATTGATAGCCTCTTCTTCAGCGTTTGGTTTACGGCCAAAGATGAAACGTCCAAGATCAGCCTATTTACGAATCTGATGCAGAGCGAGTATCTCCTTATTCCCAAGGTTGTTCTGCTCATAGCTGCCATCGTCGCGCTTTTCATGGTATGGAGACAGGGGATAAGAGAAATTGACAAGGAGACAGAGAACCTAAGGAAAATCTCCGCTCTCAATACCATCGCAGCCACGGTTAGCCAATCCCTGGATCTAGAGGAGATTCTGAACAGCACTTTGGAGAAGGTGCTGGAGGTGATGAGGATAGAAACGGGCGCCATAGCCCTGGTGGATGAGCAAACCAAAGAACTGACTTTCACTGTTCATCGTGGCTTCCCTGAGGAGTTGCTCCACGAAGCGGGTTCGCTGAAACTAGCGCAGGGGCTGGCCGGGCGGGCAGCGCAGTCAGGGGAACCGATCTTAGTAGAGGACATCTCCGAGGAAACTGACCTCTCGAAGATAGAATTGGGGATGAAAGAGGAGGGATTTCGATCCTTGGCCTGCATACCGTTAGGGGCAAAGGAAAAGGTGCTTGGGGTGATGAACATTGCCAGCCACGATCTCCGCCACTTCTCCCATCAGGATGTGGATTTGCTTACCTCTATAGGCAATCAAATCGGTGTGGCCATTGATAATGCCCGTCTTTTCCATGACTTGAATGAAGCTTATGATGACCTGGCGACAGCGAAGGCTCATCTTTTTCAATCGGCTAAGCTCTCGGCGATTGGGGAGTTTGCTGCCGGGATCGCCCATGAGATCCGCAACCCCTTGACGACCATAATCGGCGATGCCCAGTTGCTGATGACAGATATGAAGCCAGGCCAACCGGAATACGAGTCCCTCAAAGCTATCGAACGGTCAGGAAAGCGGGCCAGCAAAGTTATTGGGAACCTGTTATCCTTCTCCCGCCAGGAGGAGTATGAACTAGCCCCCATGGATATAAACGGCTCCATTGTTAGCGCCCTCTCCCTTATCGCCTATCAGATCGAGAGGTCTAATGTTTCTATAATCAAAGACCTGGCTGCAGACCTGCCCTTGGTGCCGGGCAGCACCCATCATCTAGAGGATGTTTGGATTAACCTGCTGATCAACGCACGAGACGCTATACCTGCCAAGCAGAGGGGCGAGATTCGCATCACCTCCCGGCCGGATGGGTCTGGCAAAGCCGTCCGGGTGCTTATATCAGACACAGGCGTTGGTATCCCTAAAGATAACCTGGACAGGGTATTCGAACCCTTCTTCACGACCAAGGACGTGAACGAGGGCACGGGGTTGGGGTTATACATCACTTATAAAACCGTTGAACGGCACAATGGGCGTATTGAGATAGACAGTGAAGAAGGAAAGGGAACAACTGTCACCGTGACCCTGCCGATAGAAAATCAGGTTTTTGCTGAAAAGCAGGACTAATCCTTTATTCTGGAGGTGACCCATGGCCCGTATCCTAGTCGTTGATGATGACCGAGATGTTGCTGGGACAGTAGAGCGCACCCTTCGGCGCAAGGACCACGAGGTAGTTGTCGCCTACGGTGGTGCTCAGGCCCTGCAACTGATCCAACAACAGTGTCCCGACCTGGTGGTGCTGGATATCATGATGCCCCGTATGAACGGCATTGAGGTCTGCCAACGCATCCGCACTCTCCCCAACGTGGCTTCTGTGCCTATCCTGTTCTTGACGGCCAAAGGTAAAATCGAGAATAAAATTGAAGGCTTCGAGGCCGGGGCCGATGACTACCTGACGAAGCCCTTCGACCTCCGAGAGCTAGAGCTGCGGGTGAGAGCCCTTCTGCGCCGTAGCCTGCCGGCTGAAGCACCCAGAGCCCCCCTGGAAGTTGGAACCCTCTCCCTTGATCCCCGCACCTTCAAATTAAACGTGGACAGCCATGTCCTTCTCCTTACTCCGGTAGAGTTTGAGTTGCTCTACTATCTGATGAAGCACGCCGGAGAGGTAATCTCCACCGAGAGATTGCTGCAAGAGGTGTGGGAATATCCCCCAGGCACGGGCGACCCTAACCTGGTCAGAGCCCATATCAAGAACATCCGGGCCAAGATCGAACCCTCACCCACCGACCCTACCTATATCAAAACCATCTCCCGCCACGGCTATATCGTCGCTGCATAGCGATCTGGAGACTGGCAAGATTCGAACCTGTCCGAAAACTCAAACATCTTCCCCTAGACGCTAGTCCACCATTGGACTAGCGTTTACTTTTAAGGGTTTCCGAACGGGATCCAAGGCACGACGCCCCCAGACAGGTGGCTGGTGCCCCAATCCTCATCTGCCTCCCAATGTCTTTTTGCCTCTGAACCCATCTGCACCCGGTGATTGGTATTTGCGCCAAGACATCGTTCGTCCAAACACGGCCCGTGGACGGGCCTTCGAGCCTGCAGGTCCAGAGATTGCTCAAAAGTCTCGTTGTAGTACTAGCGAGCGCCGATTGAGTAGCCCGTTAGCGAAGCGGCGGCGTACCGAAATCAAGCGAGCGGGTCTCTGCATTGGGCACGTCGCCTGGCTTCGATACGACTCTTCGCTGCGCTCCGAGCCTACTCAGCCGGCGCTTTCGAGAAAATCAAAAGGGTGTGTTTCAAATGAGTTGGACAAGACTTCGGAAGTCTCAAGAGCACCCTATCCAGCGGCTTTTGAGGCGATTTCAAGTCGCTTTTACCTTCAAAGCCCTCAACTGAAGACTTCCGAAGTC
>SDBT01000573.1_pt1 | contig 58932 bp, 39 predicted proteins | sample 2277101 | NCBI WGS metagenome assembly SDBT01 (sample SAMN10404973, study PRJNA504765) | marine sediment metagenome | isolation source: marine sediment core GS10_PC15, 103 cmbsf | place: Arctic Ocean: Southern Knipovich Ridge | collected 2010 | reverse complement strand
TGGACTATGACGTCTGCGTTTTACTGACATATGTTTCCTCCACAAGTTTGGGGGTGCAAGATATTGAGATATTATACCTCAAATCCACCTTAACTTGTGGTCTAGTTTTTGGGGGTAAGTATACTGTTGAGTTAACATGCAATACTTTTTGTCCCGCGTTAGCAACTTGTGTTAATGTCGTGAAAGCTTCATTTTTGACTTGAAGAACTGTGCTTACGCCCTGTCCTTCTAGTGTCATATTGCTCACAAAGCTGTATATTGCATCAGTCAGATTGAAAGTTCCTTCGGTTAAAACTATCTTACCGCCAGAAGCAGGCAAAGCAGCTATCGCAGACCTTATCTCCTCTTGGTCGTCTATTCCATCACAAACATAATCAGCTTTCTCTGGGTTTTTGGAATCAGCAGCTGCTACAACGAATGTAGCAGAATGAGATTGGGTCCGCCATCTTGTATTTGCCTCATCATACCAATAAGGAGTTGAGGTAGCTGTGCTCCAGAACATTTGGCCTTCTACTGGAGAAGAAGGAAAATCAGCAAGTTTTTCTAAAACAACATTTTTGAGTTGCTTCAAGCTCAAATCAAGGTCTCCAGACAAGGTGGTGGTAGATAAAGTAGATGTACCGCTGACAGTTAAATTGCTAACAGTGGTAGTAGCCAAGGTGGAATTGCCAGACACAACAAGGTTGCCAGTTGTGGTAGCGTTGCCGCCAACCTCCAAATTGCCAGAAGTTGTGAGATTAGTGGTGCTAATATCCTCTCCAATAGTAGTTGTGCCCGGTGAAGAATAAACTACGTAAGCCATCCCCATAACGATCAAGATGCTGCAGAGAACAGCAACGACTGACGGAGCAAGACCTTTACGAATTGTTAGCACCTTTTTGATGTTCATAATTTTTTAATTAGAATTTTAAGATATCTTTGCTTTACTCTATCAAAGCAAGAAAGAAGCGGGAAAGCAAATAGCCGGAATTCCAGTTCCGGACCTGGAGTTACCATGGTGTTTTACGTATTGATTATTTGGGTATAGGTAATCCAATCTTTTGTAGCGGCAAATAATTGAAGTAATACGAGCAACCATCTATCGAAATAATGTAATCTAACACATCCTTGTATTCCGGCTTCCTGAACCAATCATTCAGAATATAGACATACTGCACCTCAATATTAAGCTGCGACAGGAGCTTTCTGTATTGCTTAATCTTGAAATCGCAGGTCTGTAGCTTTTCATCTGTAGAGCCAGCAACTTCCTGGAACTTAATCTCAAGGATGAATAAAGTGTTGTTAGTGATAACGAATATCGCATCGTCTGGCAAAAGCCTCTTGGAAACAATCTTTGTATAATCTATTCCGTTGTCCTCCAAATATCTGTATAGCCCATGTTTTTTGAAGGACAGAGCAACTTTTTCATTGTTATAAAAGATCGTGTTATCTTTGACACTGTAATTTTTCTGCAATTTGATAAATGTCAAAAAGTCAACCTTACCTTCAAAGTAAAGCCCTGTTTTTGTGTTGGCTCCACCTAATCCCCCTTTTTTCATAGATTTATTATTTGTTTATATTCTTCCTCAATTCTTCAAACCTTTGAATTGATAAATCCAGATACTTTTTCTCAGTATCAATGCCAATGAAACGACGAGCATATAAATGTGCGGCCAATCCTGTGGTTGAGCTACCTGTGAAGGGATCAAGTATCAAATCTCCCTTGTTGGTGCTGGCCAGAACAATTCTCTTCAGTAATTCTGCTGGCTTTTGTGTGGGATGCTTGCCGAATTTCTTCTCGATTTTCTGCGGAGTGGTAATGGCCCAGACACTGCGCATCTGCTTCCCTTTCTCATGTAAAAGCTCGTAGGAATTATCTGCTTTGCATTCCACGCACTTCAGAGTCTTTCTGTAGTTATTGTCCCAGTCCACCATAGCTCGATAGTTGAAAGTATGTTTGGCTTTTTCGTCTTTTCTGGCCCAGATTAGAGTCTCGTGGCTGGCGGTAAGAAATCTACAGCTCAAGTTAGGTGAAGCGTTAGGCTTAAACCAGGCGACGTCATTGAGAATGCGGAATTTGGCTACTTGTAGAGCAAAACCACACTGGTAAACAGAGTGATATGTTCCGCTAATCCAAATAGTTCCCTGCGGCTTCAACACTCTCCTGCACGCCTTTATCCAGTCCAGATGAAACTCAAAATTCTTCTTGAGTCCATTGCCCAGATCCCAGTCTCCTTTTTTTACACTAACCATTTTTCCGTTCTGGCAGGTAAAGCTTCCATTGGAGAGAAAGTATGGTGGGTCAGCAAAGATCATATCAAAGCTATTCTCTGGAAATCGCTGGAGAAGTTTTAGAGAATCGCCCAGATACAGTTTGAGATTGTCTTTGTTATAATAGGGTTTTGGCATAAATCATTCGGCTTATTACCCTATTCTACCTCTTTTTCTATTTTTTATCAAATCCGCGAAACGTATAAGCAAAATCCTGTTGTCGTCTTCAGATAATCCGCACGACAGGATAAACAAAGATGAGCTAATCGCAGTGGTGAACGAAGTTTTTGACCCATCTACAGATGCGCTCGCTGCCAAATACACAATCATTTATGCAAGTTCCGCGGAAAGCTCTTGCTGGTTTCACGCCAATATAATCCACCAATCGCCCACCAGAACACATGCCATAGAACTGCCTCCGCCTCTCCTGGCAAGAACGCCTCTTGTCAGCACATTACTATCATGGTTCAGTTTATTGTTGACTCCTCCACTTGCCGCATATATAATCCTCTTGACGAAACTACTCTCTCCTTCTATAGATTTGTGGATTGCAGATATATCGTCCGCCATCTCGCTTGAGGATGTATGCAGCGCCCTTTCGGTCATCGCTGTGACGAGCTCCCACGATGGCGTAGTCGCCGGAGATAGAAACGGAGGAGCCGAACATATCTCCTGCTGCTCCGTTGCTGGCTGTGATCTTTACCTCGGCAGCATGGGTGTTGGCAAGCCAAGATCACAGCCAGCGATGGAGGAACGGAGGACTGGTTCGGACGGTGGTCCGTTTCCATCTCCGGTAACTATGCCATCGTTGATGCTCACTGGAACGACAACAACAACGGTACAGATGCCGGGGCTGTCTATATCTATCATTGCGTAGACGACTTATCGCTTCCCGTGGAACCTATGGGTAAGCTACCATCAACATGAGGGAAAGCGAAGAAAACAGCACTGTTCCAGAACTATCCCAATCCCTTTAATCCAGAGACGTGGATACCGTATCAACTGAGTGAAGATGCGAATGTAGTGATTCAGATATATGCACCAACAGGACAGCTTGTCCGGACACTGAGTCTGGGACACAACGTGGCTGGGTTCTATGTCGACAAAGCAAAGGCGGGATACTGGGATGGTAGGAATGAATCAGGTGAGCGCGTGGCAAGTGGCATATATTTCTACAGCATAAAAGCAGGCGATTTCAACACCACACGCAAGATGGCGATGGCGAGGTAAAATCTGGCATACCGATGTTTTTAGCATCCTAATTATAGGACTGTTTCAAAGGACTGTTTCAAACCGCGTGAAGGTATTTTCTTTTTGGTCTTCTGTTACTGTAATTTTGAATGCAGTAACACAGGATTATGAATGAAATGATGAAAGATGGATAAAAGCATGGAAAAGACTGAGGTTTTCGGCTATGTGAGGGTGTCTACAGCAGGCCAGGTCAAGGGTGGCGTTAGGTTCGCTGTTAGATCTTTTCTCGGCTTGATGTGCTTTGGAAACTACCGAGCATCTGTCGATCCTGTGCGTAACAATTTTCGCGGGAATGGCAGTGTCTGTGGTAGGAATGACGGACTGACTTCAGTAACGGCTTCTTTGGAAAACTGAATGGCCTTCACACAAGGAGATGCAAGATGTTACTCTTGGAACGGGTAGGCAATGGCCCAATCCTGGAGCCGCGTAAAGACGTGGCATGGGAGAAGGACACCGTTTTCAATACCGCCGCTATATATGATAATGGTAAGTTTCATCTGCTGTATCGCGCCGTAGCGCATAACCCGGGCGACATGAATCGCTCATCCATCGGTTATGCTTCCAGCGAGGATGGCATCCATTTTGAACGCCTGGATGAGCCGGTATTGTCCCCCAATGAGGTATCGGAAGAGTCCCAGGGCGTCGAAGACCCTCGAGTGGTCAAGATTGGCGATACCTATTATATGCTTTATACCGCTTACGATCTCAAGATTACCCAGATAGCTATGGCGTCGTCCAGCGATCTGATCAACTGGAAGCGGCACGGGATCGTCATCAGAGGCGAGCTTTTCTGGAACAACAAAGATGCCGCTCTTTTCCCCGAAAAGATCCAGTGACGCTACTGCATGATGCACCGCCCTGATCCGGATATTTACCTCGCATTTTCCGACAACCTGCACAATTGGACAGATCATGTTTGCATCATGCAGCCTGAATTTGAATGGGAAACCACCAAGATCGGCGGCGGAGCGCAGCCTATCAAGACTGAAAAAGGCTGGATTATTGTCTATCACGGCGTGGATAAGGATATGTGGTACCGCCTGGGTGTTGCGCTTCTGGACCTGGATGATCCTACAAAGGTTATCAAGCGTCAGCCAGAGTGGATTCTTCAGCCCGAAGCCGAATGGGAGCTAACCGGGGATGTGAATAACGTGGTCTTCACCTGCGGCGCAATACTCCTGGACAGGGAAGTGTGGGTATACTATGGCTCTGCTGACACTGTGATCGGATTGGCCAAGGGCAATATAGATGATTTCCTTGATATTGGTTGTTCTCCATAGACTCGCCGATATGAACCAATTTGGGTTTTTGGGAGCATTGGATACTGTTGGTACTCAGACCCCAGAAAAGGCATCCACTGACGCCTTTTTGTTTGCATAGAAACGGTAATCTCCATGACGGTGTAAATACCAGATATGATGCGGATCAAGGATTCTTTTTGATAAGTCCAGTTCACATTAGTGATACAAATGTGAACAATATCGAGTATTTGGCAAATAAGCCAATTTCAGTCGATTCTCTAAACCCGCATGAAATATGGCATTCAGAGAAATAGATGATTTTACCTATGAGGCGAAAAACTGCAAAAAGGACAAATGTGAACTCAAAGCAAAATTACTCAAAATTTGGTGAGCATCTGCATTACCTTACACCAGAGAAATTGCAGGTATTTTGGGAGTCTGTTGACGACTCAAGGGATAAGCTGATACTGAAGCTCATCTTTGAGCTTGGCTGCCGAGTGGGTGAGTTTGCCCAGATCCAACTCAAGCACATCAACTTCCAGGACTGCTCCATTTTCTTTCCAGCGGAGAATACAAAAACTCGTGAGCGAAGGACAAGCTTCATCCCAAGAGACCTGATGAACGACTTGAAAGATTATCTCAAACGCCAGGGATTGGTAACTAAGCGGGAGGAAAATACAAAAAAGCCTGGTGCTTATCTGTCGTGCTCAAGCGACGCAATTCAATGCTGTTAGGAAGGGAAAGCTAAGTGCGGCGACCACGAGCAAACAATAATCGACCGACATATCTCTGGGCGATTCAGATGGATTTTGCGAATGGGAAAAGCAGAATATAGACCGATGGACGAATGTCCCAATCGGGCATATCTGATTTTAGCCGCACGCTGAGGGAAGATAAAAGCTAGAAAATCAGTGACAAATGATGACAGTTATGGTATAATGGCTTCAGCAGAGCATCTGGTAATTCAGAACCTTTCGTATTGATACATTCAGAAACTCAGGTCATTTAAGGGGGATGGTAGCATGGCAAAGTCAGAAAAGCTTTTTGAAATGTTAGGACTCATCAGGGAATACCCCAACCTGAATGTCAGGGATCTGTCGCATCTCTGTGACGTAAGTGAGCGCGGCATCTATCGTTATCTGAATACTCTGTCCAGGGCGGGCATCTCCATACGCTTCCAGAACGGCGGATATAAGCTACAGGAGGATTATCCCGACGTTGTCAGAGAAGCCGGCCCTGCGGATCTGGAAGTCTTGGTGGTTCTGCTATCAGAGGGGATGCGAGTCTGTGAAGACCCGCAGATAGTGGAGTGCGGCAGGAAGCTTATGGAGCTGATGGGAATAGCCCCGCCAGAAAGCGGGAAACAGAGACCAGATGAGATAGAAATAACACCTGTGGCAGCAAGGGTTGCCTATCCCGGTGGCACTGTAACTATCGGTCACAGCAGCAAACCAGACATCATCAACCCTATATTGACGTCTGAAACCATCTCGGTGAATTTGATGAACCTGATCTTCAGCAGTCTGGTGAGGTTTGACGCTGCTCAACGCCCGGTTCCTGATCTGGCCAGAAGCTGGAAAGTATCGAGAGACGGACTGGTGTGGACCTTCTTCCTCCGTGACGATGTGACGTTCCATGATGGTCATCTGCTTACAGCTCACGATGTGGAGTTTACATACAGATCCATAATGGATCCGAAGCATATGTCCTCAATGGCGGAACGATACAAGCTGATAGACAGAATTGAAACAGAAGGCGATTATATATTCAGAGTCATTCTGAAGCATCCGTTCGCGCCGCTTATTCACTGGTTGAACCGCGCAATAGCTCCCAGACATCTTCTGGAGAATGTGGATCTCTATGATATTCCCTTCAACCGGCGTCCTGTAGGATCCGGGCCATTCAGACTGACAGAGTGGACGGAAGATGATACCATAATACTGAATGCAAACAGGGAATACTTTCAGAAGGATCGACCCGTTCTGGACAAGTTGATCTTTAAAGCATATCCGGATAGACGAACAGCGCTACACGCGATAACACAGGGCGACATGGACATAGCGCTGGATCTGGCAGCGTCGGATCTGCTATTTGTGAACAGGAAAAGAACCTTCAGAGTCTATTCAGCCCGGGGCACATCCTACTATGCGATTATGTTTAATCTGAGGGACCCGCTTTTCAGAGATGCAAGAGTGCGCAAGGCTCTGGATTATGCCATAGATAGAGATTCCATAATCAAAAATCAACTGAAAGGACACAGCAGGATATGCACAGGTCCGTTTCGCGTTGATTCGTGGGCCTATAACCCCCATGTCCAGGCAACTCCTTATGACATTGACAGGGCAAGGAAATTACTGGAGCAAGCCGGCTGGCGGGGCACCGATGGGGGTAGTTTGTTAGACAGGAATGGCGAACCGTTTGAGCTGTCGCTTACAATGCCCAATATATCCGACGGTCTGGGGAGGATTGCAGTGGCAATAAAGGCACAGCTCGCGAAGATCGGGATCAGGGTGAATCTGGTCTATATAGACGACGCGAAGCTATATAGAACACCGTTCCAAGCGATCCTGTCTATGATCATCACTAGCGCCGATCCCGATTATGTGTATCGATCCTGGCACTCCCAAGGCGGGGATGCCAACCTGGCTTCGTATGAGAACAGCTCTGTGGATGATCTGCTGGAACAGGGCAGACAGACAATGGATCAGGAAAAGAGAAAAGCGATCTATCACAGGGTACACGCGATAATACACGATGATTGTCCAGCCATCTTCCTGGCTTCCGGGTGCGAGTTTATCGGCAGCAGGTATCGCTTCGGGGATGCCAGATTCTCCTCACTGGTGCATTTCCTCGCAACTATGAAGGATTGGCAAATCGTTGGTAAAGAAAGGGAGGATACAATTTACAAACAGCATGAAATCGTAAAACTATCATAAAAGCTCTCTTCAGCTTCCTGAAGTTGTCACTGGTAGCCATTCATATTTGGGCATGAGATTGCTTTCAGCTATGCGTTCTCTCACAGCCGCAAATGCACAGGTGAAAAGTGATAGGAGGAAGAAATGCTACCATACCAGGAAGATAGGAAGCTGGAGGACTTGTTGGATAGTCTGTTCAAAGGTGATGACGGATCAACGTTGGAGGGCGTTGTTGTTCTAAATTGGCCGAGTTTACTGATTTCATTCAGTAACTGCTGCACTTACAGCTATGGCAGTTACTAGTTGATATCCAGATGTTACACATTTCATTGAACTACAGTTAACTCTCTCGCATTCAGTTCAGTAAAGCTGAGACGAGTTTTACGCGTTTTAACCATGTAGTAGCCAAATTCAGGTTGTGAGAGAACGCCTTAATAGAGGCAAGGGGTCGGAAATACCGAAACTACTATCATCCCAATATCTTTCTCCAAAAATGCCATCACTTGCCCACGGTATCTTTTCGCCGCTTATATACGTTCCAAATGCTCCGCCACTCATCCTTCTGCGGCGGATCTCTGACCTCGACTTCGCCTTTCTGCATCTTGTAGAGCGTCGCGCCTATGTAGCCAAGTCGGGACATCGGAGCATCCTCTATTCTGGCAATAATCTTCCTCGCCGTAGCACCCAACCGCACATCAGCTTCCAACTTCTCCTTCTGGATGCTGTAATTCGTCCAGAACACGCTCTGCTAGCCATGGTTCAGAGCAACATAACTACGCTGTACCGGATTCAGAAGCTCTCGGTTGTCTGTCTCACCTGCCTCGTAGCAGCTCTTGCCCAAAGAGCGCAGTGCATCCAGGTTCTTCGGGTATCAGGCGAATTGCTGTATCGCGCCATGGGAAAGATAAAGCGCGGTTTGCGTTCGCGTTAATTGGGAATACAGCTTTGCTGAATTCCCAAACCAAGAGGCGTCACTCCGACGCCTTTTCTTTTTATTGACAATCCATCCAGAAACCCATATAATTGAATTGGACATAAGTGGCAAGTTTGTCCAATTTCCAAGCGGCAAACGCCCAAAAACGGCTTTTCTCTATTCAAAATCTGTGCTATTATTGGACAATGTTAATGGATGTCCATTCCTTGTCGCTAACAGCTAAGTAAGTTATCTCTACTCCAAAGGAAAATGACTATGAAGCGCAAATTGAGAGATAATCGGGCAAAATCCTCGTTCGAAATTGCCAGAGCCGCTCCCCTCTACCCCTATGATAAAAGCACAGATACAATTTCTCTGCCACCAGCACTTGAGAAAGATATCCTGAACCTTGCTTTGGCAAAGGGAGTTCCTATAGCCATGAAGAAAGTAATGGAACTCACTGGCGCCGGTTTGAAAGTGTCAAAGAACTATATTGACAATCTACTGGAGAAAAACAGACGCTAGATTTTGGAATAGCATTGATGAACGCCAAATTTCCGGTACCAAGATTATAGAAGCGTCGAAACGACGCCTTTTTTCTTGCGTAAAAAGGATCGTTAATTTTATATGATTTCTTATACTGAAAAGGGTTGATAATCTTATAAAGATTGTTGTAAAATAAATCCAGAAAATACCTTTTCGCGTAATTTGGTCAAAATCATAGATTATGGTTACCCCCAAAATGTGGGTTTTTGCATAAAAACCCGAGAAGGTACATTTCAGAAATACGCCGCCGGAATAATCATGTGCTCAGCCCTGTAATCACCTGGTGTTTCAGCATTGCTCAGAAGATTTGAGAATCTGATCATAAGACACATAAGACATTAGATGGGACACGAAATTTGGCAAAGACAAAAAGTGTATTTTCTTAGACATATCTAGTGTCGCTTCTGGCCCAGATGCAGTAATAACTGCAAACCGCATAAACAAAGGGATTAACAGACCAACATAAATGCTATCGGCCATCCTGCAACAGTGGATGTTTTTGATCACTTAATCCCTTAAGGTACCTTTTCGGGGGGATATGCAAAAACCCCCATCTACAAAAACACCGGTTTAACCGGTGTTTAAAGTGCGGTGACCGGTGTTTTAAAGTGCGTTTAACCGGTGTTTTTTTGCCGCGACATCCTTATATAGATCTTAGATAGAAGAGATCTCTCTCTCTAATAACAGTTATATTACATATTATAAGGTATTCAGGGTATCGCGCGAATCGTTGCAATGGTACACTCTAAGCAATTATTCTCCACCCAATGAAACATGATGAAGCCTTTATATATAAGCGTTTTTCAGATTTCCCGAAGGCAACTGCGAAAGACTACGTTTCTTGTAGTGGACTGGAAATAGTGTGTCCCAAACGGTTTTACTTCATTGATGGTATGCAGGATCACATGCCGAAAACAAACTGCATCAAATCGGCATAGATATTGGCTTTATGCATAGTCTGTAGTCGCGCGATCACCCACGTATGGATACCTCTCTATAGCCTTAGCGTGTACCATTACAGTAAATCGCGCGATACCCTTATGTATTTGCGGATCTGATAAACAAAGAGATAGCAAGGCTTCAGCATGTTATTCCCAATTGAGAATGACGCACAAGATTATGCTGTCGGGTGCTTAGCGTATAAATTTACATGGATTCGCGTGATACCCGAAATAGGGCACGATGGGTTGTAAATAGGGGGGGGGTTCGGGCGACCGGCTCCTCTACCAGCTCATCAATTCGCCTGATACCCGAAGTCTAATCACCATTTCCCAAATCTAGTATTCCTTTTACCTTGAGGGTCCACTGTTGTTCGGCAGAATCGGGTGTGAAGAAGGCAGGCTTTACTATCTTTGCATGGCGGTAGCGAAGTTTGGTGTTGTAGCCAGGGCAGTCAAAAACTTGCCCCATAGCGCCGGAATTATAGATCGATTCCTGGATAGTCAATCCCAGGCATGGCATAACCGGATATGATTTCCCGCCATCAACAGTAAGGGCATAATACTCGCCACTGTTTGCCGTTTGGAAGATGGGTTTGACATTCATATCTCGGCGTCTTTTCATTGCATTGGCAGTGCCAACCCGCACTGGTCTATATAATCTAGTGAATTCATCTCTTTGTCGCGGATTATCTACCGTAGCATTATAGCTCTGGAATAGCTTCTGGATAGCAGGATTCATAGCTAATTGTGAGTTCTGCACAAGATCAGAATCTGTTTGGAACACGGAACTGCCCGTACTCCGGTTATGCAATCCTGATGATGGTTGAGTGTGCTGTTGCCGTATTCTTGCACTGGTATGAGCCTGATTGCTAACCTGTTTAATAGATTTAAGTATATGAAAATTTCCCTGTCTCACCCTTCTGATCCGTTCGCTAATAGGAGCACTCAGTTTATTTGGCAGAATCGCTGCCTGTCCCAAAGCAAGATTAAGAGCGTTCTGCGCGTTACTAAGGTACTCTACTATCATATCCAGTTCATTTCGTCCGTTTGATCTACTCATATTAGCCTATGAAGTGAAATCTCTGGGAAAACGCACTATGCGTCCTACCCAATGGAACGAAGCCCAGAGTTGCAGATTGATTACATTATGAACCTCTCTGAAGACTATCGGCTATTTTATGCTGTAACTTTAGCTGAATTGGATTTTTTTTCGATGGATTGTGATGTTTTATGCTGGAAGAGGGAGAAAAATATCAAACTGCGCCTGATTCCAAAGTATATGAATGGAGCAGGGATATGTGATTTCCATTGTGCCGAATAATGATAACGAGCCGCACAGTTATGAAGTTAATTAGATAAATCCAATATGCCCCTCTCATTAAGTTGCCATTGTTCTTTAGCGGGGTCATCCGCAAAACGGGCAGGCTTTGTGATCTTCACGCGATCATATGCTTTTCCCTGTTCATAGCCCGGGCATTCAAAGACCTCCCCCATAGCTCCGGGGCCATATATGGTCTCTTGAAGAGTTAAAAACAGTCGTGGAACGACGATATAGCCTTCACCCTCAATTGGAATCGCATAATAATCACCATTGTCTGCCTTTTTAAAGATTGGCTTAATATTTTGGTCCCGACGCCGGGCTCCCGGACTAGTAACCCCGATACGAATTGGATTATAGTTCTCCATAAAGCCCTTTTCTCTGGCAGGATCATCCACAGCAGCATTGTATTCTTCCTGAAGCTGGTCTATAGGTGACGATGGTGGCTGCGCCGTATCTGTCCCCCATATATTCGTATCCGACTGTTCACCACTTTTGGGTTTTTTCTTCCATATCCCCGCGTCTTGCCCCGCAGAGTTTCTTTTCCGGCCTTCCATTTGCTGATCCCCAGTATGCCCTACCCCACCCGTTTGGTTATTCTCCATTTTGCTATATCTCTCTTCTGAGGCAGAAATACTCTTAATATCATTACTAATCTCACTGATAGTCCGGTCAATATTGCGCAGTTTGACCTCTATATTCTGGTTATTCGGGCTTCGATTCCGGTTAATGGTACCCAATGTCTTATGGAGTTCGTTCAGTTTACGACGTAATCCTGACAGCAATAATAGTGAAGCAATGAAGCCCAAAGCAATCAAAGCAATTATAATGTATAGCAATTTTCCCAGTTTAGGTATGTCTTTGACAACCTCTTGCTTTTTCGTTTGGTCCTCCAGTTTACTCTGATCGTCACTGGTCCCGTTTCCATCGCTGGTTGCGTAAGACTCTGATGGTACTCCTATGAGAAGCACAATTGATGATAAACAAAACATAGCTAGGACGGACCATAGAAGAATTCGACGCGTCAGAAGTGCGGAGCAGATCTTGACAGACAGTCTTGCGCTAACCATCCTGCGGAATACCGTATTTCCACTCATAAGCTTGACCCCCTTTACAATAAGTAATGTTTAATTAGCGCTTACCATGCTAAAAGTAGAATGGGGCAAAATGAAGCGAAACATTTTACCCCACACAACTGCTACTAAATGACCATGCCAGAATGCCTCGTGCTATGCACAGTATGAATGACTACCAAGGAAAACGCAGAATGGAACCCTCAACACGAGAGGACTAAGAAACTCCGCTTTACAGGTGGGGAGCCTAACTTTCACCCTCTCCTATATCCAATTGACCAGGCTCACTGAGTATCCATTGTTCAGGGGACGTAGACTCAAAATAGGCAGGTTCCTCTACCTTTACGTGTCTGTAAATATACTGATTACTGTGTCCTGGACAGTCAAAGACATCTCCTATAGCTCCCCCAACATAATTGGCTTCTGTAAGAGTCATTCCAAAACACGGCAAAACTATATATTGTTTGCTTCCGCTCCTTGCTACTGCATAGTAATCGCCGTCGTCTGCCACCTGGAATATAGGTTCCTGATCTGGATTTTTCTCCCGGTCTTTTTGGTTAGCAACACCAATACGGATAGGTTTGTGTGTTGTCAAAAATCCATCTCTCATATCGGGATCATCCACGGCATCATTATAGAGATCACAAAGCGCCTGGATGGAAGTTCCCTTCTGTTCTCTTCGCCCTACTGCTATTGCTGCTTGCTTTCCTCCACTAGTCATTGCAGAAGATGCGCGCGTTTTACTTGCCCTTGCCCATTGATCAGCCTTTATGGCCAAAAGCTCTTTCAGTACCATAAAGAAAGGCGGTTCGAGATGAATTTCGGCAGCATCAGCTTGCCGCAATTCACTAAATCTGTTGACCAAGCGCCTGTTTATTTCTTGCATCACAGATTCATCTAGAGCTATCTTCTTCTCAATGATGTATCCGTCACGAGCATATTCATCAAACACTTTGGCAAATGCTATGAGTTGCTCAAGTCTATCAGGGCTTCCTAAGCCATCCGCCATATGCTCGGCAGAGATAAAATCGCTCCATCTACATTTGTCTCCATTCTTCACAAACACTTCGCCGGACATAACTTCGCTAGCCTCTAGTTTATCCGCCGGTGCGTGCAACCTCGTTCTACTTACAAGCCCAAAAGCCACTTCAGCCTTAGGTTGTGGACTTACTACAATATTGAAGTCCGTTGCCACAAAACCGGACGCGTCCCGAAGGACACTTTTGAGAAGTTCGTTGATGGGGCTAGCATGATCATAGTAGCCATTTGCCACCCAATCAAAGATACGAGCTCCATTACCCGCTATATAGATGTCTGGCATCGCCGCTGCATATTCCCCAGACCTATCCAGATGTTTGAGCAGCAATCCAACATAATAACAGAGACCTGCAAGCCCAATGGCAACAAGCTGCCTAAATCCTTTAACACTATCTACATCAGAGAGATCAACTAAACTATCCAGCCACTTCTTTGCTTGTTCACGGTTACTGATAAGCACATCCATATGTGTGTAGAAAGCATCTATATTGCTACGTCTAGCAGATTGAAGTCCCGTCATAATATCGGGGTCCATAGGGCTCAAGAGTTCTAGGAAACTAGTATCAGCATGGAGCAGTTTTAGAAAAATATCTCTGCCGGCAAATCGAATGGATGTTTGGTTCCTCAAAGTATGTTGTTGCCAGACCGAAATATCCGAGCTTGCCCCGCCAATATCCACGCATACTGCCCCAGTACCGAATTTCGCTTTCATACCGGGTTCGATCTCAGGATGTTCCGCAAAGAATCGTGCAGCCGCAATACTCTCCGATTCTCCCCTTAGTCCACTTCCGGATTCTGTCCCAATAACAAGGGCAATGCCTGTTGCTTTTGCACAGGATTCAGCAACCTGTCGCCAAATCTCGCGGAATGTACTCTGAGCGCTACTGGAAAACGCTGTGGGAAACGAGAATTTCCAGGCGATCCGGGAAATTTCGGCTAGAGCCGCTTCGGCAGAACACTGAAGACAGAGTTGTTCCATAAATGCTCGGGTGAGATAGCGAACAGATGGCTCCGAAGACCATTTGAGATTTCTGGCCATACCCTTGTTCTTACCCGCATTCTCGTTAAACGCACGATAGTCTGCCAGGAAATAGATATGTCCATCTAATAATGGGCGCAGACGAGTTCTTCTTTCCTCTCCTGAACCGGCGACTGCGAATTCATGGAAAATGCTCAAGAATGGCGTGCGTATGGGAGATTCCTCAACCCCTTCCTCAACCCCTGCAGGCAGAAATTCGTCATATAATATGGGGCGCTTGGCACCGGAATCCGTCACCATCAGATGATGGTCTTCGAATGTGACAGGATTGGCAACCCCCCCATCATTAATGTTGACGTAAACATTGGTACCTGTGGTTCCAAAGTCAATCCCAATCTCCCAGCTTCCGCCCCGAGAAGAAACTGTCGTAGGTTTCTTGAGCATTAGTATGCCAGCATCCTCCTCACCAAATCTACATATCATCGCTTCGGGGTGCGAGCTTGTTTTAGTTACCTCATGCCCGACTCTGTTTGGATCTCTATTGTCTTTGAAAGTCTGGACTTCCATATCATGCAGGGGATAAGGTTCTGCATAGAAAGTTGCCTGCTCCGCGGTGGAGAAGTAAGTATAGTAGGCGCGCCAATTATCCGCTATGATATTTGGCCAGACCTCGAGTACCGGCAATGCACGAATAGTTTCCATCATTTTTTCACTATATTCTCGTCGCGCTGTGACTGTCCGACCATTGCCATCTAGACCAGACAAGGTTAGCTGTAGTTTTACGATAATGGATTGCCCGCTGGACTCAAATGTGATCCGTTGACGAAGTTCATCTGCTGACAGATAGTTCAGCAGTTCATCCTTAATGGGCATAAGCGGTGTTACATTCTGTAGAGAACCAGCACTATTTGGCATCATTGCCCCAGGAAAGGCTTTTGGCTGATTTACCACGAAGAGCTTATCTGTGAAGAAATCGGACAGCAAACGCAACTGAGCGTTCTCAAGGGGAACACCAAGAAAACTTCTTTTATCGGTAATACCATTCGGTGGATAAGAAGCCATGGTTGCAGTTCCCCAAACAACAATACTGGATTGTGGAACTTCCCATTGTTCAGCAATGCTAGGATCTGCCACTAGCAATTTCAGAGAAGTCCGTTCCTGAGAATCTCTGAGTACAATACTAGATCCGCTAGATTCGCTGCCAACCGCCCCTACAGGCCTATCTAAATACTGGAAGATGCCCTGCTGAATTCCCAAACTATGGTCACTTAATGGCACTAACGGAACTGGATTGTTTCCACTCCGTCCCAGTCTCACCTGGTAGTTCCTAAGTAAACCGACAAGGGCCTGCAATATCTCAGTGTTGAACTGTGCCTTGCCCTGCTCATAGTGCTGACGGAGATTTGCTATGAGTTGCTCCAGCCAGCTTATCAAATTACTCTCCTCAGTAGGACCCAGTTTCCCTTTTGGATCAGTTAGGAATTCTCCTGCGCACCAATCCACAGTTCCCTGGTTACCATCATTATTTGCGGCCCTGATATAGCTAATATATTCCGGGGCAGTACACACCAGGGTAGTGGGCGAAGTAATGCCTATGGGGCCACCACCAAAGCCAATAAGATGCAGATGATTCCATCCTGTATCGCTGGCCAATGTTTCACTGGGAAGTAGTTTCCCCAAGGCACCGAGAAAATCCACTGGGTCTTTGGCGCCATTTGCCTCTTGGGGTGAAACTGGAGACTGAGAGAATGGATCCGCAGGTGCAGTTGGATCAATATCGGCCAAATTATTAACAGCATCCACGATTGGGATCTCAACTGAAACGCCTCGCACTGAAGACAGGTTGCGCCATTCCCTCAAAGCCAATATGGCTAAAAGTCCACGCCATTCCCCAAGAACACGCTTGTGAAGCGGATGTCTGGTATTATAAAGCGCCATCTGGAACAGAAGCGGCTGCGCCCACATGTCGGGTATACTGCTCAGGTTTACATGGCTTGCATCTATGCCTTCTGTGTCCAGGCTATCGCTAAGTTTACTAAGTTCATCAATAGTCCGCGTATCCCAGACTCCCGAATTACTGAAATTGCGGATAGTTATATTTCCAAGCTTCGGAAGAAGCGGCTCAAATTCTCTCTGCTGCTGCATATCAATATCTCCCAGAATATGTTAGGCACTCTGAATGGCTCCTGCCAAAGTCTATCTCTCCAACATCCAAGGGCTTCCATAGATGGACGGAAGATCATCTGGCACATTCTCTGTAAAGAGCGTGGAGAAACTTACCGAAACCTCGTGCGTTTGTATCCCTCACCTTTGCCCCGGCCATACGGCTGTAGAGCTTATCAAGCGCTCGTGAACTTCCACTTTCGCTGGGCAGCATAAGGCTATCAAATTCCTTTTGCCGGAAATTCTCTGGGGCAACATTGGCAAAGGCCGTGTGATTCACCAGTTTAACCGAATTGTATCCCCCATCACTGGTGGCCGAGGTTTGGATGCCTGTGAGCCATTGTAGGAAGAACGTGCAGTAATCCTTTACAGCCGCTATCAATTTATTATCAATGCCTGCTTTATCCCGTTCAAAGAAGTTGACATAAAATGGATAGCGGTGTCCTTTACCGTCGCTTCTAGCGCTCTCCAGTTCTGGAAAATAGCTCCTCAGATAGGCAAAGGCAAAGCGAGTAAGTTGCTCTATATACTGCTTGAGATCCTTGTTGTCAAAGGCAGAATAAGGTAAATCGCCCCAACCGATTGGTTCGCCCCGCCTCTTTGCAATCATTTTATATCCACTTGGATTGTCATCCTGGAAAAAATCAACGGCGGCCAATGCTGCATATAACTCGATGAAATGAGGCTCATTCTTCTGATCTCTTGAGCCAAGGCTATAGTTTTCCAGAGGACTCAGAGATTCAGCCCCAACCAGGTAGACCGAATCATAGACGCCGGTGTTACCTTTCTCATAATAGTCTTTCAGGGCTACCTGTGTGGTCGTCAGGAACTGCTCGGCGTTTGCTTTAAGTTCATCATCATTATTATTACTAATGAATGAGAAGTAAGGTAGCACTAGCGCGCCACTAAGTTCCACATTTGATCGCTGTATAGATATATTACTCAGTTCTTTGTCGATCAACCGGGCAATAGTTGGGAACCCAGCGGCTCCCGTTCCACCAAAGATTGACCCAAATAGGAATATTTTTGCTCCATCTCCTGTGTTTCCATCGCGGGTTAATAGATCACGAAAGCTCTGCCAAATTCCACCACTCCCAAACGTTAAGGTTTTTGCCATCACTGCAGCGCCGATAGCGGGACGGCCACGAAAACCCATTTGCAGATCTGTCTCTCTTTCCTTTTTGCTATATAACACTTCGAAAAGAGAACGCGTTCGTGAATCCAGCAGGTCATACCCAAAAACATCACCCAACTGCTGTGTGCCACCGCCGGAAAGTGGCGACCAGACCTCACTAGCGCATTTTAATTCGTTCCTGAAAAGGTCAGTTTCACCAAGCTGCATGTTCGGTCCCTTGCAGGTAGTATATAGCTTTAAGATATCCTGCGCCCGTCCAAGGCTACCATTTGCTGTATCAGGATCAACAAAAATGGTGTAAAGCTGTCCCGGTGGTAATGCTCCTGCTGCCGCAAGATGAACAAGGGCCTCAATACATTTGGCCCCAGTTCCCCCAATGCCAATAGCGTAATAGTTGCTCATACAAAGCCTCCCATCGAAAATTTGAGCCACAAGTCGATTCCAGAAGCATCTTACCAGAAGCGGAGATATTTGCTTCCTGGCACAACATATTTGAGCTTATCAGGAGAGAAGAGGGCTGTAGTGAGATAGTAACACAGAATTGCATTTAGAATATAAAACACAAAGGCAATCCATCCCGCTTCTTGTGGGAATTTTGTGTAGTAAATTCCTAGAATGATGGCAACCGCTGGCAATACGAGCAACAGACACCAGACTATCCTGCCACTGTTTGCTTTTCCGGAACCGTCAATATTGAAGAGACATTGACCAAGTGCATACCACAATAGACTTGCTGCACAAGAAATACCAATTCCTATCACTGCCCAGTGTTTAAAACCGTCAAGCCAGAGCCCTATTTTAACTCCAGCTGGTGGAATGACCTGACCCTCAAGAATCTTGATCTCCACATAGAACATCAGGAAATAGACACCAACCGTAATTAGTGCTATTCCCACGATACATGCAAGATGTTTCATAGAAGCCTCCCATACTATACTATAGACTTTTCACAAAAGAGTTCCGATCTTGATTAAGTGTCCAAAAGATGCTTTAACCGCTGTATATAATTGCAATTATCAGTTTTTCACTGCCAAATTCAAAAACCGAATTCTTTCCTGAAAAGTCTATAGTTACTTTCTCTTAACATAAAGATAGAATCTGGCGACTTTGGGGTCGCCTACCTCGACAGTTGATTGCTGCAGACCCATCAGGAATTGCCTAAGATTAAATGTTCTTGTCCCATCCTCTGTGGGTCCCCCCATATCCAGTTCACTCCACCAAGCAAGCTCTTCGTATGCTGATGAGGCGGGATACAGGATGATCTCGTAGCGATAAATTTGGCTTTTACAGCGTGGAAGAGACGATGATTTTATCCCTGCCGCAAAGATGAGTTTCTGTTCCTTACTTGCCTCATCACTCAACAATTCCAGTTTTTGGATAACGAAGCTCTGCTCAACATCTGCGTTCTTCTCAAACTTATATTTCTGGCCAGTGGCTGCGCCTTCCTGGGATAAGTCGCGTTGAAGCCATTCACCAATAATCCTGCATCGTAATCCGTCCCGCCTAAATGGCATACTGTAGGGTAGTGGTCTATATGCAAAATGCGACTCAAGAGATGCATCTTCCTGTTTTCTGCGTATGATGAACTGACCAATTCGCTTGTCTGTGACACTCGGATCTACCAATCCACCTTCATATTGCACAAGATTGTTAATCTCTTCAATAGTTGCCTCTTTAAACGATGATAGGGGATTTACAAGGTTGCGCGAAAAGATAATGAAATTATCTTTGGAGACAAAAGGTAGACCGCTTGACTCCAATCGATTGAGGTAGGAAACGACATCCGCATGTTTTCCCAATAGCAACAGATAAAATGGCCGAAAGCTCTCAGCATCCTCATTGCTTTTGTATGAAAATGCCTCAAGGCCTGGGACATCGTAGACGTAGCCGTTGAATTGGCTTTTGATGGCCAAAACACCAACGACAAAATTCTGCTTAATATATACATTCTTTAACCATTGTATCACAGACGTCAGTGCCCCGCTTTGGCATAAGTCTGTCACGACTATGGAGAGATAGTCATCCAGAGCATAAGTATCGGCATTATACTCCATAACTTTGTGAATATAGGTTTTCAGATTTACTTGCGTATCGTGATAGAAGATGCTTCTCGTTGCGCTCCTATACTCATCTTCCTCAATAGGTAGAACGTCTGCACCAAATTTGTGGAACTCTATACTGGCATCCCTATAGCCTTGGACAATTGGGCTCTCCAGGTAGTGCAACAATTGGATGTAATTAGATGAAGGCCCCATTCTGACAAAGCCTTCCATGGAAGTGGTAGCATCAAGAAAAATCCGAGCGATTATTTTTTCTGCCTTGGGGGCAATGGTATCGGATTTATCAGGTCGCGGCGGTGGTGGCGCAAGCACCCGCTCACAACTGCTTACGGCAAACAGAAAGCAAATAAAAACCAGAACAGTTGATAACTTATTTCTCATCTCTAATTACAGCTACACCTCTATTTGCATAAACAGAGGATGAAACTGTCCTCCTGTCATATACATGATCAACCTGAAGTTATAATGTAAAGCTCAAACCGCTTTTCTAGGATATAGCCAGTATTCCCAATGCCTCGTCCAAGTGATCGAGGTTGCCAAAACGCACTTCTTATTATACTTATACCATAGGACCACTAGAGCCTTGCTAAGTACTACTGACCTATTCTACATATTTCTACTGATCTTGTCAAGAAGAAACTGTTAATGAATGCCAGCCATAAGCTACTACCTTTACTGAATCTGTATGGTTCCGCTGACCAATTCACTCACAGATACATTATTGTTCTCCGGGCCACGAAGGATCACCGTGTCAAAACTAATCGATGTAATTCCTGTCCTCAAAACTTTGAACTTGAGTTCAGCGATCACCCCTGTTCCACTTACACCTGGTGGGTTCCTAATAGCGATACCAAAATCAATCACAATTTTTCCTCTGTCTGATACGTTTGCAAAGAATAATGTCTCGCTATCAGGTTTCCTAAAGAAATCTCCCTGCTCGACATCTCCTTCAGAAATATCCAATATTTTTTCATCGTAACTTGCTACCACATGAGCCAGCATTACGGGATCCGATATCTCTTCAGCTACTAACTGAACTTTTAGGGAAGCATCCTTGTTAACCATATTAACCATCATATATCTTGGCTTTACTGTCATGGCAGAACCCTCGACGGTTTCCACCGTAAATCCTATTGTGGATTCAGTGTCTGCTTCGATTCTTCCAGAATATCTGCAGCGAACTGAGAATAAATACCTCCCAGTGTCTATGTTATTGGCTGTAAAAGCATTCCCCTGACTCCATTCTGTTGGTTTCGCACTGTCTAGTTGGTACTCGTATTGCGCCAACGGGTTACTCTCTCTACACCACTCTACCCACTCAGAAGAGCCATCCCAAACTAGCTCATAACTGTATTCTAGTTGTAGGTTATTTCCTTGCCATCTGATGATGACATTGTCTCCCTCAACTAATGGCTCCTCGATCACAGCACTGGCCTCAATATAGTTGTCGCCATCCCTATCAAGGGGATTATCCATTACAGGCTCTGCTAACCTATCACATCCACAGATAATGCAAAGAAATATAGCCGCGGAGATCATCATTATGCCAGGCTTCAGTGAGTTTTGTCTTATACCGCTTATCATATGCCACCGACCTTGCCAATCATCGGACTATGCCTACAATATATAGATGTCTTCCGATAAGAGAATGTAAATCCTAACGCACGATGCTCAGTTTCTTGATCTTTCCGAATGAACCTGCCTTTAGTATGTAAAAATATACCCCGCTTGCGGCAGCCTCACCATAGCCATTCTTGCCATCCCAATAAGCTGCTCTAGAGCTATCCAGATACATTCCTGCCGGTTTTTCACCCAAGTCCAGTGTTCGGACTAACTGGCCTTCCACAGTGTAAATGCAGATGGTAACGGAAGTATCTCTAGCTAACTGGTAAGGTATCCATGTCTCCGGATTAAACGGGTTTGGATAGTTCTGCATCAGCTTGGTCTCGCTAGGTATTGGATCAGAAGATAACCATAGTGTATTTTGTCCTCTGGCGACTACATGCTTCAGATCGTCACGTAGATCAAAACTGAATTGAATGCCTACGCCATCATCCACCAGCTTTTCGAGTTCTAGAGATAACAGCGTATCCTGCAATTTCTTACGTTCCTTTTGTTTAGCGCCTAATCTACCCATCTGAATCTCCAGAATACCCCTCTCATTATTAAGCCGATATAAGAGCATCTGTTCTGTTTCCGTTTCATTCAGAGGGCTATCCACCGGTTGCCATAGCACCTGGACTTTATGCGGATCAAATTTGAGAGCTATGCGAGCGACCAGGAAATATAGTGGCTCCCTAAATCCTATGGTAACATGATGTATCCGCGCGTTTTCTGAGACAGGACCAATCTCGAAATCAAAGAGTGATTGAGCATCTTTATATGGAGTGAGAGCGGGCGCAGCTAAGACACCGTCATTATGCATATAGTTCCACATCATAATAAATATGGCAAGATCTTCGAAGTCCAGCTTGCCATCGAAGACCGGCGTCATGTCAGGCACAGTACCTGTTGATTGCTCTGACCCAATGTCTTTTGTCATGTCATCGTCATACCATGCCTTCTCAAATGTATCCTTATCGTCTAGGTCTATATCTCCATCATCATCATAGTCACCCAGTAGGTTCACCAGTTTGAGGACGCCTGTCTCCCTGGGTTGCCCCTCTCCGGTATCCATAGGTACTATACCGATCCGAACATCTTTGCCGCTGGCAGACGGAATATCCGTTCTTGAATTCCAGGTTATGCTGCCAGTATAGAGTCCTGTGGTGATGCCGCTCATTCTACCTTCAAAGTGTTTACTGCTCCGCAAACCACCACCATCTTCACCATATAGGCACTTTATGTCAAGAGTATCACCCTCTTTGTCCCATAGTGTATAATTGACCGACACTTTGTTTGTTTGGTCTCCGTATAGATTCGATGGACTCACGGTCACTGATAGATTCACAACTACCGGGGGTTGATTAGGTACAACGTTCGGAGTATAGCCCGAGCTTTTGCCACCCTCAAATTTACCATTTCCTCCCCACGATGATACGAGATTCCAAAGTCCCACTTTGTTGAAATTCTGGCTTAATGTGAAAATGCCAGAACTGTTTGTCCTTACCGACCTGCTATATGGGCTTCCCTCAGGCGGAGTTACCGCAATCTTTATATCAACTTCGCCCGGTGATGGCTCTACCATACCCCTTATGTATACGGTCTTGCTGTCAACTATTACTATTTCCGTTGGATCGTTCTCATCCCATTCCAGTCTGGTGGGAACCTTGGTTACCCAGAAGGTGTCCACTGCTTCGTCAGTTTTGGTACTCTCATAGGTAAAATCTCCAGCCCAGTTGGCTTCTACTCTCCACGGTCCTATGGTTTCAGGAGAAATACTGGTAAAGGTGAAGCTATAATTACCGCTGGAAGTGGTAGTAACAACTTCCCTCATAGGATCTATATTTGCATCTGGTGGGAAGAAAGATAGGGTTATTGGGATATTGCCCAATTTGAAGCCGGTCTCCTGGGCGTCAAAGGCGGTTCCCCAAACAGGTACTACCGAGTCCCATTGCACTTCATCAGGGACGTTTACTGTTATGGAACTCTTCCGCTGGTACATAAAGCCGTTCTCAAGTATGAATTGCTGGGAATCATTATTCCTCACCAGAACCTCAACTTCTTCGCCAATTTCTCCACCAGGCGTCTTCACCAGGAGCTGTTTAGAGGACTCAAAATGAGGGATCACCCATTTCTCACCGATTTTAACAGTAGTGCTACTAGCGAAATTCAGGCCTGTAATAGCTATGTTCGTGCCGCCTTCTGCCTTTCCACTGGAAGGACTGAGGCCCACAATTTCCGGCGCAGGAAATCTGGCATATAAGAGAGCAGTTGGTGGCAAATCCGGCGCATTACTCTCAAGCGTAATGGAGCCGCTAAATCCAAACACATCTGAAGGCACTAATCTGATGGAAATAACGCGCTCACCATCTGCTGGGATAGGTCGATAAATATCCGACTCTGATGATGCCAATGTAACGTCTCTGGCATTGATAGATATATCCCTCAGTATAAGGTCCGCATCGCCGGTGTTATAAACAGTGATCTTCTCTTCAACTGCTTGATCTATCCAGATAACGCCAAAGTCAATGGAGTCAGGATCTATGGAGATAATTGGTCGTCTGATCGGCTCATCCCGCTCAACCTCACGTTCATTTCCTACATCATCAGATGCTAGAACTTTATATGTAAGCGTCTCTCCCCACAACAGCTTCCAGTCCTCCTGTATCGCATAGAACCAGTTCCCAGCAACATCCTGTCTCATATCTTCGTATGGTCTGTATGCACCGGTAATCTTATAGGTGAATTGCGGAATTCTGGATGTAGATACTCCCGTAAGCTCATCATTGATCGTAACCTTCACCATAAAAATGCCTTGAGTGTCTTTGGTCAATTCCTCCGGCTCATGGACCCAGCCAGAGAAATCAGGAGGCGTTTTGTCTATGTTGATCGAGCGACTTTCTGGTATACCCATATTACCTGCCTTATCTTTGGCATAAAACCAGGCTATATTTTCGCCCTCGGTCTGTATTGTGATAGGTGAATTTTGCCATTCATCATCAGTCCTAACGTAACATTCTGATACACCTGACCCCGGCGTAGGATCTGAAGCAGAACAACTCACTTCTATATTGGAGCTATACCAGCCATTGGGTGCTTCTCCACCGGATATTATGATGGATGCTTCTGGGGACAGGGTATCTATCCAAAATGTCTGCTTTCCTAATAACCCTTGATTTCCAACGACGTCTACAGAGTAAAACTCGATCCTGTTTTCACCATTTACATCAACCTGGAATGGGCTGTCCTGATAATACTGCCAACTGCCATGGCCCACATGTCTATATATGATTCTCTTAACGCCTGAACCAGAGGGATCTTGGGCTGTCAGAGTTACCTCTACCGGTGAGGTATACCAACCGTCATCTCCTTCTTTTCCTGACAGCTTAAGCGCGGCGATGGGCCGCGTTTTGTCTATTCCTATATTGTTTAGAAACTTGTGAGTCTCAACATTACTGATTCTATCTATACTCCAGTATTCAAGCTTATGCATGCCCGCTGTTGTTATCTCCACTTGCCTATCCGAATGAACATTACCACCGTCTAGCCTATACGAAGTCTGAAATACTCCAATGCCATCACCATCATTGGCTGTGAAAGTTATGGTCAAAGCCCCCCCATACCACTGACCATCGTAGTCGTGTATGGTATTCGGTGGCTCATTATCCACGCCAAAGCTGTCACTTACTGACTCATCACTCAGTCCGGTGCTATCCTCTGCAACAACTTTCACCCACACAGAGCTGTCTGAATCGATATCAGTGGTATCCCAGTCTACGACATATGGTGCTTTAGTATCTGAACCAATTCCATGCCATTGAACTGCATCAAGACTGTAACCGAAGATCGCCACCGTAAGGTCTTCATCACTATCTTCAGCAGATGCTTCCAGCCTTACCGTGCCCTTTACCCATGAAGGGATGCCGGTTGTAAGCTGCACCACCGGCGGATCTGCCTTAGGATCAATATACTCAATTTTCTCTTCCTCCGTCCAATTCCCAACACCGTCAAATGCTTTAACTCTATAATGCAAGGTTTGCCCAGACAGCCTACTCCAATTCATAGCCACTTCGAAAGTCCAGAGTTCTCCATCCGCTTCCATGTCCTCGTAGCCATCGTAGGCATCATCATCCATCCTGTAGTCTACCTTCGGCGCATTGGGTATTCCACTCTTTCCATGATCAGTAAGTTCGGCGATCATTATCAAACTGCCATCAGTATCTTCGTCCACTGGAGTATGGAATAGTTGAAGAAACTCCGGAGCTTCTGTATCTATCTTAATCGGGCCATAAGTATCTACTTCTCCCCAACGACCGGCGTTATCCAGTGCTCTTACATAAAAATACCAGATACCGTCGGCTATGGGAGTTGTGTAACTACTGGACGGCGGAAAGATCATACATTCTTCATCAGGAATGGTATCTGCTTCCTTATTCAAGGCGTAACTATAGCATTGGATACCACTAATATCAGCAGGCTCTAGCCATGAGAAATATATAAGGCTATCAGCCACCCATACGTCTTTGGGATGAGTCACCTGCTCAATAGTTGGTTTCCCCGGGGGGAGCAAATCCATACTGATAGAAATAGAGTTTGGTGGTTCCTCCCTATTCCCCAGATTATCTGTGGAACGCCACTCAACAATGATGGATTTCATATTCTCGGAGACCTCAAACGGTTCGGAGTATTCTTGCCATGTATCCTCATTTATTCGGTACTCCGTAGAATTTACACCGGAGGTCTTGTCTTCGGCGTCCAAGGTGATCTTTACTGGCGAAATATACCAGCTATTTTCGCCGTTAGGCCTGTCTGGATCTAGAACGATTATTGTGACAGGTTCTGTTGTATCAATACCTATGTTCAGGATTTGCTCGTCCCCGGTATTTCCCCAACTATCCGTAGCATAGTATTGAATTATATGCCTGCCTTCCGAAGATATGGAAAACGGTGAAGAATAATCCTGCCAACCGTCGTCATCTAAATTGTACCTGATAGTGCAATCATCTGCCAAGAGTGTGACTTGCACCGCTGAACGATACCAGGAGCCACCCGCTGAAACACCATCCAGCAAAAAGCGGACATTGCATTGGCAGATATATACCTCCTTCTCTTCTCCCTTATTTCCGGCCTGGTCTATAGAATAGTATGTTATTGTGTCACAAAGCTCTGCACTTAAAGGAATATCCGCAAAGAATGAAGACTTGGGAATTGTGTTTTTGCCGTACAAAGCACTTGTACCTAATTTATATCTAATGCCAATTACCCCTGAATCTCCATCCGTTGCGGATAACCTGATATAGCGTTCACCGGTCTCTTCGTTCTTCCTGACTGAATGGGTGGTGGTTGGTGGAACTGTATCTATCTTGAGAGGTCCGAAATGTCCTGCTTTGTCGCTCCACCAGCCGGCGTTATCCCTGGCTCTTACATGGAAATACCAGTTTGTCGCATCTTCAGGAATTGTATAGATTCCAGATTCCGTTGTACGATTTATTGCCTCCCCAGGGATGGCATCAGAACTCCTATTGAGTATACAGCTATAGCCTGATATGCCGCTTGTGTCCACGGGTCTTGTCCAGGCGAATTCAATTGAGGTTTTGTTTGACCATTCACCCACTATATGTGTACGGCAAGTGACCTCCGGGCTGAATGGCTTGGACCTATCAACTTTCACTGACACACTTGATTCCGAGCTTCTTAGCCCAGCCTGGTCCATGGCGTAGCCCACCACTTTATGTATACCATCTGTCTCCAGAATCATTGGCGGTTTTTGCCAGATAGAATTTCCGAATAATCTTATATGCTCTGACTCCACGCCGGAACCATTGCCATCTGAACTGGTGATATCCACAATTACCTTTGATATATACCAATCATCTTCGCCTTTCTCCGAAAGACCGTCTGGAATAAAGACATTGGCAGTTGGTTTTTTGCTGTCTACTTTTAGATATACCACTTTGTCGGCTTCCTTGTTTGCCGCCCGATCAACCGAGTAATATTCAATTGAGGTCTCACCCTCCGGCAAAGATATTGGAGAGGAATACGTCTGCCATCCGCCACCCCCCCTGTTATATCTGGTATAGTCAATCCCTGAAGTTGTATCGGTTCGTAGCAGCTTGAGTTGTATCGGTTCTGGATACCAACCATTCACCGCAACTACACTTTTACCATCTGGGCTTGACTGGATCTGAACGCGTGTAGTCGGCACTGTCTTGTCAAGTTTCATGTCACTTACTGTGTGATGAACGTCACTATTCCCAGCCACATCAATACTCCAGTATTCGATTTTGTTGTTTCCACTCTCCGTGTTTATATTTACCTTTGTAGTTACCACCAACTCCTCGTTCCCTGATTTGGTATTTTCCGTGCCATCATTTAACTTGTAGATGATGCTACTTATCCCACTTCCGGATTTATCATCAGCGGATAGAGTTATGTAGAAGTCCTGATTGTGCCACTTGCCATCATAGTCATCTTCTGTGGCTGGCAACTGGTTATCAATTCCATGGGTCATCTTCTTCGTGTCCGTCGCTTCCTGATCAGTGTCATCAACTGCTTTGGCCCTGAACCATACACTTTTATCAACTGTTTCTATGATCTGAGTTGTGAACAGAAACGCGGAGTATGGAGTCGATATATCCGTAAATATCTCATGCCATGTGCTGTTATCGAGACTATAATAGAAAACTACATGCTTAATACTGCCATCATCCGACGCGTCAGCTTCTATATTCATAGAGCCTCTTACCCACAAGCCCAGTTCGCTTGTTATTCTCATTTCGGGTGGCGCATCCCAACACTCCTCGAAAACCTGAACGCGGTAGTTGTCGCTATCAACTACATAGACATATCCGTCACCGTCCACTGCTATGCCCTGTGGGGATTTGAAAGTGCCATCGCGCCTTCCTCGTTCTCCCCATTTGATCACGAACTCACCATCTGACGTGAATTTCTGAACGCAATGATTACTGACGTCGGTCACATAGACATAGCCTGAGCTATCCACAGCTATACCGGCGGGATGCACGAATTGCCCTTCTCCAGAGCCGTAAGCTCCCCATTTCTCAATATATCCACCTGATGAAGTGAATTTCTGAATTCGCTTGTTATCAGTATCAGCTACATAGACCCTCCCAGAGGGTCCCACTGCTATGGCTTCAGGCTCATCAAACTCTCCAGAGCTACTTCCGCTTGTTCCCCATTTCTGTATGTAAGTACCATCCAAATCGAACTTTTGGATCCGATCATTGTCAGTGTCAGCGACATAAACATTTCCGCTTGAATCCACTGCTATACCGCGGGGATTTCTAAACTGTCCATCTCCAGCGCCTCTTGTTCCCCATGCCTTCAGGAACTCTCCTGATGACATGAACTTTTGGATTCGGTGGTTATCAGTGTCAGCCACGTAGACATTTCCGCTCTTGTCTACTGCTATGCCTTGCGGTTCATCAAAATGTCCATTCTCCGCACCCTTTATCCCCCACTTTGTGACAAAGCTACCTGATAACCTGAATTTTTGGACTTGGTGATCATCGCTGTCCGTCACATAGGCATAGCCAAGACTATCTATCGCTATACCTTTAGGTTCATCAAACTGCCCATCACCTGAACCCTCTCTACCCCATTTATCATTAAAGCAATATCTCCACTCGCCTTCTGAAGCTGATGGAAACAGCAGGTGAGTCAGGACCGTCAATATCGAAATTAGAGACAATATTGTCCCGCGCCACATTCCTCGTTCCCCTATTTTCCAAGTTTTTTCATTCCCCATAACTGGATACCACTAGCGGCTCTTCTAGAAACGATGCCGGAATGTCAATTCAACAGTCCCAGACATTGCCCTGGGAACGATATCCCAGCCCCGCTCCTGAAGTATATCGCGTGCCGCTTTCGCTTCAACCATACCTGGCCCGGCGCGCCAAACATGCACAATATTCGCCGCCCACACAATACCTACCCCTACAAAAGTCGCTTGCTGTAGATATGACTTTTTATCCGCGTCGTCGTAGGCTCTCCTCATATTTATGCGAGCAGATCTAATATCATCTGGATAGAATGCATTACGATATTGATCAATTGAGTCGTCATAGTAATCCTTTGCCTCTTCATAGGACAGGTATCCCATAATAGCTGCCACAGCGGTACCTAAACCAGCAGTCAGGAAGAGCGTACCACTGATATATCGCCCACCATAGTACTGTCCCGCACCAGGTATAGCCAACGAGTATAGCGCCATTCGCATTCTTGATTTTGGGAATAATTGTATGTAAAGCTCATTGTACTCATAAGGCTCTATCGTAAAAGTCTGGGATGCTGTTTTGTAGCCTTTCCTGCTTCCGCGTATTACATGGGTGCCTGGCTCTATTTCAGAAAGTTCCACAGGCGTTTTATGCTTACCTAGAAATCCCAGATCAGCATTGATATGAGGTGGATCACTGGTTATGTAGAGTTGTGTTCGTCTTATTAGCTTTGCATACACAGATGTCTTCTGATGATTCACTATTGTCACTTCCTCTACATATGGCTCAAATCTGTCTCTGAATCCCGAATCATTGGGTCTCAAAGTGACAACGTGCTTACCAAGCGCAAGTGAAATTTCAACAGATCTATTGGCCTGGGTAACCTCAGGGCGAAGTTCCCCATCAATATAAATGAGCGCGTTTGCCGGATCAGATTTGATAAAGAGGCTACCTGTTACTTTTGGCAATGTTTCATCGACAGCGCGATTGATGCCTCGCCGCAACCGCAGTTCTCTGGTGGCTGAGCGATGGCCCGGTTTCCGCAACTCCAGAAGATGCTCACCAGGCGATAGCTCCAATACGGTATTTGTCTCCTGATCTTGCAGTATATTATTGACGTATATGTCAGCCTCATTCGGCGATGAACTTATCATAACAACCGTTCTCGATTCTGCGGGAGCCGAGGCAAACGGTTCTCCTTTCACAGCACAGAAAGACTTCCATATATGCGGTCCGCTATCTGCTGGGATCCCGATATCTGGGTCGGAGTTTAACGCCTCAGTGAACTCAGCTTCTGCACCAGGACTATCTCCATTTTCTTTTAGAACAACAGCTAGATACAGGTGAGCGATGGCAAAACTATAATCCTCGCTTACTGCTTTTCTGATTTGTTTCTCTGCACCAGACAGATCATCCTTAACGAAGAGATTTAACCCTTCATTTAGAGATTTCCATGCGCTGGCCTCAGTACGCAGTTGGCTTGACTCCTCAGGATCTTTTTCTATAGCCTTTGTGTATATATCTGTCAGATCACGCCGGTAGTCTGATTCATAGGGATTAGCCGCTACCACCATCAATCTATGGTCAATGCTTTCTCTGTAGTGCCCCAGCAAGAACGCGTCATCGGCTGCAGACATATAATCCTGAGTCTGAGCCTCACTGATCTTCTGAAGCATCGAGATAGCGTTTCTATGATAAGGCTCGTAAAGGAGAACTATATTGAAGTTCTTGGCAGCCTCGTGGTAGTCTCCCGACCCAAACGAAACGGCGCCACTCTGATAATACGATCCAACATCCTGCGCACGGCATGGGATGTAAATCATGATCATAACGATTAGAAAGCTAAGGAAAAACAATCTCTTACCCAATGTCAATGTCTCTCTGAAGCCGTTCCATTTCGGAACTGAACACCTAACCTATGCCTAGTATTTTCCCAACATTTTTACAGTGATAGTTTTCTTCACCATATTTTTGTCTTCATGTTCGTATCTAATCTCATACCCATCTGCCGAATACGACCTTCCTTCCCCTAAATCGGGCCGTACTTCCAGTATTCTATCGCATACAAGGAGAACTATATTGAAGTTCTTGGCAGCCTCGTAGTAATCTCCCGACCCAAACGAAACGGCGCCACTCTGATAATACGATCCAACATCATCTGGCGCTGTGGAATCTTTATTATAAGGCACATCATCGGTTTCGTTGCTTTCTTTTTGGGATTCGATATGCTCTTCCTGCAGGCATTCCGGATAGTTGCAGCGCCCGTGCTTTCCAGATCAGTTTTGGGCCTAAGCTGTTCCACAGAGATCTCATTTGGGCTCTCATGAGTTTCATCTTTGTCTGCGACTTGCGAGTCTTTTTCTTCTTCAACTAGGGGGTTTTTGCATAAACGCACGAAAAAGTGCATTAAGGGGATTAGACGATCAGAGCATACACTGTCGTGCGATGAACAATGGTGTTTCTGTTGGTCTGTTCTGCCCTTTGTTTATGCGACTATTACCGGATCTGAACCAGAAGCAGAACTAAATGAGTCTCAGAAAATAGACTTTTGAGACGGCCAAATTCCGTGTCTCATTAAATGTCTCATAATTCGATTCTCAAATTGTCTGAGAAATGCATAAACGCCAGATGGTTACAGGGCGGAACACATGTTTATTCTGGCGTGCGTATCTCTTAATGCACTTTTTCGTGCGTTTATGCAAAAACCCCCAACTACTGAAGTGTCTTTAGGGCTTCCAGGTCTCGTATAGCAAGATAGAGCACTTAATATGAGCAAGAATACCAGCAAGTTTATCCAAGAAAATTGCCTAATCAACGCCAGTTCCTCCTATGTCATCGAACCGACTTCTCATGCGCCAGCGACAGCGGAAGTATTTTGAGGGAAAGCCAAAGAACTATACTAATCAGCCATCGCCGCCTATTGTAATCAGAATAATTGCCGCACAATCAGCGGCGTTATCGCTTGCGCATTCGAGCAACTCCTCGCAAGCATTCTCTCCTGTTTTTGCCGCTTCGATGATATCAAGAATTTCTTGGTTGCCCACTACATCTATGAGACCACTCGAGCAGAGCAGTATTTTGTCACTTGGGTTCAAAGGGACATTAAATACGTCGATCTCAGTTAAGTCCTCACTTCCCAGGTAGCGATAGACATATTTGGACCTATCCCGATGCCTGGCAGCCTCTTCCGCACTAAGCTGCCCTATCTCAATTAATCTCTGTAACTGAGTGTGATCGGTTGTAATTTGCTCAATATCTTCGTTTCGTATGAGGTAGGCTCTGCAATCTCCAACGTTGGCGACATATAATATTTTATCATGAATCATTGCTGCTACCAGCGTGCTACCCATATACTGTTCCTCAGACCTTAGGTCTCCCTGAACATACTCATGGATCTTATCATGGGCATCTATAACAACTTCACGCAAAATATCTAGGACACTGTAACCTCTTGATATTGTAAAAGCTTGAGTCTGCTGTTCCAATGTCTGCAATACAAGGATCGAAGCTAGTTCAGCAAGCTTTACACTACTCCCCATCCCATCCGTAACGGCATAGAGTCTGAGTTCCCAAGCATCGTTTATACTTTGGAAACGTGATTCCTTGATTAACAGGGCATTTGCATTGTTCCCTATTTGCTCCCCCACAGCCATCTTGCCTGAAGCAGATACTGAGAAAAAGATGCCCTTTGATCCATTATGCTCCTGTGACATTTCCAAAGCAACTCCACTCGAATTTGCCCAATTTAGTATCGTAGCAACCCCGTCTTTTAGTCATCAAATATGCTTGTTCTTCTGTTGTACAAGTCCCGGCTGAATTGGCCAGGCACCGCCTCTATGGCTTCTAGGAATTCCTGTCTAGCATGGTTTCTTTGCCCACTCCCAAAGTATAGCCAGCCAAGCCTATCGGCTGCATTAGCTCTTTGAACACCATTCACATTGATCTTAGCTAACGTATAGTGTCTAATAGCAACATTTCCTGCATTTCTGCCTTCATAGATCCTGCCAAGATCAAAATGAGCATCCGACTTTATCTTTGCAGAAGGAGCTAGTTCGAGACATGTTTCCAAATATTTCTGAGCAACTTGATCTTGATCTTCCTGATAAGCTTTGATAAGCCAGAATCTGGCAACTCTATCAATATCTTTATCAACTTGAGGCAGATTAATCCTTTCCTTAATCACCTTTTTTAAGAGTTCTGTTGACTTCTCAACGTTCCTATCAGGCGATGAGAAATAACTCATCCCCACAAGGTAGTTTGCTATGTCACTATTGTCATTTTCCAGAGTCTCTATACATTCTTGGTATTTCTCATTCTTATAAAGGACTTTTCCACGTTCTATAGGGATTAAGTACTTAAGCGCAGCACCTTGGTATATATTTTCCTTCATCTCGTCAGTGCTGCCATTTGGTATTTCTATCGCAATCCCGCTGCCCAACTCATTACTGTACCTACTAATGATGTCGTCTCTGTCATATTCTGTGGTCAAGTACCCCTCTGGAAATCCCCATCTTGAGATTCTAGGTTTTCCTTTGTATACCACCAGCATCTTATTAGCAAATCCTAAATAATATGAGGAATTCAACGAATGATAGTCATACATTGCCCATGATCCAATCACCAGAAACATGATAAAAAATGCAACGGAAGCAAATATAATCCGGCGGCGTGTAAACCATGGTCCTATTTGTTCTTTGGCCCAGTTGAGAGTTCGCTTCATTATGGGTGGCCTCTTGAAACCTACGATATTGCCACACTCTCCACAATATTTGCTGAATGGCGGATTTTCATGCTGGCAACGCTGACAAACAATAGACGGTGGATTAACATCCAAAGCCCGTCTGAAATCCTGAATGGCGGTATATCGGTTCTTTACATTTGCCTCAAGTGCTTTACCTATAGTATCTTCAGTCTGTTCCGATAGATCAGCATTAATTCGCCTAAGTGGTCGAAAATCAAATGGTTTTTTGGTTTTCTTAAGCGTCAGTAGGTAGTAAAGGGTTGCCCCTAAACTGTATATGTCAGATCGTAATTCAGTCTCGCCGTAGTATTGCTCCGGAGCAGCAAAACCGAGGCTCCTATCCTTCCTAGCTCCCCTATCCCATGGATGGAGAATTTTCTCCAGGCCAAAGTCCGATACCACCAATCTCCCTGAATCCATTCTAACAATATTGTCCGGCTTTATGTCTCGATGAATGACCTCACGCTTGTGCATCTCTGCCAAAATGTTGCATAGTTCTTTTCCCCATTCGATTATCTGCTTTTCAGGAAACGCTCTATGGCTATTGCTCATTCGCTCAACAGCGAGTTCCGCCAGAGTCTTACCATTGAGATACTGCATTACAATATAGTAACAATATGAATCTGTTTCCTGATGGGCGATCTCGAACCGATCAAAAATGGTCGGGATTCCGGGATGGTCAATATTGATCAATTCTTTAACTTCTCTGTCGTAGGCCTCTTTTGCGTTCTGGAGTTCATTGGCTCCGAGAATGCTACTATATATCTCTTTGACCAGGCAAACTCTATTACTTAAGCTAATATCGAGGACTTTGTATAGATTTCCCATCTCACTGGATCTTATGAGTTGCGTAATCTGGTATGTTCCTCTTTCACCGGATATTTTGTGTCCGACCGGTAATATATCAGGCATATCTGCCGTCCTCAGTGTTTGAGCAAAGCCAAATGACATGCCACTTTATGGTCAATACTTTGCCCAACTCGATGCAATTCCGATCCCATTTTACATTCGGCCTTGCTATGGGATGGAATACTGGAATCTCTGTACATTTCGCATCGCGATCTATAGCAGCAGCCAATATCTACAGTTCCGTCTTCCTGGACATCATCAGTTGGGGCCCAACTCAAGTAACCAGCGATGGCCTTTAGACGTCGCTTGGCCGCTTCCCCAATGGGCAACATCGCCGATAACAATCTCTTAGTATATGGATGTAGAGCATTATTTATGATCTCATCTCTGCTTCCTATCTCCACGATCCTGCCAAGAAACATCACAGCAATACGATGGCTCATATATTCTACCATATTCAGGTCATGGGAAATGAATAGACAAGCAACCTTACGTTCTGCCTGGAGGGTAGCCAATAAATCCATAATCTTAATCTGAATATGGACATCAAGGGCAGAGACTGGTTCATCCGCTATTATTAGTTTTGGGCTCCCTACAAGGATCGCTCTGGCAATAGCAACGCGTCTCTTTTCACCACCGCTAAGTTGGTGTGGATATTTTCGGACGGAGTTTGAGTAATTCACTCGCCTCAAAAGTTCCTTGGCGTAATCTGTCCGTTCCTTTCTGGCAATGTCTTTTTCGTGTACACCTATAGCCTCTTTTATAATGTCCACAATCTTCATCTGTGGGTTTAGCGCAGCGGCCGGGCTCTGAAATATCATTCGGATTTTCTCGCTTGTCTGTCGCCGAGACATAGAAAAAACGCTGTCACCATCCATGATGGCTTCACCGGCAGTGGGTTTCTCCAAATTCGTCAGTATTCGCGCCAGTGTAGTCTTTCCGCAGCCGCTCTCTCCCACTAATCCAAGAGTTTGCCCCGTCTCTATAGATAGTGATACCATATTCACCGCATTTACTTTTCGCGTCCCGCTGAACTGCTTCTTAATTCCCTTCACAATCATCAAGGGCATATTGGGACCACCTTTCCCACTTCCAGCACCGGATTCTGTGTCCTTCTCCTACAGAAAACTCTTCTGGCTCCGCTTTTCCACGACATTTTCTCTGAACATCCGGATCCAGATCACCCTCTTCCAGCAATCTGCATCTATGTATAAACCGACAACCGATTGGGCGAACAGTATTGTCTGAGAAACTTTCTTTAGGTCCTTTAGCTTGTATGTCTCTAGATGTCTTGGTGTGGTGACTATCTCCTGATATCCTGTCAGCGGCTTCCAGTAGAAGCGATGTGTAAGGGTGTTTATTCTTATATTTCCTGTTCAGTACATAGCTGCTTTCTCCATATTCCATGATTCGTCCTCTATACATTACAGCCACCTTATCCGCGAGAGCGGATATAACACCTATATCATGGCCTATCAGAAAGATCGACAACTCTCCACCGCGTTCCTTCTTGATCTCCTGTAACAGGTGCAGAACTTTGGCCTGAATAGTAACATCCAGAGCGGTTGTAGGCTCGTCCGCTATTAGGAGAGAAGGTCCACCCGCTAACGCAGCCGCAATGGCAATACGCTGCTGCATTCCACCTGATAGTTCATAGGGTCTATAGCCAAGCTTTTTCGCATCGATCCCCAGCTTATCTAGCTGTTTTGCCGTCCTGGAATATGCCGTTCTTCTATTCTGCATAAGTTTCCTTAACTGCCACCAATGTGCTCTGCTCATCCCATCCGAATGAGCCAGAATGACTTCCACTATCTGAGAGCCAACAGACTGCAGCGGATCCAGTGAGAGGCTCGGTTCCTGGAATACCATGCCTATCTTCTTGCCGCGGAACTCCTTTAGCGTATTTCGATAATGTCGTAGCCATAACCTGGTCCTTATCTTGGCAGCGATGCTGAACTGAGAGTGAGAGCCATATGATGGCAGTCCATCAAGCAGGTTCTGCCCATCAAAGTATATCTCACCATTAACGACACCTGGTGAACCTGGGACAAGACCCATAATGGAAAGCGCTGTCATCGTCTTGCCACATCCGGATTCACCTACCAGGCCCAAATTTTCCCCACGCAAGATTTCAAAATCCACCCCGTCAACTGCATATACCGTTTTATCATACTGTTGGAGATGAGTCTGCAAATTCACAACTTTCAGCAAAGCGTCTTTCATATAATAGGATTTCCTTCTCTCCCAACCTCATACCATTTTGTGAGCACATCACCCAGTATGTAGAACCCGGCTATGGTCAATACAATCATAGCAGCGGGAAACAACCAGACCCAGTAAGGGTGAACATCTTCAAACGGGGCATTTATGAAGAAGAATTCTGCACCATCCACCGCCATCTGTCCCCAGCTAACTTTTGCGCCAATACTGTAAAATAGGTATCGGACTGTAGCCTCTACCAGAATAGCGTCCGCCATACCATGCATGCCCTGACCAAATAGAATGTATTTACAGTTTTTCCGCAGAAGATGCCGCCACATAATCGTGAAATCGCTCAGACCCAGTTCCTTGGCGGCTTCCACAAACTGCTCCTCTTTAAGTTGAAGAATGCGACCTCTTATTAGATTGGCGACTTTCGGAAAATTCATCAACCCCAGAGCCAGCATTACCCCGTAAATACTCGACTTGGATATAGAGCATACCACGACGATAACTACCCACCTGGGTATTGACTCAAGGGCTGTCGCAACAGGAAATACGAGCCTGTTGATAACCCCTTTGCCATCATAATATCCAGAAAAAGTGCCACTCAAGGCCCCAAGCACAAGAGCAATACCAGCAGCTACTAGGCTAGGAACAAAAAAGGAACGTGAACCTACAACGAGCAATTTGAATACATCCCTACCCATTCCATCGGTACCGAGAAGATTACGCCCGGGTGGCTGAAATGGCTCTGAATCATAGCTCATAGTAGTGACTTTTTCTTCATTATATTCGGAATGTATCAGCGTGGTAAGGAAGGCACACAGAACAGTTATACCAATGATAGCACCCAGGCAGACACTCACGACGCCGCATTGTCTGATCTTAATTATCAAGCGCCGCACCGCACTCTTCATCTTTCCTTTCATTCTCCCACCTCTTAGTCCTGATTAAGTCTCTTATCAATAGCCGGGCGTAGTAAGCCACATGTGAGTTGCGCCAAAGCGACTATAAACACCATCACAAAAGTTGTGGCCATAACAACATGGTAGTCAGGTTGCCCACCTTCCATCTGGACAGAACGTAACGTTAGCCAACCTATGCCTTCATAGTTGAAGACATACTCCACAACTATTGTTGCGCTTATTAATAGAGCGAATCTCGATGAAATAATATCTAGGATAGGGATTGACATATTCCTCCAGAAATGTTTCCTAATGGGAACATTTCGCGCTCGTATTGCCACCATAAATTCCCTGGATAACACCTTTTTGGCGCTATCACTAAGATGTCTTGCCATTTCACCTATAGCACCATCTCCAATACCCAATGTCAAAATCGCCAGCAAGCAAGCTGTTGATCCCATTGGGAAGTTGCTTTGAGTTCGCATATACGCCCTGCGGATTAAGAAACCTAGAAGGAAGAGAGGTATACATGAAAGGACGGAGATAAAGAATGTTGTTGAACGGGCCAACCAAGACTTGGACTTGAACGCCTGCCAGAAGCCAATGGCGGCAGAAACGAGAAAGGATATGGCCAATGCGCCAAAGGCCAATTTTAGTGTGTTCCCGATATGGTGTTTCACCTTACCATACACACTTTCACCATCCATGGAAGTCCCCATGTCCCATGTAAGAAGATGGTACCACCAGATCAAGTATGTAACAAACAATCCGTGACGCTTTTGCCCCATATTACCAGACGTCGTATCCCAATCCGACGAAGCAAACCAATAGATCAGACAGTGAACAGTGAATGTTGCCAACACAATTACTAAAATGAACGGTAGGATATGCCGCTCTATAATACGATAGGTTTTGTATAAGGAGATATTCATGAGCCACTCTTCTTCTCTGCTATAGTGATTTTCTCTGCTATAGTGATTCCATCCCAAATTGTTCCCAGGGAAATATAGACCACCTGCTTCTCAAAAAACCATGACCGCTATTCATCGAAGTACCAGTCTGTAACATATGTAAAGAAAGCAAATGGATGTATCTTAAAATTCCTGAGACGTCTTACCCTTCCAGCATATTTGTTAGGACTCCATAGGAATATATATGGGCAATCTTGCTTTATTAGCGCGTGCAGCATCCTGTTGATATCCTGAAGTTGTTTGGCATCCATGATATTGCTGGCTTTATCAAGCAGCATGTCTATACGACCATTGGAATACGAAACATAATTATCCCCGCCCGGCTGGTTCTGGCTGGAATGGAACAGCGAGTAAATATCGCCTGCGCTTGCAAAATACCAGGAGTCAAATACCAGGTCAAAATCATGATCATAGTATACTTTCTTCTTCCATGCTTTTGCGTCAAGCACTTGTGCCTCAACCTTAATCCCAAGCCTACGCATATCGCTTTCAAAGGCTTGCCAGATTCTGTTTTCTTCTCTCCCTTTCTGCCGTTTCAGAGCCCTGAGAACAATGGTTTCTCCATTACTATTCTCGCGATAATTGTCCCCGTCACTATCTACGTAACCAGCCTCGTCCAGGAATCTATTAGCCATCTCCAAATCATACACATAGGGCTTCACATCCACATTGTAATACGGGCTACCTGGCGCAAATGGCCCTGAGATCAGATTTCCGCCTTCATACATGATTCTCTTCAGCCATTCTCTCCTATTTGTTCCGTAGTTTAGCGCCTGGCGTACCTTGACCCCGACGTCTTTATCTCCATCTCCGCTCAGAAAACGGGAACCGACACTATCGTGCCCTATATTGAGCGCAAAGTATTGATAGGAGAGAGAGTTATACGGTTCTGTAGCAAGTGGCTCCACTGGTTGATTTGAATCTTCCGAGTTAAATCCCTTGCCAATCTCATGTGCATATCGTGAGTGCAGGGATACAGCAACATTTATAGCGCCATATATAAGAGAATTATAGATCACATCATCTGTAGCACAGGGCCGCATTTCTATGCCATCTATCCTAGGCTGGTTTTCCTGATCAAAATATCTCTCGTTTCTCTCCAGACTAATGACTCCATTACCTTCTCTTTTGATGAATTTATACGGCCCTAAACCAATTGGTTTTTTCACTATAGGATTGTTAATAGTGATGGGAATGCTCTGGGCTATATGCTTTGGAATAATCTTAAATACCAGTAGTCCCTTAACGTTCAGTGTGGGATTTTTCAGAATGAACCTTACTTTCTTGTCCCCAGCTCTTTGTACCTCATGTATGGAACTCACCCTTGACCTCTTATCAGGAGCCGCGCGCATTGCGTCCACTGTGAATATTATATCTTCGGGGCTTAGGGTAATTCCATCATGCCATATTGCTTCTCGTAGGCCGAATGTATACTCCACCTGGTTCTTTTCCGAAAGTTCTCCTGTAGATAGACGCCAAATAGGGTCATACTTCTCATCAAAATCCAAAAGGCCGCTATATATAAGCTCACACAGCCGGCGAGATACCATATCAGTGCTCGTGATGGGATCCAGAGTTGTTGCCACACCTAATTCTCCGTATTGGATTCGCGACGCCCAACTATTGAAACTTAGAATCAGAAGCAATATAACAACATATAGCGGATATTTTCTACCTATAATGGACATAGATGCTCCCTTCTTTTGATATATTTCGAAGCCAGATATTCTCAACAGATCCTATTCAGAGCCTGAGTATTTGTTGTATATATCTTTCAGTTCTTTCCTTATCGCCTCCTTATCCTGAACGTTACAAAATAGTGCCTCTCGAAGCAGACATACTCTCTCCACGTCATCGCCATCTACATCTTTGGCTTTCTCAAATAGCGCCTTACCGCGCGTCTCATCCCGCTCTTTGTGCAACTGAATGATGGCTTCGTAGTATGATCTTTTGTAGTCTGGCCCATTATCTCCGTTTGTGGTGGAGTTTCTGGACAGAACGCTATCCCTGTAGTATGAAGCCATAGAATATCTATAGCATACAGCGGCTAAATCAACATCTGCCTCCTCCTTCTCCTGATAATAACTCCCCAATATAGAGAAAATCCGACCTTTCTCCCTGCTATCTTTTAGATTCTTTTCAAGTTTCTTGAATTCTGTTCTATCATCATTCTGCTTCATTATAATTTTCACGCGCCCTGTCAATTCGTCCTCGTAGATCTCCATCCCTTTAGGCTCCAAGATGTCCAGATACGCGTGGTTCAGGCCTACGACCTCAGATAAGGAGTCAAGTCCTTGATATTCAGTAACATCCATTATTCTATCATAAACAACCTTTGCAGGATGGGAGATAGCGCGCGATAGATAGGCGTCGGCATATAGCTCCTTTTTTTGAGCCGCTTCGCTGATCAGAATCTCGTGGTAGAGTTTATTAATATCCTTTTCGATATAGAATACGTCATTGTAGTTGTATAGATGAGCCAGCCGATAATGCTCCAATACCTTATCCCACAAAACTTTCTTATCCTGCCCTCTCCCACTAGACTTTTCATATTCATGATGGTAATACTTAGCCAGACCAAGGTGAGCCGGCGCGAAATATGGCTCTAGCCATAGCGTCTCTCTATATTTCAGATTGGCAAGTTCCAATTTCTCTATTTCCTGTGCAGCGTATCCAACGGAGTATATCAGACACACATTCGGCATATCATTGGATTTCGCATCATTATCAATCCAATCGTCATATATCGCCATGATACTGGCCATACCGTCGTCTTGCATTTTCTTTACATAAGCCCGATGGAATCTTATATTATATGGATCTTCCTCAATCGCAGCTTTGATCTCATTTTTCGTAGAGGCCACACTAAGTTTCTGATCTGTTGTGTAGTCGGTCTTGAATATAAATGAATCATTAGTAAAACCATCACTGATTCTGATCTCTAAGGGCTGCCTAACTGGCTTAAGGTAAATACGATGCTTAAATTTAAGATTATGGATACTCACAGGCACTCCATTTATCGTGAAATTCTCGATTTCATCAGTCTCTGTGATTTCCCCGGAAATATCCATGACGGAGAACTTGTTTGGGCTTACCGCCTCGAACTCAATTGCCCAATTATCAAGTGATATTCCATTTCCCACAAGCTCACCTGACTGCGCCAGAGATAATGCCAGTGAGCTTAACCAAATGATACTGAATAGTGTTCGCATTTCAGTTTATCTCTTTCTTCATCACTAACGTAGGGCCAGAGAGCAAAAATGCCCTGCATTGCATTGTGAAGCTGTTTGACTTCTGGATAATATTGCTGTTGCATTACCAGATATATTTCTGTAGGTTCGGGATAGGAATTATACCCCTTTGAGTAAAACGAAAAAGCCAGGTCCACCAGCAGCAAGGGGTCATTGCCACGCCGCCAATTACCGACTATGTTTTTCCCCATTTTATTGTGACCATACTCTAACGTTGTGTTGATCTTTCTATCGATCTTCCCAATATCCTCATAAATTTTCCTGATGTTTAGATAGGCAATCCCCATGCGCCTGTATTTCTCAGACCTGGGGATGGCGCCATAGGGTGGGAATGATACGTTTTTCAGATTCAGCGTTTCTACTGGTTCCGATGAGCCGATTCCGTCATTTTCCCCGTCTGGTGTAACTAATTTTAGTAACCCCTTGACTCTATCCTGCCTGATTCCCAGACGAGCGTAAGTATATGCCAATTCAATTAGAACACCGGGGGCATTTGCTGAATTACTCTCTATTCTATCCCATTCTGATTCGGCGTCGCTGATCTGGCCGCTCTGATAATACGCACGCGCCAATAAGACTCTCGCATATGGGTCGTCCTGTAGTTCTCTCAAAACATCTATGGCGCTATCGATTTTTGCCGTCTCCAGATAGCACAGCCCAAGGCTGTAAGATACGTTGTCTTTGTATTTCTTTCCCAGAGCCTGCGTTCTTAGCTTGTCAATTCTTTGCGTTCTTAGCCTGACCTTATCATGTTCTCTAAGTTTCTCCAAAACAAGAGCGGAAGCTGCAAAATAGACTTCCGAACTGTGTTTGAAGTAGATGGGGCTATAGAACCTCACCATTTTCTCTTCATGGACATTATCTTCCATTTCAGGAGTAGCTATATCAACTCTTGAGAAGTAATCAAGGGCCTCCTGAACACGCCCGTTCCTGTAATAGATCCAGCCCAGGTTATGCCAGAATTTATTGGTTTGTTCCGATGGCGCATCCAGTCTGGAATATTCGTCACAGCGCCTCAGCATTTCTGATGTCTTTATACCGTGCTCAGTATATACAACGGCCAATTCACTCCCTAGCAACACGTCTGAAGCAATCATCTTCTCTACATCTTTCCATAGCTCTTCCGCCTTCTGGATCTTTCCTTGCCTCAAGTAGCATTCCCCTATGACCAGCTTGGCATATCCTTTATACCTTAAGCCTACCTCAGGATTTTCCAATACACGGGAGAGATTACCTATCGCATTCTCATATTCACCCAGTCTGAATTGAACACCCCCAAGGTAATATAAAGTATAGTTGCTATACTTTATATTATCGCCCTTCAGAGCAAGAAGAAGCCTATAGTAATGAGACTCCAGAAGAAGCGCTTGCTGATAGAATTTGGCCGTCAGTTGCCCATATCTCAAGTATGAAAGAGCAAGACCGTACAGGGATTCAACGCTTTCTTTACGGTTTAATTCCTGCTGGAAGCTTTCAATTGCTTTGTCATACCTGTTCAAAAAGAAATAGTCCCAACCGTTTTGTGAACGAGCTAGACCTGGCAAACTGCTGGAAACGATAAATATGAGAAGATAAACAGCCACCAAACTCTTTTTCTGACTACACATTGAGAAGCCTCCCTATTAAAGGATAATGGCAATTCTAGCGGCACAGGTCAACAACAGCTATATGCAGATAGTTTCTGGCCCCTTCCTGCGCGATAAAGGCAATCTTGGCGCCATCATTACAGAAGGCTATATCAGAATTTATCTCTGTCTGCGTTGTAAGTTCTTTATTCTCGAGTGGTTTACCAGATTGATCAAGGGTGACCCACCAGATCGGATCCTTTCGGCTTACGTCACTTCTGACGTAAAGGATACCTTTGCTATTGGGGAACCATGCAGTACCTGATATGACATCTTCATTGACACGCTGACATCTTCGAGAGCCAGGATTATCTAGAAGCAGTAGATCATTTTCTGTAGCATCATCAAAAGATGTTTCTGCTCTACTATCCAAAACATATATAGTGAATTGGTCCCTAAGGTTCGAATCATAAAGATCTAAACCTGAGTAGAAAGCTACAAGATTGCCATCAGGGGATAAGCTTGGGTGCATCTCATCAAGACCGCGCCAATTTGTAATGCATCTTCTCCCCGCTGGGTTATCTATTTTAGTTATCCAGACATTGAACGTCTCCGTTCCTTTCCCCGACTCCTGCCCAGGTACAAAACTTGGGGAATAGGAATGATAAACAATGGATTTCCCGTCTTTGGACCAATTTGGTCCATAGTCAATATCATCAGAACCTTCTGTCAGATTAATCAGATTTCTTCCCGAACTCCCTTCTACTTCATCCGCAAGACTCTTATTCCGAAAGCTAGAATCGGCACTCTCGCCGAAGAACCTATCAAGAATTTCTTTCATCCTTATCAGATATATATCGCCCCGCCCTGTTCTGCCAGATACGAAGACAATGTTGTTTTCCGCCTCGTCTGGTGACCATTTCGGGCCTGCGTCAACTTCCGAGTGTTTGGTAAGTCTCAGGCTCCTATCCATATCCACACATCCCAGGTATAGATCCATACCCGCCCCAACAAAGACGAAGAAACGAGAGTCTGGCGCCCAGGAAAGTTCAAGACCAAATTTGTTTTCTTCCTCATAGGACTGAGCATCCTGCAAAGGCGTACCGACCAATCTCTCTTGCTGGGTCTCCAAGTCCAGAATCCATAGCTCCGTTTTCTCAGCACTGGAGCGAATGTATGCCAGTTTCTTTCCGTCTGGCGAGAAGACAGGTTTCATGTCATTCTCATCGTGGATCGAAAATGCTGATGATGAGTAAGCCTTCAGACCGATTCTCGCATCGTTTGCTTCTGCAGGACACACAATCGAGTGTGTGGTTATTGATACCCACACAAAGAGGACAGACAATATGGATAGACGCACGGTCTTACCTTCCAGTCGCAATATCCATGATTTCAGTATAACATCCATCATAGTATTCGCTTTTATCCTTATATTCGGGACTTCCCTTTAGTGTATTCTCATAGAAATCTATGTAGTTATTACAGTACGTCACCAGGTTGGTGACGTCACCACTCCGGCCAGCTTCTTCAGCTTCCTCAACTTCTGCATCTTTGGCCAATACGTTATAGTATCTGGCATCGTGTCTGATTTTTACTGAATCTTCCTTCACCAGAAAACTTTTATATTGATACACTTTATTGAGGTATTCTATCGCTTCGCTATAGTTACGCTTCTTATAGTAGCTCCATCCTAGATTATAATATGCGGCTGCGGCGCGTTCATCATGCGCGACAGCTTGCTTAAACATTTCAATGGCTTTATCATAGTCCTGAACCTTATTGGCGTAGATACTCCCCGCCCATTGGCGCGACTCAATATAATGGTCGCGTTTACTTACGGCCTTCAAAAGTTCGATGGCTTCTTTATATTTTTTGCTCTGCTCCAGGCTTTCCACTTTTGCTCTGCGTCCATCGTCCAGGGGGATTCCCAGTTGCACATATAGCTCCACATCCTTCTTGGAAACTTTATGACGTATTCCTAAATCCCTAAGTATCTCGTCGGATCGGTCATCAGGAAATATTACAGTGAGTTCCCGCTCCCTACCACTAGACTCATCTATCAGCTTAAGCGCATAGCTTACCCCTGCCTCAATTGGATATCTATTGACTGGCGCACCACCTATTATCTTGTTATCAATGTAAACATCGCAGCCTGGTGAGTCTGAAGAGATCGTGAGATAGTAAACAAAGGGCTCGGCGCGGAGCTGTTTCGTTTCCTTACTTCTTATAATCCTGATCTGTTTCGGCTTAATCTCCAGGCGCGACATCATCCCCAGAATTGTGATATCCGTTGTACGAGGAATCCCGAAGGAAGCCTTGCCTGTTGCGTCAGTCCGGCCGCCGTACCGCTGATCCGCTCCAAAGTAGAGATTCATACCCTCTACCGGTCGACCTGTTTCGTGGTGTGTCACCTCTACGGTCAGAAGTCCTTTTTCTCCAGCTTCTATGTCCCGCTTTACTAGGTCACCAGCAGAAACTCTCTCACCACTATCTAGTTCAATGCTTTGGGCTGTGGATTCGTTAAGCTTAACCTCCGTAACCTTAGCTGTGCCAATGGCGCGAGGCTCACCAGAAAGTCGACCTTCTTCATCTCGTTCGCTATGGTAGATATCCAGAGAGTTACCCACCTGCATTCTGTGTTGTGTCCCTAAGTTTACCGATATGCTATTGCTTGATACGCTGAGAACCTGGCCATAAAAAGGGAACTTCTTCATTAGTTCACGGATCATTCGGCGTGTGACAGTTGCTATCTCGCTGATCTGCTTGTATTTACTTCCCTCGGATATGATGATTTTGTTCTCTTTATCAAGCAGAACTATGGAGGCATCTGTCAACGCCTGATCCTGTACTACAATCTCCCCTATTAGCATAAAGTCCACCGGAATTCTGCTACTATCCCAACCATCGTATAGATCTTTCACAGGTACATCCTGAAATTCTTTACTAACACTGAAAAATTTGTATTCTCCTTCCAATATCTCACCGGCATACTGGCGAAATAGTCCTATATCATCAGTTCCATCTTTCGATGATTCTGGAGATCTAAATTCAAATGGACCAACTCCAATTTTATGTTTAGGTGACGACATCTTTAGAAGATAGCGTTTCAAAGAAGCGTTGCCAGTTCTGGGAATTTCCATGGGAATTTCCATGTCGATAAAATATTCGTCTTTGGAAAAAGTGAGGTGAACAGTTCTGCCCAAACCAACCTGACTCGCCCTAACTTCTTTTCTTAGGACTCCATTATTATCCGTTGTTCCTGAAATACTCCTATTGTCGGATGTAACACTAACGCCAGGCAGAGCGTCGCCCTCCTGATTCAGGCTGCTAATAGTAACTACTACAGGCGGAGGCACTGCCCTTACTCTTAATCGATATTCGCTCCTATTATTACCAATGGTGATCTTATTACTATTGGGTGGAATGAACTCAAACGAAAATCCGGTTCTTCTGAGAGTAATTTCAACTCCGGCGTCGTCACGAAAGCGCTTGGCTACGGTTGCTGTGCCACTTGAGTCGGTTGCCTCTCTCGCCGATATCTCGTTCATGTAAACGGCAGCGCCAGAGAAGCTATTTCCGCTTTCATCTTCACAATTTATGACGAATGTTCTGATAGGTTGATATTTAGCGCTCGTAGTTATTGTGTAGGGGCCTTCTTGGCCACTCTTCAGATCAATAGACCAAGCATCCGGAATGAGAACGTAGTCTTCGTTTCTACTGTACCGTACCCTGATCTCTATTTCATCCTCAACTACATATCCCTCATATTTGAGGAGATTCAGCTCTTGCTCTGGTTCCACTTTATTCCCCTCCACCTTCAACTCAATATCAGATAGATAAGACAGATCGCTGAACCCGGTCACCGTGACTTCCACCTCTATTGGCACGCGTTTCACGGACACCAAGCTAGTTTGAAAATATGTTTTGTACGATTTAATATCAACAATGCGGGATTCTGATGGAACACCATCTCTTGTTCCGCTGACATTCAGACTGTCACCCGCTTTTGCTTTGAAATATCTAAGAGTGACTTTGCCTTTGGCATCGGTCATGCCAGTTATAGTATTGGTTTCCTCATCTTCAGATCCTATAATCCCAGTCACTGTTATAACACCGTCTGCTACCGGTATCCGTGGCTCTCCAGGCTTGATGATCTGTTCCCACTCAACGGAAACACTCAATTTGCGCCACATTACCATCTTTATCTCTTCTTTGGGGCTTGGATCAGCAATAGTTCTCTCAGCATCAAAATACTCAAACTCGCTTTGTATGCCACCTTTTCTGGCTATGATCGTAACATCTTTTGTGCCTTTTGGGAGTTGAATGCTGAATACGCCAGAACCTTTGGTGTGGCCCATTTGTTCTCCATTCACCGTAATCTCCGCTCTCTCTACGGCGTCGCCATTCTCATCCAGGCATCTAATGTCAAGCTCAATCGTACCACGACCACGATCGCAGGCAAAGAAGACAGAGCACAATATGGCGCAAGATAGGATATAGAAAACATAGATTTCAGTATTTACTGGTCTTTTCATGATATTTACCTTTGCCTCCACTCCAGTGGTCAGCACTTGCCAATAATACATTAACTTCCATGATAGGGATCATCATTCGGACCATCAGATTTGTCATTATTACCTGATCGAGTTGTGCCTGGTTTTTGATTGTTTTGGCTCTTTCCTTTACCTGTGTCTTGGTCATTGACGTCATCTGTAGAAGACGTTATTGCCAACTCATCTCCCGTATCCTTTGCTGTGTTTGACGTCTGCACGTATGGTCTTTCTTTGTCGGCTATCAAAGGCTGACCTGCCACCACATCCGGCGATATTCATGACATACAGACACAAAATCAAAATGACAAAGGCTATAACTTTTTTCTGTATATTCATTATCCTTCACTCCGTTTCGTTTTCTCAGCATTGCCTAATCAACTCAATCCCCACGTCTTTTCTCCTGTGAGCCGCTTATCCCACCTTGACCGATACCAGAACTTGTTGCTCCATTATCGTCAGCTTTCAGAATTAATTCAATAGGTATCTCCCCACCTTCTTCTACTGTATATTCAGTTCTGGCATTTTTCCTATTACTACGAGCAAAAATCAGATACTTGCCAGGGAGAATATCAATGGCATGGAATTCTCCATTATCTTTGACTGAAGTAACGGTTACAGCTTTATTCGTAGCCATTTCAGTAATTGATACTGTTGCTTCTGCAGTAGGTTCTGTCATGTTATCTTTATCGTATACGCGCACTATGAAAGACGATAAGGGTTTCAACGTGAAGTCTATATCACTCAAGTCCATAGCCAGAATTTTAGTTGTCTCAGCCGAACTATATCCACTGCAAGTTACCTTAATATTGTAGCTATATGGAACCAGTTCCATTATGTATTTTCCCATGTTGTTGGTGGAAGCTTCAACTCGCTTGGCGCCTTCTTCTTCATTTTTCGGTGTAGCGACAGCCCGCGCATCAGGTATTTGTCTCCCACTGGTGGACTTAACAGTACCTGAGATAATTATCGTCTTTCCTGGCGAGGGATCTACTACTATGGCTGGACTGGAAGAACTCTTACTTGTACATCCTATGAAACTCATTAACAGAAGCGACGAAATTACTAGAATAACGGTTTCTTTAGACATGAACTCCCTCCCTAAATTGCACTTTACTTGATCTCTTCCTCTGCGGTCTTGAAATTCTCTGACGAAAGTGATATATTCCCATCCTCGTCCGTGATCCGACACACCAGCTTGTAGTCAGCGGAGCCTGCATTCCCAAGGTATACCCCTATATAATATGTATAGACATCATCTTCCAGGCTTATAGACACTCCCCTATCAGATTCTTGCCCATCAGGAAACACTCTCAAACGGACGTTATCTCCATCCTCAAAAGAAACAGACAACTCTTGTCCTTGTATATTGTCAATTGTATCTTCGGCAATGCGAATTTTCCAGTAATCTGCCCTATCATTGGAATTGTTGAGTTTTCCTTGAGCGGTGCAGCTTCTACCTTCGGTCAGATCTGTTATTCGTTCTGCGCGCCAGATAAAGTCATTGCCCGAATCGGAATCTGGAGCTAATACTGGCTCAGTCCTGGGCGTGTCTAGCCACCAATATTTGACCTCATCATTGGAGATGTTTTCCAAGGTAATATGGAGATTCTCAATATCTTCAGTATTGACTTCATAATTATGATAAAAACGTGCCTCTTGCTTGATCTGCCTATCCACTTCACTCATCGTCAATGCAATACCCGGCTTTCCTTGCCCCTGGTGTTTCTGATATATTCTGATTAGAGTTGTTCCTGCTATTGTACCCTTACCTTGACCCAATTTCCGTATCTCTCCCCCCACCAGACTACTAGCGCCGAGTTTTTCTGGCCATTTACCAGAGACGCTAGGGGGAATTTTATACACAATGTCATACTCACATCCCTTTGTGGAATTCTTCTCGGAATTCAAGGAAAACGACAGATAATACTCATTTCCCGGAGCCAGGATAAGCGTCTTTTGATATTTCTCCCTATTGCTATAGGCTGCCATTTCGACAAAATCTCCATTTGCTTTATAGGCATTTATATCTATATCTATATCCGGTTTCTTCCAAACCACAGTGATTGTTTGTTTCTCAGACTTAGATTCAACACGCCACCAGGAAACGCGATTATCGAAAGAGTTCCCCCATTTCAATCCCTCGTGTGATCCTTCTATCAGTCTTGGCCTCCTTCCACCATCGATCTTCATAAATGATGGAGGCCTCGCGTTAGCTAACTTGAAGTCGAATTTATATTCTATCTCGTTTCGGTATGTTGCGCGCAATGAGCCTTCTGGCCTCTCTATCTCATGTTTGTGTTTCCTCCAAATATTACTATCCTTTATCTTATATTCCTCTATCTTATGTTCCCCAAATTTATCCGAATAATACAAAATTAGTCTTTTCGCTCCAAATGTGGGAAGTTCATGGATATTTGACTCCCTCCTTCTAAAGGTTGGGCGCCGCCAATCAAAGATTGGACGATACCAGGGCGATTGTTTAACCGATGATTCTGCAATCGCGGGGAACTCTCCGCTTATCTGTATAACCATCCCAGGCCTATTCCCAACACCCTCGTTGTACGGTATAAAAGCATACATCATTCGGTACACATCGTCGGAATCATTAGTCCACAAACATTCGGGATTGTTCCCCATCGGTCTAGCTGGGCTTCCCTTAATCTCCAAAGTGACGAAGAATTTTTCCTTGTCGCTGCAGGTGTCCAATTTCAGGAACTTACAGTATCCTGACCCTCGCGCGGTGGTTCCTCTGAGTTTTGCACTACCGTTATCATAGCTATAAACCTGCAATTTGATATCGTCTCTGTCCTTCAGGCTTCTGATTTTATACCCGTTGCCAGTCGTTTCCTCTGGTAGCCATACCACAATATTCAGTTGAGCCCATAGACCTGTGCCATTATCGATCTGTTTCACACGTCCTCTGGACCTCAAATTGCCAAACTTACGATTTAAGTCTTCCATCCTCTTCTCTTTCTCAAAATCTTTCTGTGCCACTAATTCAAGTGGTTTGGCTTTCGACCGATAGACGCACCGCAAGTAATATCTGAATTTTCTACTTTTATCGGAGGACACCACTATGGGGTCATATCTGGAACCCGTACCAATATCAAGAATATGTCTCTCGAAATTATCCGCGCGCTCGTCCACCGCTTTCTCGCCAATAGTGAGAATAGGGTCCACTGTCTCATCGTAAGCGAATAGGCTGACCTCCAGTCTGCCGGCATATTCGATGATACCATCTGGTATACGCCATTCATGTGGCTGTTCGTGAAAATACTCATTGGCCACTTCAAATACTAGATAAGGCTTTGAAAGCAACACCTTGGACATTATGAGGGGCAGTATTCCACCCTGTGTCTCTTCTTGCGCCAGGATACTGGCGGATAATGATAGAAGAACAGCGAAAACCGGAATTGCCCACCGCATTTTATGACCTCTATTCAGCAATATATTCATTGAATAACCTTCGCAGCCGCGGCTTATCCTCATCGTCCTCAGACATACCTTCTATTTTCTTGTCACACTCTTTCTTGGTGTATAGAAACGCCCGCGCGCCAGAGCGCTTTGAGGCCAATGCATATAGATACAATGCAAGAACATCCCTATCATCTTGCTCCATTAGAGCTCCCAAATACTCCATTGCCCTATCATAGTCTCTCAACTTGATATAGCACAGAGCGATTCTGTGAGCATAATTATCATCTAACCGATCAAGATCCGGTAGGATTTCCTGCCATCTACCTAATGCGTAATAAATATCGAACAACCACCTTTTTATCTCAGCCTCCCTTTTATACTTACTATCTTTCTGTGTTTGAGTTAACCAATGGTACGCATTCTCTAAGAGATGTCTCTGTGGTTCAGTTACACCATCTTGCGCAAGCTCAATCCAGAAAATCTGATCTTCTGGCGTGTTTCCGCTCTTAGAAGAAGAAAACATCATATAATAGGTTCTCCCAAGGTGATATGAGTACTCGGCTTTCGATGGATAGCTAAGGGAGTCTGGACGTTCTTTAGGGAACTTCTCCTCATAAATGGCCCTTGCTTCCTCCCATCTCCCTAACAGTTCCTGAGCGCGTCCCTGAAGGTAGAAAAGCTCATGATAGAAATCTGGGGGAAATAGCTCTGACTTCTGATCCGTCTGCTCAATTATACGCCCAAATTCAACTCCAAAAGATTGAGGTGGTTCACCAGATACGGGATGCGTCAATACTACTGACGCTAGCCAGAAGTAATGCTCCAGCATTTTGGCTTCCGGCCATAGCGGTAGGATTTTACTTAGCTTATCTTGTGTCTCCTGAGGAGTTATCAATATGAGATAGGCGTCCAGCGACCTGGATTCAGGATTCGAAGTATGAGGCTTTTCTAACGCTCCTACCAGAGCGGCTTTCATCAATTCTTTGTCTGGATTGGCAACACAGTTGTGCGCATATATTGCGGACAGACTTAACATCGCCTTTCTATACAGTGGATCTTCCAGTTTGGACGCTTTATCCAAAACTAGACTGAGGAGAGGTTCGGCGCTGTCATATTTGCCATCAAAGGCATAGGCTATACCTAATTTGAGATTTATTTCTTCGTGTATATTCCCTGCGATCCACTCCAGATACATCATCTGTTCATAGACATCCTGAAACTGCTCAGGTTTGGTATACATATTAGAATATTCTTCTGCTTTCTTAGAATATTTTCTTGCTTCTTCCAAGTAGTCTATTGAAGTGAGTGAGGTCCCAAACAACATACTTCCTATCCGGTAGTTTGCCAACGCATTATCACTCAGGGCAATGGAGTTCTCATAATGCTCCCTTGCTGTCTTCATATCGCCCTGTTCCTCTGCCAATCTCCCAAGGTAGTAGTGTATCTCAGAGCTATCCAGAAAGGTTTCTCCCGAACGCAGAGCTTCCTCCTGCAACCAGAAATTCAGGTCCATCCAATCACTATTCCCTGCAAAATTCTTGGATAGCCAGGCTGCCCTAAGTAAGATTAGTGGCATCCTTCCATGTTCATTCTGCAAATATTCCAAGAAACGATTCTGACTAATCGTTTCTTGAATAAACTTTTTACTGGATTCATCTTCGTATATTATGAATTCATAATCATTGATCAATTTTGTTACAATAGTCTTTACATCCCTGTTGGCTTCCACCTCCTTGCTGTCTCCTGTATAGTAGCCCATCGCACGTCTTAGTTCATTTATGGCAGCTAGAAAGGTTCCGTCTTCATTCAGCATCTCTTTGCATTGATTAAAATGTCCTATCGCCTCCGAATTGACGCCAAATATCTCATCAGGATCAAGAAAGGTATTGTTAATATCTTCTAGCGTAACCTCTGCTTTCTGATCATGCTTATTGCTTCTGAATTTCTCGACAAAGCTCTTCCTATCCGCTTGAGGAGCATAGTCGGCTCCGAGTATCAATGTCAGCATGCAGACTAGCTTTATGTCATTACGCATGGAATCTGTCAGATTGCTATTCTCTGAATAGATGGAGAAATTTCCCGCCTGCGTCCTTACATCGAATTCCACTCTATCAAGTTCTGCCCAATCTGATTCCATAAATTTCAGTATTCTTCTCTTCAGATTGTAGGAACCTGGATTTGCCTGATATGCTCTATATAATTCCGCCCATGTTAGATTCGATCCTTCCGCTTCAATCGGCGCTATTGCCTCCACATTGTTTTCAGACTCTATTTGAAGGGCGTATAAAGTAGCATTTGGCGACATAACGTATATATTGCCATCTCGAACTTGCGGCTGGCTGCTGACCTGACCACCGGTGGGGTATTTCCAATCCAGCGCTCCACTGCTCTTGTCAAGAGCATAGATATATCCGTCCATAGATGTAAAGTAAATATTTTTGGAATCTATTGTAACACCGCTTCTAATAGCGCCACTGGTCTTATAGAGCCAATTTTCTGCTATTCCGGCCGCCGATGCGAGATTAAGCGCATACATGTTTCCATCATCCGAACCCACATATGCTGTGCTTTTGTCTATCTCCGGCGACATTTTGATAGATCCACTCGCCTTCCATAGTTCCTTCACGGAAGATCCTTCTGGATTGCCATTAGCCGGTACTTGGAAAAATCCGCCCTTATCTGTGACAAAGTAGACGGAACCACCAGCCACGACTGGAGCGAAACGCACTTCTCCGTCAGTGCTGAAATTTGATGCTTCTCTCGTTTCTACATCAACTATGTGTAGCTTCTGATCAGCAGACCCAATATACAGCCGATTTTGATAAAGAAGTGGGGAATAGAGTATGGATTTGCTTATCTTGCTCTCCCAAAGATTCCTACCATCTTCCACATTCAACGCATAAATGTAGCCATTGCTGGCACCAATGTATAGCGCATCTTTCTGTTTATTAATAGTGGGAACAGCACTCCCTGCGCCGCTTATTCGAACTCCCCATTCTTTCTCCTGTGTATTCAGGGAAAATCTATAGATCATACCAGATGAGCAAGTAAGATACAAAGCATCGTTGTCCTCGTCAGCAAAGCATGATGCAATATTATCATTCTCAGGCAAGGGGAAAAGTGAAGGATTATGGGCGCCAGACAGACTAACTTTATAAAGACCTATATCAGTGCCAACAAATATTGATGACTTCGTTAGCGCAAATCTGGAAACAGTCACAGCCGCCGTCTTCCTAAGCCATTTTATTTTTCCGCCCCTTTGTATATCTATAGCATAGAGACGTCCTTTGTCTGTATTAACCAGGACTGTTTCTACTCTTTCCCTGTTTTTCAAAAGTTGGAACGAGCGGACAACTTCCGTCTCCATTCTCGGAAATTCGCTCCTGATCTCGGTCTTTCGTTCTTCTGATATATATCCGCCGTTCTGTTTATATTCCTCCCGCCACTTACTCTCATACATCAGATCAACAGCTTCATTATAGCTCCATTCAACGGTGCCTGTTTGAGCCTGCAAAGCATAGACGTTACTGGATCCTATATAAACAAAGCGCCCATCTGAGGATACTGCTTGACATCGACCTTCCCATACCCATGACTTAGATAGGTCTCGCACATCGAAACATTCAACTCTATCTTCACCTATAACAATTAGGTATTTGTCACCTACAAGAGACAGATTCTCAATAGGAGTAACCGATGGAGCATATTTCTTAATTGCCCCATTGGTAGCATTATCTGAAGCCCCTCCAATCATCTCAAGATCCACATCAAAAAAGCTATCTGAACCAGCTATAAACATCCTATTTCCGGCAAATACTGGTGGCTTATCGACATACGCGCCAACCGCTCCTATCTTTCTTGCTTTACCATCAGCAATTCTGTATATTACACCACGATTTGTGACAATATAGACAGCACCATTCCCTATTACTGGTGGAGAAGCGAGGCTACCATCAAACTCTTCGGCAGTGATCTCTTTATGCAACGACTTTCCATTATGGCTATTAAGCACAAATAAGGAGCTATTGACTGTAACTAGATAGAGTTTTGAGTCCTGTATTATGGGTTTATGAAGGATGTTCTCTCCTAGCTCCCGACTCCAAACGGTCTCACCTGATAGTTTTCTTGCTACGAAGACTCCTCGCTCCTCAGTAGCATAGAGCCTCTCCTCATCAATGCAGAAATTCGCGCTACCCAGATGGTGTTTGAACTGAATTCTCCCATCGTTGCCGTTGAAGCCATAAAGATTAATATTGTCTTCCCCAATGAAATTCTCCACAAATGCAGTGTTTTCATCTACAGAAATATAGCTGAGCTGACCATTAGGAATATCCAGCATGAAATAGCATGACGGGAACTTTTCTGCCAGTGTAAAGACCTGCTGTGAAGATACAGACTGAACAATTAGAATTCCCATTGACAGGAAGACAATGAGAATTACAAACATAATGTGAGGTATTCTCGACACCATTTGTCTAATTCTCTCCTCCCCTAGAAGTTTTGTCTGAGGTTGTCCTATTACCTGGGACATCATTGAGGAGTATCAGTGATATTGATACACGATGTTCCATCAGCTTGGAGTCCAATGGAAGCCATGAAAAGGCGTAATCAGCCCGAAATCCTACGTAGCCATCTCCTGCATACCGCACGCCGCATCCCCCCGTAATCTTGGGTTCGCCAAAATCCATAGTCTTGGGTTCGCCAAAATCGGGAAGCACTATACCCGCGCGAACAGCAAATTCTGCATACTCGAAATCTTGGATCTTAAACCAGATTTCCCCGCCGCCCTTGATATCAATACGGCCATTATTAAGACTAACATGGTCGATCTCCAACGCTGCAGTTTTTGTTCCTTTCACGCTGGAAGTGTCCTTTATCACTGCGCTAAATGCGTCATTGGACGAATCATCCACGATCTCACTTGTATAAGCTACGCCGACACGTAAATGCCTGGGCAATCCTATCAGGCTTCCTTTCCCAAATACGCTCCCATTGGGACTTCCGACATTCTCAATCGCAAAGCCCATCCTCCATTCTCTCCTGTGGTGATAGAGAAGCCCTATATCAAGAGCGTTGATATTTGCATTTATGAATGAATCAGACATAAGCAACGGATCGTCCGCGTAGTCTTCCCCTATTTCCTTTCTTATATCATCCATATCCACCCCCGCCCCGAAATGTTTTAAACTTATACCCAACGCAACATTGCCAAATGGAGATTCTGAAATATTGGGCATAATAGAGGCTGGTACGATGGAAAAAGAGAGGGTCTTGGTAACTTCGGAATAAAAAGGCCCGGCTAGTCTTGAATACCCAATACCAAAAGCAGAAAACGGCTTGCTGAACGGGTAAACAAAGCCAACAAAGCTGTTTTTCACACCTGAAGCCACATGGAACGGGGAATAATGCGCCACTTCAAGCTGCATCCTGGCTACCTGACATAATCCAGCTGGATTCCGCAGAATTGCATGTGCGTCATCTGCTACAGCCACAAACGCCTCTCCCATGCCTACCCCCCTTGCCCCAAAATATGGATCTAGGGCATATTTGGCTGTTGCCTCTGACAAAGCCGAGGAACCGCCACTAAGCACGCTCAGGAAAATCCACAGGCTTAACAATATACTAACAGATTTACCTTTCACACCCATTTATCTCCTCTGTCGGCTTCTTTAATCCACCCCATTTAATTGGCAAAGCAGCTTTACTCCATTTAATTGACAAAACAGCTTCAGGAACTTCTTTCATATCAGTTATCAACGTAATCGTGCCGGGAAATATCTCTTGGCCAGCTTTGACTATGTATATATAAATACCGGTCTCAGCATATATAATCGGGGGATCGCCATCCCATTCAAAGGAAACAATCGATTTGCCCCTTATATCTTCATTTTTCCTATAATCTGAAAAGATTTCGTGACCTGTTAGGTCGAAAATTTTGAACTCAATATCGCCAAAAAAATCCTTGCTTACAGAAACACTGATCACAACGATATCGTTTTCCCCATCATTGTTAGGTGTAAATATCAAATGTCTTGGGGACCGCAACTCCACTTTCTTACCAGAATTCATTTCCTCATCTGTCTCAGGAGGCTCTTCAGGAGGCACGTCCTGTAAACCATCGGTCTTAAACTGCTTGAAAAATTTCATATATGTATATGTTCCATACTCAGTTTTCCGCCGTTTTGACCATACGGATATACTCCTGGAGACACTTTGCGTAGCTGCTGATCGGGACCTATCCTCCAATTCCCTATCAGTTTCGTCATTTACTAGAGAGTGATCAGCGCGAACAGTGGAATATTTATTCTTTTCGCTTATAGTCTGTAAAGCCCTGGTAAGATGTCTTTGGGATGACACTTTGACAGCAACTCTGGCAGCTTGCCTTCTACCGAAGAGAGAACACGAAGAGAGCAAGCTATCGGTAGCAGACTCAGCTGGGAGACCAAAGCAGAGCCAAATACCAAGGGCTAATGATAAGCACAAGCTGGTTTTCATCGTCTTTGATATATTAGAATCGTTTCTAATATATTTCCTCCTTTCCCTATTTGAATGTTTTTTTGAGTTATACTTACACAAGTTTCCCGAGTTTGTGTCATTGAGGCTTCTGTGTAACCCAATGCACTGACAACTTTGTTTTTCATAGTACCTTTTGCCGCCAAGAAGACGAGGGATTTGTAGAACGCGGCTGCCAGCCCGTTTGCAGACAACCAGTGGCATGTTCTACGAAGAAGCCATCAAATCGTTGCCAGGAAACGGAGATAAAGCCCTGATTCCACTGGCCTTCTGACGTACCATGAACTGAAACGCTAACTCATGTCTATTAATCATTGTCAAAGAATTACAGATTCAGATGGTTAATGTCTTCTACCTTATTTTGCCTGTTTTTGGGCCCGAATTTGTGAGGACCATGGTGAAAACTATGATTGCCGATAGCCAACATATATTGAGCATGTGTAGCGCATTATATAATATTTTCAGAAACAAGTCAAGAAATAAATCTATCCTCAGATTAACGGAGATTTTACACATAAAGCTAGACACTAATTATAAAAGGGTTTAAAGCCTTTTTCAGCCCTTCGCACTTTCTGTAAAATCAGGGTATCGCGCGAATCGTTGCATCGCGCCATGTAACTGTTGATTAGGAGTATCAGTAATACTGATTAGAACTGCCACAGATGTTTAATACACATCCTGCTTAGTACTACAACGATGGTTTCAGGTGTCTAGAAGCTTCCGCAAAGTGTTACGCCGATGGGAGAGATATGCCCGATGATTAGAAAGCTGGATTTTACTCAAGACTTCCAGTGCTGCATGAGC
>SDBT01000572.1_pt1 | contig 58934 bp, 58 predicted proteins | sample 2277101 | NCBI WGS metagenome assembly SDBT01 (sample SAMN10404973, study PRJNA504765) | marine sediment metagenome | isolation source: marine sediment core GS10_PC15, 103 cmbsf | place: Arctic Ocean: Southern Knipovich Ridge | collected 2010 | reverse complement strand
TAAAAAAGAAGGGCTGGAATTTCCAGCCCTTTGGCTTAATCTTGTATGTGTAATGTCGGGTTCCAAACAGTTACTCTAAGCCGAGCTGTTGGCTGACTTTTTCGTCAAGGTTGGTTGTAATTAGATTTTTGATTTCTTCTTTTTTAATCCATTTAATTTCAGCTATTTCATGCGGCTCTTTTGGCTTGGCAACGGGCTTCTCTGAAACCGGTCTGCAAAAATGATAAACTATACATATTAGAAATTGAGGATGAATACGCAAAGATATTTCTTTGATTGGCTCAACGTCATAACCTGTTTCATCTAACACTTCTCTTTTAACGCATTCACTCCTGCTTTCTCCGAATTTTTGCTTGCCGCCGGGGAAAGCCCATTCTAAAATTGCCCCCTTTTTACCAGTTTCTTTTTTAACTCGCCGAATCATTAAAACCTCATCTTTGTTATTCACAATTACTCCCAAATTTATAAAATCTTTGGCCTCTTCTGTATTACTCATAATTTAATGTTACTAGATCAAAGAAAGAAGTCAATTTTGTTAAATAAGAACCTTGCCTTCGGCGAGAACCTTGATTCGCTAATGTATTAATATATATTCTTGAAATAAGAACCTGACTTCGGCAAGAACCCCGCCCTCTGGGCGAGGCTCGCCTTGATAAAATCAAGGCGGCTTGATTCAGTTCACAGCGAGTTCACTGCGAGCTGCTATTGTATTGATATATATATTCTTGAAATAAAAAAAGAGCAGTTTCAATGACCGCTCCTTTTTGATAATGACTCCTCAATCCTTTAATTTAAGGGTCCAATAGGTTCTGTGCAAATTTTCCGGTGGCCGGACTATCTCGGTATTAACAAAACCAATTTTAGAAATCGTTTTCACCATAGCTGTGGCCCCGGAATTTGTAGAAAGAACTACAACATCGGCTCCTTTCTCCTTTCCTCTTGTTAAAAGCTGCTGAATCAGCTCTGTCCCAATGCCCTTTTGCCGCATGCCTTTTTTCACTCCTATTTCCTGGAGATAAAATACTTTCTTCTTTTCATCAAATAAAAATTTCAATTCTGGGGGATGACGAGTATTCAGTTTTAAATCTTCCAGAAAAATCTGGTACATCCAAGTAAAACCTACTACTTGGCTATTCTCGGTAGCAACGAAAGCCGTAGCGTTGGGCTTATTAAATTGTTTGTCCACGACCCTTGTTACTTCAGAAGTTTTTAAAGTTTCGTCCCACGGAGTCTCCCTAAAAATCTCACAATAAAGCCTTATTACTTTCCCTAACAGTTCTACATTCCTTAACTCAACTATCCTTGCCATAAAAGTTGCTCCTTTCCAAAATTTCCCTATTTTAAATTTAAAGAACAAAACAATACTTCCTAATTAGATTTTGATAGAATTTTTTAGTTTTGTCAAGGTCTTTTATATCAACCCACTCATCCGGCTGATGCCGATGCGCGCCTCTTGGGCCAAAAGAGAAAACTGGTACTTTGAATTTTTCATTTATCATTTGGATGTCTTGATATCCCATCTGCCGAAGGTTAAGATAATTTACTTTTCCAATACTGTTTTTTATAATCTTTTCAACTGATTTTAATTTCTTGGGATTAGTATAAAATGCTCTTAGGTCGTGATAAACAATGAAGTTTATTAATTTAAATCCTTTTTTTGATAAAAAATTATTTAAAACATTTTTGATCGCCTTGGCTCTTAAATTAGGATGGCCGGAACGGATATCAAGCATTACTTCAACAATATCTGGAACAGCATCTCCTCTCTGGCTTACAGTCTGTTCTCCTTTTCTATTTTTTTCCAGTTTTAAGCCGCCGGAAATTGCTGCTAAATTACAGGTGGAAACTCCCAGTTTTTTAGTTTTATATTTTTTTAATTCTTTCTCTAAATTTTTAACGGCTCCAGCTATGCCTAAAATTGCGTTTTTCCCCTGGTCGAGCCTGGAGGCAGGAGCGGTTAATCCCTCAACCTGAAAAGAAACTTTAATTATTCCTCTTGCTCCATTCCAAATTTTAAGATCTGTGGGCTCAGCGCTAACAGATAGACGGGGAGAAACTTTGTATCCATCAATAAATTTTTTCATTCCTTTAAAGTCGTATTCTTCATCGCAGTAAAAAAGCAGCATTAAACCCCTTGCTTTTTTAAAGCTTTTCAAGGCAGATAATATTGCAGCCATTCCTCCTTTCATATCCATACTTCCTAAACCATATAATTTATTCCCCTTAACAGTTCCCTCAAAAGGATCATGTCTTTGCCACCCCCTCGGCTCAACTGTATCCATATGAGCAATGAGCAGAAGTTTTGGCTTAGAACCGTCCGCAGCAATTACATTAAATCTTTCACCTTCAACTTTCTGTTTTTCAACTTTAGTCAAAAAAGAAATTTGTTTTAGATATTCATAAATAAAACCGCCAATTTTTTTCTCGTTGTTCTTTTCACCTATATAACTTGGAATAGAAATCAATTTTTTTGTTAATCGAAGAGTGTCCATATTATAGACCTCTTGCAAGAGGCCTTTGTAGAATTTTATCATATTTTTTGCTTTTATGAAACTTTTTAGTTAAAATTGTAATATAACTATGAAAACTTTTATCATTCCAACTTCAAAAACTGAACATTTGGCCAATAGAATCAAGAAAAAAATAAAGAGTGTTAAAATTATCTTTCCTGATTTAAGCAAAGATAAAAAGAGAGTTTTTCCTGATAAAGAGATTTATATGAAAATTTCCAAAGCCAAGAAATTAAAGAACAAAAAAATTATTGTCTTGCACTCTGGCAACCCTGAGCCAAATAGAGGATTAGTAGAATTAGAACTAATTTTGCAAATCTTGAAAGATAACAATATAAAGCCGGAGGTGTTTTTTACTTATTTCCCCTACAGCATGCAAGATAAAGTTTTTGGAAAAGGAGAAACAAATGTTGCTGAAAATTTGGTTAAGAAGCTGGTGAAATATTACAAAGTTAATAAAATTTATATTATTGATCCCCACTTTGGCGGGAGAGAGTGGGTTTTGAAATATCCAATAGTCAACTTATCGGCGGTTCCTTATTTAGTTAAAAAGGCCTGGCAGGATTTTAATGAAAATATTTTATTTTTGTCACCAGATAAAGGGGGGAAAAGAAGAACCGGCTTGTCGGAAGTTAGAAAAGAAAGATTAAGTTCTTTCAGGGTTAGATTTTTTTCTCCAAAAATAAATTTTAAAGGAGAAATAGTTGGGGTAGTTGATGACCTTATTGAAACCGGGGGAACGCTTTTGAAATTTTACGAATTTGCCAAGAAACGCGGGGCTAAAAAAGTTATCGCCTTAATAACTCACGGCGTTTTGCCTGCTGGTGTTTCCAAAATAAAAAAGAAATATTCCAAACTTTATTTAACAAATACAATAGAACAGAAGGAAACAAATATTGATGTTACTGATTTGATTTCTAAAGCCATTTCTTCTTAACAGATATTTAAAAGCTCTACAGAGAAAAAACAGTAGAGGCCGGACCTTTACTATTTTTTGATTAGGAAGAAATAGCGTTTTTAAGATGACGGATTTTAGCCTTTTGGGAGTTCAAATTAACTTCTATCGAAATTATGTCAATTTGCCATTTAGATTCCAAAGGAATTTTCTTTTCTGAAAGCCAATCTTGGGCTATTTTTATTAATTGTTTCTGTTTTTGAAAATTAACTTTATCTTCCGGCAAATAACCTCCGCCTTGGGCGGAGGTTATTGTTTTTACTTCAATAAAATGAATAGTATTATCTTTCTTGCCCCATAGGGTGTCAAAGACATTCCTACGGGGTTTAGCCACAATATCAATTTCTCCTTTTTGAGGGCCCTGAACCCATTTTCTGGAATAATTTCTATCTAAAATCTTATACCCCTTATTCTCCAGATAGCAACAAGCTACTCTCTCGCCAAAATTCCCTAATCGTTTTGTATCCATAGTGCTTGCACCGCGAAGCCCTCCGTAACTTTAGTAAAGGAAGGCGAAGTGGTGGACCTAGGTGGAATCGAACCACCATCTCAGCAATGCGAATGCTGTGTTATACCATTAAACCATAGGCCCGTCTAAGTTTTTGAAGGAGTAATTAGTTTCCAAATCATCTGGGTGGCTGGCTTTCTAAGCTGTTTTACAAGATAGATAAAAGCTATAACGGTCATTGGAAAAGCTAACAAAAGACCACCTGATGAAAAAAGGAGGGCATTAAATAAAGCATGGAGAAGAGAAACACCGATTAAGCCCTTCAAAATAATCCATTTCCTGCTGCCGGCTGTAAATTTAGCCCTGCCCAGATAAAGGCCTATTATTCCCGTACAAGTAACATGAAGTAAAGTAGTTGCTACTCCTCTAAGCGATGTAGTAAAAACAAAAAGAAAAGTAGGCAAGCTTAAATATAATTGCAAAAAATAAGAAGTGTTTTCAACAAGAACAAATCCCAAAGCTAATGTTATTCCATAAATTACACCGTCGGCAATTTGGTTAAAAGCTGCTTTTTGGTAGACAGCTTCTCTCAAAACCAAATATTTAAGACATTCCTCAATGGGCCCGGCTAAGGAAAACATTAGAATCACGGAAACCAAAGCAATACCGTTGCCTAAAGACGCTTCTTCAAGGATCCCCCCATATTGAGTAGGGAAAACAATTGAAAAAATAGTTCCTTCCACTGCTATGGCTAAAATTGCTACTCCTATTCCTAAAAGAAGAACTTTGATTAAAAGACGGCGCGGCTCAGGTTCTGCTCGATCCTGCCGCAAAAAGAACCACAACCAAAATACTACTGGCAAAATAACTACTATAAGATAAAAAACAGCTATCAAAATATATATCATGTAGTTTTAAAATATTATAGACCTAAGATCAGGCCCATTACTCCTCCTAATTCTTCTCCCATATCAGATAGTAAATATCCTAAAATCAATCCTATAACCATAAAAACTGCCGAAAGAATAATACCAACTAAACCAAGAGCTTTTGCTCCTTTTTTAAGAGCCAAACTACCGAGAATAATACCGGTGATGCCAAAAATTGGCGGGAAGAAAAGCACTGCAGTTACTGCGCAAACAATAGATATAATGCCGTGGATCATTCCCGGATGTTTATTAGGTTTTTCTACAGGAACACCGATTGGCACATATTGTGGTGATTGAGACGGTAAGGGTTGTTCTGACATAAAATTTAATAAAGTTTTTAATAAATTATCCGACTTTTTTATTCGGAGTGCCGAGAATCGAACTCGGGCCGCACCCTCCCGAAGGGTGTATACTACCGTTATACTACACTCCGTTTTTAAAAATTAAAAATTAAAAATTAAAAATTGTTTATGTTACCCAATACTTCTTTTTGGTCATTCCGTCTTTTTTCATCTCAATTTTTCCTCTTTCTTTTTCTGATTTTTGGGCTAAGGAGCTTAATTTCTTTTCAGATAATTTCCCTAATTTTTTTATTTCTTTCTCTAAAAAATCTTTTTTATTTTTCTTGGGGTCAGTCAGCACATAGCCCATCAAAATATCCAAAATCCATCCTATCTTTGGGCCTGGTTTGATATCCAAAATCTTCATCACGTCATTTCCGCTTACTTTAAGCATTTTTACTGAAATTGGATCCTGGGATACTTTTTCAATTATATATCTTAAGTGACGCAATTTATACGGTTCGGCTTTAGGAACCCCAGAGCCAATTCTATCTGCCATTCTTACCTGTAAAAGTTCGTCCATATTTTCTATTCCTACCCTACGAACCAATTTCCTAACTGACGCTTCTCCAACCTCGTCAACATTGTAGTAAAAAAGGTGATATTTTACCAGCTTAACAATTTTTTCAATGTCTTTTTTGGAAAATCTCAATCTATTTAGTATTTGAGCTGTCATCCTTGCTCCCACTATCTCATGCCCATAAAAAGTGGCGTCAGAACCTTCCCCTCTTTTGGCTCTAGGTTTGCCAATATCGTGAAATAAAGCAGCTAATCTTACGTATTTGTTAAAATTTTTCTCGGCAGCGTATTTTAAAGAAAGCAAAGCATGTTCGTAACAATCGTAAATATGGTGCTTGTTTTGGCTTATTTTATAGCTCTCTTCAAGCTCTGGAATTATATATTTTGAAAGCTCCAATTCTCTTAAAAGCTTTATGCCATCGGCTGCCCGCTCTGCCATAATAATTTTCGAAAACTCATCTCTTATTCTCTCTTTGGAAATTGCCTGCAGCCAAGGGGAATTTTTTTTAATTGCCTGGCTAGTTTTCTTCTCAATTTCAAACCCCAAAGTTGCAGCAAATCTAACAGCTCTCATCATTCTTAAAGCATCCTCTGAGAAACGGGCTTCAGCCTTACCTACTGTCTGAATAATTTTATTCTTTAGATCTTTTTGGCCATTGAAAGGATCAATAATTTTAAGAGCTTGCCCTGAGCCAAGTCGAAGGGCCATTGCGTTGACGGTAAAATCCCTCCTTGCGAGATCTTCCTCGATGGTTTTTGCCCACCTTATTTTGTCAGGATGTCTTTTATCAGTATATTTCTCATCAATTCGGTAAGGAGTAATTTCAATTTCTTTTAATTTTGGGTCTTTTGAGCCGGTCAAAACTGTAACTGTGCCGAATTTATTATCAGCAAAACTTTTTGGAAAAACCTCCCCAATTCCTTTTGGTTTAGCATTAGTGGCAACATCCCAATCTTCAGGTTCCATATTCCTCAGTAAATCACGCACACAACCGCCTACTAAATAGGCCTCATAATTTTTCTTATTAAGTTTGTCAATGACAGATTTTACCTCCCGAGGAATTTTCATAGTTTTTTACTCAATTTAAGCTTAAAATATCAAATATCAAAATTCAAATATCAAAAAATAACGTTTTAGATTTTGGATTTGATTTGGCATTTGGATTTTGTTATTTGGATTTCTTTATTCTATCTTAAAAATTGATTTTTTTCAATTGACCCTTCGATAAACTCAGGGTCAATCCTGAGCTTGTCGAAGGATTGATTTTTTTCAAATTTATGGTAAAATCAGGTTGCGCCCCTGTAGCTTAATGGATAAAGTACCTGTCTTCGGAACAGGTGATGAGGGTTCGAGTCCTTCCGGGGGCACATAAAAAACCCCGCGTCAGACGCGGGGCTTTTTTGTTTTTTAGAAAAGTGGTTATTTTTTGCATTTAGTACACATTCTTGCTTCAGGATAAATTTTTAATCTTTCTTCAATAATTTTCTTTCCGCATTTTTCACACTTTCCATATTTTCCTTTTTTTATTTTTTCTAAAGCCAAATTAATGTTTTGAAGACGCAACTCCATATTGTGTTCAATAGGGAGAAGAGTTACATATTCTTCTACCTGGTCAGCAGCGTCTTCCAGCGCTTGACTGCCAGCTCCACCATTAAATTTAGGATACCTAGTATCCCAATCTCCTTTAAGCTTCTTATCTTTTGTGGCAAATTTCTCCAATTCAGCTTCAATTGAGCTCCTTTGTCTTTTTAATTTTTCCTTTAGTTCTGCAAGAAGTTTTTTATTCATACATTTATATATAAAATCTTTTATCCCCCGTAAAGTTCATTTAATTTCTTTCGAGTTAGGGCATCAACTATACCTGTTCCCCTGGTTAATCCTTGAGGAGTTAATATCTCTGAGACATATTTTTCCTGGAAACGAATTACAGCATTTTTGGTGAGATAGCCAAAATAGCCACTGATAATACCTCTGGGATAAACTTCCCTGTCCTCAGCCAGCCAGGTTTGGAGAAGTCTTACTTCTTCTCCGTAATCACCGTATCTTAAGTCGGTTGTTAATTCAGTTATTCTCGGTTTTATCCCAGAATCTCCGTAAAGCTCATTTAATTTTATCCTAGTATCAGAGTCAACAATGCCAGTACCTTTAGAAAGACCCCGGGGAGCAAGTATCTCTGAAGCATATCTTTCCTGGAAGCGGATTACTGCTGCTTCGGTCAAAGGACCGAAATTTCCACCAATAGCGCCGTTGTAAACACCTTCTTTGGTAAGCCAGGTCTGAAGTATTTTTACTTCATATCCCTTATCTCCTTTTTTCAGTTCAGCGGTTATTTCAATTCTAACTCCGGTAATTTCCAGCCTTTCTACGGTTTTTTCCATACTTTTCCAGGAACTGGTGAAAACAAAATAGTCTCCGGAAGTTAAATAACAAATACCTAAATCTTGAGAGGTAAGCGATTGATATCTAAAGTTGGGGCCTGCATATCCTGAAACATTTTCTGCGTTTCTAAAATAGGGAATAATAGCTGGTTTTTCTTTCCCCATTAGGGCGTAGAAGGTTTGAAAATCACTCTCCATTGTTGTTTCCTGATCCCTTAATAAATTAGCTAGTCCTTCATAATTTTTAATTTTTGTTACAAAGCCAAGTCGGTTTCCTTCAGGTTGAGAATAAACAAACAAAGTAAAATCGTTTTCTACTTTCTGATAGAAGCCCCCGGGAACCCTAACTAACAATCCCTCAAAAAATTCTTTTAAACCAAGGATTTTATCATCTCTTGTATCTTTAATTATTAATCTTGTAAATTGACTATCTTCTTGCCATTCTTGTAAAACCAACGAAAGTCCAGAATTAAGATCTTCTGAGCTTGAAATTGTTAAATGTCTCTCATTATCAACCGCAAACAAGGCAACAGGAATAACAGGTCCTGGTTCCTTTTGTTCGCAAACTTCTTCTGAATTGCAGAATTGTCCTTCCAGGCAATCAGCATCAGAAAAACATTTTGTTATCGGCGACACAGCTGCGCAATTTCCTTCAGGATTACAGATTTGTCCTTCGGAGCAATCAGCGTCAGTACTACAACCTGTTACCGGTAAAGGTTGCTTCTTCACTATAAAAAACCAATACCAAAAAGTACTAATACCCGCTAAGAACAGTATGACTATACTAACAATTAAGAGCCTAACCCAAAGTTTTTCCTTAAAAGTTGGTCTTTTAGGAAGAACCCTGATAACCCGTGAAGGTTCCTGGGGAGGAGGAGGTTTTTTGACTTCTTTTTTCTTCCCCTGAAGCCGCTCTAATAATTTTCTTCTTTTTTCTTCTTCTTTTTTCAAAGCCTCTCTTCTTTTTTGTTCTTGGACAGCAATCTCTTCCCTCCTTCGCTCCTCACTAATGCTCGGAGTTTCGGAGGGCAAGGCAGCTTTTTCTTTTCTCCTCCGTTCCTCTTCTTTACTTCTCTGTTCTTTTTCATCCCCTCTTTTTTCCATCTCTTTTTTTAACATCTCAATTCTTTTCTTAGCTTCTTCCATTCTTCTTTTTTCTGCTTCGCCTGGCACGGCCGGAGCTATAGGCAAAGCGACAGGGGGTTCTTCTTTCTTCTCTTCAACTTTTTCTCTTATCGCTTTTTCCGGTTTTTCCTCTTCTTCAACTACCATGGGCTTAGCAAGCGGGGGCGCTCCTTTTACCTCTGGCTCTACTCCCGTTAATCTTTGATCTATTTCTTTTATTTTACCGATCATATTTTCTCTTTTTTCTGAAAGGGCTTGAAATCTTCTTTCCATCCCTTTTAACTGGCTTTCTATTTTATGTTTTTCCTCTTCTACCCCCCATCTTCTTGTTTCAATCTTTCTCCTTTTTTCTTCTATCTCCCATCTTTCTTTTTCTAATTCTTTTCTTCTTCCCAGGTCCTTAACTGATCTTTCCTCTACTTCCACTAGTTTTTTATTTTCCTCTATTTCTTTTTCTTTAATCAAAACGCCTTTTAATCTTTGCTCAATTTTATTTAGTTCTACAGGTAAATCAGCTTTTTTTTCTTCAAAAGATTTTTCCAGTTCGTCTAACCTTCGGAGCTCTCCTTCCAGCTCAATTTTTTCCAGTTCTAATTTTATTTTCTCTTCTCGCTCAAAAATTTCCTCCCGTCTTCTTATTAATTCTTCGGTCCTATTTTCCATTTCTTGGCCTCTAAGGTCAACTTCGTTTAACTGTTTCTCTATTTGCCTTATTTTTTCGTCCCAGGGCCATCTTTTCTTTTCTAATTCTCGGCGTCTCCCTTCTATTTCCCATCTTTCTTTTTCTATTTTCTTTTTTTCTTCAGGTGTTTTTGCGACCTCCTCTTTTTCTTCAATTAATCTTTGCTTCTCCTCAATTTTTCTTTCTCTGACTGCAATAATCTGAAAGCCCTTTTCTGCCTCTTTTAATTTTTCTAAAATTGCTGCTTTTTGTAATTCCAGAGGTTCTTTCTCGACAGCCAGCTCTCTAAAATTACTTTCCAACTTATCTTCTATCTCTTTTAATCTATCCTTTTCTTCTAAGAGCACTTCTTTTCTTATTTTAGGTTTTTCCTTAACTGTCGCAGCTTCCCGTCTGCCAGCAGGTACGACAGCAATAGCGGGCTTTTCTAATTTTTCTCTTTTAATAATTTCTTCTTTCTTTTCTTTTTCTTCTTCCTCTTTAATCACTACAGCTTCAGCAGCAGCTTTTCTTTTCTTCTCTTCTGCTCTTTTCTTCTCTTCTTCCGCTCTTAATTTTTCTGCTTTTCTTCCTTCCCTTTCTTCTCTTTCCGCCTTTCTTATTTCTTCTTTTTCTCTTTCCCTGGACACTTTTTCCGCTATTAATCTTTTCTCCGATTCTTCTTTTTTCCTTCGTTCTTTTTCTATTCTTAACTCATATACCTTTTCAGGAGAAACTCCTTTTTTTATTGCTTCTCTCTGAAGACGGGCAATGTCTTTTTTCATTGTCCTAATAGCTTCCTTGCTTATAAATTGGTCTAAATCTTTTTTTATTTTCATCGATATGCCCCGTAGAAGAATTTTGAATAGATATTACTATACACTTACGAAATTATTCGGGCTATAATAGCTTTTTATGTTGTCCCGCAATTAAGTTTTGTTGTTTTTTAACAGGGCCAAATTAATCCTGCCCTGCTCGTCAATTAAAATTACCTCTACTGAAACTATATCGCCAATTTCTACTACATCCTCCACTTTATTAACTCTCCCGGGAGCTAATTTAGAAATATGAACTAATCCTTCCTGACCGGGCAAAATTTCAACAAAAGCCCCGAAATTTAAAATCCTTTTTACTTTTCCCTGAAAAACTTCTCCAACCTTAACTTCTCTGGTAATATTCTTAATCCAATCAACTGCTTTTTCAGCTGATTCTTCTTTTTCTGAAGTAACGAAAATAAGGCCGGAATCCTCAATATCTATTGAGGCCCCCGTTACTTCAATAATTTCGTTAATCACTTTTCCTCCCGGGCCTATCACCTCCCTGATTTTCTTAGGGTCAATCTGAATAGTTAGAATCCGTGGAGCATAAGGCGACAGTTGGGCTCTCGGTTCTGCTAAAACCTTCTCTATCGATTCTAAAATCTTTAATCTTGCTTTTTTAGCCCTCAAAAGAGCTTCTTCCATAATCTTTTTGCTTATCCCTTCAATTTTTACATCCATCTGAAGAACAGTTATTCCTTTTTTTGTTCCTGCCACCTTAAAATCCATATCTCCGTAATGATCTTCCGGTCCTTGAATATCAGTTAAAACTTTGTAATCGCCTGTTTTAATATCCTGAGCTAATCCAATGGCAATTCCAGCCGCTGGTCTTTTCATCGGCACTCCGGCGTCCATTAAAGCCAAAGAGGAACTGGAAATTGATGCCATTGAAGTTGAACCGTTAGAAGATAGCATCTCAGAAACAATCCTTATCGTATAAGGGAAGTCTTCAAAGCTGGGAATTAATGATAAAAGGGCTTTTTCCGCTAACATTCCGTGGCCGATTTCTCGCCTTCCCGGCCCCCTTAATGGTTTAACCTCTCCGACCGAATAGGGAGGGAAATTATAATGGTGCATAAATCTCTTTTTGCCTTCAATTTCCATTCCCTCAAATAATTGCTGATCGCCAGGCGCCCCTAAAGTTAAAATAGATAAAGATTTGGTTTGCCCCCGACAAAATAAGCCTGATCCATGAGTTCTTGGTAAAAGACCCACCTCGCAATGAATATCTCTAACTTCGTCTAATTTTCTACCATCGGGCCTCTTATTATATTTTAATATATTTTCGTGAAGCAATCTATCTATTTCTTTATCAAAAAAATCCAGGGCATATTTTGTTTTTTCTTCTTCGGGATACTTTTCCTCAATAAAGAAGCCGAGCTCCTCCTTTAATTTATTCAATCCATCTGCCCTTTGTTCTTTATCTTTTTGAAAAAAGGATTTTTCTAATTTATCCCCCAGAAAATCTTTAATTTCTTTTTCTAAAGTGTCTTCTTCGGGAGATATTTCTAAGACAACTTTTTCTTTTCCAACCTTTTCCCTGATTTCTTTTTGAAAAGCAACAAGTTTTTTCAAATAGTTTTCCGCAAAATCAAAGGCCTCCAGGATCACTTTCTCCTCTACTTCCCCGAGTTCTCCTTCAATCATATTAATTAAAAGCTCTTTTTTTCTTAAAACTCCTGCGAATACAATGTCTAAGTCATTATCTTCTCTTTCTTCATAGGTAGGGTTCAGAATAAATTTCCCATCTTTTCGGCAAACTCTGACTGCTCCAATTGGTCCATCCCAAGGAATATCAGAAATTGATAAAGCAAGCGAGGCAGCTATTAACCCAATAATATCTGGATCATTCTGGGCGTCCCAGGAAAGAACAGATGCAATCACTTGGATTTCTCTAAATAAATCTTTTGGAAATCTTGGCCGAATGGTTCGGTCAATTAATCTGGAATTGCAGATTGCTTCGTCGGACGGCCGTCCTTCTCTTTTGATATAGCGAGAACCCTTGATTTTTCCAGCCGCGTAATATTTCTCTTGATATTCAACGGTTAAAGGAAAAAAACCGAGGTCTTCTCGGTCTTTTTTGCTCATTACACAGACAGCTAAAATCAAAGTGTCGCCGTAACTGACCAGAACATCACCATTTGCCTGCTCGGCTAACTTCCTAATTTCAACCTTGAGATTTTTTTCTCCTAATTTTAAATCAAACTTCATTAATCAATAAACAGTAAACAGTAAACAATGAACAGCATTTTAAAGAATAATTTCTTTGTTCTTTGTTTTTTGTTCTTTGTTCTTTAAATTACTTTTTTAACAAATATTTCCTTGGCGAGCCCCCTAAATCAATGAACTCATCGGCTATTTCTTTTAAGCGGGAAGAAGTAGACCTTCCAAAAGCAGCGACCTCTACTCTTTTCCCTTGGTTTTTTAAGTATTCAACCAAAGAAATAAAGTCGCCGTCGCCAGAAGCAAGAACCAAGACATCAACGCTGGGAGCCATCCTTATAGCGTCAATAACTATCCCCACATCCCAGTCAGCTTTTTTCTGCCCTCCATAAAATTCTTGAAGGTCTCTAACCCTTGTTTCAATACCCAGCTTGGTCAGAGCGTCAAAGAAAGGTTTCTCCTCTCCGGTTTTTGTTTTTACAACATATGCGAAAACCCGAATTAAATTTCTTTCACTAACAGCTAATTTTAAAACTTCCCGAAAGTTAACTCGGGCTTGATATAGATTTTTAGCTGAATGATAGAGGTTTTGAACATCAATCAAAACCCCTACCCGTTGTCCTATATGTTTTACAATCATAACTCAGAGAACAGTGAACAGTGAACAGAAAACAGAAAAGTTGTTCATTGTTCTTTGTTCATTGTTCATTTCTTAAGTCCCATTGCTTTCACAATTTTATTATACCTTTTTTCGTCTTCCTTTTTTAGATGCTTCAAGAGTTTTCTTCTTTTGGATACCATTTTTAAAAGCCCCCTTTTAGAATGAAAGTCTTTTGGATGTTTTTTTAAATGCGAAAGCAGCCCCTTAATCTCTTCGGACAGTAAGGCAATCTGAACCTCATCAGATCCCGTATCTATCTCATGAACTTTATATTTCTTAATGATTTTTGTTTTTTCTTTAGGCTCTAACATAACTTCATTTTAACATATTAACATTTAAACAAAATAATTTGCAATGTTAGGATGTTAAAATGTTAAGATGTCTTGTGCCCCGCGCAGGACTCGAACCTGCGACCTTGATCTTAAGAGGATCCTGCTCTGCCAAATTGAGCTAGCGGGGCGTAAATTTATGGACAATTTATCTTAAACCATTTATCAGGACCTGTTAAACTAAGGCCAAATTCTGAAAAACCAATAATCGCAAAGAAAAGATTTATAATCAGCCAGGCGCTGTAAATTATTACCATGCCGATAGCTATGGAAGCAAATAATTTTTTAGCCTGGGAAAGTTTTTCCGGATCGCCGCGGGAAAGAACATACATGCCTCCTCCAATAGCTATCATCAAAGCAGCTAAGGCCGGAACTATCATAAATAAAAGACCGTCAATCCATTTCTCAATCATTACAAAAAAATCACAGAGCTGGCAGGGCTCGCATTCACCTTTAGAAGTGCTCGGATCGTCACAACTTCTGCCACAGGGAACTAAACCTCCTGGTTCAGGACAATCAGGGCAACTTACTCCGGCTTCGGTTGTATAGGCAGCATGAACAAAACCAAAAATTGAAAGAAGAAATATTACTAAAAAAAATCCTAAAAATACTTTTCTCATTGATTTAATTGTACCAGATTTTTAAAAAAAGAAAAGGGCGAAGCAAAAAACAAAGAACAATGAATAAAGAATAAAGAACAAAAAACAAAAAACCGAAAAACCGCCGGAGACCGGGTCTCCGGCATTATTAATTTATTTGGCTCTCTGTTATACTAAACTAATGCCTTCAAAAATATTCTCAGCTGCTATTGTTGGCTTAGATGCCCAGATTATTGAAGTAGAAGTAGATGCCTCATACGGATTGAGGCATTTTGAAATTGTGGGCCTGCCGGATAAAGCGGTTCAGGAATCAAAAGAAAGAGTAGGAGCGGCGATAAAAAGTTCTAATTTTCAATCCCCTCACAGCCGGCCCCAAAGAGTTTTAGTAAGTTTAGCTCCGGCTGACCTTAAAAAAGAGGGTTCTTTATATGACCTTCCCATTGCCCTGGGATATCTGTCTGCTTCCGAACAAATTAAACTTAATCCCCAAGGAAAGATTTTGGTCGGGGAGCTGGCCTTAGACGGCAAATTAAGGCCAGTCAAGGGAGTAATTTCTCTATCTTTGGTTGCCAGAGAAAAGGGTTACAAAGAAATAATTTTACCGAAAGCTAATGCCCCAGAAGCTGCTCTTGTTTCATCTTCTGATGGAACCCGGCAAACCCCTAAGATAATCGGTGTAGAATCTCTAAAAGAAGCAATTAATTACTTGGAAGGAAAAATTCAAATAGCTCCGTTTGAAGTTAATATTAAAGATTTTTTAGAAAAACCAAAATACCCGATAGATTTTAGCTGGATTAAAGGCCAAGAAAGTTCTAAAAGAGCTTTGGAGATTGCAGCTGCCGGAGCTCATAATTTACTTATGGTTGGTCCTCCCGGAGCTGGAAAAAGTCTCTTAGCCAAAGCCCTTCCTTCTATTCTGCCCGAACTTTCTTTTAAAGAAACTCTGGAAGTTACCAAAATTTACAGCATTGCCGGCCTTTTGCCAAAAGAAAAGCCCTTAATCACTTCCCGGCCTTTCCGCTCTCCCCACCACACTACTTCTGAGCCGGCTTTAATCGGCGGAGGAAACCCTCCCAAACCCGGAGAAATAACTTTATCCCATCGAGGCATCTTATTTTTGGATGAGTTTCCTGAATTTCACCGCGATGTTTTAGAGTCACTCCGCCAGCCCTTAGAAAATGGAGAGATTACTATTTTAAGAGCTAAACACCATCTAACTTTCCCGAGCCGCTTCACTCTGATTGCTGCCGCCAATCCCTGCCCTTGCGGTTATTATGGAAATCCAAATAGAATTTGTCAGTGTTTACCTTCTCAAATTGCCAAATACAGAAGAAAGCTTTCAGGGCCCTTAGTTGACCGAATTGATCTTTTTATTGAAGTTCCTCAATTAAAATTTGAGAAACTAACTACTCCTGATGAGGGAAATTCCAGCGCTAAAATAAAAGAAAGAATAGAAAAGGCTCGCCAAATCCAAAAAGAAAGATTTACCGGAGAAAACATTTTAGTTAATTCTGAAATGCAGATTCCTCAAATAAAAAAATACTGCCAAATTGATTCAAGATCTCAAAATATCTTAAAACGGTTTGTGGATTCGGCTAAACTTTCTGCCCGCGGCTACCACCGGGTTTTGAAAGTAGCTAAAACTATTGCTGATTTGGACAATTCAGAAAAAATTGACTATAACCATTTAACAGAAGCTTTAATGTACCGCGTCAGAGAAAGGTAGTTGTGCAAGGCCCGACCTTGTACAACTTCTAACAACTAAAAAAACATCTCAGTAGAGATGCTTTTTTGTTTTTTGTTCTCTGTTTTCTGTTCTTTGTTCTTTGTTCTTTGTTCTTTAAATCACCGAGCAAACGGATTTCTAGCGCCGTGAACGCTGAAGTGGACATGGCATCCTGTTGAAATCCCAGCCCCAGGAGTTCCCGGTTTACCTCCCATTAAGGCAATCGCCTCGCCTTGAGAAACTTTTTGTCCCGCCGCAACTAAACTAGTAGAAATATGACCGTACCCGGTAGCTACTCCGTTAGGGTGTAAAATTCTTACATAATTTCCTGCGCCTCTGTTCCACCCATATTTTACTTTTTGAACAGTCCCGCCAGCAGCAGCATATATTGGATCTCCGCATTTACCTCCAAAATCTATAGCATTGTACCAATGAAGCCATTGAGTTATCTTACAAGCCAAGTGGGGACAGATGAAATAACTTGAACCAAGGGGAACTTGCGATGACACATAATAACTCTTTTTGGGAGGAGGAGGCACCTTCCCGTCAGGAATAATTAAAATGTCTCCTATAAAAATATCCCCTGCGTTTGAAAGCTCATTAATAATGATAATCTCTTCAATTTCTCCTTTATAAGTTTCGGCAATCTCGCCCAAAGTATCACCATTCTTTACATGATAAATGACTCCTGAAACCGGAGGAATAATAAGTTTTTGGCCTATTTTAATTATTGACTTACTTGTTAAATCATTAGCCCACAAAATTGTTTCAAGAGAAATATCAAACTTGGTTGCAATAAAAGAAAGAGTATCCCCTGACTCTACAACATATTCAACAATTGCCCTTCTTCTTGCTATTTCTTCTCCGCCCCCTCCCAGCACGCTTCCTAAAACTTGAGGGTGAATTGTCATCGGCGGCGAAACTCCAACTATGCTATTGCTCTGGATAAAAGTTATCTCAGGAGATTCTCTTACAAAATTTATTGGAGGCTCTATAAATAAACCCTGAGAAGGAAGTTTGGTTGTTGTGGCTGCAGTTAAAAAAGAAAAATCCCGAAGCGAGAGGGATTTTAAAGTCAGCTTTGAACCGAAAACCAAAATTCCAAATAAAAAAATAGTTAAAACCGCAACCAGACAAAAGAAGGACTTTTTAAAAGGTCCTTTGAACCTCTTGGGTGCCTTTTCTAAGCAAAAACTTATTTTATTTCGGACAACAGATAAAATTGCTAAAAGAGATTGGAGAATATGAAATTTATGAATGTTTTGGTCTCCGTTTATTAAATATTAGATATTGGGTGACAGGTGCCAATATCTAGTCTATTTTATAATGTTACACTACTGGAAACAAGGGTCAAGCGACTTTTCCACAGCAGAAAATCTGGTAGAATGAATTAATGGATTTAACCTCGAAAAGAGTTATTAAAAGTCTGTTTAAAAAATACCAAATTCGTCCTTCAAAAAGATTTGGCCAGAATTTTTTGATTGACAAAAAAGTGGTTAAAAAAGTTATTAGGGCAAGCAACATTCGGCCGAAAGATGCTGTTTTAGAAATTGGGCCAGGTATTGGCGCTTTAACTAAAGAGTTGGCCCAAAAATCAAAAAAAGTAATTGCCGTAGAAAAAGATAAAAAAATGATAGAAATTTTAAAAGAAACATTAAAAGAATATAAAAATGTTAAAATCATTCATAGAGACATCTTAAAGTTCAACAACTACTCGCTACTCACTACAAACTACAAGCTAATAGCTAGCTTGCCATACTATATCGTCTCGCCAACTATAAGAATATTTTTGGAATCGCCAAACCGACCAAAAGAAATGATCTTAATAGTTCAAAAAGAGGTAGCTCAAAGAATTTGCTCAAAGCCGCCAAAAATGAACCTCTTGGCAATATCTGTTCAATTCTATAGTAAGCCAGAAATTCTTTCTTACGTATCAAAAAAATCTTTTTGGCCTTCTCCTAAAGTTGACGGCGCGATTCTTCAAATATCGCGAATTCGCACGAATTTACCACGAATAAACACGAATTTGTTTTTTAAAGTTGTTAAAGCAGGTTTTTCCCAGCCGAGAAAACAGCTTGCCAATAATCTATCAAAATGGCTTGCCCTGAGTCCGCCGAAAGGGCTTGCCCTGAGCCAGTCGAATGGGTTAAAATTAAATAAAGAGCAAATTAATTCTTGGCTTCTAAAAAATCATATTCAACCTTCTCAAAGAGCCGAAACCCTGACAGTCAGGGACTGGATTAATTTAACCAAAAGTATAATCCGAATGACGCGAATTAAATGCGAATGACACGAATAAATCATTAGCGGCATTCACATACTATTCGTAGATTCGCATTATAATTATATTCGTTTTGTGATATAATATTTTAATGACATATAAAATTAAAAAATTATTTTACTCACCACTGCAAAAGAAAACGCTCTTTTGTATTTTAGTTTTTATTCTTTTTGGAATATTTTTCCCTATTCGGCCAGCTTTAGCTGTTTGGGATTGGTTGGTTGGAGCAGTCACATTTATTCCTGCTACCAGCATTAGTTTGCTGGCTCTTGTCTCGGCGAGCATTGCCTCTCTGCTCGCTACGCTGAGTGGAGTGATTTTAAGCTGGGTAATTAGCCCTAGTTTTACTACCTTAAGCTATACTAATCCGGCTAATAACGAAATAATTAGGGTGGGATTAGGAATTACCCAAGGGTTTGTAAATATGCTCTTGGTTTTGATTCTGGTCTATATCGCTATCGCCACCATTTTGAGATTGGCTGGACATGAAACAAAAAAACTCTTAGTTACTTTCTTCGTTGTTGCTCTTTTAGTAAATTTCGCTCCGGTTATTTGCGGTTTAGTTGTTGATGCTTCTAATATTGTTATGAATTTTTTTCTCAGCGAACTTACAGGAGGCAAACAACTTATAAATAGTTTTGGGGCAATATGGGAAGGCATTAAAGAGGGTTTTGATTGGAAGAAGGCGTTTTCAATTTCTGGGCAAATTGATACAATATTTTTGTTTGTTGTTATCACCGTTTTAAATCTTGCTTTATTCCTTGTTTTACTCCTTTTTGCTAGCATTTTTATGTTCAGATATATTGTTATCTGGATATTAGTTATTCTCTCTCCTTTGGCTTTTGCCTGCTATATTTTGCCATCGACAAAAAAATATTGGACCCTGTGGTGGAATCAATTTATTCAATGGTCATTTATTGGAGTAACCTGTGGTTTTTTCCTTTATTTGGCAGAACTATTAGCTGCTCAGGGAACTAGCGTGTATGGTCCTGTCCAGGGGTTAGGTTCTTCTTTCCTTCCTCATCTTGTGCCTTTAGGCTTTCTTATGATGGGATTAGTATTTGGTCTGCAAACCTCAGCCATGGGCGCTTCAACAATAATGGGTTTGACAAAAAGAAGCGGAAAATGGGTAGGAGGAAAAATAGCGCAAAGAGGAATAAGACCAGTTTTAGAGAAAATGAGAACGAAAGAAGCTGTAGGAAAAATATCCAGAGGGATAGAAAAAGTTCCGATTGCCAGATGGTTTTTACCCGAATCTATTAGAAAATATGGCCAAATGAGACCTGCTATTGAAAAGAGCCAACAAAGCGCGAAATCATATTCGTCCCAAACATTAGGCCATAGAATTTTAAAAGGAGCAGATACCCAGACTGATGCTGCGGGTAATTTATTGGAAATGATTGAGAGAGGAGACGAAGAGGATCTGTATAAAGAAGCAAAAAAACTAAAGAAATGGAAGGGCAAATCAGACCAAGAGATTTTAGCAGATAAAGATTTCCAGAAAATATTAGGTCGTCCACTGCAAATTGGCGCGAGTGGAGGAATATTGAACAGTAAGTTTTTAAGGGCAGCCCCCCGATTGGCTAGAGTTGCCTGGCACAAAAAAATAGGTTCTTATGCCGACCGTGATAAATTCGGAACAGCAAATGATGCGGTCATAGAGGCTACCCGACAAGCGAGACGTCCAAATATCAACCAAATGGAAAGAGAAACATTTGAAGATAAGACGGTGGTAGAAACCATGATGGAGAAAGGCAGAGAAGTTCCTGAGGCCGTAGTTACTCAAGTCAAAATGGGACAAGAAACTATGCTTAATACAATAGATGAAATTTTCTCTGAATATATAGATAATATTTTGTCTAAAACAAATGCCGCTCTTGCGAATATGGCGAAAAAGGGGGATCCAAAGAATACAAAAGCAGCTTGGGGTTTGTTTAAAGAAGATTTTAAGAAAAAACATCAGAATAAAGAAGGTTACTTCAAATATGTAGAAGGTCAACGAGCCGCAGAAATGGGCTGGAGAAAAGGACAATATAAAACACCAGACAAAAGAAAAGAAGGACCAGCTCCTACTACGCCCTTTGGGGCAGGAAAGTTACCAAAACCTTCTCCTCCTGACACGGGCGAGGCACGGGCCAGAAAAACTTAGTCTAAACCGTCACCAGATACGGGAGGAGCGGGAAAAACAAAAAGAAAAGAACCCGATACCGGAGAAAAATAGAAATCAGTTTACAAAATAAAAAAGGGAGCTATTTTAAACTCCCTTTTTTGTAATTAATCATCGTCGGGTGATTGTCTCTCGGGTTGTTCTTGTCTTCCGGGCTTATCTTTCTTTTGTGGTTTTCCTGTTGTTTTTTCCGGAAGCTGTTTAAAAGCTGCGATTAAAGTTAAAAGAGATTTGAGCGTATCGCTTTCGGTTCCGCTAACGCGAACATCGGTTAGGCACTTACCATCAATGCTCATTTTCCTTGTGATAAGCTCTTTACTAAAACGCAGAATCTCCTTTTTCAGCTTACGGCTCTTATCCACTTCTTCCTGAATTTCTTTAAACGTTTTACCGCGAGCATCAGCCAACATTTGAATTAGAGCGCCTATTGTCTGATGAGCTCTTGCTTCCTTTTCAAGCGCCGCTGCCTCTACCGCCCTTTTCATTTCCTGGACTTCACCCCGAGCTTTAACTATTTCGGAAGATAAATCAAAATCAGTAACAGTAATCTTTTCAAGTTTCAATCCCCACATTTCCAGAGCTTCTTTTGTTTTTTCTCTTTCGTTTTCCGGCATTCGATCTGCTGTCAGTAAGTCGTAACCTCCTTTTTTATCCGGCAAGGCCTCATCAATAGTTAAGGTCGCGAGATAACTCCGGACAACATTTTCCAACAACTCAACAATTCTCTTTCTCCAGTTGTCAACATAATAAATAGCCCTGAATATTCCTGTTCTTTCAATTGTTTCTCCTTCTAATTTGTAGGGGGTGCCCGGGTCTTTTATCCTCACAAACACCATTACTCCTTTCGGTGTAGCAGATCCGTCCTTAAAATCAATCTTAATTGGCTCCTCAAAAAGAACCAGGGTTTGTTCCCAAATTGGAACAATCGCTCGTACTGACATTACAAACGGACAAACCCATACAAGCCCCGGTTTTTTTATTCCGTAAAACCTGCCAAAAAATTCAACTACCATTCTCTCTTCCTGGTGAACCCTTTTTAGTCCTCCGATGCCAAAAACAACAACTAAAACCGTAAACATGCCAAGGCACACTATTGCTGATATCCATTTCGCAAAGGCAAGACAAATAAGGCCCGCTATTCCTATTATTAATATCGCTATTCCAATTGTCCAGATAATCCTTTTCATTTTCTGTTTCCTTTCAATTATTTAATTGTTAATTTGCTCATTTTCAATATTTCTCTGAAATTATTCAGAGACCAAGAAAACATTTTCTTGATGTTCTTATTATATTATACTTATTTGTTTCTGTCAAGGTTTCGTTCGTACAAAAAGGGCAGAAAGTTTTCTGCCCATAATTGTTCTTTGTTTACTGTTCTTTATTCTTTGTTCTCAGCTTGCCTTAATCGGCATTACTACATAGATATAACTGTCGTCGCCTACCGGCTTTAAAACCCCGGGGCCTGAATCACCGCTTAGCTCAAAGATAATCTCGGAACTTTTTATACTTGAGAGTCCGTCTAACAGAAATCGGTGGTTAAAAGAAATTTCCACGGGCTCTCCTTTAATTTTCCCGGAGATAGAAGATTGATATTCTCCAATTTCTGAGCTTTGGCTAAAAATTTCTATTTTTTTCTCTTTTGGGTCGGCTTTAATCTTTACTTCATTTATTTTCCCGCTAAACAAACTAGCGCTTTTTATTTGGTTCAAAAACTCATTTTTTTCTAAAGTCAATTGGGTTGTGGATTTTTTGGGAACAATCTCTTGATAATTTGGATATTCTCCTTCTATCAACCGGGATACGAGTTGAATTTGCGGGTGAGTAGTTTCTGGTAAAGGATATTCAAACATAATTTGGTTAGGTGAAAAGTAAATTTTTAATTCTCCCTGTTTCTCGCCAAAAATATTTACTAATTCTTTAGCTGTTTTTTGGGGCAGAATCAAAGAATAATCTTTTTTTAAAGAAGATTTATTTTTCAAGAATATTTTTTTTTCACCCAACCTAAAGCTATCTGTAGCCACCAAAGTTATTAAATCCTTTTGAAATAAAGAAAAAATGCCCGAGATTTCGGGTCGAGTGGTGGAGGGGATAGCAATATCCGCAACCTGATTTAGGGCCTGACATAAAGAGAAAGTTTCTATGGAAATAAATTCCCCTTCGGTAATTTTTGGAATAATAGGAAACTCATCGGCGCCAACACCCTTTATTTGTGTTTTACAATTTTCACACTCTATTAATAAAGTACTATTTTGAACTTCAAGATTTATTTTTTTATTAGGGAGTAAACTTATAAAACTAGATAATAAATGCGAGGGGATGGTTATTTTTCCGTCTTTTTCTGTTTTAGTTAAGGTCCACCAATTAATTCCTATTTCTAAATCAGTGGTGGCTAAATTTAAAAAGTTTTTTTCTGAAGATATTAATACATTATTTAAAATAGGAAGTGTTAAAGATTTTGAAGAAATTCTTTCTATTATATTTAAACCTTCTTTTAATTTTTCTTGAAGTATTAATAATTTCATAATAAATATATATTAGTTTATTATTATTAGTTTTTTAAAATTTTAATTTTTTATTATTATTTTCTTCAGGGAAAAACTGTTATTGGCATTTATGTTTTATTAAGGGAAAAACAGTGGATTATTTTTTCTTTTAAGTTTTCTACCTTTTTTACTTCTTTTTTCCACACGCTAAATAACATACTTATTAACACCTTATTATTAACCAGTACCTACCCGCCGAACAACTGCTCTTTTATCAAATGGATTTCTTCTTCTAATTTTTTATCTTTTTCTACCTCGTTTAAGATTTTTTTATATGAATGGATGGCTGTGGTATGATCTTTACCATTAAATTTTCTGCCAATAAAAGGAAATGAATTTTTTAATTCTTCTCTCAATAAATACATCGCTATTTGACGAGGTTTGACAATTTCTTTTTTTCTGGAAGAGGTTAAAAGATCCCTTTCTTTCAAGTCATAAAACTCGGCTACTACCTGAATTATTTTTTTAGGCGTAACAATTCTAACCGGGGAGGAGAGCAGATTTTTAAAAAGGGTTTTAGCGATTTCGAGATCAGGTTTTTGGTTGTTTAGTTTTTGATAAATAACTAAACGGTTTAAAGCTCCCTCCAGCTCTCTGATATTTTTTTTGATAACGGAAGCAATATATTGATAAATTTCATCAGGAAAATCCACTTTTTTTTCTTGGGCTTTGGTTTTTAAAATAGCCATCCTTGTTTCAAAATCAGGGGCGCCAATATCGGCTATCATTCCCCCTTCAAATCTTGACCTTAATCTTTCCGCTAAAGCATGGATAGCTTTTGGGGGACGGTCTGAGGAGAGAATAATTTGCTTATTGCTTTCATACAAAACATTGAAAATATGGAAAAATTCTTCCTGAGTTTTTTCTTTCCCGGCCAAAAATTGGATATCATCAATAATTAAAACATCAATTGTTTTATACTTTGACTTAAATGCTTCCATTTGGTGGTTTCTAATTGCTGAAACCACTCCTGAAGTAAACTTTTCAGAAGAAACATATTTTACCTTCTTTTTCTTAAAATTTTTAACAGCTTCATTCCCAATAGCTTGTAAAATATGAGTTTTACCCAAGCCAACTCCCCCATAAATAAAAAGAGGGTTATAAACCAAACCGGGTTTTTTTGAAACTGCGATAGCCGCAGCATGAGGTAGTTCGTTAAAAGAACCAACCACAAAAGAATCAAAAGTATAGCGGGGGTTAAGATTAGTTTCTTTATTTACCTTGAACTCTTGGAACTCAAGCTGATCAATTTCTGGCAAAACTACTGGAATCCTTTTTAAAATTTTTAGCCTAGTTTTGCCAATTGTATATTCAATTTCTTTAATTTCTCCATTTAAACCACGTAGGACCTTAAGGATGGTTTTGTTATATTTATTCTCTAACCATTCTTTGACAAAAGAATTTGGCACCGACACAACAATCTTGCTATCTTTTTGAGAAGCTATATCGGTGTTTTTAAACCAAGTAGCAAAATTGGCTTGAGAAATATTTAATTGGACTTGGGCAAGAACTGCCTGCCAGAGTTCCTCATTAGTCATTGTTCAAAAAACAATAAACAGTAAACAGAGAACAGAAAAACCGTTCTTTGTTCTTTGTTCTTTGTTCTTTAATTATCATAACATATGTCAAATTAAAAGAAAAACAAGGCAAAAAACTGATTTTTGTTAATAAAATGGGGACAATCTGTGAATTATTCAAACGTCTAAACATCTAAACATATTAACATTTGAACAAAAATTAAAAGTCTTTTATTTTCAGTTAAACTGTGTTAATATATTAAAATGTTAATATATTAGTATATTAAAATGAGCATTACTTATCAACCCAAAAAAAAGAAAAGAAAAAGAGCTCACGGTTTTAGAATGCGCCAGAAAACAAAAACAGGAAGGAAAATATTAGCTAGGCGGAGAAGAAAAAAAAGAAAAAGACTCGCGGTCTAAGGCCTACGAGACTCGAACCAGAATCAATTTAGCGGAGCCAATTTGAGTCATATTTAAGGCACGAGGAACGAAGTGTGCCTTTAGGCACACGAGCAACGAGTAACGCAGAAGATGGCTCAAATTAGCCCGCCCAAAGGGAAGCGAAATAATAGGCCAATTTCTTTGTTACTCCTCCTCGAAGTGTTATCCAACATTCCTTCGTCGTCGTTCCTTGAACTTGACCCATTATTTCGCTTCTAAAGTTGATGCTGGTTCGAGTCTCGTAGGCTAAAGCGTTATGTTGCCAAAAGCCAACAGGTTAAAAAAAAATAAGGATTTTGAAAATGTTTTTAAGAAAGGACAAAGTTTTAAAGAAGATTTTTTATATCTAAAAATTAAAAAGAACAATCTGAAATCAAGCCGTTTTGGTTTTGTGGTAAGTAAAAAGTTTTCCCAGAAAGCTACAGCGAGAAATAAAATAAAAAGAAGATTAAGAGAATTGGTTAAAGTAAAACTGCCAAAGATGAAAAAAGGAATGGATGGAGTAATAATAATTATGCCGGGTTTTAAAATAAACGATTTTTGGGAGTTAGAAGAGATAATAAATAAACTTTTTAAAAAAGCAAATATTTATCGACAATGACCAGCGGCAATATGTTTAAAAAATTAATTTTGAAAATTATCAGATTTTATCAAATAATTTTTTCGCCCCTCCTTGGGCACATTTGCCGTTTTTATCCGAGCTGTTCAAAATATTCTTATCTGGCAATTCAAAAATACGGAGTTGTTAGAGGATTGTGGCGAGGATTAAAAAGAATAACAAGATGCCATCCCTGGCATCCTGGGGGAGTAGACAATCCCTGAATTTTTAATTTTTAATTTCTAATAAAAGATGGATATTTTAATAAGTATTTTTAACACAATTTTATACCGTCCGTTATTTAACGCTTTAATTTTGCTTTATGAATATTTACCCGGACATGATTTTGGGGTAGCGGTGATTATTTTAACAATTCTGATTAAAATTTTGTTTTATCCTTTAGGGGTTAAAGCGATTAAATCACAAAAAGCCCTTTCAGAGCTTCAGCCAAAAATAAAAGAGATTCAAGAAAGATATAAAAGTGACAAAGAAAGACAGACCAAGGAGATTATGGCTCTTTACAAAAAAGAGAAGATAAATCCCTTTACTGGCTGCCTACCTCTTCTCGTTCAACTCCCAGTTTTAATCGCTCTCTATCGAGTATTTTGGAGCGGGCTGCAACCCGAACAGATGGCATTTTTATATAATTTTGTTTCCCACCCCGGGGTGATTGATTCAACCTTTTTCGGGATCATAAATCTTTCCCAACCCAATATAACGCTAGCGCTTTTAGCTGGAATTGGCCAATTTATTCAAGTAAAAATGAGCGCTCCAAAAACCAAATCAGATAAAAGCTCTGGTTTTGCCGGGCAAATGCAGAAACAAATGCAATATTTTATGCCAGCTTTTATGGTTCTGATTCTCTTTAGATTACCTTCAGCCGTTGGCCTTTATTGGTTAACAACTACCCTCTTTACAATTGTCCAACAATATTGTATATTAAAAAAGTCAAAGAACAAAGAACAACAAGTATGATTGGAGAAAAAAATATAAGCGAAATTAAAAAAACGGTACAGGAGTTTTTTGAGAAAACTAGTTTTGAGGTTGAAACAGAGGTTTTATCTCTAGAGGATAAAACAATCCCTATAAGATTGAAAACCGAAGAGCCGAAGATTTTAATTGGCCAAAACGGTCAAACCTTAGCTGAGATTCAGCATCTTTTAAAAGCAATATTAAGCCATCAGATTCAAGAGCAATTCTATATTGATCTTGATATTAATAATTATAAAAAGAAAAAGATTGAATATTTGAGGGAAACAGCTAAAGAATTAGCCGATGAAGTTGCTTTGGGTAAAAAAGAAAAAATAATGACCCCGATGCCGGCTTACGAGAGAAGAATTATTCATTTAGAATTGGCCGATAGAGAGGATATTGCCACTGAAAGTATTGGAATGGAGCCAGAGAGAAGAATAGTGATTAGGCCATATCCTTAAACCGTAAATAGTGTACTTTAACAATTAAATACTGATAGAAAATTTCCGAAAAGAAAGGAAAACGAAAATGAAGAAAGTAATGATTGTTTTTGGGTTGCTTGCGGTTTTAGTAAGCACTATGACAGTAGGTTGTGGGGAAAAAGAAGAAGAGGAAAGAAAAGAAGAAAGCACCCCAATCTTAATTAAGGGAAAGAAAGAAAGGACTGTTAGGCCAGAAAAAGCAATGTCGGTATTATCGCCAGCAGAAACCATCAAATATAGAGTTGTTGATATCTCTCATTCGTCTTCACCGTATAGAAAGGGTTGGGCCGATTATGATTTCGATATAGTGATTAAGAACATTTCAGTCGGTTTGGTTGGTCTAGATTCTTTAACCCCCAACATCTATATTTTTTCCAATGGGCAGAAAGTTGAGTCGCCCGGATACAACGCTTTCAAGGTTTCTGAATACGGATATAGATATAGCGGCTCTTTTTTACCGCCAGGCTGCTTTATACGTTATAGAACAGGGTGTTTAATTCCTAGTCGCCTATCTCAACTAGATTTTTATCTGGTTACACCTGATTTGAGACACTTGAATATTTCAGCAGAAGGTCCATTTTCGCCGATGCCAAAATTCTCTCCAAAGAACAAAGATGAATTAGCTTTTGGTGAAACTCTGGTAGTAGAAGGCGATTGGGAGATTACACCCCTGGGTCTGACAGCAACAGAAAACCCTGATGAGTTGCAATTTTGGCTGAAGGTGAAAAATCTAAAGTTGAAAGACAGGTATCTGAATCGAACTCTTTATTTTCAATTATTGAACGATGAAGGTTACAGCATAGAACCAGAGCTTTATGAGGCAAAAGCTATCCCGCCCCTCTTTGAAAAGGTAAGGCCCTTTGAAGGAATGATTAAAAGAGGAAAGAAATATGCTCTTTTGGTGGGCATTCCTGGTTCAAATCAAAGAAAGAAGGAACCAAAAAAACTGATGGCTTACAAAGTTTATCGTTTTGAAGCTCAACCTACGCTTGAGGCTCCGAATGTAACAATAGAAGGGGTTAAAGGGAATTGGAGTCAGGTCCATGGGTCCTATTATTTACGCAGTATAACCGTAAGAATTAGAAATAATGCCGATTTACCTGCCTATATCCGTGGAGTAAAAGCAACGAGGGAGGTGCATAAAAGGTATGGCAGCGCCGAAGAATGGGTTAAGCCAAATGAAGAGATTACTGTTAGTATTCCCTCCCCTTTAAGTGGCGCGAGAGGCAATATAGAAATAGAAGCAATAACCTTGGATCAAGTTATACCTTATTCCTGGCAGGCTGATCCATTACACTAATATAATTTTGTTGGCAGAGAAGTTAACAAAAGGGCTGAATAATTCAGCCCTTTTTAAATAGATAAATTTTTAAAAACTAATATAATTTCGCCCCGTATGTACAGGCGGATTTAACACAGCTTATCTTGCAATAATAAGGCACTCCGTACCACTTACACTGCCATCCCCAGCAAGCGACTCTGTTATTATTTAAATCGCGGTCGCCAGGTTTAATAAATACTTCACTTTCTCCCGTCATGTTTGGTCCTTCATAAAGAATAACAATATAGTCTCCGACAATTTCAATTGATTGAGGGGTAAAATTTAATGGACTCAGACAAGTATTAATGGTAAGAGGGATTGTTTCTTTGGTTGGATCTCCCCCAAAATTAAAATCAATTTCTTCATATAAAACCGCTTTATGTTGAGGCTCTGGTTTAGCTAAAACAAAAGGACGGAGAGAAGATATTTTGATTTCACCCATATTAATTATTTCCTCGTGAGGTTCGCCGGCTGCTGTCATCTGGATGATAACTTTAGTTTCGTCTCCAAAACCCTTGTCTTCATAAAAAATCGCCCCATAGTTTGTGTATTTTAGTCCGATAATATCTTCTTCTTCTTTTGGAATAAGATAAACATATCTAATCTTATTATTAAAATCTTTCCGGATATCGCTTCCGCCCACAACATAATAACAATATTTAGAGAGATTGTCTATAATCTTCTCTAATTCGTCTCGCCAATATCTTTGATTTTCTATCGATGTGTTTGGGTCCTTAATTTTTTTTATAATTTCCCAGGCGAATACAACATTTACCGGGATATCCGGCGGTTCAGGCTCTTTACAAACAAGGACACCGGGCTTTAAGGTAGAAATCGGCGGTGGTATAGACGGAAGGTAAAAAATAATCAACTGAGGATTAATCTTGACTAAGATTAGATAAGAACAAAACAAAATTAATATCCCTAAAAGGGCTGCTGAAATTTGCTCTTTGGCGTCTTGTATCCTTTCTGGACTGCCAACTGAAGTCAAGTATTTAAAGCCGCCGTAAATCAAAACACCTAAGGCGATAAAACCGCTTGCCCAAATCGCAAAATTAAATATGTATTTTACATAGTTAGGAATTCCACCTTTTATTGATGGGGTATCTACGCCGGGGATTTCTGGATATTCAACCTCTTGGGCAAAAACCAAATTTGTGTTTAGAACAAAACTAATCAAACCGATAAGAAAAAACATTAATGCAATCCTTGGTAAAATTTTTTTCATAAATTTTAGTTTAAAGTTGAATATTTCTTTCTTGTGTTTCTTTTATGCTGTCTATAATAGAGATTATTTTATCACAAATGAAAATAATCTTTTCGGGCAAGGGATTAATTTCTCCAACCTGGTTTTGGATTTCATTGGTTGGGCAAGGATTTCCACCGCTACATTCACCCGGCTGGCAGCCGTCTTCATAATCATGGCATTCTCCTGTACAACTTGCTTGACATTTATCTTCCACATTAATTAAGCACTCATCCGGGAGCTGCGATATCTTATTTACCGGTTCTTCTGCTTCTGCGATAGCATCTGCTAATTCAATAAGCTCTTGTTTTAAATCCTCCTTATAATCTCTTTCTTCTATTAACCAATCTCTTTCTTCTTTTGAATAATCAATTAATCTTTGTTGTAGTTCTTTTGCTGATTCTCCTTCAAGTTCTTCTAAAACTACTTCATCTGCTGCTATTTTTATATTATACCAATCAATCTTCTCATTTAATATTTCTATATTGTCTTTTAAATCTTCTGCTTCAGATAGGGCTCTATTTCTATAATAAAGGATTTCGTCTTTCCATTCAATAATTTTTTGCTGATTGTTTTTAATTTCTACAAAATCCGGACATGGGTGGGAATCAGACCCGGCATAACAGTAACGAGCCTCGCAGGCTGCTTTGTCATCTCCTCCCGTGCACACGCATAGGGATTGGGTATTCCCGCAATCGCAGTCATTAGTTAATTCTTCTATCTTTTCAGCTGTATCTTTGATTCCACCTGGGATTTTTTTTACTGTCTCTGCCATTTCCTTAATTCTCCCTAAAAGGTCTGACCTTATTAATGGAGAAATCGGGGTTTTTGGGAGCTCCTCCGGAGGAATTTCTTTAAGCCCTGGAAGCTGAAAAATAATTAGTTGGGGATTGATGCTTATTAAGATTAAATAGGAAAGTAGTAAAATTAAAACCCCCAAGAGAGCTGATTTGATTCTACTTTTCGCTGATTTTAGAACATCGGGTTTGCCGGCTGAAGTTAGATATCGAATTCCCGACCACATCAAAACAAATAGAGCGAGTAGTCCGGCAAAGACTATAGCAAAGTTATAGATATATTTAATATAATTGGGAAGTCCGCTTTTAATTGATGGAGTGGGCGCGCCAGGAATGTCTGGGTATTCAACTTCTTGGGCAAAAGCAAAACCAAAAGAAAGTGAAAAGAGAAATAAGAGTAAAAGAAAGATAATAATTTTTTGATGCTTACGTTTCATGTTATCCTCCGCAGCAATAAAAGTTAAGTTTGTGGCGGCAGGTTTTGAGGATTTCAGCTTCTTCTTTAAACCCTGCTGCTTCCGATTCTTCAGCTTTTTCTTCCAAACACTTTTGGAGACAATCTTTGTATTTTTCATTTCCTTCTTGCAAATAACATAATCTCAAACACTCCTGAAATTCGTCTTGCTCTAAGCAGCAATTTTGAATTATTATTCCATCGGGTCCAACTCCCTTAAGAGCGCTTTCGCAAGTGGATAACAACATTAAATCTTCAAAAGCCTCTTTACTATCTGAAACATCTGAAGGAATTTCCGAAATACAGGTTTTCATTCCTTCTCTAATTATTATTTCTAAGTCCTTAAGTATTTTGGGAATTACCCCGTCAATTATAGAAATTATGCCAATATTCACTATTTTTTCTTCCGGTGTTTCTTCTCCGTTTTCTTCTTTGCCTTCTATCGCCTCAGTAATTCTTTGGTGGATTTCCTGAATTTTCTCAATCTGGGCATCTATTTCTTCGTAGGGACAAGGAGTGTCCTCGTCTCTATCTTTACATTCACCAGGATAAGGCCCGGAGGAATCAGCGCAGCCAGAAGCCCAACCCTGACAGCGGTTAATACAAGGATCACTGCCGCAGCCGCATGTAAAAGAAGTACAACGACGCTCGCAACCCCTTTGGGAGCTGCACTGACTGACTAAAACCTGCAATCTATCGACTGCGTCAATTAATTCTTTATCTAATTCAATAAGTTCTTCCATTCTTTCCACTAATTTATAACCTACCCTCTTTGTTCTATCAATAATCTCTCCTATTGGTACTCCTGTTGCGCAGGCTGTTGGTTCTTCAGGTTCCGTTATTCCGGCAGCTCCTGCTTCTTCTAATTCTTCTATTGTTTCGGGTGAAATATCCGAAGCAGTATATTCTGCTTCTCCCATGATAGTCCCACTAACCGGGCAATAGAAAGTTGCCCAATCTCCTTTAATTGATATTTCCTCCCAGAAATTGATTTTTCTAAATGGCCATTTATTCTTAGCAAAATCGGTTTTTTTTATCAAAAAGTCAGATAAACTATCTATCCAATCGTAACACTCTAACATAAATTTTTCTACTCTTTCTAATCTATCCAGTTGCTCTTTTAAAAAGCGAACTTCTTCTTCTGTTTTTGCCTGTTCTGTGGTGAGGCTGGTTGTAATTTCAATATCATCCCCGGATTTATTAGTGTAAGTGACTTCTGTGCCTAAATAAATATTTTCAAGGTTTTTGTCTTTAGTGTTTTGAATACCTCCTCTAACATTAGCGCAAGGGTCGGAGGTTACAGGTCCTGTTGCGCCACAGCCTCCGTCGCCACATTTCCAGGTTGTATCTCCTGCTTTATTTCCGCCGCAGGGCGTAACCGGTTTGGTTTCGCGACAAGTACATTGATCTGAATAACTTTTTAAATCTTCGCTTTGTTCCTTAAGATTATTGGCCAGCGCTTTTGTTATTTGAGCGTTGTTATAAAACCTTGGCATTCTTTTTTCTTCTTCCCAAGGAATTGTTCCTTCAAAAATACCCCTTTCAATTATAGTTCCAAAAGGAATTTCAGTATTTATTGTGCTCTGGTATTCTTTGCTCGGAGGAGAAGGAACGGAGGGTCTTTCGATTACTTTTATTGGTTCGGGTTTAGGTATTTTTAGAACGATAAGTTCAGGATTAAGAATACTTAAAACAAGATAAGAAGAAAGCAAAAGCAAAAGACCAAAAAAGGCGCCAGTAATTTGGTCTTTGGCAGAAACCATTGACTCTGGCTTGCCAGTTGATGTTAAATAGCGAATTCCTCCATAAATTAAAACCCCTAAAGTAATTATTCCGGCTATCCAGATAGCTAAATTAAAAAGATATTTAACGTAAAGGGAAAGAATATCTTCTGAAGCTACCGAGGGATCGTTCACAAAATCTTGAGGAGGATCAACTCCTGGAAGATCAGGATAATTTATTTCTAGGGCAGAGACAAAATTTGCTCCCAGAAATAAAAAAAGGAGCAAAAAACAAAAAACTAATTTACATTTTATGTTTTTCTTCATTTTAAATTAGTTTTTAAGCTATCAATCTAATAACCCAGGTTGGAAGGACGTCGCTTATTACCGGGATACGTTCAATAAGGAAAGGAATAACAGCTGTTTTAAGAGGGACCTTGGCAATTACACCTAATAAAACAATGAAAACTATTTCAAGTGGTAGCTCCCATAACTGGTCAATAAAAGGGATGGGAATGAGGTCAACAATTTCCATCACAATGGCAAAAAAAATTAAGATCATTCCTCCCGGCGAAAGAATGACTCCGGTAGGAATTTTTTTAAACCACCCGCCTTTTTTGGGAGCAGCAGTTTTTACTATTTTTTTTTCTCCCTCTGGCATATTATTCTCCCAATTCTTTTTTAGCTTCTTTTATTCTCAAAACTTCTTCGGGAGCAGTAGTAATTATTTGGTCTTCAGTATAAGAAGCCAATATTTTAATTAGGACGTGCTTTATTCCAGCAAAAAATATTCCTTCTCCTACCGGGGACTCTAATAAAGTCATTTTTTCTTCGTCAGTTAGATTAAAAGTGTCCTTAACCATCTTAATAGTGGCTGGACTTTGTTTCATCAAAAGTACCAAAGAGGAATTAGTGACGATTGGTCGGCCATAGTCAGATTTCATAAAATCGTTAACATCTTGAGTAATAGTAGTTACTCCCAGCCAATATTTCCTGGCTCTTTTTACTGTGCCGAATAAGAAAGAAGCCCCATCTTCGGTTTTCATTAGCCACCAGGCCTCGTCAATAATTAGCAGTCGCTTTTTCATTACCGATCTAATTGTCTTCCAGATATATCTTAAAATCATAAACAGAGCCATCGGTCTTAATTCATCTTCCATATCTCGGATACCGAAGACAACCAATCTATTCGTCATATCCACATTAGAGGGTTGATTGAAAAAGTTAGAATAAACACCTTTAGTAAATCTTTGAATTCGTCTGACTAAAGATTCTGTTCCTTCCATTGTGGAGAGCACTGCCTCCAGGTCACTCATTATTGGGAAAGGGAGTTCCTTGCCCCAGAGATTTGGATCGCTTTTTGAGGTGATATCTTTTGCCGCGTAGGTTTCAGCTAAAGCCTGATCCATAATTCCATCTTCTTCTGGAGTAAGGCCGCCAAGCATAACTCTTATTAATCCGACTAGATTGACAATATTTGTTCTTAAAACATCTTCGGCTTTTTCGTCTTCTCTGGGAGTTGGTAGGTCAAAAGGATTAATATGATGAGAGGAAGCTAAAGAAATATTAAAAAAAGAACCTCCCACTGCCTCGGCTAAGAATTTATACTCATTTTCCGGATCTACGATTATTGCGTCAACGTTCAGCATTAAATACCTTAATACTTCTAATTTAACGGCGTAACTTTTTCCGGCTCCGCTCGTTGCGAATATTACTGAGTTGGCATTAGCTAAAGTAAATCGGTCAAAAAGAACCAATGAATTGTTATGTCTGTTAATTCCATAGAGAATTCCTTCATTAGAACTCAAATCAAAAGAGACAAAAGGAAACGTGCTTGAGAGTGGGGCAGTATTCATCAAAGTGGTAACCATTAAGAGGTCCAGATTATATGGAGAAGTACAAATAAACCCGTCTTTTTGCTGATAGAGAGCGGGCTTGATATATATTAATCTGGATTCCAGGATTGATCGTAAATTAGTTTCAATATCTCTCAGCTCTTTCTCAGTATTGCCGTAGGTGGTGATATAAAGGCTGAAACGGAACATTCTTTCCTGAGCTGTTTGGAGTTTGTCTCTTAGGTCTTCCAAATCGCGGTAAGCAGTTTCCAAAACAGGGTCGCGGATTAATCCCTTTTCTTCTCTTTCCCCAACTTCTGCCTGCACTTCGGTAACTCTTTTTCTTAATTTTCTTAGAATTTTTTCACTGGCAATCGGATGCAAATAGAAAGAAATGTCCATCGGGACATTCAGATTTATTATCGGTGAGAGCCAGCCGGTGCTTAAATATCTGGGATAAGAGAAAATAAAATAACTCTTGGCAAATTGTTCTCCTATCTTGATATAACTTTGCTTAACTTCAATAGATGAAGGGGCAACAATGTCAGCAACTCTCATCGGCTCTTCTTCAAAGAGTTCTTTTGGGATTTTTGTTTTCTTTTTGAGAAAAGGTATCTTCATTATTCAGAGAACAGTAAACAGAGAACAGTAAACAGTAAATTTGTTCTTTGCCGCTCAACTTCGTTGAGCGAGCCTCGCCCCTTTGGGGCGGGTTCTTTATTCATTGTTCATTGATTACTCTACTAATTCCGAGGGGATTTCAGGATAGTATCCTCTCTCGGCCTCTAAAGGATGATGCAGTCCCCAGAAAAGTTCAGCAACTTCTAAAGTGCTTAAAGGAATAGCTTGAAGCCCGCAGGATCTCAATCCTAAAACTGTAAATTCTGCTCGCTGCAAAAGTTGATTTTTACATCTTTGAAATGTTTCTTCAGTTAAAGTTGGAATTTTAGGCAATTTCTTCTTCCCACTTACTATCCGAGCTTCCATAATAGAAAAAGGAATTATTACATAAAAAGTTTTCTGCATAATAGTTCCTCCTTTCATTATGTTTTCAATAAATTTTCGATATTCAGCAATTTGGACTTTAAGCAATTCGTTTTCTTCTTTTTTTTCAATATCTCCTAATTTGTCTAAATAACCTATAATATTAAGGCGTCTGGATTGAATAAGAATTTGACAGGAAAAATCTAAAGAATTCAAGAAATTCTGGAATTGGTATATAATAGCATTTTGTTCCTCGCTAGACTTTAGGGCAAAATTTAAAGAAGAGACCATTAAAATTGACCTCAGGCCCTTATTTTTCAAAATAATAATTCCATCTCTAATTTGATCAAATTCTAAAAAATCTTGAGTAGAAAGCTTCATAATTCATTTGGTTTCTATGCGAGTAAATAACTCACTTAGTTTACTATCCCTGGCAACCTTTAAACCAGGTTCCTTTTTAATTCCTTCCTCCCCTTTTATTACTTTCTCCTCTTTTTTGAGAATCTTCGGAGGAATACCCTTTTTTTTCCAGAGATAAATCTTAGGATTGGAAAGAAAACTAACGAAGTTTTTTATAAAAACAGGCAGAGAAATTTTCTCGATTTTTAAGAAAGCTAAACTAAAGGCCCCGCCTAATAAAATTACAGCTACGATTACAAAAGCAAATATGGGTAAAACAAAATAAAGAAAAAGACAAAGTCCGCCGGCAACTCCGATAAAAATAAACTGTTTGAAAGTGAAAGGCCCTACTATTTTTGCCTCTCTTTCAATAAATTTAGGAACAATAAATTCCATTTTTATTTTATGGGTTCTCTATATCTATCGCTTTTTTTAGGTTTTCCCTTCTTTAACTGGTCAGCCGTAGGCTGATCTTCTTCAAAAGAAGAAGGGGTTTTTGGAGGAACAGCGCCCCCTGGCTTTATACTTGGGCTGATTTTCATTTTGTAAAGCGCTTCCAAACTGCTCCTGACCGGAAGAAAAACGAATCTGGTTATTTCTGAAGCAATCAATTCAGCTTTGCTTTTTCCCAATTTTAAATCTTTCTCTAGAATATATGGAAACTCATTTGGCGGCAAAAGTCCGAGGAAAACATAACCCGTATTTTTAGCAACATCAAAGATTACACCTTCGTCTGTGACGCCATTTTTAACGCAAATTTCATGAATATTTTTAGCATTTTCTTTTGAAAAACCAGCTTCCTGAAGATCTTTAGGAAGATTTTTATAAAGCTGGCGAAGTTGTTCTTTTGAATAATCCAGCATATTGTTCATTATATCATAAACAAAAAAAGCAACAAACCCAGTAGAGAAATTTCGACTCGCTCTGCGATAAGATTTTCTGAAGAAAATCTCTGTCGAAATTCTTCTACTGGGCAAATAAAAAAAAGCACCGTTTAGCGGAGCCCTTTTTGTTTTAGATAAAAAATCTATTAAAATTCAGAAGAAGTAGATTCTGGTTTGGTGAAGTTTTCTTTTGGGAGTTTTGGCAGTACCTCTAACAAAAACGCTTTCCAGATAGGACCAGCTAACACCACTCCCGGTTTCTTATTGCTTGGACTATTATCATTATTTCCGGCCCAGACTCCTACTACGATGGACGGAGTGTAGCCTATTGTCCAGGCGTCTTTAAAATCATCCGTTGTGCCGGTTTTAGCCGCTACGCTATAATTCTCAAAATATAATACAGAACGGGCTCCGAACATTGGAGTTCTGGTTTCATTATCCGAAAGAATATCATTAATTAATCTGGCAACTTCTTCTCCTAAAACCCTTTTTGGTGTTTTTCTGTTTTCTTCAATAATATTTCCTTTTGAATCCTCTATTTTTAAAATAGAGACCGGAGGAACTTTTAAGCCTTCCGATGCAAAGATCCCATAAGCTGAAACTATGTCAAGCAGCTTGATTTCTCCGCCGCCTAAAACAATTGATGGTCCATAATAGGAGGTGGGTCTTGTTAAGGTGGTAATACCAAGCCTTTTGGCAGTTTCTATGCTTTCAGGAAGTCCGGCTAAATAGAGCAAAACTTTAACCGAGGGGACGTTTAAAGATTGAGCCAAGGCCTGTCTTAAAGTTACTGGTCCCCTGAATTTCCCATCGTAGTTTCTCGGTATATAGTGTTTTCCTTCCCCTCCCCAGATTCCAAAATCCGTTTCTTCGTCAATAACAATATATTCATCGTTATAACCCGCTTGAAAAGCAGTGGCGTAAACAAAAGGCTTAAAAGCAGAACCTGGTTGGCGTCCTATCCCATAAGTGGCTATGTTGACCTTTGGGTCGAATAAGCAATCTTCGCCAGAAACGCATTCTTCAGGATAGGATTCTCCAAACCAATTTGCTGAACCAACCATTGATAAAATTTCTCCGGTTTTAGGATCAATTGCTACCAGAGCAGCGTTGTAAGCCAGCTTTCCCTTATTTATTTCAACGCCTTCTTCCACCGCTGTCTCAGCTGCTTGTTGAAACTCCCAGTTTAAAGTAGTGTAAACTCTATACCCCCCTTGTTCTAAGAAATCTTTGCCGTATTCTCTGAAAAGATACTTTTCAACATAAAGGACAAAATGAGGAGCTTTAATTGTTTGTTTAATTTCAGCAAATTTTAATTCTTCTTTTTTTGCTGCCTCAGCTTCCTCTATGGTTAAATAACTCTCTTTTGCCATTCGGTCTAAAACATAATCTTTTCTTCCAAGCAGTTCATCCATATTAGGCCCGAAAGGAGAAAGATAGCTCGGGGTTTTAATTAAAGCAGCTAAAGTGGCAGCTTCAGCCACAGAGAGGTCTTTGGTCGGTTTATTAAAATAAGTTTTTGAAGCAGCTTCTACCCCATAGATATTAGGACCAAGAGGAATCTGGTTCAGATACCATTCTAAAATTTGGTCTTTTGAATAACGTCTTTCTAATTCCAAAGTTAAAATAATTTCTCTGATTTTTCTTTTAATAGTTTTTTCTAAAGTTAAAAAAGTAGAACGGATAAGTTGCTGCGAAATTGTTGAACCTCCATAAATCGCCTTTCCTATTCTTATATTAATCCGAATGGCTCGGAGAATTCCTTTTAAATCTATGCCAAAATGAGAATAAAAATCAGCATCTTCGGTCGCAATTACCGCTTGTTTTAAATGTTCGGGCATTTCGCTTAAAGGAATAATTTCTCTTTTTTCTTCGCCGTATAGTTCGTAAAGCACAACTTCCCCTGTTCTGTCATAGATTTTAGTTGATTGGACAAAAGCCCTTTCAGTAAACTTTTCCGGTCGGGGAAGGTCTTTAGCATAGTAAACAAACAAAAAGAAAAGACTGAAAACAAAAAACAGGAAACAAAAACCGGCAATTTCGAGAATTAGAAAAATTACCTTTTTCTTTTTGTTTTTTTGATAAACCTTTCTAAGATATACTCTTTTAGGCATAGTTTATTATTCGAATCTACGAATGAATATCCGAATCTACGAATAACTTTTATTGAATTTATTGTTTTTTTAGTTTAGTATAAAAATATATGGTAGTAAATACTAATCCTAAAAAAATTGAGGAGCTTCTTACCAGAGGCGTAGATGAAGTTATTAATAAAAAACATCTTGAGAAGAGATTAAAGTCTGGCGAAAAATTAAGGGTGAAATTTGGTATTGACCCTACTGGGTCTGAACTTCATTTGGGCCATTCTGTTTCTTTTCGTAAATTAAAGCAATTTCAAGACTTAGGCCATAAAGTTATTTTTTTAATTGGAGATTTTACTGCTATAATTGGCGATCCTTCTGGAAGAATGGATAGAAGAAAACCACTTACTGAAAAACAGATAAAGAATAACATGAAAAATTATATTGGTCAAACTGCTAAAGTTTTAAATATAAGAAAGATAGAAATTAGATATAATAGTGAATGGTACAAGAAAACAGGAATGATGTTTTTAATGGATTTAACCTCTCGTTTTACTTTTGCTCGTGTTACAGAAAGAGATGATTTTAAACGTAGGATTAGAGAAGATATAGATGTCAGTATGTTAGAACTTATTTATCCTCTTTTACAAGGATATGATTCAGTTGAACTTAGGGCAGATGTAGAAATTGGTGGCAGGGATCAAAAATTTAATCTTCTCATGGGAAGAAAAGTTCAAAAGAAATACGGCCATTCTCAGCAGGATATTATAACAGTACCTCTTCTTGAGGGGACAGATGGAGTTAGAAAAATGAGTAAGAGTTACAAAAATTATATTGGGCTGACAGAACCTCCACAGAAAATGTACGGAAAGATTATGTCAATTCCAGACAGTATAATTTGGAAATATTTTAATCTACTTACTGATATTTCCTTGCAAGAAATAAAGAATATGAAACAAAAAATATACACAGCATCACTGCTTCCAAGAGATGCAAAAATAAGGTTGGCTAAAGAAATCACCTCGCTTTTTTATAGTAAAAAAATAGCAGAGAAGGCCGAAAAAGAATTTGAAAGAGTTTTTAAAGAGAAAAAACTGCCTACAAAAATCCCGGAAGTTAAAATTAAGGAGATTTATCCTGAGCTTGTCGAAGGGAAAAAACTTAATATCTTAGATTTGTTATTTAAAACAAAACTTGCCTCTTCAAAATCAGAGGCAAAAAGATTAATTTTACAAAAAGGAGTAAAAATAAATAGCAAAGTTCAGGAGGATTGGAAAGCGATTATTGAAATAAAAAAAGGAATGGTAATTCAGGTTGGGAAAAGAAAATTTGCTAAGCTGACCTAACCTGTTTCATCCTTGATTTAAAGGCATAACAAAGAGCTATTCCTAAAGCGTCGGTTGCGTCATCTTTTCTTTTATTTTTGTCTTTAGGTTTTTCTTCTAAATTAAGCAGGGTCTGAATCATTTTTTGGACCTGCTTTTTTTCTGCTTTGCCATAACCGGTTATTGTCATTTTCATTTGAAGAGGAGTAAATTCATAAACTGGAATTTTTTTCTTGGCAGCGGTTAATAAAATCACTCCTTTTGCCTGGCTTACCGGCATAGCTGTTTTTAAGTTTTTAAAAAAATAAAGGCTTTCTACTGCTAAAACTTCTGGTTTATATTTTTTGATTAGTTTGTTCAACTCATTGTTTATTATTTTTAAACGTTCTCCAGCGGATAAATCTGGGCTAGTGATTATGCATCCGTAATCAATAACTTTTATTTTTTTTGTTTTTTTGATAACGCCAAATCCCGTGGTGGCCGTTCCGGGATCTATTCCTAAAATTATCATGTTTTTAGATTAGAATAAATATCTTGGACCGCATCATTTTCATCTAACACCTCAAAGAGTTTCTGGCAAGATTCTTTTTCTTTTTCTCCAACTTCAACCATTTCTTTTGGAACCCAGTCCAGGGTGGCTGAATCAATTTTAGTTCCTTTCCCCTCCAAGTTTTTTTTCACTTTCTCTAATTCTTCCGGCTTAGTATAAACATCTAAAATGTTATCGTGCCTTTGGCGAGGCTCGCCCTCTTCGGGGGCGGCGTGCCAGTAAATATCTTCTGCGCCCGCTTCAATTGCTTCCATCTCCAGTTTTTCTTTATCTTTTAGTTCCTCTGCCTGCAATTGAAGATCTATAATAATTGCTCCTTTTCTTTCAAATAGCCATTTAACAGAACCACCCCCTGCTAATTTTCCTCCATTTTGGCTTAAGATTTGTTTAATTTCTCCGAGAGTCCTATTTTTATTATCGGTAATTCCCTCAATAATAATAGCAATTTTTCCTGATCCATATGCCTCAAAGACTACTTCTTCAAGTTTTGCGCTTTCAAGTCCGCCGGAGCTTTTTTTAATCGCTCGCTCAATATTCTCTTTTGGCATATTAGCCTTTTTAGCTTGTTCAATCGCCATTCTTAATTTGGAATTAGCTGCCGGATCACTGCCTCCTTCTTTGGCGGCAATAGTGATTAACTTAGCCATTTTGGAAAAAATCTTACCTCGTTTTGCATCGGTAATTTCTTTTTTATGCTTTATGCTTGAGAAATGAGAATGTCCGCTCATATCAGTGAGTAGTGTATAGTTTATAGTGTTTAGTTTTACTTTTTTATCTTACTCTAATAATTAAATTTTGTCTAATTAGATTAAAAAGGAGATTTTGAAGATGTTTTCTTTTTAAGAAACAAAATTATTATTGCTGAAAGAATAGCAATCCCGAAAGCAATTGATAAAGTAGAGAAAAAACCAGAGGATTTAGCCAATTTTTTTCCAACATCAGCTGTTTTTTTTCCAAAAAGCCCAGCCGACAGAGGCCCGTCCTCTGATTTTTTTTTGCCCTCCGAAGCTTCAGCGAAGGAAGGTTCGTTTTTAGGCACAATATTTTTTGCTCCGGGAGTTAAAATGCTGCTCCATGCCCAATCCTGCTGTGGCGGGGTTGGTGTTCTATTATATGATTGACCGACAGATGCTTTTCCAAAAGTTATTGAATCTCCAATTTCTCCGTTAGGATAAATAAAATCCAACCCCTCGCCGCTATTATTTAAGGTAATTTTTGTTTCTGGTCTTTCAAGAACTAAATATCCCAAAGTAGAAATTTTTGTGCCTGCAGAAAAAGTATAAATAGTAATTTTACCCTCTTTATCTTTAATTTTCCAACCGGAAATATCAACTTCAAAATTATTCTGATTAAAAATTTCAATCCATTCGTTTTCCGCATCCGGCCCCTCAGGAGAGGGGAGTATTTCGCTAAAAACAACCCTAGTCGGATAACTCACAGGTTCAGCTGCCGGAGGCCCGACCTCCGGCAGTTTTTCGTCCTGGGTTTCAGCCAGCGGAGGACTGTCCTCCGCTGGCTGAATTGGCAGAGAACTGTTTTCTGCTTTTGGAGTTCCACCGGGATTCTGGCTGGTTTGCCAACCCTGCGGAGACCCGGTCTCCGTAGAATCAGTTCTTTCCATGGTTTGTTTAGTTTTGTTATCGCCGGCAGGCCAACCATCGCTGCAATCAACTTCATCAATTAAGTTCCCAGAATTATCATAAAGCTTTAAATCCTCTCCTTTGTTTCCTAAAGCTCCTTTGTAAATCAAGTTAACAGATATTTCAGGAACTGTTTCATCATCAGTTCTTTCCAGTAAATAAAAACCTTTAGCCGAAATTGTCCCAGTCAGGGCGATTTCGGGTGTTCTGTCTTCAGCTTTTAAAACCCAGCCATCAAGATTTATGGAATTGTCTGAGGTATTGTAAAGTTCAATCCATTCGTCGTTATAAGAGATATCAGTTCCCATCCAGGCAATTTCGTTGATAATCACGGCTCCTTGAACAACAAAAGGCAAAAACAAGCAAAATATAATTAAAAATATCTTTATGACCATATTAATTTATTATAACAAAAATACCGTATTTTTACTTGAAATTTTCAAGTTATGCCGACCTTATTTTTATTATCAATCAGCTAAGAATTAATGGCACGCCTGAGTTTTGCTCCTTGACTTACCGGTCTAAATATCCTACAAAAAATATATGAAACAGAAAGTTAAAAAAGTACTCTCTTGGCTTTTATTTCTCTTTGTATTTCCGTTTACTCTCATTGGCTTTTTTCTAAAAGGAAATTCCGAAAAAGAAGAAAAAAGAGAGATAAAAGAAGAATATGATATAATCCATACCCAGCATCCTTATTCAGTCCGAGATAAGAACATATTTGAAACATCTATAACCACGACAGCTACGGCAGTTACTGGTTTCCTCGATAAATATATTTAATAAGTAATTATGGAATATAAAACTACAAAAGATTTTATTGAATTTTTCAAAGAAATAAATCAAGACTCAAAAAATTTTAGTAAAGAGGAGTTAGATGTTTTTATTTTTTGCTTCTTACTTATTGGCTATTTAGAGAAAATGATTGAGAAAACTCTTTATACGGTCTTATTAAAAAGCCAGCTGCCGGAATTAAGGTATCCAGGATTAATAAATTTTGTAACCAAAGAAATGACTTTTGGAACAAAAATTAATATTTTTGAATTTACAATAAAAGGATGCGGAGAAGACTTTCGTGAAGATTTTAAAAAATTCATTAAGTTTTATAGAGAAATTAATTACGGCATAAGAAATAATCTTTTTCATTTCAAAATAGACGAATTAAAATATAAGAATCAAGATGTCCGTAAAATAGAAATCCAAGCAAAAATTATGAAAGATTTTAATTTAGTGATGAGCGAGGTGTTGAAAGGTATTGAATCTTGGAAGAAAAAGCATAAAGCTAAATAGATATGGCTAAATATACTCGTTGTTCTCAATGTAAATATTTAAAAGATGATACAGAATGGAATGGATATAGTTGTGAAGCAGATTTAACTAAAATGATTATTAACCTTGAACTTATGTTTCCGCAAAATTGCTACCTTTATAGAAGTAGAACTTTAACTGCTTGGCAGGAAGTAAGACAAGATGCTTGGAAGAAAATATCACCAGTTGGAATTGTAAAATCGGTAATAAATCTTTTTAAATAAATTTATGAAAAAATTAATTTATATTCTATTCGCAATCATTATTATTATTCTCATTGGTGCAGGTTGTGGTGAAAAGACTGAAATATCTTCTTCTAAGGAAAATAATGAAAAGGTGGAAAAAAGTGAATTTGGGGAAGAAGCTGATTTTGAGGTTACTGCTGAAGAAATATATTCAACCTATATTAGATGTAAAGAAGATTCGTCAGTTGAAGATTTAGTCCGGCAGAAATATGATGGCAAAATTGTTGAAGTAACTGGAATAGTAGATAGTGCCAAGGATTATTTTTCTAGGAGTTCAGTAATGCAGGGAGTAAGTGATGGAACAGCGGAAAAAATTTTGGAAATTAGAGAAAAAACCATAGAAAAAAATAAACGGTGCGTAATTTGTTTATTTGATAATGAAGGACACGGTTGTGTTGCTTGGATTTATTCTTCTTCTCCCCGCTTGATAGAGGGGAGAAAAAAAGGAGATAAGATAACAGTTACAGGTCAATGGCAATACGTCGGTTCTACATGCGGCATTCCAGATTTAATGAATAGCGAAATTAAAAAGATATATTAATTGGAGCAAGAAATTTTTAAGTCAAAATTCTATCAATAGTAATTTTTCAAAAATTATGTCGCAATTACTTAAAAAAGCAATAGGGAAAAATGGAGAAATAGAATTATACGAGGATAGAGTAATAGTAAATAGGAAAAAATCTACTTCTTACGGCGATCCCTTTCATCTTTTTCGGGGATTAAAAGGAAAAGCAAGTTTATTCATAAATGAAATAGCATCAGTCCGATTTAAGAAGGCAGGTTTTTTTGGTAATGGTTACATCAGAATAGATATTAAAGGAGGATTACTCCAAGCGATAAGAGATGAAAATACGATTATATTTCGTAGAGATCAAAATCAAGATTTTGAAGAAATGAAAGAGATGATTGAAGAAAAAATGTAGGTGCATAGAGAAAAACAGAAAGTTTAGAAAGTTAAAAAGCCCATTACTGGGCTGTTTTTATTTTAAATCAGCTTGTTTTTTAGGCAAAAAAGATTTAGAAAGAAATATATGGGAGAAGGAGAAAAAAGAAATTTACCTTGCCCTTGTGGCAGTGGGAAAAAGTACAAGAAGTGCTGTTTAAATAAAAAAAGACCCTCTATTCCCAAAGAGGTAATTGAACATTTTAAAAATTTACCACAGGAACCTTTTGAAAAAGGAGGGGTATTAACGGGTAGACCCTTTATAGACACAGAATTTAAAGGAAAACGCATAAGGGCAGTCGGAGGAACCATTTATACTCGGCCGAAAAATGAGACATTTCAAGAGTTTATTCTTGGACACTTTAAACACATGGTTGGTTCGCAGTGGCTTAAAAATGAAGGAAGTAAGCCACCGACAGAACAACATATACTTTATAATTGGTTTTCTGAATTAGCAGAAAAAGTAACGGAAAAAATAAAAGAGAGGGAAGATTCAAAATTAAAGCCTTGGGTTATTAAGGAAACGGGGACGCTAAAAGCCCTAGAAGCACTGGCTTGGGATGTTTATACCCTCAAACACTGTGCCCAAATTCCAACTCGCTTACTTAAAAGATTGAAGCTCAAGGAAGAATTTCAAGGAGCAAGATATGAGATAGCAGTAGCAGCTATTATAGCTCGTTCCGGTTTCAAAATAGATTGGATAAAAGCAAAAGAAAAACACTGTGAATTTATAGCTGCCCATAAAAAAACTGGTGAAAAGATTGCTTTTGAGGCTAAAAGTCATCATAGATTAGGAATTTTGCAGCAAAAAAGTAAAGAAACAGCGCTCAAAGAGATGAAGATTAAGATAGGAGACCATGTTAAAGAAGCTCTACGTCAGGCGCCAAAAGGCTTTCCTTTTATTATATTTTCTGATTTAAATTTACCTTTAACTTCTGAAATATCATTAGAAAAGAAATGGTGGTTTAAGGAAATAGAAAATTCATTGAGAAGATCTGGCTTATTAAAAAAAGAAGAACATAAAAAATTAAATGCTGTATTTATTACTAATTTTTCTTGGCATTTTACTAAAGGTGAACTTGGGATGAGAAATATGGAAGAATCTCTTTGCATTGTTTCTCCTAGTCCAATCTATCCTCTCCAAGACATACAAATTGTGAACTTGCTCAATCTTGCCTGTAGACAGTATGGTTTTGTACCCCCAAGGCTGGAAGAGGAATTCGGAATTAAATAATAGAAAACATCATTAACCCTATTTTTTTAATAAAATAAATCCAAATCAAAAAGCCCATCGTTGGGCTGTTTTTGGTTTTAGACTTAGACAATGACTATCTGTCACTTTATATTTTGTCTAGATCTACTTCGTTGTCTCCTACTTTAAGGCTTTTTTTATTTATCCAGACAAATCCCTTATCCGGCGTAATCACAGCGACATCGACTGGGCCACCAACACCCGGTATAGATCCAGGATCAGCTGCAATACCGTCAGAGAAGCGCTGAATAGCAGAAGTAGTTTGAATTATCAGAGTGCAGAAATCTATAGCGTCCTGAAGGGTCATTGTGCCCCACTGAATAACATACTCCAGACCTCTTAATTGTTTTTTCATTTCTTCTTCCCCAACTTTTTGACTTGCTTCGTTGATAAATTTTAGGTTACCTATTCGGCCATCAAAGCCTAAAACAATTCTTGCAGCCACGTCTGTCTGGCCGATCCAAGATGCTCCATATTCTTTATTCTTTTCTTTGCTATCTCTCTTTTTTTGGATCTCACCGGGTATATAACAGATATAAACTTCGTGTGAACCGTCCTTATTATAGCCGGCCACAAGAAAGTTTATTGTATCAACTGCCCCAACACCATCTTTCATGTTGCCCTTGGGATCTTTAAAGCGGAACTTAACAATATATTTTTCTTTTTTAATTTCTACGATCTCACAACCTTGCCGCTGAAGATCACCTTTAATCTTTTCTGGTAATTTATCTAATTGTTCTTGCCAGTTGTATTTTTTATTGAAAAGATAGTGTAATTTTTCAGCTAACTCTCTAACATCTAATTTTTCCACATCTGTTTCTCTCTTAAACTGTTCAATAAATTTATTGATATTTTTCTTTACTCCGTCCTCCGGCAAGAAGGCTCGGCCAGTTACTGCAACACCAACCCTCTTGTTCAGTTGAAAAAGCTTAGAAGCATTGTCGCTGCCTATCCGTGCCATTCCTTTACGATTGCGGAAAGACTGCCGGCTGTCAGCCGCCAGAACAATTCCCTCTGGAGTTGTGGTGTTAATTGCTAATGACATACTTATTTTACTTGGGAGTTTTAATAAATTTCTGGTAAAGCGGCTTATAAACCCATTCTTCCCGATTCGCATAAGTTTGGGCAAAATAAACACCTAGTTTTTCCTTATCAGGCGAGTAGAACTTGGTAGCTTTGTAAAATGTGATATATTTTTCCTTCATTTCTAAGTAATCTTTTGAGGATGGGTCTGTCCCGCTGAGGTCCATCTGAAAGATAAAATAAGCAAGTGAAGATATGGCCCATTGATTCTGTTCCTCAAGTCTGTTGACCAAGGAAGTGCTATCCGTCACTCTTATAAAATCTTTAGGTAAATAAAGGAGTGAATAACCCTGAGCATCTCCGGCGTAAGCTGTCTCAGCAAAAGGTTGTTCGGTAGGATAAGAAGGAGATGCAAGATCTATTGTTACACCTTCAGGGTCTATAATTTTTGAGCCATCACCACTAACAAGCGGGAAATCAGCCCTAGAAGAAGCTAAATCTATCCGAGGATTAAGGATCTCAGCTAATTCAGTTCTGTCGTTGAGAAAAGAGAGCATAACTGAGCCGGCCTTAATTCCTGTGACAACTTCTGGTGTGCTGGATGTTCCTGTCTGTGGAACGATTCCTGCAACTAACCCAGAAACCAAAACATCTTCATCTAAAGCAAACTTCATTGCTGATTCCTTGATGTGGGATAAAACTAAGTTTTGGTAGCTAATCATATATATTTAAGATAGCACACCCTAGAGGTTTAAGCAAGCCCTTAAACTGCCACCTTCAACTCAAACCTTAATAAATCAGTAGGCCATTGTCTGATGGACATTCTCCCAGGCTAAACTTTGGCCGAGCTTAGCCTTCTTACTTCATTTCTGGGAACCAATTGAGTAGTCACGAACACAGAAAATGTTCGTTTGTAGAGACAATCCATTCATCGTTAAAAGAAACATCAGTCCCCATCCATGCAATTTCGTTGATAATCACGGCTCCTTGAACAACAAAAGGCAAAAACAAGCAAAATATAATTAAAAATATCTTTATGGCCATATTAATTTATTATAGCAAATATTATATAAAAGCCCGAGAGAATGGTTCGACACGGCTCACCACAAGTAACCTCGGGCCAATAACGGACGATGTCTACCCTGAAGAATTTGAAGGTGCTTGCCCTGCCTGCCCCGTACCGAACTTGTTCTGGTACGGGGAGTTTACCGAAAGGCCTTGCCCTGAGCGAAGCGAAGGGTTAGAACCCTGTTTTATAAAAAATCAAGCCCGAGAATGGGCTTGATTTTCATCTATCTGATTTTATTGAATCAATTCTTAGATGCGAGTTACGTTTGTTGCGTTGGGTCCTTTTTCAGAATCAGCCTTTTCAAAAGACACCCTGTCACCTACTTTTAACTCTTCGTAGGTTACGCCCTTGAGTTCATTACCGTGAAAAAATAAATCTTTCTCTTCACCATCAACGGTAATAAATCCAAATCCTTTTTCTGTAAGAGTTTTAATTGTTCCCTCCATAGTTAGATATAAATTAATTTAATTAATGTTTTAAGGTTTTATCCTAAAGTTTAGTTTCCCGAATAAACTCGACTAAATTTTCATTAGGTAACTATCTTATGTAAATAAGATTAACATTTAAAAAATAATCAGTCAACCTGTTACACCCAAAACATTGAAACAACAAACTCGAGGGAAGAACTCTCGGGTTAGGTGGAAACAGCATCAGATCTGTTTTTTAATTTGATAACGTTTTTCTATCTGAGTTTTGTAAATTTTAATTAATTCTTTTGCTACACTTTCTTTTGAAAATTTCCGGGCTGTTTTTACTGCCCCAGCGGAAAATTTTTCATAAAGAGAAAGGTCATCCAAAAGAGTAATAATTTTTTGGGCAAATAATTTCGGCGAGTGCTGTTTCGTTTCGTTAGAGATACTTTCTTTTTTTAGTTTCTCCTTTTTCTTAGAATCTCTAACGGGGTTTACCAAAAAACCATTTTTATTATTTACAATCACGTTAGCAAGAGCATCATCTTTTAATGATATCACCGGCAAACCGCAAGCCAGGGCTTCTAAAATAACAATTCCCTGAGTGTCGGTCAAAGAAGTAAAGAGAAAAACATCAGCTGACTGATAGAAAGCGGGGATTTTTTGGCGAGGCACCTTGCCTGTAAATATTATTGATTGAGCAATCTTCAGATTTTGAGCTATTTTCTTTAATTCTTTCAAAAATGGTCCATCTCCTACCATTAGCAATAAAATATCTTTTCTTTTCTTTAAAGCCTCGGCAAACCCCTTTATTAAAAATTCCACATTTTTCTCTTTGCCTATTCTGCCGACAGAAATTAAAACTTTTGTTTCAGGGGGGATTTTAAGTTTTTTTCTCAATACCCGGCCGCTTTTAAGAGATTTCTTAAAGATTTTTAAATCAATGCCAGTTGGCAAAACATAGATTGGAGTTTTCTTTTTAACTCCATAGCTTAAAAGAAGTTTTTTTATTTTTAAAGAAGGAGCAATAACAGCACCGGAAATATTAGAAAACCAGGTGCTGTAAACTTTAGCTAAATAAGGCAGCAAAACCTCCTCTTTTAAATAAAACTTGGCATATTCCGGATAATGAGTATGGTGGGTGTAAATCAAGGGAATAAGCTGACGTTCAGAAATGTATTTTGCTAAAAGTCCTAAGCCAAAAGGAGTATGGGCATGAGCAACATCTAATTTGAAATGGCTGATTTTCCTAAAACTGCGTCCAACCGGTAAAAAATTAAAAGCATAACGCATCTCTGGTTTTTTAATAACTCTTACCGACCTAAATCGAAAAACATTAGGATTCTTATCCTTATAACCGGGGCTTTTAGGAGCATAGATAAAAACCTGATGGCCCATTGCTTCCAAGGCCTTTCTGGAGGTTTCTATGGAGACCTCTACGCCGTGAATCATCGGCAAATATGTATCTGTAAAAAATCCAACCCGCATAGTCTTCTACGTTCATTATTAAATCAAAAATTTTTGAGAACCTTTGTGCTTTATTCCTAAATGTTTATAGGCGATTTTAGTGGCAATTCTTCCACGAGGGGTTCTTTCGATAAACCCAAGCTGCATTAAATAGGGCTCATAGACGTCTAAAATAGTGTCTGTTTCTTCTGAAGTGGCCGCAGCTAATGCTTGAAGACCGACTGGTCCGCCTCCAAACTTCTTAATAATGGCTTCCAATATTTTTCTATCTCCTGATTCAAGCCCAAGCTCATCAATTTCCAAAAACTCTAAAGCTTTTTTAGAGATTTTTTCAGTGATTATTCCCTTTCCCTCAACCTGGGCAAAATCCCTTGCTCGTTTGAGGAGACGATTGGCTACTCTGGGGGTGAAACGAGAACATTGGGCAAGAGACTTAATGGCTTTTGGTTCAACTTCTATTTTTAAAAGTTTACCTGATCTCTGAATAATCTTTTCAATGTCTTCATTTTTGTAAAAATTAAGCTGGAAAGTTGCCCCAAAACGATTTCTCAAAGGAGAAGATAACAGAGCCAAACGGGTAGTAGCGCCAATCAGAGTAAATCGTGGAAGTTTTAATTCCATAGTCCTAGCCATCGGGCCTCTGCCTAAAATAAGATTTAGTTTGAACTCTTCCATTGCTGGATAGAGGAACTCTTCTATAGTCTTATTGAGACGATGAAATTCGTCCACGAAAAGAACGTCACCCTCTGCAAGATTGGTTAAAATTGCCGCCAGGTCCCCAACTTTTTCAATAACAGGACCAGCAATTACCCGGATGTTTGCTCCGAGCTCTTTGGCAATAATATAAGAGATTGTAGTTTTGCCGAGTCCGCTTCCTCCATAAAAAAGCAGGTGTTCTATCGGTTCACCTCTTTTTTTAGCCGCTTCAATAATTATCTGGATGTTTTTTTTCACTTTCTCCTGACCGATATAATCTTGCCAGCTCTTTGGTCTTAGAGTAAAATCAAGAGTTTTATCTTCCTCAGTTAGTTTTGGCGAAGTGAGCCGGGCTTCTTCAATTCGAGAAGGGGGTATTGACAAATTCTCCATATAGTATTAGAATAAAGAGTTAAAAGTTGTAAAGATTGGAATACTTAAAAACTAGATCTGGGGCTGGGGGCGGGGAGTTTTTTGCAGATGGGTGGCTTGGCGAGAGCGAAGCCATGCCTCGGAAAAATTCTAAACTTTTGTTCCTAAGACTTGAGTTGTCCTCAGCCCCGGCTCTAGTTTTTGCTTGCCCTCACACCTAATTTATTAGGTAGTGATGGGTTACTCGGCGGTTACTCTTTCTACTTCATTAATCGTAGTAATTCCTTGAAGCACTTTCATAAATCCATCTTGGCGCATTGGAACCATTCCTTTTTTTATTGCTAATTTTTTCAGGGCGCCAATAGAGGGAGAAGTTAATATAAATTTTTCAATTTCGTCATCAATCAAAAAAGCTTCAAAAATAGCAATTCTCCCCCGATAACCGATAGAATTACAGTACTTGCACCCTTTTACTTGAGGAATTTTTATTCCCGATGTTAGCTCCGGAGCTTTAACTTCTTTCGGAAGCCCTCTTAGGGCTTTTTTTATTTTTGTTAAATTTTCAGCTGAAACCTTTTCAAGCTTTACGCATTTCTTACAAATTTTTCTTACCAATCTTTGGGCAATTGCCATATTTATTGCCGGAGCAATATTATTTGGTTTTTCTCCTAAAGCTTGGAGTCGAGCTACAGTACCAGCAGCGTCATTGGTATGCAGAGTAGTTAAAACCAGGTGTCCGGTTAAGGCAGCTTGAAGAGCAATATGGGCGGTTTCTAAGTCCCTAATTTCCCCGACTAAAACCACATCAGGGTCTTGTCTCATTATTGACCTAAGACCGTTGGCAAAATCATAACCTTTTTTCGGGTCAACTTGAGTTTGGGAGATTCCTTTTAAATGATATTCAATAGGGTCTTCAATGGTAATAATTTTAATTTCTGGCTTGTTAATTTTTTTTAAAAAAGCATAAAGAGTTGTTGTTTTTCCAGAGCCGGTGGGCCCGGTAACAATAATCATTCCATTTGGTTTTTTAATTTCTTTATTAAAAATTCCAAGTAAATCTTCTCTTAAACCCAGGGCTTCTATGCTGATTAAACTTTTAGGATTCAAAATTCTTAGAACAATCGATTCTCCATATTCAGCAGGAAGAGATGAAGCTCTGATTTCAATTGGAGTTTCCTCCATTAAAATAGAAAAACGGCCATCTTGGGGCCGATCGCTCACATTTATTTTGAGTTTAGATAGAAGCTTTATACGAGAAAGAAGATTTTGGTATATTTTTGAGTCAATGAGCATGACATCCTGTAAAATTCCATCAACTCTAACCCTGAATTTTACCTGGTTTTCTTCAGGTTCAATGTGAATATCTGAAGAGTTAAGGTTTATTGCTCCGGCTAAAATAATTTCTAAGAGCCCGGTTACGTTTTTTCCCAAAGACGACTTAATTTTTTCTTTAAAATCAGAAATGTTTTTAACCTTTTTCTGAATTTCTCTAATTACGCTCTGGGAGATTTTAACTTCTCCGGTTATTTTTTTTGTTTGCTCCATGTTACGATATACTAACATGAAAAAAGAATATATTTCAAGTAGTTCAGCTCAAACAAAAAGATTAGGCGAAAAATTAGCCAAAAAGATTCTAAAAAAGAAGCCCAAGAGAACTGCTTTTGTGATTGGTTTGGAAGGAGAATTAGGAGGGGGAAAAACCACTTTTTTACAGGGCTTTGCTAAAGGACTAGGGATAAAAGAAAGAATTTTAAGCCCTACTTTTGTGATTCTTAAAAGATTTAAGATTAAAGATTTAAGATTTAAGAATTTATATCATATTGATTGCTATCGAATTGAGAAACCTAAGGAATTACTTGTCCTCGGTTTTAAAAAAATTATCTCTAATCCTGAAAATATTGTTGTTATTGAATGGGCAGACCGGATAAAAAAGATAATGCCCGAGGATAGCGCTTGGATTAAATTTGATTTTGTAGATGAGAAAACGAGAAAAATTATTTTTTTCAAGAGATTTTAATTTTATGTTAGTATTAAGGTACTGAAATGACCAAGGATAAAAAACGTTTAATCATCATTGATAGCAACGCTGTAATTCACCGGGCTTATCATGCTTTACCTCATTTGACAACCCAGAAAGGAGAGCTGGTAAATGCTATTTACGGTTTTTTGCTGGTTTTTTTGAAAGCTATTAAAGAGTTTAAGCCAGATTTTGTTGCAGCCACTTTTGACTTCCCTGCTCCTACTTTTCGCCATCAAAAATACAAACTTTATAAAGCCACCAGGGAAAAAGCGCCGGAAGAACTTTATGAGCAAATTCCTAAAGTAAAAGAAATCTTAAAGAGTTTTGATGTTCAAATTTTTGAGAAGGAAAAATATGAAGCAGACGACCTTATTGGGACTATTTCAAAATCAGCTCCCAAAAAACAGATATTTCCAGAACTTGAAACAATCATTTTAACCGGAGATTTAGACGCTTTGCAATTGGTTGATAAAAACACCAAAGTTTATACTCTAAGAAAAGGCGTTAAAGACACTGTTTTGTATGACGAAGAAAAGGTTAAAGAAAAATATCAAGGCCTAATCCCTGAGCAGCTAATTGATTTTAAGGCCCTAAGAGGGGATCCTTCGGATAACATTCCCGGAGTTTTAGGAGTTGGGGAAAAAACAGCGATTGACTTAATTAAAAAATTTGGCTCTTTGGAAAATCTTTACCGGGAATTAAAAAATAATACTGAAAAAGCCGGAGAAATAAAGCAATCTTTGAGGAAAAAACTTTTAGATTGCAAAGAGCAGGCCTATGTTTCACAAATGTTAGCTGAGATAAAAAAAGATGTGCCTATTGAATTTGATTTAAAGAAATGCTGTTGGGGGGAATATGATAAAGAAAAAATAATTCAGATTTTTAAGAAATATGAGTTTCAAACTTTAATCAGCCGTTTGCCTGCCCGCCCAAATTTTTCAAAGCAAAACTTAAATGGATATGAGAAAGAAAAAAAAGATAAAAATAAAGATGATCCAATTAAAAATAATTTGAGTTTGTGGTAAAATCAACGAATAGCGAATCTTATCCGAATTTCCGAATGACGAATTATTAATATTCGTAAATTCGTAACTTAATTCATTATTTGATAATTCCATGTTTTGGAAAAAGGAAAACAATTTGCCAACTGGCGAAGGAAAAAAACCTTACGAAGAACTCCCTATAAAAAATGCAGCAATTATTGATTATCTTACTGATGGACTTTTGGTTTTTGACGGAAAGGGTAGACTTTCTTTAATCAATCCCTATGCTGAAAAGTTTTTTGAGGTTAAAAAAGAAAAAATTTTAGGGAAATCAATTTTAGAATTAAGCCGTTTTTTAGGTCTTAGATCCTTGGTTTCTTTTTTAGGAGGCGAGATAAGAGAAGTTTCTAAAAAAGAGCTAAAAATTAAAGAAAACTTTATTTTAGAAGTAACAACTGTTCCGTTAAAGATTAAAGAAGTAAAAAGGGGCACTTTGGTTATTCTACGTGATGTTACCAGGGAAAGATTAGTGGATAAGATGAAGAGTGAATTTGTTACTTTAGCTGCCCATCAACTACGCACTCCAATATCAGCAGTAAAGTGGGCCCTTCGAACGTTATTAGAGGGCGATTTAGGAGAGTTAAATAAAAAACAAAAAGAGATGATTGAAGAAACTTACATAACTAATGACAGGGCAATTAAGTTAGTTAATGACCTTTTAGATATAGCCCAAATTGAGGAGGGAAAATATCTTTCCAAAATAACCCTTTCAAGCATTGAAAATGTGGTCCAATCTGTGGTAGATAGTTATGGCCAAAAGATAAAAGAAAAAAAACTTAAAGTTGGATTGAAAAAATCAAAGGAAGAATTACCTAAAGTTATGTTAGACGTTGCAAAAATGGAAACAACGATTAGAAATATTTTTGATAACGCTGTGAGATATACTCTTCCCGGTGGCAAAATTTCAATTGTTTTAAAAAAGCATAAAGAAGAAATAGAAGTCCAAATTCAAGATAATGGACTGGGAATTCCTCTCTATCAACAAGAAAAAGTATTTACTAAATTCTTTCGTGGTGCTAATATAATGAAAGTAGACACTGAAGGGACTGGACTTGGGCTCTACATAGCTAAAAATATTATCGAGGCTCACGGAGGAAGAATTTGGTTTAAATCTGAAGAAGAGAAAGGTACAACTTTCTGCTTTACCATTCCAATAAAAGAAAAATTCGGCGAGTTTCTAACTGAGGAGTTTTATTAACCCTTCATCTTTCGATTAAGTTTGTTATAATAAATAGACGAAGCATTATTTACACTCGATGGTTCCCGAAAGGTGAAGGGTTAACAGTCTATTTGTATTTATTTTTAAAATAAGGTAATATAAATATATGCCAAAAAAAATTCTAATAGTCGAAGACGACAAATTTCTTAGAGAGCTGATTGCCCAAAAACTTATAAAAGAGGGTTACGATATTGCAGAGGCAGTAGATGGGGAGAAAGGAATAAAGGCTGTTGAAGAAGAGAAACCAGATTTGGTTTTGCTTGACCTTATTTTACCGGGAGTAGATGGATTTGAGGTTTTAGCTAAAATAAAGGAGGATCCAAAGATAGCTCAGATCCCCGTGATTATTTTATCGAATCTTGGTCAAAAAGATGATATAGAAAGAGGGTTAAAGATGGGAGCGGTTGATTACTTGATTAAAGCCCACTTTACTCCGGGAGAAATTATTGAGAAGGTTAAGGCAGTCCTGAAATAACGCGATACCAATATACTAATGCATACTAATGATACGAATATTCGTATCAATTCATTAGTATAATTAGCATTAATTCGTATATTGGCATCGATTTTTTGTGCCTGAGCTTCCTGAAGTAGAAACAATTGTAAAAGGTTTACAAAAAAAGGTCCTTTCGAGGGCCTTTGTTGATGTTTGGACAGATACCGAAAAGATAATTAAAAAACCAGAAAGCTTTAAGAAATTCAAAAAAGATATCAAGGGAAAAAAAATTCAGAAAATCTGGCGGAGAGGAAAAAATATTATTTTTGAGCTTTCAGACGGGTTTTCTCTTTTAATTCATCAAAAATTAACAGGCCACCTTTTAGTTGGATATTGGATATTAGATAATGGATATTGGAAACCGAGAGTTAAAGGACCCTTGGAGGAGAAAGTAAATACCTATATTCATTTGATGTTTTTTTTAGATAGCGGAAAAATGCTGGCCCTTTCTGATTTAAGGAAGTTTGCAAAAGTTGAACTGTGGAAAACTGAAGAGTTGAAAAACTCAAAGGAGTTTAAAAAACTAGGGCCAGAGCCCTTAGCAAAGAACTTCACTTTTAAAAGATTTAAAGAAGCTTTGAAAAAAAAGAAAGGGAAAATTAAGCAAGTTTTAATGAACCAAGAAATTATTGCCGGGATTGGAAATATTTATTCAGATGAAGTTCTGTGGTTGGTAAAGATTCATCCTTTTAAGAATGTTTCAGAATTAAACGAGGAAGAACTTAAAAAAATATACAATGCTATCCAAAGAATTCTAAAAAAAGCCATTGAATTGCATGGAGAAAGTTTTTCTGACTATCGCGATCCGGAAGGGCGAAAAGGAAGATTTGATAAAATGAGGAAAGTTTATAGGAGAGAAGGAGAAAAATGTTCCCGCTGCAGAACAGAAATAAAACGGGCAAAAATCGGCGGCCGCAGCGCCCACTTTTGTCCCAAATGCCAAAAATTATGATTATTTTTCTCTACGGTCAAGATACATATAGAATGAGGGAGAAATTGAAAGAGATAATTGCCAGCTACAAAAAAATCCACAAGAGCGGACTGAATTTAAAATATTTTGACTGCCAAAAAAAATCCGGCGAAGTGATTTTCGGCGATTTCAAAGATGAAATTAGACAGACCTCAATGTTTAAAGAAAAGAAATTAGCAGTTATAACTGGTCCTTTTTCAGACCCCGATTTTAAAGAAAAATTTTTAGAAGAAGCAAAAGATTTCCTAAAATCTGAGGATATAATTTTGCTTTACGAGGAAGGAGAGATTAGAAAAAATAACTCTTTATTCAAATTTCTTAAAAAAAATACAAAATGCCAGGAATTTAAAGTTCTTTCGGGACAGAAATTAAATACCTGGGTTAAAAAAGAATTTGAAAAATATGACACAAAAATAAATCAGGATGCCTTAGAAACACTTATTGAATATATCGGTAATGACCTTTGGCGGATGGCAAATGAAATAAGAAAATTAGCCAGCTACAAAAACAATTCCGCCTTCGCTTCCTCCTCTGTCAGGACTACGGCGGACAAGAAAGCTACGGCGGGCAAGAAACAAGTTCAAGTAAAAGACGTTGAACTTTTGGTAAGATCAAAGATAGAAACTGATATTTTTAAAACCATTGATGCTATTGCGGAGAAAAATAAAAAACGAGCTTTGGAATTATTGCACAAACATTTAGAAAAAGGAGATTCTCCATTATATCTTCTTTCAATGATAAATTATCAGTTCCGAAATCTTTTAATAGTAAAAGATTTTATTGAGAGATGCAAGCCGTATAATGTCATTTTAAGAAAAAGCGGCCTTCACCCCTTTGTAGTTAGAAAAAGTTACTATCAGTCGCAGAAATTTAGCTTTTCAGAACTAAAAAAAATCTACCAGAAAATTTTTCAGGTAGATCTCAATATTAAAACCGGACGTATAGGGCCGGAAGTAGCTCTTGATCTTTTAATCGCAGAAATTTAAACTTTTTTGTTTACCAATTTAGTGAGCCGTGATTTTTTTCTTGAGGCAGTGTTTTTTTTAATAACTCCAACCTTCGCTGATTTATCTAATATTTTATATATCTGAGGTAGAAGCTTTTTAGCCTCTTCAATTCTCTTTTCTAAAACCAAGCTCCTGACCTTCTTTATAAGGTCTTTTATTTTCTTTTTGTAAACAAAATTTCTAGCTTTTCGTCTTACGTTCTGACGAACGGCTTTTTTAGCAGATTTTGTAATTGGCATAACACTAGCATCTTAACAGAATTAAAAAATATTTCAAGCCGGTTTGTGTTTTTATAATAAATAAGTTAATATCATAACAAATAGCACCTTAACATTAAAAATAAGAACCTGACTTTGTCAGAACCTTGATTCGCTAATGTATTAATATATATTCTTGAAATAAGAACCTGCCTTCGGCGAGAACCTTGATTCGCTAAGGTATAAATATACGGTCTTAAATTAGAACTGAAAGGAATAGAAAATGACAAAAACGATAAACGAGAATGATTGGCCTTTATTTAGAATGGTTATTCCGGCTTTTCCAGGAGTAAATATTTTTTCACGTCAAGCCAAAAGAACGACTGCTTTAGGCGCTATTATGGTTGCTACGGCGGCAAATAAACTTTGGGAATGGCGAGTAGAAGTGATAGATGAGAACAACTATAGGGGTCCTCGTAACAGCCAGGGTTTGCCGGATCATTTAACTCTGCAAAAAGAAAATCCTGCCGCGGTTGTTGGTTTTTATTGCGGTCTTACCAGCACAATGCTGCGGGTTTGGAAATTGGCTGAATTTTATTGTCAGCAAGAAGTATTTACTATTGCTGGCGCCTGGCATGCTCATTATTGCCCCGAAGAAACATTACGACATAACATTGATGTAGTTGTTCATCGTGATGCAGAAAAAGTTATTCGGCAAATTCTTAGCAATCTGAAAAAAGATAAATTTTTGAAAGATATTCCTGAAATTTCCTTTTTAGAAAATGGACAGCTT